>Ga0210044_10008284_pt1 | contig 13013 bp, 7 predicted proteins | sample CryGey13umfilter_2_FD_183959 | JGI IMG/M metagenome (GOLD analysis project Ga0210044, IMG submission 183959) | Groundwater microbial communities from aquifer in Utah, USA - Crystal Geyser 4/9/14 3 um filter (SPAdes) (version 2) | ecosystem: Environmental > Aquatic > Deep subsurface > Groundwater... | reverse complement strand
CTGGAATTCAAGTTTGATTTTTACCACTCCATTGACGTACCCATTCCCTATTTGCCGCACACCCGTGGCGTAGCCTGCCGGTACGGTCATTGCATCAGTCATGATTTCCTTTTTAGCTACGACAGGACTGATGATGTCTTCCGTTTTGTCCAGTTTCCAGCCCATGCGCCATGCGATGAGTTGCATGCTCTGCGTGAGGCCTACATGGCGGAGGGAGCCGTCCTGCTTTTTATGCTCAAACTGTTTTAGAGTAAGCCCGGCACCTATTTTCTTTTGAAAAGGAATCCGGCGAAATTGGGCGTTTTGGTAGCGTTTGACGGTCACCGCTTTTACATCCTGACAAACGGCAGTGAGGAAGGTGGGGAGGGCGTCCATCAAAAAGCCTGGGTTGACGCCGGTGCCGAGAACCGCCACCCCTGCGGCTTTGGCTACTGCATCTATGCGCTTCGCAAGTTCAGGAGCTGCTTCCCACGGAAAGCTCAACTCTTCACAAGTCGAAACGACGGGGATGCCATGCGCAAGAATTTCCTCTATCTGCGGCGTAATGCTCACCATGTCTGAAACGGTGGTTAGCACCGCCACATCGGGTTTATTTTTGACGACAGCCGCTGAGACACTGCCCGTGACGGCTACGCCGGAGGGTTTGCCGCCAGCTAACTCACCGAGGTCCTTCCCGATGAGATTGGGGTTTTTGTCAACGGCGGCCGAGGTGGTAAGGCCGGGTCTTTCAGCGATGAAGTTTGCGATTTTGAGGCCCAACGGGCCAAGACCGATTTGCAGAATATTCATAAACAGGGATTTTTAAAATGCTTAGCAAACGGCAGAATGGCGGAATTTATTCATTCGGTCAATTTCTATCGGTCAATCATTTAAATGGCCTCAAACCCAGTGTAAGAGTGTAATACTTTTGGCAGACGAATGCCGCCGGCAGTCTGGTTGTTTTCCAACAATGCGGCCACAATACGGGCAAGGGCAAGGGCACTGCCGTTGAGGGTATGCGCTAAGCGCATGCCTTTGCCATCTTTGAATCGCACCTTGAGCCGGTTGCTTTGATAGGTTTCAAAATTGGATACAGAGCTGACCTCAAGCCAGCGTTTCTGCGCCGCCGACCACACTTCAAAATCAAAAGTCAGCGCAGAGGTGAAACCCATGTCGCCGCCGCAAAGCCGCAGAATGCGGTAGGGCAATTCCAGCTTGTCCAACAACCCGGAGACATGGGCCAGCATCCCATTCAGTTGGTCGTAGGAGGTGTCGGGGTGGGCGATTTGCACGATTTCCACTTTGTCGAACTGGTGCACGCGGTTGAGGCCTCGCACATCAGTGCCGTAGGAGCCGGCCTCCCGCCGGAAACAGGGGGTGTATCCCGTGAGCTTGATGGGAAAGTCTTTTTCTTCTACAATTTCGTTGCGGTAAATATTGGTCAGTGGCACTTCGGCGGTGGGTATCATATAAAAATCGTCTTCGCCAATGTAATACATCTGCCCTTCTTTGTCGGGAAGTTGACCGGTGGCTCTGGCGGATTCTTCTTTCACCATGAGAGTCGGGATGATTTCTTCATAGCCCGCTTTGGTTGCCTCGTCAAGGAAAAAGTTGATGAGCGCGCGTTCAAGGCGGGCCCCCTTGCCCCGGAATACCGGAAATCCGGCGCCAGTGATTTTTACGCCCAATTCGAGGTCGAACAAGTTGTATTTCGTAGCCAGCTCCCAGTGAGGGATTGCATCTTCGCCCAAATTGGGGAGGGGTTTATCCCAAGCCTTGTACACTTCATTGTCTTCGGGCGTTTTGCCGGCAGGCACTGATTCATGCGGGATGTTGGGCACCGTGAGCAGCAATTTTTCCACCCGCTCCGCTGCATCCATCATGGTGGCTTCGAGGGTCTTAATGCCGGCTTTCAGTTCGCTCACTTTTTCTTTGAGTGCACCAGCTTCGGCCTGCTTGCCTTGCTGAAAGAGGCCGCCAATCTCTTTGGAGAGCCTTTTTGTTTCGGCAAGATTGTTGTCCATCTCGGTCTGAGCAGCCTTGCGCGCATCATCAAGTGCGACTATTTCATCAATAACTTTGAGGTTCTCCTCCGTATAATTCCGCAATTGCAATCCCTGAATGACACGCTCCTTATGTGTTCTTATGAAGTTGAGTTCTAGCATGGAGTAGGTTTTTGAATAACCAAGAAAGAATGGCGAATTTGGTATTGAAAAATAAAACCCGGTGAACAACAGTTCCCGGACGGTTGTTGACAGACCGTGACATTACTCCTATTGAGTTCCATCGTCGTCCGGTTTCATCACAAAAAAAACATCCCTCAAAGAGTTTATTTTATCTAAATTTAACCCTACGCTTACCTATATAGGTCTTGTAAATCAACTCTTTAAGAACGTTTTTTGGCCTTTAATGAATTTTTTTGGCAAAGGTAGTATTTGAAAATTAAAACTAAAACGTATTTTTGCGGCACATCATCGGCCAAGCCACTCTGTTTTTAGCTCTGATTGACACCTGCTTGGAACTCTCAGAATTACATTTCCTTCAAGTTTTTCCACTTTTCAAGAATGTGAAACAGCGTAGAACGTAAAGATGGATTTGGAACAAAGCAAAGTGAATTTCACAGATTTTACTTTTTTATCCCGCTGACGATAATTCCTCCTGAAAACCCCTGAAAATTCAAGGTTTGCTTTTCATAGACAAAGAATTTCAGCCAGCTATCCTTTAGAAAAGGAAGCAAAAGCATACACCTCTTTTTCAGATATCACCTGACATTACTCAACACCTTTCGCACAAACACAATAACACACTAACCTTATTTCTCTTTAGAAAACTCATCATTTTTTACCATGTACGATATTTTGCAATTGAACGACATGCTTGTTCCCGAATTGCGGGAAATTGCCGAGCACTTAGAAGTGAACGGATTCAAGCGATTAGCCAAACAGGACCTAATTTATAAAATACTGGACCAGCAAGCTGTGGCCGGAAAGCAGGCTGCTAAAACCAGCAATGGAGCGACAGCGCAAAAATCTGCACCGTCCGAACAACTTGAGTCCAAACCCCTCCCTCTGCGGAAAAGTGCTACGTTCAGAAGTAACGAAGGCCCCGACAGCCCCCCACGGCGACCGCGCTCCGAAAGAAGCGAACAGCGTCCTGCCAACACTGCCCGGCCAGGAAGGAATAGCGGGTTCAGCTTCGGCAGACCCACTCAGGATTGGCCCGCCGCTGATATTCCCCCGCAAAATGAGGAAGTGCCCATACGGAGGAATAAGCCCTTCGAGGATTCACCCACTTTTATTCCTCCGCAAAATGAAGAAGTGCCCACACGGAGGAATAAGCCCTTCGAGGATTCACCTACTTTTATTCCCCCACAAGCGCAAGAACCATCTTCCCCGATGGACCTGATAGTTGATCCACCTTATGTGCCGGAGGAGAGAGGGAGTATGGGCACATCGGATAAATTCGATATTGAACTGGATGGCATTATTGAGGGCGTGGGCATATTGGAAATGATGCCCGACGGGTACGGATTCCTCCGGTCTTCTGACTACAACTACCTCACTTCGCCCGACGATATCTATGTGTCTCCATCCCAGATAAAGCTTTTCGGCCTGCGCACTGGTGACACAGTACAAGGTGCCATTCGCCCGCCTAAGGAAGGAGAAAAATACTTCGCTCTGCTGCGGGTTTCAAAAATCAATGGCTTGGATCCCAAAGATATTCGTGACCGGGTGCCGTTCGACTACCTCACGCCCTTGTTTCCCGACCAGAAATTCAACCTATGCGTTTCGCCCACCGGCAGGGATTTTAGCACCCGGACGATTGACATGTTCTCTCCCATAGGCATGGGGCAACGCGGCCTCATTGTGGCACAGCCCAAAACGGGAAAAACATTCTTGCTGAAAGATGTGGCCAATGCCATTGCCAAGAATCACCCGGATTGCTACATCATAGTCCTTTTGGTGGATGAACGCCCCGAAGAGGTGACCGACTTCAAGCGCAGTGTAAATGCAGAAGTGGTAGCCTCCACCTTCGATGAGCCTGCCGAAAACCACGTTCGCGTCGCTGGCATGGTGCTCGAAAAAGCAAAAAGGCTCGTGGAGTGCGGGCACAACGTGGTGGTGCTGCTCGATTCCATCACAAGGTTGGCCAGGGCTTACAACACCGTGGCACCAGCCAGCGGCAAAGTGCTCTCTGGTGGTGTAGAAGCCAACGCCTTGCACAAACCCAAGAAATTTTTCGGCGCCGCCCGCAACATCGAGGGTGGTGGCTCACTGACCATCCTCGCTACGGCACTCATTGATACAGGTTCAAAAATGGACAGCGTCATCTTTGAGGAATTTAAAGGCACCGGCAACATGGAGTTGCAACTCGACCGCACGCTGGCCAACAAGCGCCTCTACCCTGCTGTTGACCTTACCACATCGAGCACGCGACGCGACGACTTGCTGCTCGACAAAGATACCTTGCAGCGCATGTTTATTCTGCGCAACCACCTGGCTGACATGAAGCCCGTAGAAGCCATGGAGTTTTTGCTCAAGCACTTGCAATCTTCGAGAAGCAACGACGAATTTTTGGCGTCTATGAACGGGTAAGCGCACGTTCAAACACAGGCTGCTATTGGCCGCATAAAAGAGAGGTTTTTGACACAATGGTCAAAAACCTCTCTTTTTTTTTGGGCAGGTTCCGGCCATAATTCGAGATTTGTCCTTTCCTAATCAAATCACAACACCTTCCTATGCCCGTAAATGAAAGATTGACCGCACTTCGCTCTGCCATGAAGGCGAGCGCCCTTGCCGCATATATCGTCCCATCGAGCGACCCCCACCAAGGTGAATACGTAGCCGCACACTGGAAAGCCCGCGAATGGATTTCGGGATTTACCGGTTCGGCAGGCACGGTAGTCGTTACGTTGGACCATGCCGGGCTATGGACCGATAGCCGCTATTTTTTGCAGGCTGAAGAGCAGTTGAAAGGCAGCGCCGTGCAACTGCACAAACTAAACATCCCCCACACCCCGGAACACCTCGAATGGATGCAGGAAAACCTCCCCTCAGGCAGCAAAGTCGCGCTGGATGGCCGGCTGTTTTCGGTGGGTCAGGTAAGGCACATCGCCAAAAAATTTCACACCCAAAAAATAGACCTCGATACGAATGCCGACCTCATCAGCGACATCTGGAAGGACCGCCCACCACTGCCCCAACACCCCGTGTTCGAACTTGAGGTGAAATACGCCGGAGCATCGCGGGGACAAAAAATTCAGGCCGTCAGGGAAAAAATGGGAAAAGCTGACTACCACCTCGTTTCCACGCTCGACGACATTGCCTGGCTTTTCAACCTCAGGGGCGGCGACGTGGCTTGCACTCCCGTGTTCTATGCTTATGCCGTGGTGACCACGGATGCTGCTTTCCTTTTTATTGAAGAGCCGAAAGTGCTGGCGGATTTAAAAGAAAGGCTCAACAAGGATGGCGTCATTGTAATGCCCTACACCTCCATTGAACTTTTTCTGAAAAACCTCCCCGCCGGCAAAATTATTTCTGTGGACTTAGCCTCCATCAGTAACCAGGTGTTTAATGCCATAGACTCCGAAAAAATCAAGGAAGACACCAACATCACCGGCTCGTTGAAGGCCATTAAAAACCCCGTCGAAATTCAGCATTTTAAAGAAGTGATGAGAATAGATGCCGTGGCCTTAGTACAGCTCTATCGCTGGCTTGATGAAACCCTCGCAAAACGGCCGGTGCCCGAAAGCGAAGTGGCCGTGAGGCTTGATGAATTTCGCCGGGCGCAAGGCGGCTATTTTGGTGAAAGTTTCGATGCCATTGCCGGATACAACAGCAACGGCGCCATCGTGCATTACACCGCCGAACCCGGCACCTGCGCCAGCATCAAACCCGAAGGTATGCTCCTGCTCGATAGCGGGGGGCAATACCTGAACGGCACGACCGACATCACCCGAACCATCGCCCTGAGCAAGCCTTCCGTTGAGCAAAAGAGAGATTTCACCTTGGTGCTGAAAGGCCACATCGCACTCGGCAATGTGAAGTTCCCGCAGGGCACTACCGGTGTGCAGCTCGACATCCTGGCCAGATTGCATCTCTGGCAAAACGGTCTGAATTACGGCCACGGCACGGGCCACGGGGTGGGCTTTTTCAACAATGTCCACGAAGGCCCGCAGGGCATCTCGCCTACCGCTGGTACACCGAAGGCCAGCGTGACCATTGAACCCGGCATGGTCACTTCCAATGAACCCGGATTGTACAGGGCTGGCCAATACGGCATTCGAACGGAGAATCTCGTGCTCTGCGTGGAGGATGAGGAAAATGACTTCGGCAAATTTTACCGCTTTGAAACGCTCACCCTTTTCCCCATTGATTTGACCTTAGTGGACGAAATCTTGCTGAGTGCAGATGAAAAAGCGTGGATAAACAGCTATCACGAAAAAGTGTTCGCCAGCGTTTCCCCATTGTTAAATGTAGCAGAAAAAGCATGGCTGAAAGAAAAGTGCGGGAAGATATAGCTTTCGAAAAAAGGCACGATAAAAGCCATCTCACCGGTTCAGGCGGGATGGCTTTTATTTTTTAAAAAAAATGTGGATGGCCTAATTCACCGGCACAGCTTTACGCGCCTCTACAACTTTTTTCAAAGCTTGTAAGGTGATGGATTTTGGCCGTTCGAGTGGCAGGCCCAAAGCTCTTGCCCAACAAAGCGAAGCCAGTACGCCAAGTGCTCTGGATACGCCAAACAGCACCGTGTAGAAGCTGTACTCTGTCAGGCCATAATGTACCAAAATAGCCCCGGAGTGGGCATCGACGTTCGGCCAAGGGTTTTTTACTTTGCCGAGGCCCTCCAAGATGGGCGGCACTACTTCGAATACCTTCCAAACCACGTTTATGAAATCATCGTCTTTAATATTTCGCTCGGCAAACTGCTTTTGGGCGATGAAGCGAGGGTCGGGTTTCCGAAGGACCGCATGGCCATAACCCGGGATGACTTTGCCTTCGGAAAGAGTTTGTTTTACATACGCTGCTATCTGTGCGGAAGTAGGCTTGCGTGTGCCTATGGTTTCCACCATTTCAAAAATCCATTTGATGACCTCCTGGTTTGCCAAACCGTGCAGTGGGCCGGCCAAAGAGGCCATGCCTGCGGCAAAAGACAGGTAGGGGTCGCTAAGGGTGGAACCCACGAGGTGGGTGGTATGCGCCGAGGCATTACCACCTTCATGGTCGGCATGAATGGTCAGGTAAAGCCGCATGAGTTTTTTGAACCCTTCTTCCTTGGAATTTCCCAGCATATGCGCCAGGTTGGCGGCCCAATCGAGATTGGGGTCGGGAGCGATATGGCCGCCGTTGTGGTAGCTGCGGTGGTAGATGTATGCAGCAACGCGGGGCAGTCTGGCAATCAGGTTCATCGTGTCCTCATAGGCAGCATCCCAATAATCGTCTTTGCTCAGGCCTTCGGCATAACGTTGCGAGAACACGGAATCCACCTGCATAGTGGTAATGGCAATGATGAACTGGGTCATCGGGTGGGTATCGGGCGATAGCCGGTCCAGCACCTTGAAAGTCTGGGGTGGCACTACGCTTCTTTTGTTCCACTCGTTGCTAAGCCAGGCCACCTCTTTGTCTGTGGGTATTTCACCGGCGAGCAATAGCCAAAAAAGCCCTTCGGGGAGGGGTTCATCGCCATCGCCCTTAGGCAGCTTTTCGCGTAGTTCTGGTATCGAATACCCTCTAAAGCGAATGCCCTCATCTGGATCGAGCAGGGAAGGTTCCCATAGCAGCATGGTGATGCCTCTGGCGCCGCCCGCTACTTGTGAAATATTTACATCGGCGATTTTTTGTTGCCCGTTTTCAGCCAAAAAGGCTTTGAGTTCCTTTTTCACGGCTGTTGATTTTTCGAAAAACTTTTGCTTTAACGTATCCATTTTGGCAGGAAGTTTAAATTGTTGAATTGGAAAGGGTGCCCTGATTTAACTCACGCGAAGTAAAGAATTAAGGTTCCAAAATCCGCATGGTCAAAAATAAACAATGCCCCAGATTGGCCCCATGAACATTTCGCATGGGAAAAGATGATAAATTTCACCTTTCACCTACTTAGTAACGTGCGCAAAATAAGATGTGTGTTTTTTCGGCGGCTTCGCCGCCGAAAAAACACACCCTTGTTCTTTTTGAGGCCGCCGGAGGCGGCCTCAAAAAGAACATCTTATTTCGAACACGTTACTTAGGAACGGCGAAATAATAAGGTGTAAGAATTTGGGTAGCGGATTTTGTGCTTTGGCAAGGCGTAAAAATGGAAGCATAGCAGCACTACGTGACCATTTTTGTAACGCAGCCAAAGTGCAAAAGACGCAGCCAAAACTTACAAGTTATTGTTTCGCCGTTCCTTAATCGGAGGCATGCATGGAGACCGGTATTTGGCTTTTGAAATGGGCCGGTATAGTTAGCGGGCCAGTTGCCGCAATTTCACCCGTAAGCTCAAGAATAGAAAAAGCGGCGGAAATAAATCTCCGCCGCTTTTTGGGTGGTGTACTGGCAAGGCCACTCCACCATTTTACTGAAGCGCTGCGACGTCCAGCTCTATCACTTTTTTGTCAATGTCAGCTTGCGAGGCGCCAGCAGCTTTCATCTCTTTGTAAACCTGAGCCTTTCTCTCACGCAACTGCCCTATTTTTTGCATAAAGATATTCAACTGGTCCTTGTTCAGCAGTTTGCGGAAGGAAACCTCCTGCGCATATTGCAGCGCCCGGATTTTTTGGATATACAAAGGTGGGTTGGACTCTTTGATGGGTTCAATTTCCGAGAGGTTGCGGTATTCTCGCTGCTGAATTTTCAGCATAGCGTCTGCTTGGTTGGCATCGAGGCTGTACACTTGCACCAGCTCATCGGTAGCTTTTTGAGCTGGGCTTTTTTCCACACCGGTCTGGGCGTATATGCCTGCCGCCACAATGAGGATGGATAGGCAAAGGATAAGTCTTTTCATGTTTTCGACTGTTTCTGCATTTCGGCCACTGGCCTGAAGCTGTTGAAATACAACGTGCTAACGGCCAACAGCAAAATAGGATACTTTTGCCGCTAAAATACGATTTGTCCGCTAACCGCATTGCCAGTAGCTTCCTTTTTTCCACCAATAAGTAAGTTGCCTGGCAAAACCGGCCACCGCCCATAGCTCATGCTCGTGGAAAGTGAGGCGGAATTTTTTAAAAAATACAACACTACTGCATTGGTTATCATTCAAGATATTCTCGTCAGCGACGACGTGCTCACGGAGCATTTCATCTGCCAACTCGACGCCTGCAAAGGCGCCTGCTGCTGGGAGGGCGATTTTGGCGCCCCACTCGAAGCAGCGGAGGTAAGCACCCTGGCGGCTATTTATGAGGACGTAAAACCTTTTCTCCGCCCAGAGGGCATCGATCTGATAGAGGAGACAGGCGTGAGCGTTTTTTATAAAGAAATGAAAGCGCCCGGTACGCCGTTGTTGGCCGATGGCCCCTGTGCATTTCTCACCTTTGAGGATAGTGGCACTGCTAAATGCGGCATTGAGAAAGCTTTTGAGGCGGGCGCCACGGATTTTCGCAAACCCATTTCCTGCCATCTTTACCCCGTGCGGGTAGCCAAAAACGAAGCGGTGGATTTTGAAGCCCTGAATTACGACAAGTGGGACATTTGCTCGGCGGCGTGCACTGCCGGAGAAAAGGCGAAAGTGCCGGTATTCAAATTTGTAAAGGAGGCCATCGTTCGCAAATATGGCGAGGCGTTTTTCGAAGAGTTAGAGGCCGCAGCGGGCTATTTGGCAGCAAAATAATTTGACCACCAATGTAATTCTTCAAGGTTAAATCAGGCGGTCAGAATACGTACGCGAGTGACCCTCCTATGAAAAGGTACCAATCATTTCTTTTAGCATTGCCGAATTCACTTACACCATCCATGTAATCATTTGTGGTTCGCCATCCCCACTCTAAACCAATAGAAAGTGCCTCGTACGCATCCAGCCTCAGCCCCACAATGAATGGCACTGATAAAGCGGTTGCTTTTTTGCCCGCCTCCGGAAATTTATCCTTGTCTATAGCTTCTTTTACCGTTACGGTCGAATTGGCATTTATTATACCGATACCTGTTGCTAAATAAGGAGAGATATTGGCTTTAAAAATCCCACCGCTTGCGTACCGGTTTTTACCCAATGGATGATACTCCACCTGCATGCCAAGTTCAGTTAATTTCGATTCAAAACTCCATCCTCTTGCTTGCCTCGTAGATGAGTTTGCATCATCCCCGGAGATAAAACCATAGTACAGGCTGCCTTTAATTTTAAACGATGGACTCAGGTGATACCTCGTAAAAATGCCAACGGATAAACTCGTTTTGGTCAGATCAATTGGGTCTTGAACCAAATCGCCCTGGTAGTTGGCAAATCCCAAAAAGACACCCATCTCAAGATTATTTTGCGATTGAAGAGCAAATGGCAAGAGGAGGAAAAGCACTATTGCAAGAGGTTTCATTTTCAGTGAGTTTGTAAGTTAAAAGCTAAGTTGTTATAAAAAGAATGCACTTGGTTAGATGAAAATTAAAGCGAAACTAAGAAGATTTTTTTCATGCTTTGTCAAAGGCTTTCACCCGCGGTGCCAATTTTTGCTCGATTGCCACCAGCACTTCCAGTGCTGCCCTGAGGCTATGCACTTTTTCTTTTACCATGATTAAACTCCGGGGTGTCTTTTTCAGGCTCATGCCCCATTTGGTACCCTGGCTTCCGATGAGCTGAAATATTTGTTCAAAGACCGCACTATCGTAATAGGGCGACTGCGGGTTTTCCACAAAATAGCATTGCAGCTTGTTGCTTTTTAGTACAATTCGCTCAAAGCCGAGGTTCCGGGCCGCCCATCTGAGTTTCAGCCCTTCGAAAAGCTCCAAGATGGAAGCAGGTACGTCGCCGAAACGGTCTTTCAATTCGCTTTCTAATTGGAGCAAGGCTTCTTGCGTTTCTATCTGGTCAATTCTGGAATACAGGTTCAGCCGCTCCGATACGCTGCTCACGTAATCGTCGGGGATGTGCATTTCGGTATCGGTATCTATTTGCACATCTTTGACGAAAGCCTTCCGCTTGGCCAGTTCTTCTTTAAACACCTCTTTGAAATCCGTCTCTTTCAATTCCTGGATGGCCTCTTCCAGTATGCGTTGAAAGGTTTCGTAGCCTATGTCCGCGATAAACCCGCTCTGCTCGCCGCCGAGAAGGTTGCCCGCCCCGCGGATGTCGAGGTCGCGCATGGCGATTTCAAAACCGCTGCCGAGGTCGCTGAATTCCTCAATGGTGCGCAGGCGCTTTCGGGCATCGGTGGTGAGGACAGACATTGGTGGACAGAAAAGGTAGCAATATGCCTTTTTGTTCGAGCGCCCGATGCGGCCCCGCAATTGGTGGAGGTCGCTGAGGCCAAATTGGTGGGCATTGTTGAGTATCATCGTGTTGGCGTTAGGGATGTCGAGGCCCGTCTCAATGATGTTGGTGCAGGCAAGCACATCGAACCTTTTTTCGATGAAATCGAGGAGTGTCGTTTCCAGCTTGTTGCTTTCCATCTGGCCGTGGGCCATGGCAATGTCCACATCGGGGCAAAGACGCTGGAGGAGGGCTATCATGCCGGGCAGTGTTTTTACCCGGTTGTGCACGAAAAAGACCTGCCCGCCGCGCTGCACCTCTTTGTAAATGGCGTCTTTAATGAGCGCTTCGTTGAACACGCGTATTTCCGTGTGAATGGGCTGCCGGTTGGGAGGCGGGGTGCGGATGATGGACAGGTCGCGGGCGGCCATGAGGCTGAACTGGAGGGTGCGCGGGATGGGCGTCGCCGTGAGGGTCAGTGTGTCCACATTGACCTTAAAATTGCGGAGTTTTTCTTTTGCGGCTACGCCGAATTTCTGCTCCTCGTCCACCACCAGAAGGCCGAGGTCTTTGAATTTCACCTCTTTGTTGAGCAGGCCGTGCGTTCCGATGATGATGTCTATTTTTCCTTCTTTGAGGTTGTCGAAAATCTCCTTCCGCTCTTTGGTGCTGCGAAAGCGGTTGACGTAGTCGATTTTTAGGTTGAACTCTGCGAGCCGTTCGCTAAAGGTTTTGAAATGTTGCAACGCCAAGATGGTCGTCGGCACCAACACGGCCACCTGCTTGCCATCGAGCACGGCTTTGAAAGCGCCGCGAATGGCCACTTCCGTCTTTCCAAAACCAACGTCGCCACAGATGAGGCGGTCCATCGGGTGCATTTTCATCATGTCCTCTTTCACGTCAATGGTGGCCTTTTCCTGGTCGGGCGTATCTTCATAAATGAAGGAAGCCTCCAACTCGGTTTGGAGATAGTTGTCGGGGGAGAAGCCAAAGCCTTGGGAAGCCTTTCGCAATGCGTATAGTCTGATGAGTTCTTTGGCAATGTCCTTTATCTTCTTCTTGGTTTTGCGTTTGAGGTTTTGCCAGGCGTCGGAGCCGAGTTTGCTCAGCGTTGGTACCGTGCCGTCTTTGCCGGTGAATTTCGAAATCTTGTGGAGCGAATTGATGCTGACGTACAGCACGTCGTTGTTTTTATAAAAAATGCGAACCGATTCCTGCGTGTGCCCATTTACGGTAATCTTTTCCAGCCCCGAATACTGGCCGACCCCGTGGTCTATGTGCACCACGAAATCGCCGGACTTCAACTCCCTGAGCATTTTCAGGCTCATGGCCTTGTCAGCGGTGAAGCCCCGCCTCAGATGGTAGTGATGGTGCCGCTGAAAAATCTGGTGGTCGGTGTAACAGGCTATTTTCAATTCTTCATCCACAAATCCCTGATGGATGGCTTTCATCACAGGCTCGAATTTCGCGCGTGGCTGGCCGCCGTCTTCCGAGAGGTCTTCAAAAATGTGGTGGAAGCGCTCGATTTGTTTGGGATTATCGGCGAAGATGAAATTCTCGATTCCCGCTGCGGCATTGCCGCTCAGGTTATGGATGAGGAGCGAGAAATTTTTGTTGAAACTTGGCTGCGATCTGGCTTTGAACCTCATCGCCGGCCGCCACTCGCC
>Ga0210044_10008283_pt1 | contig 13014 bp, 11 predicted proteins | sample CryGey13umfilter_2_FD_183959 | JGI IMG/M metagenome (GOLD analysis project Ga0210044, IMG submission 183959) | Groundwater microbial communities from aquifer in Utah, USA - Crystal Geyser 4/9/14 3 um filter (SPAdes) (version 2) | ecosystem: Environmental > Aquatic > Deep subsurface >... | reverse complement strand
GCTGGCAGGGCATCGGCGATATCGGCATCGGCACGCTGGCGATGATGGGCGGCGAGTTGATCCGCATCGATGGCATCACGGCGACCACAATCCAGGCCGGGCGCGGCTGCCTGGACACGGTTCCGCGTGCCCACCCCGCAGGCACGCCGATCCTCTTCTTCGATGAACTGGCCAATCTCTCGCAGGCCACGTTTGCAGCGGGCGAGACCGTGCGTGCCCGGCTGCTGCCCCAGACCGCACAGGGCACGCTGGCGCTGGCGCTGGCCGCCGAGGACACCGTGGTAATGGACCGCCGCGCCATCCGGCCGCTGCCAGCGGGGCGCATGCAGGGCAATGCCAGCCATGCGCCCGCCGCCGATGCGCTGATATCCGGCAATCTGGTGCTGACGTGGGCGCACCGCGACCGGCTCGCGCAGACAAGCGTGGTGATTGATGACTACACCGCTGGCAATATCGGGCCGGAACCGGGCGTCGGCTATGTCATCGAGGTGCGCTGGATCGACCCTGACACGGGACTGGCCGTGCTGCCCGCCGCCGCCCAGATCGATGTCGGCACCGTGACCACCGCCACGCTCACCGCCGCAGAGGTGCCTGAAATTGGCGCGCCCGCCCGCACCTTCGAGATTGATGTGCTGGTGCGCGCCCGCAGGCTGCAGGATGGGGTCTGGATCCATGCCCGCGAAGACCGCGCCTTGCGCCTCATCGCGCCCTTCGCCGCCGGATGGGGTAAGGGCTGGGGCGTTCTCTGGGGCACAAACTAAGGCTGCGGCCGGTCGCACCGGTCGCACCGCCCCTTTTCCACAGCAAACAGACACGAGGACAATATGCCAGAACGGATCATGCCGGGGCTGGGGCTGCGTGCCTTCTATGACCCCGGCCAGCAAAACTGGGGCGCCAACGTCAGCGAAGACCTGCGCCTGCTCTCGGCCATGGTGCAGGCGCGGGCGATTTCGCGCGCCACCACGCTGCCTGTCACCGGCATTGCCGGTGATATCTATCTGGTGCCCGCAGGCGCGCCCACCGACGCCAATGCTGTGGCAATATGGGACGGGGCAGTCGGGGCCGAGGCATGGGTGTTCATCATCCCGCAGACCCGCTGGCAAGTCTGGATCGCGGACGAGGTCCGGCATGTGCGTTTTGATGGCGCAGCATGGGCCGATGTGCCGCGTCCGGGCGTCGTGCCGCTCCGCAGCCTTGCTGTCACGGCTTATGAGCTTGTGCTGGCCGATACCGGCACGATCATCGAGACCACCGGGGCCTCCGTCGTCACCATCACCATTCCAGCGCAGGCGACCGTGCCCTTCGAGATCGGCACCCTGATCAATGTCACGCAAGTGGGGGCCGGGGTGGCGACGATCACCGCCGCTCCGGGTGTTGCGCTCAATGGCGTAGCGGGTGGCAGCACCACGCTTTCGGCGCAATGGGCCGGTGCTGCGCTTTACAAAAGCGGCGCAGACGCCTGGATTGTTCAGGGCGCCATTGGCGCGGTGGCGTGATGGGCCTGCTTCTTGCTCGTGCGGGGGTGCTGGCGCAGGGCGGCCTCGTCGCGCCGCCGCTTGATCCCGGTGTTGCCTGGCAGCTTGACAGCACACGCAAACCCGCAGGCTACACGCTCTCGGACGGCAACCAGACCGCCATGAACACCTCGGGCGGCACCAACTACCCGCGCTGGGTGCCGTCGGCCAAAGGGATCACCCGCTGGGACGGAAGGCGCTATTGGGAGGTGCTCTGCGCCCCGGGTGGGGCAGCGCAGTTTGACGGCTATCTCGGCGTGGCATCGGCAGAACAGCGCGAAGAGTTCAATAGCGGCAACAGCCCGATCACATTGGGCTCGATCGGCTGGCGCGGCAATGGCACGCTCTGGTCCTCGAATACCGCCACAGCGGCCCAGAAGCTCTCCGGCCTGCCGACCCATGGCGCAGGCGATGTGGTGATGTTCGTCTTTGATCCAGGCGCAGCCAGCTTGTGGATCGGGAAGAACGGCATCTGGCGCGACGATCCGGTGAGCGGCGCAGCGACATGGACCGCAGGCGGCAGTTCTGCCTTCTATCCGCAGGTCCAGGGACGCAATCCCGGTGATGGCGGCACCCTTCGCTCCCTGGCATCGCAGTTCAACTACGCTGTTCCGACCGGCGCACAGGCGCTGGGGTTTGAAGAGCCGGACATGGTGGTATTGGCGGCCGACGCCTGGATCGAGAGCGGCGGCGGCGCAGGTCTTGGAATTGCGCAAGTCTCGGGCTTTATCGAACAAGGCGGCGGCGCAGGTCTTGGGGTTGCGCAAGTCTCGGGCTTTATCGAACAGGGCGGCAGCGCCAGGCTCACCTGCGCCGCCGTCAGCCTCTATATCGAAGTGGAAACCACATGACACACATTCTGCACCTTGGTCATCAGAACACCGATCTTTCTGGCGTCACAGGGCACCACGCCACAGACGCGGGCTACTTTGACGCCAGCCTCGATGTGAACAGCCTCTATTATTCCGGCACCCGCGCGCTGGTCGCCCCGTTCTCTTTGCCAATGAAGGCACCCTCGGGGGATCTCTGGCTCGGGTTTCGCTATGTGCCCCCCTCCGGCGATGTGACGGCGATGGTCGCTGGCGCTAAATTCCTTGAGTTTCGCGATGCCTCAAAGGCTCTGGTGGCGCAGATCCTGCCCACCGTTGGCACGCCCAACTATAACGCAGTCGCCAATGGCGACACCACGGTCAGCGGCACGACGGCCTATGTTCTTGCACCCGCGCAGGTGCAATGGCTGGATGTGCGGGTGGCGGTCGGGGCCAACATCACCATCGATTTTTATCAAGACGGCGTGCTGATGAGCACGGCCACGGCGGCCAATACCGCAGGCAAGGGCAAGCCGGTGCTGGTCACCTTCGCCAATGCCGTGATGCACTCGGGATATGGGGCCCGAGCATGGTCCTACGCCCATATCGCCGCCCTCGACGGGGTCTCGACCATCGGGCGGCGGTTTGTCCGGCGCACCCCCGATCTGATCGGATTTTACAACCAGATGGCGGGCAGCATCGACGCGCTCAAAGACAATGACATCGCCACGCGGGTTGCCAGCGACACCCCCGGCCAGCGCATGTCGTTCTCGCTTGCCGGGCCAGCCGTGGCCGCGTCAGCCATTGCCGGGGTGCATGTCAAGCAGGTCGCCCAAGGCGGCACCACCGGCCCGGCATCGACCGCAGACTTCCTGCGCATTGGCGGCGTGAACTACGACGCCGCCGCAGCCCCGGTGTCCACCATCCTGCCCGAGCCGGTCTATGCCAGCTGGGCGCTGAACCCGGCAGACAGCAGCGCCTGGACCGACCTGACGCTGCCGACCGAGGTCGGGATCCTCTCCGCAACATGACCGAGCGCCAGAGCATCCTCGCCGAGGTCGGTGCCGCCTTCCAGGATCACGGCATCACCGCCGCCCTCACCGCGCTGATCGGCGGCACCATCGCCCTGCTGGCCGCCGTCACGCGCCGGGCCTTCACCAATGACGCAATGCTGGCCCGGCTGGACCGCGAGCTTGGCCAGGAACGCGACCGCGTCGATCGCCAGCGCGCCGAAGACCGCAAGGCCGACGCCGAGCGGCTCGAGCGCATCGAGACCGACATCCGCGCCATGCGCGATCTGATGTTCGAGGCGTTTCAGCGCGGCCGCCCGGTAGCACCGGTCGCACCGGTCGTACCGACTGACTGACAACCATTTCATCACTGAACCTGCCACCCGACCCGCCACCGGCGGGCAATGCCCGCCAGATCGTAAAGTCTGCGCGGCATTGCCGCGCGGGGCGGGTTTTGCATTTCTGGAGAACGACATGCCGACCACGACCTATGCCCATTTCCGCGACGTTCCTGAAAGCACCTGGCGCTGGCCCAGCTTCTCGCCCGCCGAGATCGCCAGCCGCGGTGACGGCGAGATCAAGATCAACACGCAAGCGATGGATAAGCTGCAGACCCTACGGGACCGCATCGGCAAGCCGATGATCGTCAACAGCGGCTATCGCAGCCCGGCCCACAACAAGGCGGTCGGCGGAGCCCCGGCCTCGAAACACATGCTGGGCACCGCGTTTGATATCGCGATGTCGAACCATGATCCCGCAGCTTTCATGGCAGCTGCCCGCGCCGTGGGCTTCCTCGGCTTCGGCACCTATCCCCGCTCGGGCTTCATGCACATCGACCTGGGGCCAGCGCGGCGCTGGGGCGAGCCATTCCCGCCACGTGCCACGCCCTTTGTGCCGGAGGTGCCGCCCGCCCGCGAAGTGCTGGCCGAGAGCCGCACACTGAAAGGCGGCGGGGCGGCCGGGCTGGCGACTGTTGGTGCCGCCGGTGTCGAGGTGACGCAGGACGTCCTGGCCGAGACCCAATCCGCCATCCTGCCGCTGGTGCCCTATCTCGACACCCTGCGCTGGGTGTTCATCGCTGTGGCGCTGGCGGGCATCGCCGTCGCAATTCACGCCCGGGTCGATGATTGGAAACGGGGGCGGCGCTGATGGGCTGGCTGTTGTCTGCCATCACCGCCAGCCGATTGGTGCGCGCGGCGCTGCCCTATGCGGCCATCGCTCTCACCATCATCCTGTTCCTGCTCAACTTCCGCCGCGCCGGTGAACGCGCCGGGCGGCTGGCCGAGCGCCTGAAATCAACGGAGAGAACACATGCAATCCAACGCCAGATGTTGGACGCCGCAGCCAATCGGCCTCGTGATCGCGACGCTCTTCTTGAGCGGTTGCGCGGGGGTGGGTTTTGACGCCCCTTCCGGGATCTGCCCGTCTGTCGTGAACTACAGCCGCGCCGAGCAGGCGCGTGCGGCCGAAGAGGTGACGGCGCTGCCGGACGGGGCGGTAATCGTCGGGTGGCTGGCGGACTACGCGGTGCTGCGCGATCAGGTGCGGGGGTGCAGCATATATTGAAGAAATCCGTCCATCAGTCGCTGCTATCTGGTTCCCGAACGATCACACTCGGCTCATCATAAACTTGGGTTTCATCCATGAACGTGATCCGCATTCCCCACCCTGCGAAAGGCTTGATCAGTTTCAAAAACGCTTCTGCGTCTAGCTCCTTGTCGTCGATATAAACAACCAGATTACGATCTTCGTCGTCCGAGACGTGACACCGCAACACGTGCCCGCGCGCAGACCACTGCTGAAAATCCTCCAGCCATTCGATCTGAGGTCGCCCTCTTGGGATTTCGATCGGCCGGTTGGCCGGATCAGCGACACTCGCCTCCTGCGCAGAAATGATTTCGTTGAAAATCTCGAGGATCTCGGCGTCGGTCAGATCGTTGACCATCGGTCCCAGGAGCAAGCGTGTTGTGCCATAGGCAGTATCCGCATGTTCGATGATGGCATAATCGCCCTCGCGTGAAATATGCACCTGATCGATTGTAGATTGTGGGGGCCGTCGTGAACGCAAAGCGATGCTCCAGATGTTCTGTTGGGTTCATGCCCGGTTGGGCAGGCTGTTATGGCATGATCCAGATGTTTGAGACCGGGAGGCCACATCAAATTCCCGCTGCCGTGCATCAGCTACTGCGATGAAGTGATCGAAGGCAGATGTTCTGCGGACCCGAGGATTCATTCCGCAAGCCCCAGCCACTTCGCCACATCCTCGAACCCCGGATCGGCGGCATAGAGGCGCTCGAATTCACGCCGCGCGCGGGCTCGCTGGCCGGTATCATGATAGAGCACCGCACGGTCATACCGGACCTGGTGCAGCAGCCCCTCGGGTCGGTCCTTGCGGCGGCGGCCCGCACGCGTGAACACGTCGATGGCCGCGTCCGGCAGGCCCAGCGCCGCCAGCGCGCGGCCGCGATAGAGCAGGATGGCCGTGTCGACCGGGGTTTCGTTCTCAACATCCGCGGTGTCGCGCACCAAACGGTCCATCAGCGCGCGGTCGTCGGGCGTGTCGAGGGCCAGTTCGGCGTAGGACAGCAACACCACCGGGTCGGTCGAATCGATCTCCATCAAGCGTCCGAGATGCGCCATCGCGTCATCATGGCGCCCTTCGATCTGCGCGATTTCCACCAGCGCCAACCGTGTGCCACGCTCGCGCGGGAAGACATGGGCGAAGATGTCCCCGGTGATCGGCAGACTGGCCTGCGCGGCGATATCATATTTCGCGAACAGGGTGCCCAGCTCATCGAGCTTACCCAGCACATAGCGAAAAAGCGCCTTGGCGGGTTCGATTTCCTCGCGGCGCAGGCGGATCATCGCGGCCATCCATGCGGCATCAGGCAGATCGCGCGCCTCCTCCAGCGCCGCAAGCGCCGCGTCCTGATCGTCCTCGCTCAGGGCGCGGATGCCGTCAATGAAGCGCCGTTCCTCCGAAGGGGTCATCAGCCGCTGGAAAAATCCCAGCTTCAGCTGGTCCCGCTCCGGCACCTCCGGCGCAGGGGCCGCCCCACCGCGGCCAGCCCGCTTGCTATCGTGAACGGTATAGAACAGCCCCGTGCTCGGAATGCCGGCCGTTGCTCGGTTTCCACGCGGGCTGATCGTGTATTTCGCGCCGCGGGGACCGAACGACAACGATGCGGTCGATTTCGACAGGTTCAGAGTGACCCCAGGGGCGAGGCGAACACGGTGCCAGAAGCGGAAACTCATGGCTCTCGGTCCTGCAGCAGGCCCGCGGGCGCAGCATCGCCGCCAGCTCCATTGTCCTGGCTCGATTCCCAATCGCCATAAGTGCGACCATCGGGCAACTTCCACAGTATCCTTCCATTTGCGCTCGCTCCTATAACCGTTGCTGCCGCGGCAGAGGCGGATGAAAAGCTGTAGTCGTTCGCAAAGACGAGAAAATCGCATTCCTCGCGAAGAACGCCGGATTCTAGAAGCGTCTTACGCAACGCAACGGTGCCGCGGGGAATTGTGGCTGTGGTCTTCGCGCGCGCCTTCGAGCCGGCGAGGACCACAAAATCACCTGAGGAACTCAGCTTCATGTCTGCTGAGAAGCCTTGGCCGCGGAAGAAGAATCGGCGATCATCAAGGCGCGCAGTTGATGGGGTATCTTGGACAGCCTGTATCCGCATCGTATCGTTTGGTCGTCCGCGCAATTCGCGAAACAAATCCCATCCGAGCGCACCGACCAGCGTTTTCGTCTGGTCGACAAACTCGTCCATCGCCGCCCGGTCGGGCAGGGGTAGCTTGCCTGCGTCTTGGGAAGGTGTTTTTGTGTTCGGAAGTGCCCAGCGTGGATTGTTGCCAGTGCTACGGATCAGGCATGCCTCAACATAACGTGCGTGGCTCTTCGTCAGGTTCTCGTCCTTGCTGATCAGAACAACGGTGTCGGTCCAGAATTCCTTTCTATCGCGGCCGCTCCTATTCGAGTTGTGAGTGGCAAGTCGATCGCCTACGGCCTCGGATTCGCCAATGTAGGCCAGTTGCCGGTCGGGCTCGCTCTCGTCTTCGCCGATCAGGATATAGACTCCCGGCCGCTCAATTTCGGGAAACGTCTTGCGCACCTCGCCAAGCTTGTTGCGACGGAAGGCGATGGCCTGGATCGTGGACATCATGATCTGTGCCACCCGAATACCGTTCGGGTCGCCGTCGAGCAGGAAGATGTTGATCGAGCGAGGTTTCATGGGACTTTGTTTTCCTGATCTACGTCCTTTACGTAGGTTAAGTAAAAGCCCTTGATTGTCCGGTGTTCCTGTAACCGATCCCCCAAGGCGAACCCCTCTGTCTTGATGGGGGGCTGAAAAATGTCGAGGCCCCGGTCAAGCACGATCTTCCAGCCAGTGTCGGTGACAATGTCACGTGCGTGCGCTGTACCCGACGTGTCGAAGGCCCAACTGAACTCGACACCGGTTCCCGTACAGGCCGTTGTGATGGACTCGAGAAGTTCTCGCTGGCGAGAAATATTCCCCTCATCTGGCCCTGTCACGAGGTGCACCCGGACCTGATCCTCCGGTGGTTTTCGGCGAATCACCATCTCCACGAACTCCATCATGTTACGGTGCTGGTAGAAAAGGCGAATATACGGATCTGTCACGATGATGCGGCTAGCCCCATCGATATAGGGCCCGAAGAGCTTATCGTAGCTGACGCCCCTGCGGTTTTCCGCAAATACATGATGGCCATCGGCGAGTTTTGGGGCGGGCTGGGGCGTCGGCTTCGAGGGAGCGGCCGGTGCTGCTGCGCTCTCATCGTCTGCGAATGGCAAGTGCGCGTTGGGAGCAGCGATGGCAGCCTTCTCCTGATCCTTGGGGTCAAGGGCAGGCCTGAGGTAATAAAACTGCGGGTATTCCTCTTCCTCGACCGTGGTGACGTGCTGCTTCGCGCCGTCTGAGCCAACGTAGTAGAAGTCCACCTCAGGGTAAGTGCTGTCAATCCGACCAAGTTGGTCCTTGACCCGCTTGCGGCTTTCCATGGCAAGTCGTAGCAGTTCCTCGACCTCAGCCCTAGTCTGGCTGCCATCAGGGAATATCAACTTCAGCAAGCCGGACATCGTCTTGAAGATTGCGTCCCGATCCCGCGTCGAAATCTTTTCGCTCACTTTAAAGAACTGGTCAGGCCGGTTGGAAAAATCTTCAGACCGAAGATGACGCAGGATCTCGGCCAGGTAATCGACGATGAATCCGTAACCCTTAGTGAACATCTCGCCGCGGATGACGTCGATTTCCCATCCTGGGAGGTAGGCGTGCAGGCGGTCGATAAAGGCTGAGTCATGGAACTGGCTCGGCAATGCTTCGAAGAGATCGCTGTTTTTCAGCATGAAGGGCACGTTGTGGTCGGTGTTGCCCACGAAGGCGAAGCTAGCCTCGGCCCCCATTGGGTTGATCCCGCGCGAAAAGGACTTGTTGGCCATATAGTTTTTCATGATGTCGACAAGTGCCTTGTTTGCCGTTTTCTCGCGACCGGCGAATTCGTCGAAGGCAACCACGTCCCAGTAGCCGACTAACCCGATGCGGCCGTTCGAATTGTTCACAAAGAGCTTCGGGATGCTGACTTCTCCCCCGGAGATCAGCTGCCCGTGCGGCGAGAACTCTGAATAGATGTGGGATTTCCCGGTGCCCTTGGGACCGAGCTCTATCAGGTTGTAATTCCGCTCGACGAAGGGGATCAGCCGCAGGAGTTGCAGCAGCTTGCTCCGCCGACCGAAGGCTTCCGGCTGGAAGCCAATGCTTTGCATCAGAAGGTCGATCCACTCGTCCGTGGTGAAGGCGCGCCTAACGTCACGGTACTGATCGTAATCTACCTTGGCGATCTGGATCGGCTTGATCGACTCAAGGATCCAGGGCGAGATCCGGGCATCTTCCGAAAACTCATACTGCACGTCGGCTATGCACCAGACCCCGGTTACGAGCAGCTTGGGGTGCGCCTTCACCGTGCCGCTGTCGACAGCGACCTTCTTGATGCCGAGATTGTCGAACACGGCCTCGTAGCTGTCGGTCTTCTCGTTCAATGAAACACTGACCTGGTCGATGACCTTGTATCGGCCCTTCTCCTTGATGGTCGATTGGATCAGGCCAGCTTCGCTGCGGTGGACATAATGCTTACGCAGGATTTCCTTGACCGTCTCGATGCCGGTCTGGATCGAGGCCTCATCATCGGTCGCGCAATACTGGCCCAGTAGGTATTCCAGCACATAGGTGGGTACGATCGCGTTGCCCTTGACCGCTTTCACAAGGTCTTTCCGGACCACAAAGCCCGCAAAATGTTCGTTGATCTTGGCGTCGAGATCACTCATCTGCGGGCTCCTCAAAAATCAAAGTCTGTGGTGATGCCACGCCGCATCTGAAAGCGGTGGCTGGCATAGTCCTGGTAATGGCTGGTCTTGCCGACGCGTTCGCGCAGTTTCAGGATGACATCATGATTATTGAAACAGTCGGCCTCTCGCGACAGCAGGAACTTGCGTGGCATCTCGCGCTCGCGGGCGTTTTCGGAGCGGAAGTCGAAGAGCAGCGTGTACTCATCCGAAATCAGCGTGCCGTCGGTCGCGTAGATGCCGGCCAGCAATTCGCGCGGACGCATCTTCTCGGAAACGGGCTGAACCTGATAGAGCGTCACCGCGGTCTGGCCTGAGGAGATCAGGCTTCGTCCGGTCACAAATATCTGCACTTCGACATGGCCTACATCGGCCTCGCGCTGCTTACCCACCCGGATGACTGGAATGACGACTTCCTGCAGTGCCGCCCCACCATGCACAAAACGGCTGCCAGCCCCTTTCACCCGCATGCGATTGATCGAGTTCGGGATCAGAGCCTCCAGGTCGCCGGAAAGACCAAGGCCTGTCGCGGTGAAATGCTTCATGCCGACTGTCGCGTTCAAGCCTCGACCGATCACGAAGCGCCGGTTGCGGAAGAGGATCTCGGCCCCCTGTGGATCGGCAATCGCAAAATCGCTCTCATCGAGGGCGCGGTGCTGATACAGGAACCCATGATCTGCGGTGATCAGGATGTTGGAAAAATTGGCCGAGGTCAGCTTGCGCACGAGCTTGGTCAGATCCTCGATTGCGTCGTCGGCCGCCTCGGGCAGCCGATCCTCCGTCTGTAGCTTGTCGCCGACTGCGTCGATGCGATTGTGGTAGATGTAGACGATATGGTGATCGCGAAAGAGCGCCTTTCCGTCCTCCGTGCGCATGTTCATGACATCTTCGGATTTCAGGGCCTTCGCGTTGTCCCCTTTCCGACCAGCGGCAAGCAGTTTTTCCCGCGCGACAGTGCCCTTGGTGGGCTCACCACCGGCGAGAATATCGCCGCTGCCGTCTTCCGCCATGGCCAGCCCATTGTGCGGCAAGAGCGCCGCCATGCCCAGTTGGGTATAGCTGGGAAGTGAGCTGATCATCGGCTTCAGCTCGGCATCGAACCGATCCAAAGCACGGATGCGGCGCAGGCATTCCTCGGCCACCTCAAAACGCAGCGCGTCCGAAATGATGACCGCAACCTTCTGATCCTTGCGCCGATACTCGGCCGCCTGGTCGCGGTAGAAATCGGCTTGCGCGGCATAGCCTGGAATCTTCCACTCGGTCAGACCCGCAATCTGGTCCTGCCAGGCATCGTTCACCGGCAGAACAAAGCTGTTGGTGTAGCGGTTTTCGACCGAGTCATTGAGGTCGGCCAGCAGCGACGCCTGGCCGCTTTTCTGCATGTGATAGATGAACTTGCGGTAAAGCTGATCCAGCTTGTACCAACTGCTCACATACCGCCTCACCCCCTCGGCCGGGCTGGTCATGCCAAGGTTCGCCTCGGCCAGCGCTTGCTGAAACTCGGTGGCAAAGCCGATGGCCTGATAGATATCCTCGTATTTCGGATACCAATTGCTCTGCCGCCGTTCACGCACCCATGTCAGCACCTCGGGCGAGCTGACGGTCTGGGTGGACATGGCTTGCACGATCTGGCGGATGATGTGGCGGTCGATCTCTTCGAAGTGGTCGATGCCGACCATGGTGCGGAAATCGCGCTTCAGCAGATCGGCGGGGATGTTCAGCAGGTCCTGATACCGGGCCGACAACCCCCCGAACGCCTCGGCCCAGTGGCGGTTGTTCTTCCAGCGGCGGAAGACCAGCAGCGCCTCGGCGTTCAGCGTGCCATCCTCGCCCAAGGCGCGGGCATAGGTGGACTGGAACAGGGTGATCGCGAAATCCTCGAAATCGGGCTCGTCAGAGCGATAGCCATAGGCTTGGCCCACTTGTGTCCAGAACATCCCGGTCAGGCCAGACCGCTCGATCAGGCGCAGGGCGTCGTCCTTGCCCGCCGCCAACTCGCCCAGCAGCGCCTCGATCACCGTATCAAGACCGCCTTCGGCCCCGGCGCAGACGGCAAGCATGCGCAGGCGCATCTGGGTTTGGGTGTCGGTCGCCTGCATCAGGCGCTTCAGCGCATCGACACGCCCCTTGGCGCGGAAGAACTCGATATGGCCGCGCACCACGGCCTCGAACTGCAGCGGCAGGCCCAGCTCGGCCAGCCAGATCGCGGCCTGATCGGCCTTGAACACCGCACTCGCCAGTTTCACGTCCAGCAGCCAGTTGTCGGCCATTGGCGGCTCGGGCCCGTCCTTGAACAGCAGGAATTTCGCGCCCGGCTCTTGCCGCAGGATCCGGTATTTCAGGCCGAACTCGTTATTCGCGATCTCCAGCTTGGTCACGCCGTCCAGATCGGCGGCCTCGAACTCGGCCCGCATGTCGCGATCCGCGTCATACCAGAAGACGATCCGGTGTTCCTCGAACAAGCGCCGCAGGCTGGCTTTGAGCCGGTCACTCATCCGCGGCCTCCAGCCCCTTGATCGGCTTCAGCGCGGCGCCGAACAGCGGGTAGTTCCGCTTCACCCCGTCATCCAGATCTATCTCGATCTTGGCCTGCGCCAGCGGGAAAACCACCTCGCGCTCCCATTCCTCCAGCTCGGCGATCTGCTTGATCACTGTGGCCACATCCTTCAGCGCGCGGGTGCGCTGGGTCTGGGTCGCGCCGGGGTCATCGGCCAGCTTTTCCAACCGCCCGCGCTCGGATTGCAGCTTGCTGATGAACTCGCGCAGGTAATCGTTCAGCACCACCGACACCGTGTCGGGGCGGTAGCGGTGCATGTAGATCAGGGCCTGAAAGCTGCCCTTGGGGCTGGCGAACATCCAGTAGATCGGGCGCTTTTTGTACCGGCGCACATGGGTGTCATAGAAATCGCGGGTGAACCATTTGCGGATGTCCTTGCCCAAGGCCCCCTCGATGAAGGACAGGTTTTCGGGGAACTTCGCCTCGCCGAAACTCACGCGCAGGAACTTGCGGAAACGCTCGGAGATGTCATCGGCGAACCAGTCGCCGTCCAGCACGGGGATGACGTTGTCGGCATCGACGTCGAATGTGGGTTCCGGCACGCGGGCGAGGTAATCGGCCAGCCCTTCGCCCTGATTGGCGAGGATCAGGCCGGGGGCGTCGAGGCTGTAGCGGCCGAACATGCAGCCCACGGCATAGTGCAGGAATTCGGCCATGGTGTCGGACATCAGCCGCGCTTCAAGCTCGGCCTCGGTCGCCTTGCCGCCATAGCGATAGGCGGGGTTGCAGGTCAGGGTGATCTCCTCCAGCGGCACTTCGGGGGTCA
>Ga0210044_10008277_pt1 | contig 13016 bp, 8 predicted proteins | sample CryGey13umfilter_2_FD_183959 | JGI IMG/M metagenome (GOLD analysis project Ga0210044, IMG submission 183959) | Groundwater microbial communities from aquifer in Utah, USA - Crystal Geyser 4/9/14 3 um filter (SPAdes) (version 2) | ecosystem: Environmental > Aquatic > Deep subsurface > Groundwater... | reverse complement strand
ACAGTGTACCTCCTTTGAAAGCCAAAAATGAAGACCAAGGAGAACGGACAATTCCCTGCAACAACAAAAACAATATCGTCCTATGCTGTACTCTATCAAGCATCAAAATATTTTTTCAAAAATAAAAGGACATATGATGGATACAATCAAGCAACAGAAAACAATAGTTCTTGATCAAAAACATCACTATTGTCTATACCAACCTTGTGAGTCAAATACACCATATCACACAACGCTCTCTCAGGACATGCCTCCAAAATCATTCACACACGACGAATTCACAGAGGATCACTCAACAATCTCTCATGTATTTTCCTAAAACGATATATCACTCAATCAACTTTTTTCTCACTCGTATTATCACTCACACAAGTAATCACCCCACTATAATCTTGAAAAAATGCTCAAGCTGACTGCAATACGGTATACAAGGAAATATAACTCGGCTGATGCAATTTCATTGCCATCTCTCTCACATCAAAGTGTGGCAAACACCAAATCCCTCTCAAAGGAGAAAATAAAACTCATGATTGCTTCATCCTTCTCACGACAAATTTCAAGCTATTCATATCAACAATACCAAATAACAAAGCCAAATCTTTGCGACGAAAGACTGTCATTTTTGATTGATATAATTGTTGTATATATCTCATCATCACAAAGGGTAATAAAACATACCCTTTATACTGATAATGCAATCAATAGCAAGAAAATATTGATGAAATATTTTTTCAATCCTATTAGTTATAGGATAGATGTAATGACTCATATCAACATCTAGCTCTAATATCTAGCACCCACCACTCCCATCAACACCATCAAACTATACATCACCTGACTATCCACAAAAGGATGCAAGACCATTCCCGCAACAGCGACCCCCCCCAAGCCCAATGCCAACGCTATGTGTATGTATTCATTTTCATCTTTTGGCCTCATACCAAGAGGTCACAACACCAACATCCAACACAATAACCAAATAACCAAACCTATAATGCCATAAGAAACTGCTATGGCAATATAATTATTCTCAGGATGAAATCATTTTTCTGATGTATTCACTGCAATCGATCATACCGATCCAGCACCCAAGCCCATTAACCAGTGATCTTTGATCAAGGCCAATCAATCACGAATTCATTCTCGATGTCATTTGTCTGATAACTCTCTGGTCAAAATTGTTGTTTGATGTTTCTCCACATTGACAACCGGAGCAGGTCACATCCAGGACAAAAAAACGATCGTTGCTAGCACCCCCAATCCTATACTTGTCAAAAAAATCAGCAAAGGACGCATCTGCTTCAATCATTGTTGACGATACCAATAGATCATCATTGCAACCAGCACCATCGTTTCGAGTACGAATACCCCCCAACTCGCTCTAGAAAAAGTAATAATCACATCCACCACATAGAGCATCAACCGTATTGTCGTTGTGATGTTCATCTTGTTTTTGATCGTATGCCAAACCACAAACAAGGGCCAAAACACAATCAAATAAAATCCCCAACTCACCGGTCATCAAAACAATCCTTGATTACGTACAAAACCCCACCAGACATTTGTCAAATATCTCACAGGAGGAGCTTGTCATGCCACCCACTGAAATCCATTCATCTGATATCAAAATACAGTGAGTAAGTCCGGCGCCACATTCACAATCACATACCACAACAACGAAAAACCCAACAACACTTTCACAAGCTTCACAAAAAAACCAAGAAGCTTGGAGCTACTAGCTCGTGTCTTCTCTTCTCTTCACCATACTTTCCAAGCCAAAAAAATGCTCACAAAAACCAACAAAGGAAACACATCATACTTCATAGCCAACATCCAACTATACACACTTACATCATGGATCACAAAACTCACAAAAGCTGACCATGTCACAAAAAGAAACAGAAATAAAATCAGAAACCAAAACCATCTCGTCATGCACAGTCTATTTTTTATGACACACGAAGTATCCAAGACTCCTTTCTCGTACTTCACTTTCCCTCTAACTACTAGCATGTAACTAGCGGCCACACCCAATCACACAATCACTATCTCCTTCCACAATGCCAATACCCCCCGATCCCATCACCACCCCCACTGCAAAAGTGTATCAAAAAAAAAATGAAAGGCCAATCCAGCCAACAAAACTTTCAAGATCACAATCAACCAACGATTCATTATCATCACTTCATCATAAATACCTCATTGTCATTGCGAGGAGCTTTTCTGCGACGTGGCAATCCAAAACTCAGATCTCCATTCTTCATCCGACTTCACTTCATCTGACTTCATTGGTGGTCTTATAGCACTTCATTCAACATAAGCAAATATAATTCACAATGTAACAAGAAACACATAATTGACCATACTATCTATCCACACATGAAGCACCATTCATTCGATCAACAATGCTCCCAATCCAAGCGACAAGACCATAAGCACCTCCCAATGTTCTTTTTCTGACTCAGAAACATCAGCCATCCTCTTTCCTCATCAACTCATCAGCCACCATTTTTCAAAAATCATCCAAAAGATAATTCCCCAAAACAGCAACCACACCAGCAACCCCAACACTCCCAAATTGACTCCAACCTGGACATAAATATTTTCCAACAAAGAGTAAGAATGCTTTTCATCTCACTGATAATCAGCCCAATAATGCCTCGCAGGTCACACAAAACCTGGGCCCATACCCCAAGGTTGCTCTCGCATCAATGACAAAGAAGCTCTCTGGCCACTCACACGCTCTTCATTCGATCAACTCTTAAAAGAAGAAATTTTCCATACAAACAAAAACATAAAGACAACGATGATACCTCAAAACAAAAACCTCTTCCGCCATCAGGCAAAAGATTTTAAACTCAAGAGACCAAATCTGACTACTCATTGTTCGCTACGATGGCCGTCGACCAAGAAAAGATACCCCAAACACACCAATCCATACGCCACCACAGCCCCTCTCGAAAGAGTCAACAAAACAATCAAACTATAGGATATCACTCAAAGACTACGCCAAAATCAACTATACTGACGCAATCAGTGTAAAAATAATCACGCAAAACCTACCAAGAAAAAACCAAACACATTGGGCCCAGCAAACAATCAAGACAATCTCACGATTCATCCACTACCTGTAAGATAATACAAGGGAGGATGACGCCAAGGTGCAAAATCTCACAAAGGACCATAACCCAAAAAATTGATAAAAAAATCAGGCCAAAGCCATTTTGCAAACTGCCACAAAACACCAACACATACCACAACCACCACCATCCACCACAGCCAATGCACAAACTTCTTCATTCCCCACCCACCATCAATTCTTCATCCTTCACTTTTCATTCCGACTGTTTTAAGTGATTGTTTCAAGGAAGCTCCGAAAACGTTCGGAGGAGTCCAAATCCTTTCAGGATCAACTCTCGACCCCATATTTTGTCAAAGCCACATTCCACTCAACACAAGCAACAATGGATAGCAATCGTATTTGATACCTACCAAAATCATTTTCCAACTCATTCATCACTGCACTCACAAAACCAAAGACAACAGCAACAAAAAAATAACACAAAACAACAAATATTTATACTGACCAAAAAAAGAAATAAATCCTCCTCTTTCCCATCCCGATTGCTCAGTCATGTCCTTTCCCCATGTCCCTTTGCCCTTACTACTTTGCCCTTGTCTCCTTATTACCCCTCGTATCACAACCCCCAACACTATCACCCACCACAGGATATCTTTTCCTAACATCAACATACTACGTCCATCTGACCATCCCAGTCCATAAACCAAAAAAGTTTGAACGACAAAATACAAAAGAAGAAAACAAAAAAAACAACGGACTATTTTCAACATCAACGCGTGCAGGATAAACAATCAAAGAGCTATTCCATCAAAAGCCATAATAAAACAAATATTTGTCTACTTCTCTACAACCTATCAGGATACTGTCAAACCCATTAAACAACAATAATCCAATGTGCATTGCATTTCTCCAAAAACATTACTACACTACTCACACCTCAAACCAATAATTAGATTGTTACCAAAATATATAGCTATGGAAGCAAAAAAAGCAAGGTCACACTCATCAACAATAAGGACCCATCATCAAGAGAACACCAATCACCTCATCATCAAAATATTTCTGTGATTCATGATACTTATCAATCTCATCATCTTATATATAGTAGCTACTCGTATTGTTTCGATAAAAAACATAGAGCAGACCTTACAAGCACAAGAAATACAAAAAGTATGAGGGATCGAAAATTACAATCGTCTGCAAGTTATCTATCAATCATCCAAATACCAAAAAGAACAAGATTTCATACGAGACCAGAACTACAAAATATACATCGAACAAGATGGGAAAACACAAAATACCGAAACGACACCAACGCAACCAGACAAGGAGCTACAAGCAGTGAAGGACCAATAATCAAATCAGAAGATTATTTCGTCCACCACTTATATAAGCTACATTATTTTACATTTCTATTCAATATTTCATGCCAAGAGCAACGACAACTAAAAAAGCAGCAGTAAGCAAAAAATCAAGTTCAGAAAAAACTGCATCTCATGCACCAGTACACCATGCTGTTGTTTCTCCTGTGGTCAAAAAATCATCTGGAAACGGAACAACAATCACTGGATTGGTAGTATTGATGATAGTCATCATCATCTTACAACTCATTTGATTGTTCGGATCAGAAAAAGGCGCTGTCAATTTGGAAGTACTCAAGGCCGGTGGAGAAGAAAACTACGAAAAACTAGTCAATATTTACAAATCTGATAAATATGTTGAATTCCAGGGATCTAGTATCGATGCACTCAAATCTTCCATCGATAGCCCCAATCCTACAGCTCCAGCACCAGACAATGTGGCACCAGCACCAGACAATGCCGCACCAGCACCAGCAGCAGTAAATGAGATCAGTGATACACAGCTCAAGGATCTGTTGGCAAATGCACCTATATACGGAAACAAAAATGCAAACATTATAATGTTTGAATTTACCGATATTCAATGTCCATTTTGTTCGAGACTACATGAATCAAGCGCTCTCAAAAATATCATAGAAGCATCAGATGGTAATGTTGCAAAAGTATCAAAACATTTCCCATTGAGTTTCCATGAAAATGCAGAACCAGCAGCTAGAGCTGCAGAATGTGTCAAAGCAAATGCAGGTGATGAAGCATTCTACAAATATCTTGAAGAAGTATTCACCAAAAAAGAACTATCTGAAACTGGATTGCTAGCAGCAGCAAGTGTAGCAGGAGCAAATCAAACTACTGTCAAGACCTGTCTTGATAATGGTGATTTCAAATCAGAAGTACAAAAACAAATGTCCCAAGGACAACAACTCGGAGTTCAAGGAACACCTGGTACAGTCATCATCAATCTCAAAACCAAAAAATTCAAACTTGTTTCTGGTGCACAAGGCCAAGCAGCCTTCGAAGCAGCAGTCAACGAACTGAAATAAAAGAGTATTCAGATTATCATTCCACAGAAGTCTTTCAGATTGTCATGCAGAGGAGTTTTTCAGATTGTCATGCAGAGGAGTTTTTCAGATTGTCATGCAGAGGAGTTTTTCAGATTGTCATTCAGAGGAGTTTTTCACGACGAAGAATCTTAATCTACAATATTCATATATCAAAAAAAAATCTCGTCTTCCCCGACGAGATCTTTTCTTACAAAAGAAATCAACTATCAATCTCCCGTCATTGCGAGGAGCTTTACCCCGACTCGTCGGTGGTTTTCACGACGTGGCAATCCATTCACATATCTCTGAACCTTCTGAATATTTCTACACGACTCTCCCATCATCCAAAGTAATTACCTTGTCCGCATACTTCAACAAATTCTCGTCATGTTCCACCATCACAACCGTATCTCCCAAGTCCAAAAATCTTTTCAACACCTTCAACAATTTGGTGATATCATGAGGATGAAGTCATACGGTAGGCTCATCCAAAAAATACATTGTATGCCCCTTGAATGATTTCAACAAATGTTTGACCAATTTCAATCTCTGCGATTCACCACCAGAAAGACTATGTGCAGGTTGTCACATTCTCAAATATCCCAATCACATCTCACACATCAAAAACAGTTGCTCATGAATATGACTCATCTCAGAAAAAAGATTCAATGCCTCATCCACATACATATCCAAAACTTTGCTGATGGAAACACCACGCCATTTGATATCCAATATCTCAGGTTTATATCTTTTCCCATGACACATCTCGCATGCCACATAGGTATCAGGCAAAAATTGCAATTCCACCTTTTTGTAACCATATCATTTGCACCCTGGACAACAACCCTTAGAAGAGTTAAACGAAAAATATCATGTACTAAATCATAAATATTTTGCATCTGATGCCCCTGCAAACAACTGTCTGATATCATCAAACACACCAATAAAGGTGGCTGGACAACTTCTAGGGGTTTTGCCAATACTTGATTGGTCAACATAGACGATGTTTTTGATCTCTTCATAACCCAACACACTTTCCACCGCCAAATCCTCATAAAAGGCCTGTGTAGCCAAATTGGCATAATGAGCATATTGTTCTCTTTTCAACAAAGGTGCTGATATGATCTCCTGCCAGCTCAATCACTGCTTGAGCAACTGCAATCTGATATATCATTGGATGTATTTTTCTTTTTCATGCAAAAAACGAAACAAGGTGGTATACATCAGCGTTGTTTTTCATGCTCCCGAAGCTCATGTGATGATCGTGAAACTTCCCAATGGTATATCGACATCAATATGCTTGAGATTGTATTTGGAAGCCTTTTTAATACGCAATGATTTGGTTGAAATATCATGTTCAAATCATACGGTGACAGTTTTTTCTCATCTCACATATTGTGCTGTCAAACAATCACTCCTCATAAATGCATCGATGGGACCATTGAAAACGATTTCTCCACCAAAATCTCCTGCACCAGGTCAAACCTCAATCACCCAATCAGAAGCCTTGATAAAATCTTCTTGATGCTCTACCACCACAATACTATTCCCCATTTCTTGCAAAACTCTCACTGACGCTATCATTCTTTGAATTTCTTTTTTGTCCAAACCGATCGTTGGTTCATCCAGCACATAAATAATACCCGTCAATTTATTTCACAATTGTTTGGCCAACCTCAATCTTTGCGTCTCTCCTCCAGACAATGTTTTCACTCCTCTTGAAAGAGTCAAATATCACAATCACAAACTTTCTATGGTTTGCAATCTGTCCAACAAAGGATGAGTAATTCTCTCTACCAATACCGCAGATTTGTATGTTTCTTGTTGAAATATTTTGAACAAATCAACCAATGTACTTATGGACATTTCATGAATATCATGAATATTGATAAGTCACTGACTATGAAGACGTTGCATCACAGTCTGCTCTCCTCATAATCACATATCATCACAGTCAAGTGATCGGCGATCAGCATATCATATTGCCAACATCACATGCAGACTTTCTTTTCTCAACCTTGCACCAAGACACTCACCACAAACCTTCATCTCCAACATAGCTTGAAAATCTACCGTCAACAAACCTTTAGCAAATTGATCTCTCAAGACATCTTCAACTCCACGATAGTACATACTGACATATTGACCTCAACCCAATGGAATCCTCAACAATTCATCATCACCATACATCACGGTATGCAAAAACCAATCAGGCAAATCACTCCATCTTGTATCTACATCGACATCATGTTTGTGTGCAAGTTTTTTGAGCAAAGCCTGTCACAACTTACTATCACGCCAAGGCAAAAGTGCTTGCAAATACATCGCCTTTCCATCCAACACTCTCTCAAAATCTACCTGTAACACCTCACCCAAACCATGACAACCTGGACAGGCACCTTCCTGACGATTGGGACTAAAATGTTGTGACGTAAATTCTGGATAAGATATATCATAAGTCGGATCATAGTTTTTATCCGTAAACCATTTGATAAATTGTCATCCAGCCTGTCAACCTATCTGTCATTGCAAACCAATATTTTCTGCAAGTGTGGTAATCTTCTTTCCTTTATGACTTCCTGTTGACGTTTGACCTTCGGCATTTAACGATTCTACATACACCCCAAACTTGGGCGACTCTTCCAATATTTTGATGACATCTTCTTTCAACCTTCACATCCTCTTTTCCTCGATGGTCACACGATCATAGATACCATACACCACAATTGGGAAATACTTCACAGGTATATTTGCAGTCTCCAAATAAAAAAACTCAATCGGATCCAGCATCTGTCATTGCGAGGAGCCTTTTCCTCCCTGTCATTGCGAGGAGCAGTTTCCTTCCTGTCATTGCGAGGAGGTCTTCACCGACGAAGCAATCACTCTGTCATCCCCCCCCTGTCATTCAGAGCGTTTCAGCGAAGAATCCAGGTTTTCTTCTTTTCCATTTCCCCCAACGATAAGATATCTCGTAAACCCCTTCCCTCTCTCTACCCTATTCCTATTACTTTTCACAAAAACAGTAAAATCTTTTTCATTATCAAAACTTTTCGTCATTTGCAACAAATATACTTTTTTGCCGACATAAAGTCTTTCGATCTCATCCATGATCTGATCAACTGTTTGAGATTCAATTTTTTCACCACTTGCATAGCTATACATATCACCAAGTTTGGCAAACAACAACCTCACATAATCATCAATTTCCGTGATAGTACCTACAGTACTTCTGCTACTTCCAATAGATTTATTTTGCTCAATCGCAATAGCAGGAGATAAACCACTACTCATCTCCAACTCTGGTCTTGCACCAAGATTAAAAAACTGACGAAGATAAGAAGAAAGTGATTCTATATAGCGGAATTGTCCCTCCTTGTACAAAGTATGAAACGCCAAAGAAGACTTTCAAGAACCAGAAACACCAGTTACCGTGACAAGCTTATTTTTGGGGATAATCACATCAATATTTTTCAAATTATGTGTAGTCACTCATTGCAGACTAATATAGTCTTTGAGATCGTTTGTAAATTCTCAATCTTTCACAACTCTTTTCTCTCACACCTGTCCAATCCCATCAACGGCTTCTATCGTCTTCTTTCCCCATACGTTATGTGCCCCTTTTCATGTTTTAGCCTTTTCATGTTTTCATATCTTTTCATATTTCAATGCTTTAGTCTTTTTAACTTTTAATGTTTCTTTTACCATAATTTATTTATCTAAACAAAAATTCAACCCATCTCCAAAGACAGGATATACACTATCCCTTATTCATACCCAACGAAGCAATAAATGCAACGACTATCTCACACAAAAAATAAGATACAAAAAAATCGTAGCTCACAAACCCATTGAATCACCATCACACTTAACTACTATCTAGATTCTGTTTCTAGCACCTCGTCTCTTTCACCTTTGTCCTTTCCCCCTCTCCCCATGCCTCCTTTCAACATCCAAGAAAACATCGACCTCTTTCCCTACAATACTTTTCGTGTATCTAGCAAAACACGTTATTTTGTCCAAATCGACACGCCAGATCAGTTTCATCAGCTGACACTATCAAAGATTTTTGATCAATACAGAGATAAATTGCTCTTTTTATGATCAGGATCTAATATTTTATTCACACAAGATCTCGACAAACTCGTCATCAAAAACAATATTACCACCATGCGTTTACGTCATCAAGATGAATCATCAGTCAGACTCACAGTTGGTTGAGGATACAATCGACATCAATGGGTGATGTTCACAACGGAACGCGGACGATGGGGATTGGAAAACCTCGCACTCATACCAGGAACCGTTGGAGCTTCTCCTATTCAAAATATTGGAGCATATGGAACTGAGGTCAAAGACACTATCCATGCAGTCAAATGATTTGATCTGACCACGGGCAACATCAGATCTCTCAATGCTTTGGAATGTGATTTTGCTTATCGTGACAGTGTATTCAAACATGAACTCAAAGATAATTTTTTCATCACCCATGTCACCTTCAAACTTTCAAAAATTCCCAAACCAAATCTCAGCTACCCTCAACTCAAAAAATATCTTCAAGCTCAAAATATAAAAGAAAAAGATCTGACACCTCTCCATGTCACCAACGCTATCATCGCTATCAGAAATCAAAAACTCCCATCCATCAATGACATAGGCACAGCAGGTTCATTTTTCAAAAACCCTACCGTCTCTCAAAAAATTTACGATCAACTCCTCACCCAATTCCCCACCCTCAAATCTCGAGAACTCAACCCCCACCCCTTCCCTGTCATTGCGAGGAGGTTTACCCCGACTTGTCGGTGGACTTCCACAACGAAGCAATCCACTGACCCTTCCCCCGTCATTGCGAGGAGCTTTTCTGCGACGAAGCAATCCACTGACCCTTCTACTGAACCTTCTCAAAATTATACATCTCTGAATATTTCTGAATATTTTTATCCCGATAATGTCGGGGCTGAACCTTCTGAAATTCTCTACAAACTCTCCGCTGGTCAACTCCTCGAACTATCTTGATGCAAAGGACAACGCACAAGTAATATCTGAACATATCAAAACCATGCACTCGTCCTCGTCAATTACGGTGAAAAAAACGGATCAAAAATTCGATCCTTCGCCCAACAACTCCAATCCACTGTCAAAGAAAAAATGGGTATCACCCTCGAACCAGAAGTAAATATCATCTAATACCCCACAGATCTTTTCTCCAAACCAAACACTTTGTTATTCAAAACAAAATTATGAAAATACTTTCACGAAATCTAGGACTATATTATCGATACAGATATGCTCATTTGCGAAATGCTAGCATCAACAAACACCCCATTCAACTTCAACATTTCAATCATTGAAATACTCACTATATCAAACAAATACTGCAAAATTTGAATCCTGACATAGCCGTTTTCCAAGAGCTCACCGACATAAATGATTGCAATATACTGCAACGAGATGACAATCATAGCTACACAGACAGCACCCCCACTCATCATTCCACCGAGCACCAAAAATGAATCATGTCTATATTCCCAATCACAGAAAAAAAGGAACAGACCATCAATGGGGAAGTTCTTACAGCATTTTCCATCCAAGATTACGCTATCATTCCCGTTCACCTCAATGCCTTTTCAGCAACCAAACGCCTCCAACAAGTTCACAACCTTATCACTTTTTCACAATCATTGGACCTCCCAGTTATTCTCCTCGGCGACTTCAATCTCCGATCACACAAAAAAACCTTCTTGTGGCAAAAAGATAGACAATCATACAATCTCCTCTGCACTCACTTCACAGATCTCAGTCAAAACAGCTGACCTACCACTGTAGTCTATGTAAAATTAGATTATATATTCAGCACCCAACTCTCCCATCCCCACCAACTCCACATCACCAAACAAACAGGCACACACATGGACCACTACCCCCTCCTCCTCAATATTGAAACAACTTTGTCATCCTGAATGTAGCAAAGTGAAATGAAGGATCTAAATTATCATTTCAATATCTCACACAAATACTCATCCAACCAAGTCATCACAGACACTATTCAAGAAAAACTATATACGTCAACTTATTTTCTTTAACTTGCTACATTTAATTTTTATCTTAAATGGTATAGGCTCATTATCATCCATAAGTCCAATAACTTTACCAATAATCATTGATTATACTAGTTACTTGTCATAGCAATCATGTTGCTAAATAAATATTATGATCATATATATCATCAGGACCTAAATGATCCAACAATATTCTTCCAAAATCTCTCAACAATTCTCTAACATCTCAAATCGTCTTAAATCATCCTTCATTTACTACCTTTTGACTGCTTCCTCATTCCATAATCAATACAAAAATAAAAATAAAAGCACGGAAGTGCTGTTATGAATTATATGTGGCTAATCAAGAGAAAATATACAAAATGAGAAAATATAGTAAATGTAAGTGAAATGTAGACCAAAGCAACGAGTATAATGATTTGGTTTGAGTCTACATGGAACGAGTTTACTTCTTAGTAAATCGACTTATTATACGAGAGGTTTATAGTCGATGTACTATAAAAGAATATAACGACAAAAATTAGTTATTACAAAGTTTCCCATCAGGTCAAAACAAAGAGAAAAAGAAACATTTTTATTCAACTATCATCATGGAGCAAAAATTTGTTTGGAAAATATCGTAGGGGATGACATCCGTCGTCCCACTCCCATCAAATATCCTTTCCCTCTATTGCTATTTATTATTTCTTTCTCCCATGCACTACTCAATTATCGTGTGATCTCACCGTCCCGACTCTCAATCCACCAAAATTGCTCATTATATCCAATCGTTCCTAGAAAATATCCCTAACATCATCGATCTCAAAAACAATCCCCTACCACTGCGAAATGATTACATGCGAGATGATACATCTGATGAATATCAACAAACTATGAAAATACGATGACCAATCCAATCACAACTCCAACAAACCGATGCCCTCATCATCATCTCACCCGAACGATCAGGGATGGTCCCTGCCTGATTAAAAAATTTCTTTCTCTATTGCTCTGCCAAAGAACTCGCCAACAAACCAGCCCTCGCAATAGGAATCTCTTCTGGCCCCAACGGAGCATACCCAATCGCAGAACTCAAAATGTCCAGCAACAAAAATGCCCAATTTTTCTATATCCCACAACACATCATCATCAGAAATGTTGAAAAAGTATTCAACCCCAACACTGCCCCCCCTCCTTCTCCAGTCCCATCACTTTCCGCGGGGAAGGGGAGAGATGGGGGGGATAATCTCTCCTCCCACGAACAACGTCTCCATGACAGAATTGTCTATTCCCTGCAGATGCTCCATCAATACGCTCTCGCCATGCAATATGTCAGAAATTCATGAATTTCTGACACTACAACATATCCCTATGGCATGTAATACCTTGCAATCACAAAACATTTCCCTACATAGAAGAATAATCTCACCCCGCTCTCACGCGGGGTTTTGTTGATATGCACAAGTTCGCAAAAACATCACCGACCCAAACCTTTCAA
>Ga0210044_10008274_pt1 | contig 13018 bp, 8 predicted proteins | sample CryGey13umfilter_2_FD_183959 | JGI IMG/M metagenome (GOLD analysis project Ga0210044, IMG submission 183959) | Groundwater microbial communities from aquifer in Utah, USA - Crystal Geyser 4/9/14 3 um filter (SPAdes) (version 2) | ecosystem: Environmental > Aquatic > Deep subsurface > Groundwater... | reverse complement strand
CCTAAATTGCCAAATTTCAAGTTCACAGAAAATAGTTTTACACTAACGCAAAAAAATCCAAATGACAGACTTGACTCGGTTAATGTTAATTTTATCATTGAGAATATAGGTAAAGTTATCGATGATTCATTGTCAATTAAAGTCAATGATAATTATAATTCATCCGAGACCTTTTCAAGGACAATTAAAATACCTGTCCCTTTTTATCTGCAGGAAATGAGTATAAACATTCCGGTGTTAAAAAAGGCAGGTGAACATTTGGTATCAGTTCAGTTGAATTATGATTCCAAAATATCTGAGTCGGATGAAAGTGATAATATTTTTGAATATAGATTTAATATTTACCCGTCATCTGTGCGGGCACTTAATAATGATGATTATTATTCTGTTTTGTCTGATTCATTGAAATTTCTAAATCCAATTCAAAAGTCTCAGAATGAAAAAATACTGCTGCAAATAGCTGATAATAAAGATTTTATTGCACCTGTAGAATTGTCAAAATCTTTTGATACGGTTAAAACCAAATTTGATCTTTCAACTATACAAAATGAAAAAAGATACTGGTTCAGAGAAAAAGTTGAAGGTGAAAAAGACTGGTCAAGCATAAATTCTTTTATCAAATCTGATGAAAAATATAACTGGAAAGTCGATTCAACAGCCGATATGAAAGATATGCAAGTAAATAATGTTTCATTTGATAGCACAAAAAGAGCTTTTGGATTAATAAACAAACTTAATGAAATTGAAATTACTTCTGCTGGCGGTAATGATGGGAAGTTTGCTTCATTTATGCTGAATGGTAGAGAGATGTTACCAAATACTTTTTTCTGGGGAATTGCTACTGTGCTAATGGATACGCTTACTTATGAGCCTAAAGAGATAAAATATTTTGTATATCCTTCTTCAACTTCTGCACCGGCAATGATAGAATATTTGCAAAGTTTACCAGCACGAAGTCTTATCGCTATTACTATTTGTGACGATGGTGCACAGTCAGTTTTAGGGTACACAGGGGGAACGGCTGTTCGAAATGAAATTAAAAATTTTGGCAGCGCACTTATTGATGATGTCCGATACAGAGAGTCATGGTGCATGATTGGCAAAAAAGGTGCTCCTACAGGATCTGTTCCTGAAGTACACAAAAAATTATTCGAGGGAATGGCTGTTATAAACACTTCTGTTTCATTCAAGGCTGATAGCGGCAGTATTACATTCCCTAAAATTAAAAATTCGTCAGATTGGATTGCAGTATTTAAAAATGATTCAATACCTTCTGGAACTTCGATAAAATATTTCCCGATTGGAATTAAAAGTGATGGTACAACTGACACACTTACTGCATTAAATTTTAATGCTGATTCATCGGATGTAAAAAGTATTTCTGCAAAAGATTATCCTGAATTAGTTATTAATGCTAAATTATATTCTAATGAGTTGAAGGAATCTCCTGCTATTAATTCTGTTGTTGTTCGGTATAAAACTTTGCCTGAACTTGCTGTTAATTATCAGGTTGTTAACGTTGCGAAAGACAGCATTGATCAGGGTAAGAATTTTAATATGAATTTCAGCGTCAGGAATATCGGTGAGGTAAAAGCTGATTCATTTAACGTTAAGGCTAATCTTTATATTAAAAATTCTTTTGTGAAAACTCTTCTTGATACTTTGATTACAGAATTGCAAGCCGATTCTAAAAATTTATTTGATATTAATTATTTGACAAATCTTGAAGATGGATTTGGTGACTCGAAAATAAAAATCGTGATTGATGAAGATAATCGGGTGAGTGAGTTTTATGAAGATAATAATATTTATAATCAGTCATTCTACATTATAAAAGATACAGTTACTTCTATCACTTCGGCAAAGATATATGTTTTCTTTGATGATGTTGAAATTGTTGACGGAGATTATGTTTCAGAAAATTCGGAAATTAAATTTGAACTTGCATATCAGAGTCAGTTTCCTTATGACGATACAACAGCTGTGAGATTTTATCTAGATAATAAAATGATTTATTATTCGTCATTTAAGAATATTACGTATGATACAATCAGAAGAATTGTTACTTATACTTATAATCCTAAATTAGAAAACGGAGAACATGAACTGAGAATTACAGGTGACGAGTTGACAGGAAATCCAAGCAGTCAAAACGGTTATTATGTGATTTTTAATGTCTCAAGTGAAAGTAGAATCTTAAATACATACAATTACCCAAATCCAATGAAAACTAAAACTGATTTTACTTTTACATTGACACAAGCCCCTGATGAAGTGCAAATAAAAATTTATACCGTAGCCGGAAGATTAATCCGAAAGATTAAAAACAATTCAGCAAATATTAACTTTAATAAGATTTCATGGGACGGGCGAGATCAGGATGGAGATTTAATTGCTAATGGTGCCTATCTGTATAAAATTATTGTAAGAAAAAATGGCAAAACTGATTCGGCGATCAAAAAACTGGCAGTTCTAAAATGAAATTAAAATATTATTTCTCACTTTTACTGTTTTTCTCTTTTGCCGAAAATGTTTTGGCACAGGGGGTTGACCATTTACCAGTGCAGTTAATTTATTTTAACGGGGATGTTATCAATCAGACTTCAGTTTTGCTGCAATGGGGAACTGCGACAGAGACCAATAACTTTGGTTATAATGTTGAAAGATCTGTCAATAAAACTAATTGGGAAGTGCTTGGTTTTGTCCAGGGAAACGGCAATAGTTTTTCGCCAAAAGATTATTCTTTTATTGATTCAACAATTACAACTTCCGGGCAATATCATTATCGTCTACGGCAATTTGATTTTGATGGTGCAGAAAACATTTCAGAAATTGTTACGTTAGATATTGTGGTCAGTGTTCGCAATAACTTGTCTCCGCTAAATGACTTTAAATTGTTTAATAATTATCCTAATCCATTCAATCCAACAACGACGGTTTCATTTTACAATCCAATCTTTCAGAAAATTGAAATCAGCCTTTATACTTCACAAAATGAGTATGTCAGGACAATTAAAAATGAATTCTTTGAAAAAGGATTGCAAAAAATACAAGTTGATTTAAGTCATAATGCCAGCGGCGTTTACTTGATATTTGTGAAGTTAAATGACAAATTTTATGTACAAAAAATTAATTTTATTAAATAAAAAGGTGATGTATGAAAAAAATATTTGTTACATTGTTATTTGTTGCTTCTTTTGTCAATGCTCAGTTCTTCGGTCCAAAACAGCAGGAAGGATTATTAGACGGCGGTTTTGGAATGACATGGATTGACGGTCAGCCGTTTTATGCGGTTCATTTGATGCCGGAAGTTGCTTTCTCTAATATCGGTATCGGATTAAATCTTAATCTGGAATTCGGTTCGAATGGAAAAATTCGCACAGAAAATTTTAATGAGTTCTCAGATTATGCAAGTATAATCAGATATATCCGATATGGACAAAAGAAAGATCCATTATATGTTCGGCTTGGTTCTTTGGATTATGCAACTCTCGGACATGGTTCAATTATGTATATGTACAATAACAGTCCAAGCTATGATGCACGAAAAATCGGACTCGAATTTGATGCTGATTTTAATAACTTCGGTTTCGAATCAGTTTACGGGACATTTGGCGAAGGCGGTGTCTTTGGTTTAAGAGGTTATGTAAGACCACTTCAATTTACCAGTGCAGGCGATATTCCAATAATCGGAAACCTTGAAGCAGGTTTGTCGTATGTAACTGACTTCAATAAAAATTCAGGAGTGATTGCCGGTACAATTGACCCCGTATCAGGAAAATTTAAATCGTCTGTTGATGAAGGAAATGTTTCCGCTCTCGGTTTTGACTTAGGTTTGCCGATTGTCCGTGCAAGTATTTTTAATTGGGATTTGTATTATGATTATGTAAAATTTATTGATTTCGGAAATGGCTCTTCGATTGGGACTGTATTTAATTTTCATGGACTTGGATTGGTTGATCTTAATTTGAAATTTGAGCGACGGATAAATGGTGATGGCTATCTTCCGTCATATTTCAATTCACTGTATGAAATTGAAAGATTCAGATTTAATCCTGCAACTTCACTGGTATCAAGCAAAGTCCAGATTCTTAAAGCTCAGGCAGCAGTTGGCAATGGTTATTATGGAGAATTATTGGTATCTGTATTAAATACTTTTAATATTCTTGGAAGTTATCAAAGATTAGACGATATGCCTCAGAGCGGCATTCTTCATATGTCAACTGAAGTTGCACCAGATGGAGTTCCGTTTATCCTCAGAGCCGGTTATGATAAGGCAAACATTAAAAATGAGAAAGATTTGTTTACACTTGATGACAGGTCATATTTGTTTACTGAAGTTGGTTATAAACCACTTCCTTATTTAATAACATCAATTGTTTATCATTATACTTTTACTCCGATTCGTGATGCGGGAGATAATATTATTACTTATAAATCTCAGAAGAAAATTGAACCAAGGGTTTCTTTCGTTTATCCGTTTGGTTTATAAATTCTTAAAGACGAAGTCAGAAAATTCTTTAACAGTTGAAAAATAAAAATCACTACCAAGTTTTTTGACTTCGTCTTCAGCATAACTATCCCATAGAACTGAAGCAATTTTAATATTAGCATTTTTTGCAGCGTGAATATCAGCAGGTGCATCTCCAACCATTAAAACATTTTCTCTATTCAGATTAAATTTTTTGACAAATATTTCAATTCCTTCGGGAGAAGGTTTGTGAAATTCAACATCATCACCGGTGATTATTAAATCAAAGTAGTTGTAAATGTTCAGTTTCCTCAATGTTATTTCTGTTGATGTTTTCCCTTTGCCGGTATAAATCGAAAGGAAAATGCCGCGTGATTTAATATTTTCAATCAGTTCTGAAATTCCGTCTATTTTCTTTGTTAGTTCATTATGCTCCGATGAATAAAAGTCAAAATAATCTTTCCGTGCTTCTTCGTATTGGTTTTTCATTAAATCTTTCAGAATAACATCTTCCGTTGGACCAAAAAATCCAATTATTTCCGAATCAGAAAAAGATTTGCCAAGATACTTTTCTGTCACATGATTGAAAGACTTAAAGATGAGCTCGTTTGTAGAAATTAAAGTACCGTCAATATCGAAAATAATTCCGGTGAGTTTTAAGTTATTTCCTGAATTCAAATAATGCAATTTTACCATCCATATTTGAGATTAATAATTTTTTACCGCCAAATTGCTGAACATTATGCATTCTGCAGCTTCCAAGTGAAAAAATCTTCTGAAAATATTTTTTGCGGTCAATATGATAAACATTACCTTCTTTTGTACTGAACAAAATATCATTCCCTGTTTCAATTGCCTGTGCGGGCATTGTATCAATAGAATAATCAATTTCATACTTATCAATAAGTTTTGCGTCTGCTGCTGAAATAACATAAAAAATTCCATTGATAGCTTTCAGATACAATGATTTTTTATCTTTGCTCATCCCGATTGATTCCCATGCTTCAAATTCATTTGTTGTCCAGTTTGTCATTCCCAACCGTAAATCGATTGCATGTATTGTTTTATCTGGTGTAGTTATGAAAACACTTTTGCCGTCACTGACCGGTTTGCAAACTGCTGGTGAGTAATAAAAATTTTTATTTGCTCTCCAGTCCCAAATCATAACACCATTATCTGTATTGACACAATAAACCTTCCCATCCCAACTGCCAAATATCAATTTGTTATTTATCAGCAGCGGTTCAGTTTCTATCATTCCTGTTGGTCTTTCAAGCATCCAGAATTCCTGCAGTGTTTCTAAATCGTAGCAAAACATTTTACCTGTGGAAGTTCCAAATGCAACGACAGCCTTTGAATCTGTAGATTTCGGAAGCAATAATTCTTTATTAGTATTTATATCAAATGTAACAAACTGTGAAGTGATTCTTTCGTCAAGACCGATTGTTTGAAGTAGCTCACCGGTGTAAGCATTGAGGGTTGTCAGTTCTCCTTCCAAAGTCCCGAAAACAAAATATCCGTCACGTACCGCTGGCTTGCTTAGAATATGCCCGTTCGAATTAAACTGCCAGATAATTTTTCCGGTTGAATCAAGTGATGAAATAATACCTTCATAAGTTGCAGTGTAAATTTTTTTATCCCAAATCAGCGGCTCAGCAGAAAGTACTGACAAAAAATCTTTGTTGAATAAAACTTTATTTTTATAACTGATTAAATCCAGAGAATCAATCTGTGGAATATCAGTCTTCTCAGTCTTGCTTATTGTTGCCCAAAGTTGAGGAGTTGATTTTTTGTCAATCTCAAAAAAGTTCATTTCACTTTTTGAGTTTACAACAAGATTGAACCCAAACGGAGTTTCGCCTTTTGCAAGCGTTGATCTTCCCATCACACAGGGAATTCCTTTGTTGAATTCCATTTTATTTGCGTGACCATGTCCATATAAAACAGCTTTGATATTATACCGCCGGATTATATTTGAAAACTTATACCAGTTATCTATTTCCTGATTCAACGGGTGATGGATAAAAATAAAAATTTCTTTTTTGGGATTGATGTTTTGCAATTTATTTTCAAACCAGATTAAATCCTGCGGAGTGAAATGCCCGCCGCCGCCTTTCCAGATAATGCCAGTGTTAATGCCGATGAAAACATCATTGTTGATTTCAAAAATAAATTTATCATCATTCCAAAGCTGCTTGAATTTCAATCCGCCGCTTTCGCTCCATTTTGTATCATGATTTCCGGGAATTATGTAGTAAGGTTTTCTTAATTTATCCAACAATTCTTTTGCTTTATCTAATTCAGAGTCTTTCCCTTTTTCGGTAATATCACCGGAAGCAATGGTGAATTTAATATCATTGTTATTGTTGATGATTGTAATAATCGAATCAAGGTATTTTTCCGCATTTGGCGAGCCAATATGCAAGTCGGAAATCCATGCAAATTGATACTTCTGTCCAAAAATTAAACCCGCAGTAAAAAATAATATTAGTAATAGCTTCTTCATCAAAAATCCAAAATGTTTTTGCAAATTTACAAAAAAGGGGAGAGAACAGAGCGGAAAATGTTTTTGAATTTTATCTAAGTATTATTTATTCAGCTAAATTCACTATTACCTATTAACTTTTTTTTATAATTTTGCACGGGATTAAATCTTCAATAGGTTATCAGAAAGATGACAAATATATCGACACAAACAGAAAATGAAACTGCGATTGAAAGCACTACTAAAACGATTCCGCAATATCATGTGGTTTTATTGGATGACAACGAACATACTTATGAATATGTTATAGAAATGCTGACGGGCATTTTTGGGCATAGTGCTCAAACCGCTTTTGAAATGGCGGTGATTGTTGATACGCAAAAAAGAGTTGTGGTTTACACGACGTACAAAGAGAGAGCAGAACAAAAAAAGCGGCAGATCGAAAATTATGGAGCCGACTGGCGTATTCCATCATGCAAAGGTTCAATGTCAGCTTATATTGAAACAGCATAAAACTGAGACATTCCCAACTGAAAATGAAGGAATTTCAATATAATAGAAATTATGCAAAACAGAGTTTATTCCATTCCTAATGCTTAATCTTGAATATATTTGTTTCATCATACTCAACGTTCTCTTCGTTTGTTTTTAGCCTGCTCAATCCGTATTTTTGGGCACAAAATTAGCGTAAATAATGGATAAAATTAGAAATTTTTGCATAATTGCACATATAGACCATGGCAAATCGACTTTGGCTGACGGATTACTTGAATTTACAGGTACAGTTACTGCCCGCGAAGCTAAAGCTCAAATTCTCGACGATATGGATTTGGAGCGTGAAAGAGGAATCACAATTAAATCGCACGCAATCCAAATGAAATATAAAGCGGATGATTCGGTTGAATATACCTTGAATCTGATTGACACACCGGGGCATGTTGATTTTACTTATGAAGTTTCACGTTCACTTGCTGCCTGCGAAGGTGCAATTCTTGTCGTGGACGCCACACAGGGAGTAGAAGCACAAACCATCAGTAATCTTTATCTTGCAATAGATGCCGGCTTGGAAATTATTCCGGTTATAAATAAAATTGATCTGCCTTCATCAATGGTGGATGTAGTTAAAAAGCAAATTGTTGATTTGATTGGTTGCTCCCCGGATGAAATTATTTCTGCAAGTGCAAAAACACGAATTGGCATTCATGAAATTCTTGAAACAATTGTAAAAAAAATCTCTGCACCGAAAGGAAATGAAAATCTCCCGCTGCAGGCATTGATTTTTGACTCGGTTTTTGATTCATACCGCGGCGCTGTTGCTTATATCAGAATTTTCAATGGAACACTCAGCGAAAAAGATATGGTCAGATTTTTTGCCCATCAGAATTATTATCTTGCCGAAGAAGTTGGAATACTCCATTTGACGAGAGCTAAAACAAAAAAATTAGTCGCCGGTGATGTTGGTTATTTAATTGCAGGCATTAAAGATGTGCATGATACAAAAGTCGGTGATACAGTTACATTAGTTAAAAACGGTGCTTCTGAGCCACTTCCCGGATATAAAGAAGTGAAGCCAATGGTTTACAGCGGACTTTATCCTGCTAATTCAGAAGATTATGAAAATCTTCGTGATGCGCTTGAGAAATTCAGGCTGAATGATTCTGCTTTGCAATACATTCCTGAGACTTCTGCTGCACTCGGATTTGGTTTTCGCTGTGGTTTTCTTGGAATGCTTCACATGGAAATTGTTCAGGAAAGGCTTGAACGTGAGTACAATCAGAATATTGTTACTACTCTTCCAAACGTTGAATATTATGTTTATAAACGAAACGGTGCAATGGTTGTTGTTGATAATCCCGCTGAACTGCCCGATATGGCGGAAGTTGATTATCTTGAAGAGCCTTATGTGAAAGCACAAATTGTAACTCCAAGTGAATATATCGGCAGTATAATGAAACTTGCTATGGATAAACGCGGAATTTATAAAAACACAACTTATATTGATACAACAAGAGCCGATGTGCAATATGAATTTCCGCTTGCAGAAATTATTTTCGATTTTTATGATAAACTCAAATCAATGACGCGTGGTTATGCTTCTCTTGATTATGAATTTATTGGTTACAGACAATCTGAACTTACTAAACTTGACATTATGCTGAACAGTGAAAAAGTTGATGCTCTTTCTGTTATTGTTCACAAAGACAAAGCTTTTGACTGGGGACGTAGAGTTTGCAGTAAGCTAAAAGATTTGATCCCGCGTCAGCTTTTTGAAATTGCTATTCAAGCTTCAATCGGGAATAAAGTTATTTCAAGAACAAACGTAAAAGCATTAAGAAAAAATGTTTTGGCAAAATGTTATGGCGGAGACATTACCCGAAAAAGAAAATTGCTCGAAAAACAAAAAGAAGGAAAGAAGAGAATGAAGCAAGTCGGAAATGTTGATATTCCGCAGGAAGCTTTCCTTGCAGTTTTGCAGCTTGACGATTAATTCAAGGAACAATATTAGTATTTTTACATATAAATAATTAAAAATTGGAGAAAACATCTGTGACTGAAAATTCTAAGTCTCAAACAAAAGCGAAAAATGGAAGCAAATCGTCGCAAAGGACAATTCAAAAAAAGACCTTTGATTTCTTTAAAAATCTTTTTTTTGCTGCAATTGCTGCTCTGCTAATAAAATCTTTCTTAATAGAGACTTCACGTGTTCCGACCGGCTCGATGGAAAAAACAATTATGGTCGGTGATTTTCTTTTTGTGAATAAATTTATTTACGGTTCTTCTTCACCTCGGAATATTCCCTTTACAGATATTGCTCTGCCTTATTTTCAGCTTCCGGCTATCAGTGAGCCTGATCGCGGAAATATTGTGGTTTTTGAATATCCGGGTGACAGAGATGAGCTTCAGCCAATAGTTATTTCCAATTATGTGAAAAGATGTATCGGTCTTCCCGGCGACACAATTGAAATAGTTGATAAAGTTGTTTTTGTTAATGGAAAAGAAGCTCCGATTCCGCCAAATATTCAGTATCTCAAACCGAGACCAATGATGGAAGGAATTCCAAACCAATATCTTTATCCAAAAAACTCAGGATGGAATGAGGATAATTATGGTCCATATATTATACCTAAAAAAGGTGATGTAATTAAACTGACAGTTGATAATGTTGAATGGTACAGAACTTTAATTAACCGAGAATTGGGTGCCGAGTTGGTTAGTACTTACCGCGGAAAAGTGACTATTGACGGGAAGAGAGTTGACACATATACAATAAAAAAAGATTATTATTTTATGATGGGCGATAACCGTGATGACAGTGCAGACAGCAGATTCTGGGGCGTGGTGCCGCGTGATAAAATTATCGGTGAAGCCCTGATGATTTACTGGTCATGGAATCCAAATATTCCTTTCTCGGATTTTTTCAATTTACTTGCTTCGGTAAGGCTAAACAGGATTGCCAAGTTGGTTCATTAATATGAAAAAGTATTTGTTAATATTTTTGGTCGTTTTTTCAACTTTAAACTTTTCCCAGTCTTCTGAAAATTTGGAAAAATATTTCATTTACTTCACCAATAAAGGTATTAAATTAAACAAAAGTTTAAGCAAGAATTCATTAGAATTTGCGGAAGCTGAAAAATTGCTTTCTGAAAAAGCAATTAAAAGAAGAATAAAAAATTCAGGTGACGAAAACTATATTACATTTGAAGACATTCCCGTTTATCAGCCTTACGTTGATTCATTGATTAAAAAAAATGTTCAGATTATCTGGAAACTAAAATGGCTGAATGCTGTTTCATGTTTTCTTAATTATTCTCAGCTTGTTGAATTAAAAAAATATGACTTTATAAAATCAATTGAGGCAGTAAAGAAATTTAAATTGCCAAAAGATGAAAATCTTATTGATGAGAATAAAACCTTGAAAAGTACTTCTTTGAATTTGGACTACGGTTCTTCATTCGATGAAATGAGTTTGTCTGATATTCCTGTCGCTCATAATCTTGGAATAACAGGCGATGGAGTTCTGATAGGTGTTTTGGATGCAGGCTTTAAATGGCAAAGCCATCCTGCACTAAAAAATATTAATGTAATTGATAAATATGATTTTGTTTATAAAGATACCGATGTAAGCAATGATAATGATTACGATCATGGCAGCTCAGTTCTCTCGCTGATTGCAGGTAATAGTCCCGGCAACCTTATTGCACCGGCTTATAATGCAAGTTTTATTTTGGCAAAGACTGAAGATGTCCGCACCGAGAAAAATGTTGAAGAAGATAATTATGCTGCAGCACTTGAATGGATGGAATCGAAAGGTGTTGATATAACTACTGCTTCTTTAGGATACAGTGAATTTGATACGGGACAGTTTTCATACACTTACAGCGATATGGATGGCAAGACAGCAGTTACAACGAAAGCGCTGGAAATAGCTTTTCAGAAAGGAATCATCACGATAAATTCTGCCGGAAATGAAGCGGGAAATTCGTGGCATTACATTACCGCTCCTGCAGATGGATTTAATGTAATAACTGTTGGTGCAGTTGACGGCTCAAATAAAGTTGCTTCGTTTAGTTCACGCGGATCAACTTATGATGGAAGAATTAAACCGGAAGTTTCTGCTTATGGTGTAAATAATCTTGTCGCTTCTGCAGGTACAAACAGTTACAAATACGGAAGCGGTACATCTTACGCAACACCAATAGTTGCAGGCATGGCGGCACAATTGCTTTCTGTTTTTCCACATCTTACAAACCGTCAAGTCCGAAGAATTTTTATTGAATCAGGTGACAGTGCAGCAAACCCAAATAATGATGTTGGGTATGGATTGCTGTCAATTAAAAGAGCTCTTGTGTATCCTAACTTTTCAAATGGAGGAATCACGCTGAATAAAATTATAATACCTGAAGAGTTTGCTTTTGATGGCAGCGTTAAAATTCATCACAAAAGAATTACTGAAAATGAATTCCGTATCTCTGATATGACTTTTGATAATCTGGTTTATCATTTTGATTTCACCGGTTATTCAGTTGGAGATGAAATTCAGTTTTATTTCACATATAATTACAACAATTCAAATGTAACAGAACCAAATATTGGATTTTACCATTCAATATTCGGAAGTGAGGATATTTCCTATGCCACTGATGTTCCGATTGACCCTGTCATTCCAGCTGATTTTAAGTTATATCAAAATTTCCCAAATCCGTTTAATCCAAGTACGATGATAAGTTTTTCAATTCCCCGTAGCACAGAATATTATTCTGTGCTACAAAATATATCACTGAAAGTATATGATATCCTCGGACGTGAACTTGCCACTTTAGTTAACGAAAATAAACCTGCGGGAGTTTATAGCGTTCAGTTTTCAATGAATAATTTAGCTTCCGGAGTTTATTTTTACACACTTAAAGCTGGCTCATTTACAGAAACAAAAAAAATGATTCTGCTCAAGTAATGACAGGCATTTTATTACCTGAACAATCCGATTACTTGGCTAATATTTATCCAAAAGAAAATTCTTTTGCAGAGATTAAAAATTTTGCGTTGTTGAACAAAATTCCCATCGTTGATGAAATAACAATGCGGTTTATAATGCAACTGCTCAAAATTAAAGATCCCGAAAGAGTACTTGAAATTGGGACTGCAACCGGGTATTCAAGCCTTAAAATTGCAGAAATAATTTCCGAAAAATCGTTATTGATTACAGTTGAAAAAAGTCCGGATAATATCATCTTAGCAAAAACCAATTTTGCCAAATATGATTTTGGAAATAAAATTAAATTGATCGAAGGCGAGGCAAAAGAAATCGTAAAAAATCTCGAATGCGGATTTGATTTTATTTTTCTTGATGCAGACAAACATGATTATATAGAATTGCTTTCGCCGCTGATAAATCTACTCACGAAAGGTGGAATTATTGTAGTTGATAATTTATTATGGAAAGGAAGAGTTGCAAATATTCAGCAGAATGAAAAAGCAGCCTCGGTAAAGATACTCCGCGAATTCAATTTGTTGTTTTTGAATGAAAGTAAGATCATTTCCAGTATTTTATCAATTGGTGATGG
>Ga0210044_10008268_pt1 | contig 13024 bp, 10 predicted proteins | sample CryGey13umfilter_2_FD_183959 | JGI IMG/M metagenome (GOLD analysis project Ga0210044, IMG submission 183959) | Groundwater microbial communities from aquifer in Utah, USA - Crystal Geyser 4/9/14 3 um filter (SPAdes) (version 2) | ecosystem: Environmental > Aquatic > Deep subsurface >... | reverse complement strand
TGGAGAACCTACGCCGGTGCAGAGTTGGATTTTGTTGAGGAAGTGAACAACAACATGACAGCGTTCGAGATAAAATTTAAGAAACCCCGCTTAAAAGCACCAAAAGCCTGGACTGACCATTATGGGAATGATTTTCATTGTATTACACGGGAAAACTTTTTGGGGTTTGTATTGTAGGTACTAAACGATAGTCGAGGTTATAATCCGGAAAAAAGTCCCCCCGATCTTTTTATTTTCAAAAAAATAGAATAGTTTTGAAGAACGATTTACTGTAGCATGAACATAACACCAAAATGCAATGTAATAATGCCTGCTTTTTGCCTCTATCACTAAAATTTCAACTGAAATAGCTTTATCGAACAGCAAATCGAAAAACTAAAATGATACCACAAAAGCCTGGTGTATGAATGTGTAACAGGGAAAAAGAAAAGTAACTGCAGATTAAAAATTGATGGCTAAAAAGAAAATCAGTTCACCCCGGGAGGGTTTCAGCGAAGTACTGCTCTACACCACGCCCAACGGCAAGGTGAAAGTGGAAATATATCTTCAAAACGAAACCATCTGGCTCACACAGCAAAAAATTGCTGATCTGTTTGGCGTAGATAGAACCGTTGTTACCAAACATATAGGAAACATTTTTAGAGAAGGTGAATTATCAGAAGAAGTGGTATGTGCAAATATTGCACATACCACTCAACACGGTGCTATAGAAGGAAAAACACAAAAATCAGTTACTAAGTTTTACAACCTTGATATGATTATTTCGGTTGGTTATCGCGTAAACAGTACACAGGCAACGGCATTTCGTATCTGGGCAACCGAACGATTAAAGGAATACATCATCAAAGGTTTTACCATGGATGATGAGCGGCTGAAAAATCCAACCAACATCTTCGGGAAAGATTATTTTGAAGAACAACTGGCACGCATTCGCGACATAAGAAGCAGCGAAAGAAGGTTTTATCAGAAAATTACCGATATCTATTCACAATGTAGTGCCGACTACATCAGCGATAGCGACATTACCAAAAAGTTTTTTGCAACCGTTCAGAATAAATTGCATTGGGCAATCACAGGTCAAACTGCCGCTGAACTGATTTCAGCAAGAGCCGACAGCACCAAAAACAATATGGGCCTGACTACGTGGAAAAATGCCCCAAAAGGAAAAATCCGTAAGACGGATATTGGAATTGGGAAAAACTACCTGAATGAAAATGAAATGACAGCACTCAACCGAATTGTCTCCATGTATCTTGATTATGCCGAAAATCAGGCAAATAAGGGCGTGGTAATGTATATGAAAGACTGGGTGCAGAAATTAGATGCCTTTTTACAATTCAACGTAGAAGCAGTGTTGACACATTCCGGCACGGTAACTCATGAGATTGCTCTGGCATTGGCAGAAAAGGAATACGTAAAATACATAAGCAAACAGGATAAATTGTATGAAAGCGATTTCGATCTGATCCTGAAAGAACATCCTGAATTATATAGATGAACTCAATAGTAAAATAACAGAGGAAGCATTCCAGAATCACATTCGCATTTACCTGAAAGACCTCGTCCTCATTGATCGTAGTGGTAACGAGCTTGCCTACCTCTGGTAATTAGTGAGGTTATAATCCGGAATAAAGTCCCCCGGATCTTTTGAATTTTCAAAAAAATAGAGTAGTTTTGAAGAACTATTAACTGTAGCCATAGCATTACACAAAATACAAGGTAAAAATGCCTGCTTTCACCTCAAAAAACACAATTAAACACCCTTTTTGGATGCACCAACTATTGCCTGAATAGAGGGGAGAGGTGGGTTTAGCCGAGCTTTAACTATTATTTTAACAGAAACGAAATAATGTATAAATACAGGAAACACTATTATGAAGATGAAATAAATCTTTACCGATACCTTGTTAAAGAAGGGAAACACGTGCCCTACAATACAGTTGTAGAGCATTTTGGTGAATCTGTTTGGATTATAGCCAATGACTGTATCAAAAATGGGACTATTGAGAAAATACGCAAAAATGGAATTGACAACGGAATTATTTACATTACCAAATTCGGACTGAAAAGGTATCGATGTAGATATTACTTTCGGGGGTTGGATTTTATAATAGCAGAAATACAGCGAAATATTCAAAGGGTAAACCACGCAATCAATACGGATGCAAAAAAGCCTATTGTTGAAATGCTGATAGTTATACTTGCTACAATTATTGCATATGGTATTATGAAATTTTGGTTCAAATGGTTTTAATAAATGTGTAAAACATTCACTTATGAAGGAATTTTGAAATAAGAAAAAACGGCAGCTAACATCTCTGTTTCATGTCGTAAAATTCAGTAAAAATGAGGTTTGGACATCTAATTAAAATCATAGTGTATAGCATATTAATAGATTATAACTGCAGTACGAAAACATAATCAACCTATTAGCAATCAGATAAAAAGTAAAGTTAAAAGACGATGAAATGATAAAATGAAAAAACTAATAAAAACACCTTAAAACCAACAGAATGCCTTTGATGAAACGGACATGCCAACTCCATGAAATTTATTTACCCCTCCTAGCTTTTGCTCTGATGGGCAATTTGAGTTTTGTGAATTATTTCAAACAAATAGCCAATACACAATCCAAAGTTTGCAGGAGGGCTGTTTTTATGAACACACACCCGTTCTTTATAGTTATTTTAGTGCTATTCAAATATCTCAAAAATGGACGCTCTAATTAACAATCCTTTCCGAATTTTAGGTTTATCACCAACTGCAAGTGAAAAAGAAATTGCAAAACGAGTTTCCGATCTACTCGTTTATGCAGAGATGAGTAAAACGGTAAAATATGAAAGTGATTTTGAATTCTTAGGCGAGGTTGATAGAAGCCCTAATAATATAAAGGAATCTGCTAAGAGACTAGAATATAATGAATTGAAACTTTTTTATTCATTAATGTACTTTGAAATCAAAGATGAAGATGACAGAAAAGCAATTCAATTCATTGAAAGCAAAGACCATGATTCTGCGATTAAAATTTGGGAAGAATCAATTTTTAAGAATTGTCCTGAAATCCTACGTGGCTGGATAACAATAAAAGATGCTCTTAGATCACCTCTATTTAAGGAAGTGTCAAATGATCTTTACTCCATAAAGATACAAAATAGAAAAACAGAGGGGACAATTCAGTTGTCCTTATTCAAAGATTTTTTAATTACAACACACTTTGGAGAAAATGAACTAAGACCAATTATGGAATCTGTAACTTTGATCCCAGTTGACGATAATTATCAAGTATCATGTTCATTTAAACAAGAAGAAAATAGAATCCTTAGCCAAAAGTTTGGATTAACATTAATTTGTTCGAAAGATTCAATTAAACATCATTTTATCATCGGATTAAATGGATTATTCTTAATTGAAGAGCAAAGCACAGAAATACAAGATATTCCGAAAGTAATTATTCAAAAACATTTAATAACTAAAAGTCAAGACATTAATAGATTATACATTAAAAAATATAATGGAAAAATTGAAGTTTGGTTTAATGAGGAGAAAATTTTTCAAAATCAAAATAATCACAATTATACTGCAATTGGATTAAGATTATCGGGTTCACAGAAGGTTATGATTAGAGACTTTTCAATATCTAAACTTGAACATCGTAAATTGTATGATTCAGATATTGAGCTAAACAATAAAACTCATACGTATGTCAAAAATTTGGCTTTAGTGTATATTTTAAAAGCAGGGCATAAATTAGATATAGATTATTTGCATTTCTTTGAACTTATCGGAATCTTTTTCAAACAAGATTTTTTTAGAGACCACGTAAGAAATATAACACCCGGAACTTATAAAATTGATTATCAAATATTATCAAATATTTTTATTGAAGAATTTTATACTCATTTTAAGGCTAGCATTGATCCAACTGTTAAGTGGAGTGAACTTTACTTTTATTCTCCCTTTAGATACTTATCGGATGAAGCTGAAAACAAGGCAAAAGAAAAAATTATTAGCCCTAGACTTTATGAATTTGAAGAGAAAATTAAGGATATTACAAACCGAAGAATTAACAAAGTTCAAAAATGTACAGTATTAGCAGAAGAACTTGTCAAATCGGCCTCATTGTTTATGGAGTGGTATTCTTGTTTTTATGGTTATAGCGCTGACTCATTTGATCGAATTCAAAATAAAATTGGTAAAGAACTTCTTGAATGTGGCATAACGCATTATAATGATGGAGCTAAAAATATTAAGCTTGCGAAAGAATCAATTCAAATTATTATTCAATCTTCTGATTATTCAAGAAGTGAAGAGTTAAGGGAACGAATTATCAAAAATCTAAATATTATTACAAATAGTCATGAATTAGACAACATTCCTATTGATTTTAGAAAAAAGGATTTGGAGAAATATATAGATTCGATTACATACAAAGGTAAATCTGATGAAAAAACGAAATTATCAGAAAGCGAAACAAATAATAGTAAAACTGCCTCATCAAAAAACATTACGAATACCACGACTAAAAAGGAAGTGTCTAAATCGAAACCAAAATTAAGCTTCAAAAGAATTGGGCAAATCATCTTAGTCATTATTTGCTTATATGCTATTTTCACTGTTTTTCGTAATACCGAATCTGAAACATCAAACACAAAAAATAGAGCTTCAAATCAGATTTATTCTCAGCTTAATAATGGTGCAGCTCCTTATTTTAAATATTTCGGCTATCCTGCAATTGATGATTACTCTGATAATTCGATCACTTTTAAAAATGGTAATCAAACAGATGTTATCGTTTGTCTGGAGAATGTGAATAGTGGTAGAACCATTCGCCATAATTATATCAGAGCAGGTACAAACTTTACAATGGGAAATCTTCCTGATGGTCTATATAAGATTAAAACTTTCTACGGAAATGATTGGGATTCAACTAAAAAAATAAAAAATGGTCAAATAGTAGGTGGCTTTAAAAGAAATGCTGGATATAGTGTTTCTGGCAGCAAAGGAGATTTTCTTTCTTTAAGCAGTAGTAATGATACTTATACGAATTACACTGTTACACTTTATACCGTTCAAAATGGAAACATGCAACAACGAAGCTCAAACAGCAGTGAATTTTTTAAATAATTTTTAGTTGTAAAAAAAGCGAAAAATGAAATTTTCAGAAATATTTATAATCCTGTTTGGAACTGGTTCTATTACTGTGATAGCCCAATTAATAATTTCAAATTCATTGAATAAAAAGTTCTATCGATTTTCAAACCTGTTTAAAGATAAATTAGACATTATTAGGGAGTTTTATAAATTACTTGTAAGGGCTGAGAAAGCATTGACTTTACTTATGAGTAACAGGGAACCCGAAGCAAAATATGGTGAAGATGGAAATTTGGATGATGAAAGCAAAAAGAAATTAGATGAATATAGGGTAAAAACATACGATACAATAGATGCTTTTTTTGACTTTTTTGATCAAAATGAAATCGTTTTTGAAAAGGAGATTGTAAATTTAGTCAGTCAGTTGAGAGAAAAATTTGATAATGCAAGAAAAGCTCAAACTTTTGCAGCAATGTTTGAATCATCAAGAGGCACCAAACCTTGGGAAAAAGCAATTGATAAAAAAGTTGAAGCAATAGAATTATATGTTGTAAAAGAAATCCCTGAACTCAAGAGTAGATTAAAAATTTACTTTCAAGAACAATACAAAATTTTAAAATCAATTTGATCATGTATGATGAAATACCTATAAATTCAGAAAAAGCGAACCCATTAGCTATCAAAGTCGCTGATGAAATCACCCGTATGCGACAGAGGATAGTCTCGATGCCATCTGACATTAATGGAATTTCACAGATGTTAAAATCACTTGAACGTTTAGAGGAAGAACTTAATATTTTAGGGTTTGAACTTCCCGAATTATTAAATAAACCCTACGACGACGGCATGACAGTAAAAGCAAGATTTATTCCTTCTGTTGATTTTAAAAATAACCAAAGAATAATTACTAAAATAATTAGACCACAGATAAACTTTAACGGGCATCTTCTTCAAGTTGCCGAAGTAGAAGTGAGTGTTGGTATTTAAAAATAGAATATATGGCACGTCAGAAAATTGACTACGGTATTGATTTAGGCACTACCAATTCGGCAATAGCCCGTTTAGAAAAAGGTGAAATCAAGATTCTAAAAAGTAACGATGGTCAGATGGACACAACACCTTCGGTTGTTCATATCAATAAAGCAAAAACCATATTTGTAGGACTAAAAGCGTATAATCTTATTGATACTGATGCTAAAAAATCGTTCAAAGAGTTTGAACGTGATGGCATTACTGCTGGTTCAAATACTTTCTTTGAATTCAAGCGAACAATGGGTACGGATAAAAGATATTTAAGTAGTAATAACAGCATAAATTATTCTTCGGAAGAACTGTCGGCAGAAGTTTTAAAAAAACTCAGAAGTTATGCGACAGACGAAGAAATTAAATCAGTAGTTATTACTGTTCCTGCAAAATTCAGGCAAAATCAATTAAATGCCACTCAGAAAGCGGCTGAATTAGCTGGTTTTGATTATTGTGAATTATTACAAGAACCAATTGCTGCATCAATTGCGTATGGGCTTGATGTTCGAAAGATGAAAGGATATTGGTTGGTATTTGATTTTGGCGGAGGCACTTTTGATGCAGCTTTAATGAAAGTGGATGATGGGATAATGAAGGTGGTCGATACAGAAGGTGACAATAACTTGGGCGGTAAAAATATTGACTATGCAATAATTGACCATTTATTTATTCCTCAGTTAAGGCATAGCTTCAAAATTGATTCAATGCTGGAAGATGATCATGGTAAGAAATTATTTCGTGATGCCCTGAAAAAATATTCTGAGGAATTGAAAATCGAATTGTCAATAAAAAACTCAGCTTCAATTTACACTGATGACCTCGGAAATGATGCTGACAATAACGAAATAATCCTTGATATTAAAGTCGATATTGAAGAATATGAGTTAATTATTTCTTCGATATTTCAAAGAGCAATAAATATTTCACTAAAATTATTAGAACGGAATAATCTCAAAGGAATAACTTTAGAAACTATTTTATTGGTGGGTGGTCCAACCTTTTCTCAAACACTCCGTCGAATGCTGAAAGAACAAATCTGCTCAAAAATTGAAACTTCAATTGATCCAATGACTGCTGTCGCCAAGGGAGCTGCTTTATTTGCTGCAACAAAAGATATTCCTTTAAATCAACAAAAAAGAGATTCAAAAAAAGTTCAGCTTACACTTAAATATCCCGAAACAACCGTTGAAACGGATGAAAAATTAGGACTACGAATTGACAGGAGAAATTGCTCTTTTGAATTACGTGGAAAAATATTCGCTGAAATAACAAGAAACGACAATGCTTGGTCTTCTGGCAAAGTTGAAATTGTTGACGATGCCGAAATAATCCCCTTAATGCTTAATGCTGGCAAATCGAATGGCTTTACAATTGTATTATTTGACGTGAAAGGGAATATTATACCCTGTGAACCATCAGAAATTACAATTATTCAGGGTTTGAAAGTAGCAAATGCTACATTGCCATATAACATTGGAATTGACTTATTCGATCCTTCAATGGGCAAGATTGGAGTATACACTTTAAAAGGCTTAGAAAAAAATAGTTCTTTACCCGCAAAAGGGAAAGGCATTTTTAAAACTCAAAAAGATATTCGACCGGGTAATGCGAACGATCAGCTAAAGATTGAAATTTATGAAAGTGGCTATAAAGAAGATGGTTCAAAAAAAATCCTAAATGAACTTATTAATTTGGTTATAATTTCAGGCGAAGATTTGCCCCAGTTTCTCCCTGCAAAAAGCGATGTAGAAATAATCTTAGAAATTGATACTTCAAGAAGAATAAAATTTTCAGCATTTTTCCCCTATCTCGATGATACGATTGAATTGTCCGTGCCGGAACAACGTCAGTCTGAATTCGATGCTGACAAATTAAAATCAGAAATAATTCTGGCTAAAGAATCACTATCCGATTTAGAAAAGGATGCTATTGTTGTTGATTATAGCGAATTAGCAAAAATGGAAACAGAGTTGAATGAAATTGAAATCTTGCTTGAAAATGGCAAATTAGATTACAATACCAAAACTCAGGTGATGGAGCGATTAAGGGACGTTCTTAAAAAGATTGACCAGATTAAAGAAGAAAATGAATGGCCAACTGTTGAAGATGAATTAAGTTGGCTAATCGAAAGGATGAAAAACAATAGTCAGCGTTATGGTAACGATAATACAAAAAAACAGGCAGAGCAATTAGAAAAACAGGCCAATATTGTTATCAAACAAATGAATGTAAAAACCGCCAAAGAATTGATGGAGGAGATTCGTTCATTCAATTTTTCACTAGTTCGAGATGATATAGGCTTTTGGATAAACTACATTAAAAATTTTGATACAAATTTTTCAACTCACGAATGGATAAATTCTTCCCGAGCCCGTGTTTTAATAGATGAAGCGAAACAAATAATTTCCACCAATCCGTCTAAAGCAAAAATTGAAGAAATTGTCAGGGAATTATTCAGTCTATTACCTGAAAAAGAAAGTGTATCAATTTCGGAAAATGATGATTCAACCCTAATGAGATGACACAAGTAAAAAACAGCATATTATCCAAAGGGGATGTAATTAACAACACCTACGAAGTTCAGTTTTTTATTGGACAAGGTGGTTTTGGTGAAGTATACAGGGTAAAGCATAAATATTTGGGATTACAAGTTTTAAAGGTATTTAAAGAAGAATATTCGCAAAACACAGACATTGTAACGTTAGTTCAGGAAGCAAAAATTTTATCAAATCTTACGCATAATAACATCGTTAGGGTTTTTGAAGCCAATGAATTTACAAAAGACGGTAAAATCTATTATTATATTACAATGGCTTTTGTTTCAGGAGAAACTCTAACTCAACGACTTTCCCGTCTGTTAAAATTGCCCTTTACCGAGGCCTTAACAATTCAAAGCGATTTATTAAAAGGTTTAAAATTTCTTCATGAGCAAAACCCATTAATAATTCATAGAGATATTAATACGGATAATTTATTGCTTTCTTATGATGATAATTTAATTGTTGGAAAGTTATCCGACTTTGGTCTAGCTCAATCAATAAATCCATTATCAACAATTGCGAATACAGCAGGTCGTTATCAAAATTTTGCACCTGAATGTTTTTGGAATACTTATTTGCCATCGAGCGATGTTTTTTCTGCTGGGTTGGTTTTTTATAAGATGGTTACAGGTGTTCATCCCTGGCATTACAATTATGAATCTATCGATCAGGATAATTCCGAACAAATATCAACTGTAATTATTTCTGCACGTAAGGAACCACCTCGGAAACCCTCCTATTATAATGCTGATTGTAGCGAACATTTCGACAACATCATTTTAAAAGCAATTTCTATAAATCTCGAAAACAGATTTATAAATGCGATTGATTTTTATGATGCATTGATTTCTAAACCAATTAATTCAAATTCAAAGGTCAATACATCCAACGAAAATATTTCAAAGCAAACTACACAATCTGATAAACCAAAGGGAAAAGGGAAGGGATTCGATGCAATAGCCGGAGTGTCTGAACTAAAAGACACACTCTACCATGATGTGATAATGCCATTAAAAGATAAGGAGTTGTACGAAAGATATAAAGTATCTGCTCCCAATGGCATGTTATTATATGGTCCTCCGGGTTGTGGCAAAACATTTATTTCAAGACAGTTTGCAGAAGAAATTGGTTTTAATTTTATTGAATTAAAACCATCCGATTTAGCAAGTATTTATGTTCATGGCACACAAGAAAAGATTGGTCAGGTATTTAATGAAGCGAGGGAAAAAGCTCCAACCGTATTGTTTATAGATGAATTAGATGCCATTTTGCCCAATAGAGAAGGTGATTTAGGACAACATTATGCAAGTGAAGTAAACGAATTTCTTGCACAAATGAACGAATGTAATAAAGATGGTATTTTCATAATTGCAGCAACAAACCGTCCTGAGAAAATCGACCCTGCAATACTCCGTACCGGAAGAATGGACAAAGTTGTATACATTGCCCCACCCGACTATGAAGCTCGGCTTGCAATGTTTAAGCTATTCTTAATTGAAAGACCTGTCGAAAAGGACATTGATCTAAATAAACTCTCAGAATTAACAGTCAATTATGTTTCCAGCGACATTAGTTTTCTAGTCAATGAAGCTTCTCGTAATGCACTGAAAGAAAGGGGCAATATTTCACTTAAACATTTTGAAGAAGCAATAAATAAATTTCCACCTTCAGTATCAGAACGCCAAATTAAAAAATATGAAATATTCAGGAACAATAGAAATTTTGTTTAATTTCAGACCTCATTATAAGCCCAATGTTAAACTCCTTAAGCCAACTCTTTCCCAAATACTTGCAAAAAAGCTTACAATTCGCGCTCTCAATTGCCAATAATGCAGTATTGGAATAATCAAACACTCAAATAAATTTTGTAACTTGCAACGCAACAACTGACAAAAATAAAAATATGACTTTAGGAATCATACTCACAATATTAGGCTTAGTTGGTTACATATCAAATGTACTTCTAATCCAAAAATACCTTAACAATAGGACACCAGGAATTCTTGACAAGTACGAGAAGCTTCCAGACGGTAGTTACGCTTGGGAACATACTGCAGGTGTAGGTGTTGTTCCAAAATGGGTTTCAATAATCGGACTACTTGGGGTGGGGTGCTTGATAATAGGAATAATTATTATCATGTTTTCATTTTTTATATAAAATAAAGTCAGTTTATTATGACAAAGGAAAACGCTTTGATTCAAATACAATATATGTATAAACAAAAGTTGCTCACAAATGACCAACTGACTTTGCTGGATTTGGAATCAGGAGAAATAAATTACCCGTTACAAAACACTTCGCTGACTTATTTGAAAAGTGAAAATCATCCCGGTATCTTTTGCCTCATTACTGCTGAAATGAATATTATTGAGATGAACTTTTTACAGGCGGTCAAACTGTTTAAAGCACCTGATAACGAAATGTCAATTGCTTTGCATGAACTGCATCACAAGCAAACCCTGGCAGGGCTTGAATATTTTAAATCGGAAAAAAATCAGGAAAATGTACAAACCGTATCCCGAAAAAATTTGAGCCCGGCTGAAAATAAAGCTATCTCAAATCTAAACGCAATCGCAAAAATTGCTCCTACCGAACAAAAACGAATGGCTTTAATCCGTGCTTTGGATATCATCAAAAAAGGAACTTTTGCATCCAAAGGATTACCAAAATCCATCAATGATTTTTTCACTTCAAATGCAGGTTTACTAAAAGAACCCGACAAATTTATTGAGCAGCTTTTTATCACCGTTCTCAACAGGTACGACCTTTCTCCCGGTTCAGAAGAAGCACAGCAATCAGATAAAGCACATCGTGGAATTGTAAACCCTCAAATTGTAATCACTCAAAGTTTTAGCTAAACATGGTAAAAGATAAAAAAGCTACCATAAGCGTTAAGGGCAGTAAAATTACTGTTCTTTCAAAACACAACACCGATTATATTTCTTTGAGCGATATGGTTAAAAACTTTGAAGGTGGCTCTGCACTTATTGAGCAGTGGTTGCGAAATAAAGATACAATTGAATTCCTGGCTGTTTGGGAACAGATTAATAACCCGGATTTTAATTCCCTCGAATTCGAGGGAATTAGAAATGAAGCGGGGACAAATCGTTTCTATCTTTCTGCTAAAAAATGGATTGCAAGTACCAAAGCCAAAGGATTAATTGCCAGTGCAGGAAGATATGGAGGCACATTTGCCCATAAAGATATTGCTTTTGAATTTGGCTCATGGCTGAGTCCTGAATTCAAATTGTATCTGCTTAAAGAATTTCAAAGATTAAAAGACGATGAAAACCAGCGTCTTTCACTGGAATGGAATCTCCACCGCACTCTTTCCAAAATTAATTACCGCATCCACACCGATGCTGTAAAAGAAAACATGATTCCTCCTGAAATTACCAAAGAGCAGGCTGCTTTTATATATGCCAGCGAAGCCGACATGCTTAATGTTGCGCTGTTTGGGAAAATAGCATCGCAATGGCGAAACGAAAACCCTGGCAAAGAAGGTAACATCAGGGATTACTGCACACTTGAACAATTATTGGTTTTGGCGAATATGGAAAGTTTAAACGCTGAATTCATTCGGATGCAATTACCAATAAGCGAACGATTGATAAAACTAAACCATACAGCGATAGCTCAAATGAAGTCTCTCACCAAAAATCCTCATATCAAAAAGTTAAACAACCAAAAAGAAGAAGAGTAATATGGCAGCCAACAGAATTCAATTACCAAATGCCTTGCACAACCCCCCTCGTCCTCCTTCAAGCCTAGCGGTAACAAACTTGCAAGAATACAACCACGCTGAGTTGGGGTGTTTAGATCCGAAAAAAGGGTCGTCATGCTTTGGCACTTTTCCATGCTTTTCTTTTATTTGTTGATCTGATGCCTCCTCTACCTATTTTTCTATTTTTTCATTCCAACAACCCCCCTTATTTAAATTAATTCTATATTTGCACCGTAATTCATGTCCGTTCAGGATGTAGTGATTTATAAAGAAGGGTGGAGAGATTAGGCTCACAGAAACCCTGGCAACCTGCTGCAAGGAAAAGGTGCCAATACCTAACCTGCTCAAAATGAGCAGGAAATAATAAATTAATTGATAACTAATGAAAAAAATGTTTGTTAATTTGGTAGTTGCTTAGGAACGCGGGTTCTTTTCTTGTCAAGCATTACCGTGGTTTAAAAAACCATCAAACACCAACTAAACGGAGTGAAACGATGATGAACGCACAAATTTTTACTGAAATAAAAAAACGGGTACTCGTCCTCGACGGAGCCATGGGTACCATGATTCAGCAATACAAACTCGAAGAAGAAGACTACCGGGGAACCCTTTTTACAGATGTTACCATCCTGCAAAAAGGCAACA
>Ga0210044_10008267_pt1 | contig 13026 bp, 9 predicted proteins | sample CryGey13umfilter_2_FD_183959 | JGI IMG/M metagenome (GOLD analysis project Ga0210044, IMG submission 183959) | Groundwater microbial communities from aquifer in Utah, USA - Crystal Geyser 4/9/14 3 um filter (SPAdes) (version 2) | ecosystem: Environmental > Aquatic > Deep subsurface > Groundwater... | reverse complement strand
CGATCTTCTTGCGCCCATCGAGAAAGCCAAGCTCGATGAGGAACGCGACCTCTTTCACGTGGCCGCCCGCTTTGCGAACCAACTCTACGGTCGCGGCGGCGGTCCCGCCGGTGGCGAGCAAGTCGTCGACGACGAGGACCTTGTCGTTGGGCTCGAAGGAGTCCTTGTGGACCTCGAGGGTGTCGGTGCCGTATTCGAGGGCGTAGCTGACGGAGTAGGTGTCCGCGGGGAGCTTACCGGGTTTGCGCACCAAGACGAGTCCTAGGTTCAGCGCGTGCGCCAGGGCCGCGCCGAAGACGAAGCCACGGCTCTCGACCCCGACGATCTTGGTGAGATCCGAGCCCTGGTAGCGGGCGACCATGAGGTCGATGGTGGCTTTGAAGGCTTCGGCGTTCGCGAGGAGCGGAGTGATGTCTTTGAAGACGATGCCTGGCTTTGGAAAGTCTGGGACGTCGCGAATGATGGAGTCTAGGGTCTTGAGGTCCATTGGGTCTTCAGTCCTAAGAGCTAGGTGTTATCGGGCTTCGGTGAGTTGTTGCGCGCTTCCTGCGCGCCCCCGTTCGGGTTTGCTCGACTCTCCGCCATCCGTGGCTGCGAGTTGCCTGCCGAGCGCGGGCCGAAGAGGCTCCACTCAGAAAGTGCGCTCGATAGGGCGTCGTCGTTGAGGTCGAGGCGGACCGGCGTGACACTGACGTGGCCCTCGTCGAGGGTGACACAGTCGCTGCCGCGGATCGGGGCGAACCCGAGCTCGGGGCCGCCGATCCAGTAGTAAGGACGGCCTCTAGGGTCGGACTTGTTGGCGATCTCGCGTCCATAGAAGCGCAAGCCTAACGAGCAGATCCGCAGCTCCCACGGCTGGGCGAGGCGGCGCGGGATGTTGACGTTGAGCAAGCACCGCTCGGGCAAGCCGTGCAGCAGGACCTCGCGGGCCAGGTCGACGGCCACCTGCGCGGCGACGCTGAGGTCACCCCCCACGCCGAGGCTGACCGCAATCGAGGGGATGCCCATCAGACAACCCTCCATCGCGGCGGCGACGGTACCGCTGTAGAACACGTCGTCGGCCATGTTGTTGCCGCGGTTGATGCCGCTCATCACCAGCGTCGGCGTGCGCGGCAGTCGGTGGCTCACGGCGAAGTAGACGCAGTCTGCGGGGGTGCCACTGATGGCCGAGCGTCGCTCTCCGAGTCGCACTTCACGAAGCGGCTTGTCGAGGCTGATGCCATGCCCAACGGCGCTCTGTTCGCGGTCAGGAGCCACGACCCAGACCTCGCCGAGGACTTCGGCGGCCTTCGCCAGGGCTTCGATGCCTGGCGCGTGCACACCGTCGTCGTTGCAGATTAGGATCAGTTCCGGTTGTTTCTCGGTCATGACTAATCCCCTGCGCCGTCCGCCTCGCGTTCTTCTTCGTCGAAGAGGGCGTCCAGCTGATCGAGCTCGGACTGCGCCTCTGACCACCGCTCCATGAGCGGCTCGAGCTCGGCGGCCAAACGGGTGCGCGTCTGAGCGAGCCCTTTGGCTCGAGCTGGGTCGCTGTAGGTGCTCGGGCGAGCGAGCTCCTGGTCCAGCTCGGAGAGGCCGGTTTCGATGGCTTCGATGCGCGCCTCGTGCGCGGCGACCTCGGCCCTCAATTTCGACGTGGCGTCGCGTCGGCGTTTGCGCGCCTCGGCGAGGGTACGGCGTTTGGCTTTCCTCACGCCCTCTCTCGGACCGCTCTCCGAGACGGCTTCTTCGTCGGCCGCCGCCTTTTCTACGGCCCGTCTGGCTTCGTACTCGTCGAAGGTCCCAGGGTAGTCCATGACCCGTTGGTGCTCGACGTGCAGGATCTTGGTGGCGAGGTGATTGATGAAGTGCCGGTCGTGGCTGATGAAGACGAGGCAGCCCTTGAACCCGCTCAGCGCCCGCTCGAGAGCAGCGCGGCTGGCGATGTCGAGGTGGTTGGTGGGCTCGTCCATGAGCAAGAAGTTGGGGCTGCCCAACAACAGCCTAGCCAGCGCCAAGCGATTCTTCTCGCCGCCCGAGAGGAGCTTGATCGGCTTGTCGACCGCCTCACCGCTGAAGCGGAAGGCCCCCAGCAGCCCTCGCACCACGTTGAGCGTGTGGCCTTGGTTGTGCTCGAGCATCTCCTGGATGACAGTGTTCTCGAAGTTCAGTGACTCGACCTGGTGTTGGGCAAAATAGCCGACCTCGACATGCTCGCCGAGATGTCGCTCGCCCTCGAAGGGGGTCGCGTCGGCGAGCACCTTGAGCAGCGTGGATTTGCCAGCGCCGTTGGGCCCGACGAGGGCGATGCGCTCGCCGCGGTAAGCCCGAAAGTCGAGGGACTCGTAGACGACGAGGTCGTCGTACGCTTTGCGCACGCCTTCCAACGAGACCACGACGTGTCCCGTCCGGGCGGCCGGCGGGAGTGAGAACTCGATGCCTCGCTCGGTCGCGCGGATTTCGACCGAGTCCAGCTTTTCGAGCGCCTTGACGCGGCTCTGGACCTGTTTGGCCTTGGTCGCCTTCGAACGGAAGCGTTCGATGAACGCTTGGGTCTCGGCGACTTTTTTCGCCTGCACGCGCGACTGCTTGTCGAGCTGCTCGCGCTCGAGCTCTCGGGTCGCGACGTAGGCGTCGTAGTTGCCTGGGTAGAGCCGCAGCTTGCCGTCCTCGAGCGCGGCGATGGCTTGGACGCTGCGGTTCAAGAACGCCCGGTCGTGGGCGATGAGGACAACGGTCCCAGGGTATTCGGCGAGGAACGTCTCGAGCCACTTCAGCGCGTAGAGATCGAGGTGGTTCGTGGGCTCGTCGAGCAGCAGCAGGTCAGGGCTGGTGAGCAGGAGCTGGGCGAGCAACAGCCGCATCCGCCAGCCCCCAGAGAACTCTCGTGGGTGTCGCTCGAAATCGCTCTGGGCGAAGCCCAGACCAGCCATGATCTCTTTGGCTCGAGACTCTAGCGTGTAGCCGCCTTGGTGCTCGAACTGGACCTGAACCTCGCCCAGTTGGACTATGGCCGAGTCTCGGAGCTCACCCTCGGTGTGGGCGACGGTGCTCTCGAGGGCTCGAATCCGGGCCTCGAACTCCAAGAGGTCGCGGCGGCCGAGCAACACACACTGCAAAGCGGTGTCGCCGTCGAGCTCGCCGATCTCTTGTGCGAGGTAGCCGATGGAGTCACTCGAGGGGATGACGACGCGCCCTGAGTCGGGCTCGACGTTGCCGGTCAGGATCTTCAGCAGCGTGCTCTTACCCGCTCCATTCGAGCCAACGAGGCCCGTGCGCGGAAAGCGATCGACGTGCCAGCTGACGTTGGAGAAGAGGTGCTGCGGACCAAAGTCTTTGGAGATGTCTACGAGCTGAATCAAGTGTCCTGCCGCGGCGCGCCGAAGACGAAGTCGGTCCCTCGGGCACCGAACTTGTGGCAGTTGGAACAGGCTTCGCTGACGTCGGTCTGACGGGCATCGCCCGACAAGGTGAGGCCGCCGCCTTCGACACGTCCGAAGAACCAGTCTCCACCTTCGGGATTGCTCCCGGCCGGCATCTTGACCATGAACAGCGTGAAGGAGGGGTTGGACTCGTTCCCGGAGGGATAGGCCACCGCGGCCAGGGCGGAACCCTCCTCGAAGACCTCACCCGTGCCGACCGTCGCGGCGCCAAGAGGGTTCACGAACGTCTCGAGGAAGACCTCGCCGTGCCCTTCGCTCCTGAAGCGAGCGGCAGAGGTTCTCTGCCACGTCGGGAGCTTCTCGGCATAGACCAAGGTGTCGGCTGCGGCCTTCTCGACCGAGGCCGACCCCTTCTTCTCGGGGCTCCGGGTCTGCAGGGCTTCCTTGGTCTCAGGGCCCCCGCAGGCCAGCGCAAAGAAAGCGATTAGGGCGAAGACGAGAGCGAAAAGACGCATAAGCAATCGCTAGAATGGGCAAAAGGTGTGGTTCGGATGGCCCCGGCAGGACTCGAACCTGCGGCTTACAGGGATTAGGAATCCCCAGCTCTATCCACCTGAGCTACGGAGCCTGGCCGCGCCCGATACGCGACGAGAACGCGGGAAGCAACTATCAGAAGCCGATCCCCGGTGCAAGGGCGCGGGGCCGTTCTTGTCCCTTGGTGACACGTGCGCTGAACCCACGACGAGCCGCCAGCGCCCCTTCGAGCTCCACAACGAAACAGAAACCAAAAAAATGCACCCACTTCATCTTTTTACGAAACCTTTGCCGCCCAGTGGCCGACAACGAGGACAAACTCTCAGCGCGTTCGCAGGAGTCGTGCGATCTGCGCCTTCGAAACGCTGAGCCCAGGCCAAAGGAGTGCCGGATGTCCAGCTCCCTCTCTTCGTGCGTCAGCGCCGTCGTCGAAGTCCCCCAGCCCACCGCTTTCAAGACCACCTCGCGACGCCAAACCCACGTCCGACACAGTCGTCAGCTGCTCCGACGAGTGGATGTGGCGCGCCCAGTTTTGGCCTCGTTCGGCGCTAACGTGGCCGCCGGCCTCGCCAACCGACCAGAGTTTACGGAGCAAGAACGAGGGATCGTCTTCAAGGTCGCGCTCGCACTCTCCCGCCAGTTGGGGCTGACCGCAGAGCTCGAGAGTCTCATCGTCTTTGGCTATGAGGGCATCTGCGAGGCGCGCGCCCGGTTCGACGAGAGCCAGGGCTGCAGCTTCTCCACCTATGCTTGGATCCGTGTGCGTGGGGCGATCTTGGACGGCTGCCGAGAAACTCAACTGCTGAAGCGAAAAGGGTCACAAGAACCCATACAGGTGGAGGTGGGCGAAGCGCTGGCAGGCCTCGACGACCTCTCTCAAGACACCTTCTTCTCCGCCGCGCCCGATCACCTCTACGAGAAGAAGGAGCGAGCCCACCGCATTCGATGTGAGGTCGACAAGCTCCAAGAGCCCGTCCGCTCCGTCGTGGTGCAAAACTTCTATTTGGAAAAAAGCCTCGCCGAGGTCGCCCAGAATCTAGGGAAGAGCCGCAGTTGGGTCAGTCGACACCGCAAGGACGCCCTCGAATGCCTCGAGAGTCGGTTGCGGGAATATGACCATGACCGAGAAGCGGGGCAGTGTCGGTCCGAGCGTCACCCTCGCAGCAAGTAATGGCATCGGACTTTCGCGCTACTCGGCACCGAGCAGTCTCGAGGCGAGGCTGTTGACGGTCTTCAGAAAGCTCTGAGAGACGCAAGGTGCGTAGGGGCGCAGCGTGCTGCGCCCAAGGTCGAAGTCGCAAAGGGGTCTTCAGAAAGCTCTAAGAGACGCAAGGTGCGTAGGGGCGCAGCGTGCTGCGCCCAAGGTCAAAGTCGCAAGGTTCTTCAGAAAGCTCTAAGAGACGCAAGGTGCGTAGGGGCGCAGCGTGCTGCGCCCAAGGGATGAACCCGCGTCGAGGGAGGTGTCTTGCTTCACGAGGTTCGACAGCGAGGCTCCTCCGGGGTACCAAGGGGCAGCTTTGTCGTGAGCTTGTTGATGCCGACACCGAACCCGCGCTCCGGCCACCAACGGAGACGAAAACCTAGCCGCTTCACTCTCCTGCTCACGCTGCTCGGCTGGGCATTGTGTCTTGGGTTTGGATGCAACCCAGGAGAGCCGCCGACCCCCGCCAAGGCAGAACAGACGGGGCAGCAGGTGCTCTCCCCAACAAAGATGGCCGACGCGCGCGGTTCGTCGGACGGAAGCACGACCGTGCCGGTCGCCGAGAAGTTACCGCCGCGTCGAGTAGGCCAATGGCCGCCGGGCTATGATGCGTTGCTTTTGGACGCTCCGTTCGTGACCATGCTCATCGACCCCAACCTCTTGAAGGAGTTGAGCGAGCCGTTCGTCGATCTGGCGGTCGCCGACGTCGAGATGTCGATGAGAGCGATGATGCTCCTGGAGAGCGGGATTGGGGACCTGGCCAAGCTGAGCGACCCCACGAAGTGGGCGGAGCACGGCTTTGACGCGAGCCGCTTGATGATGGTGCAGTTGGCCAGCGTGGGGCCCGACGGTCTGTTCGCGGAACTCAGCGAGGTCTACCAGACGCACGCCACGCCCAAGGTCACGGACCTGCCCGAGGTTGGTCTCCTAGAAACCGCCTGCGTCGCAGTGCGGCTCACGATCCCCGTGTCAGACCCCGTATTGGCCAAGGAGTTCTTGGACTCGGCGTTGTTGTCCCTGTCCGCGATCGAAGCCGAGCCGGTCGAGGGGTACACGCAAGTCCTGGTGGTCGACGGGTCCTTCTTCGTTGGGCTGGTCGTCGAGGACTCCTTTGTCACGCTCGACGTTTTGCTCTACCCCTGGACCTACGGGAGGGCTCCCAACGCGGCGCAAGCTCGTGCGGCGTTGCACGCCCTGCGCACGGAAAAGGGCCCGAGCCCCCCACTCGTCGGACCTGTTTCGAAAGAGGTGCGCGCCTTCGTCGGCGTCGCTCTCAACCGACTCAACCCCATCAACCAAGCTGCGATCCTCTACCAAGGCAAGGTCTCCCACGCGCTCGACGACCAGCTCGCCTCCGCGATGTTGTCGCAGAGATTCTTGGGTGCCGAGAGCCCCTATCGCGCGATTACCCTCGAGTTGGGGCCAGACAACGCCATGTCTTTCAACGCGTTGTTTGCCCACGCGCAACCCAAGCTCGAGTCTCGTCTGGGGTCGCACGTCAGCTTGGCCATCGACAGCTCGCTCGACGAGGCCACCTTTCTGCCGCTCATCGCCTCGGAATCCGACGTTTGGCAGGAGGCTGGGCTCACGTTTCGAGGCCTCGGCATTCAGGACCTAGTGCACGCGTTGAGCGGTGGAGACGGCGTCCTGCCCTTGCTCTTTCCGCTGTGGTCGTCGGTGGCGCCAGCGTTGGTCTGGCGAGACTTGGTTCCGTCTCCCGCACGCTACTTCAAACCCGAATCCGTCGAGAGCACGCAGCTGGTGTGGAGCGCCGACGAGACGCATGGGCTCTCGATGGCGGTGGCTCTGGTCGACGCTGGGGGAGACCTCGCCACCCATCGCCACGGTTTTGCGTGCATTATGCAACGCAGACCCGTGCAAGGAGCCTGTCGAGACGAGAAGATCGTGCTCGGCCAGCTCGGACAGACGCACCTGGCGCGCCAGGACCTCTATTACTGGCTCGAAAAGCGAGAAGAGACCGTCGTCCTCATCGTTTCGACCGACCAGGAGCTGGCGGGGTCCTTGAGCCGTGCCCCCCTGGTGGAGACCAAGAATCTGGTCTCGTTGCGGGCGAGTTTCGATGCTGCGGACATCAAGGCCATCGAGGCATTGCTGGGGGGCTCTTTTGGTTTCATGGGCTCGATTGCCCAGAGCGTCGAGGCCACAGTGACGGTCGACCAGGACGGGCTGTGGGGCACCGCCCGCTTCACTCCCAGCATCACCTGGCCGACGCTGGTGCGTGCCGCGGGACCGGCCTTCGTGGAGTACGTGCGACGGACCAAAGAGGTCGAGGCCATGGTCAACCTCGAAGCGATGGGGAACGCGATCGAAAACTACCACGCCGTGCATCACGCGCTCCCCATCTCTGCCGAGATGCTGTGCTCCGAAGGCGCCGAGCCCATGGGCAAGCGAGTCCCCAGCGAGGCTGCGAACTGGGAGCGATCCATTTGGCGCGATTTGGGGTTCTCAGTCCCGCACTCCCACGTGTTTCGGTACTGCTACCAGAGCGACAGCGCAGGGAACGCTTTCGCTGCGGTCGCAGAGGCCTCACTGGAGGGAACGACGGTCGACTCACGCTATTGCTTGACCGGTCGGGTCTACAGCTCTGGGCAACTCACGAATTCCCTCCTAGAGCTCGTCGACGCGATGGCTTCGTGCCAGCTGCCGACCCTCTGAGCCGATTGCCATCGAACGCCGCGCGCGCGCCAGTCCGAGTCGGTTGAGCACCGAGAGGGGGCGAGTCCAGCACCCGTGTAATTATCCGCAGCGAAATAACTCTGGCAAACAGGGGTTTGGGTTTGACAACCCCAAATCAGGCGGCCATGATCGGAGACTTCAAGGAAGAATGAAGGGGCCGGGGCGGCCCGGAGTTCAGACGGGAAACCGCTGCGCTTCGAGTTGGGGTGGGGTCTTCCATCCTAGGCTTCGGAACTGCCCAATCGGAGGCAAGCCAAGAGTATTGGGTGAGGCCAGGGACAATGTATTACTGGATCTTCGGAGAAACGAAGTCCAAGGAGGCAGCCATGAGGCGCAGGACGCTCAGAGAACGACGCTTGGCTCACCGGGTGATTACCCCACAGGCTCAGGCGTTCTGCTGCAACGACTATCACTCTGGCTACTACGAGGTGGCTGACCTCTCGTGCAGTGGGGCCTTGCTGACCAACGGCGCCTTGCTCAGCCTCGGAACCCACCTAGACCTCATTCTCACGGCCCCGCACCTCGGGGTGATCGAAGTCCGAGGAGAGGTGGTGAGGGCGGAGGCGGGCGCGTTCGCCGTCGAGTTCATTGGGCTCCAGCGATATTGTGAGGATCGGGTCGAGTCGTTGGTGTCCCTAGAAAAACGCTAGGTTTCTCATCCGCTCTTGGACACTCCAACCACAGCCTGGGCGTTCACGCCGTCGAGAGCACGCTCTGCAACGTCTGTCGCTCGAACACCGAGTGCCCAGGCAGCGACAACCTTAACCTTTGCGTCAAGCCCCTCAGTGGCGCCTCGACCTGCGGCGTCGCCTGCACCGACACCACCGGATGTCCGGGTGGCTACGCCTGCAGCAAGGTGGCCGCCGCTGGCTCGAACGTCATCACGGCGACGCAGTGCGTGCCGGTGGGGGGCAGCTGCCAGTAGCCTTCAGTCGTCGAAAACGCGCAGAGGAGTCCAGCGGCTCCCTCTGCGCGTTTTTCCTAGCGCCGAAGCTCAGGGGCATTGAGCCATCGCGGTCTCGACCTCGGGCGGGAAGCTGGCGCAGACCGCCAGGTGTTGCTCCCAACCCTTGACACAGGTGTCGACGGAGAGGGCGCTGCAGCTGCTCTGCTGCAGGCAATTCTTGTAGTTCAGGGCGCCATCCAGAATGCACTGCACCGCCGCAACGGCGATGTTGGGGTTCAAGTTGACGGCGTTGACCATGCACTGAGCGTCGGTGGGGAGCTCCTGATTCTTGTCGGACTCACACGATGCGGGCGTGGGGTAGCAGCGGTTCGGAGACGCCACGCAGAAGCCCGAACCCAGGTCGCCACCACACTGGCAAAAGAGCGTGTTGGCCTCTGTTTCCGCGACAATCAGCAGGTTGATCGTATCGAGCAAGGTCAACTCCGGGTCCATGCTGTCACCCTCGCCACTTATCTCGTCTAGATTCTCAGCATCGGTGATCGGAACGTCGTTTGAGTGCGTATCGCTCGTGTTGTTACTGGCGTCGTCGCAGGATGCGAAAGCAACCGCCGCAAGCAGCAGGGCCAACCCCCATCTCATCTTTTGAGAAGTGCTCACCGTGACCTCCTGATTCTTGGGCCCACTGCTCTCATCGGAACTTTCCTCTTCGACACTTCGGTAATGATCCAATCCACGTGATGCGTCAATTGCTCCCGTCGTTGGACTGAACGGGACACGGATTGGCGGAAGAATTCAAGGGGGGAGGTTTGCGCGAGCCACTAAGTTCGGTGTCGCCGACGGCGGGAACGCCAGGGGCGTTGTTTGGTCGCTACAATGTGCTGTGTCGCTGGGCGACCGGTGGGATGGCCGAGATTTTTGTTGCCCGCCAAACCGGGGCCCATGGCTTCGACAAGCTCGTCGCCCTGAAGCTGCTCCGAGACGAACTCTCCAACGAGCCCGGGTTTCGCGAGATGTTCTTCGCGGAGGCTCGGACCAGCGCCCTGTTGAGCCACCCCAACATCGTGCAGACCTTCGACGTGGGAGAGAACGACGGTCTGGTCTACATGGCGATGGAGTTCGTGAATGGAGAGTCGCTGAGCCGAGTGACCCGTTCCATCGCTGGCGATGAAGGAGACCGAGTTCCGCGCTCACTCGCGGTCGCGGTGTGTCGCGAGGTGGCCAATGCCCTGCACTATGCCCACACCCTAACCAATCTCGAGGGGGCTCCGCTGCACTTGGTGCATCGTGACGTGAGCCCCTCGAACATCATGCTCACACACGACGGGACTGTGAAGCTGCTCGACTTCGGGATCGCGAAGGTCTCGACGGCACAAGTGCAGACCAAGGCTGGGACGGTGAAGGGGAAGTTCGCCTACCTCTCACCCGAGCAAGCGCGGGCTGAACCTCTTGACGGGCGCTCCGACATCTTCTCGCTGGGGGTCGTGTTGTGGCAGCTCTTGACTGGCAGGCGAGCCTTTACGGCCGAGAACGAGATGGCGTTGCTCCACACCATCACGACCACAGAGCTCGAACCGCCGTCGGCTTTCGTCGAATGCGACCCTGAGCTGGACGCGATTGTGCGCAAGGCCACCTGCAGTGATCCCGACGAGCGCTTCGAAGATGCCCATGCCTTTGCCAACGCTCTGAACGGCTATCTCGCCAAGGACGACCCTGGCTACGGGCTGGAAAAGCACATCCGCGAGCTGATGAAGACTCACTTCAGCAAACGCCGAAAGCAACTGGCCAAGGTGGTCGCACAGGCCGGCGATGGGAGTTCGGCTCTACCCGGCTATGGGCAAAGTGGCCTCGGTGTGCAGTCCATCTCCCAAGTCTCCGCCTCGACGTTCTCCGGTGATGCGTTTGGGCCCGGTCAGATGACCACGCCCGCCTCGTTCTCGAATGTGGGCTCGTTTCCGTCCCAATCCCAGGTGCTCCAGCAACAACCCAAGAGCCAGCTCGTCCCACTCTTGATTCTCTTCGTGCTGCTCATGGCCGGAGGAGTCGCGGCTTACCTCCTGACCCGCGCCCCCGAGACACGAACGATTGTCATCACGAGTGAGCCCGGCGAGGCACAAGTGGTCGTCGACGGCGAACCCCTTGGTACAACCCCCGTCCAACTCGAACTCACGGCGGGAGCCACACGCAACATCGTAGTCAAACGTCTGGGCTACAAGCCCTATCATCAGGCCGTCAATGCCGACGATGGCTCAGCCAGCGTGCACGCGATCCTCGTGCGATCGGATGAGGCTGGGACCCTCGTGGTGAAGAGCGAGCCCCCAGGTGCGGCGGTTTCGGTCGACGGAACCCCCGTGGCGGAGCAGACCCCAGTGGTGCTTACGGGGCTCTGGGTCGGCGCTGAGCACTCTGTCGTGGTGACGTTGCCTGGTTTTGCTCCTCATGCCCAGCGGGTGAGTTTCGCTGACACGAGCAACCAGGACCTGGACATCACCCTCGACCCCACCAGTCAAGGCTACCTCGCCGCGACATGCACACCGGATCCCTGCGAGCTCCATGTAGACGGCAAACTCGTCGGCACCACCCCCATCATCAATCACCCCGTGGTGGCTTCTCATCCCGTCACCGCGCAGCTCTCCCAAAACGGAACGGTCGTGGTCAACGAGATTCTGACCCTGAGCTCGGGAGAGCTTCGCACGTTGACCCACAAAGACGTCTCCACAACGGTTGCGGCCCTCGAGGAGCCTGTCCCACTGATCGCCGCTCAGCCTCTCGTGAAGGACCCCAAGAAGAGAAAGGTCCGCAGACCGAGCGATTCAGCGAGCGCGGAAGAGCCCGAGGGCGACCTCGTCGCAACGCTGTCCGTGCCGGAGGTCAAGAAGGAGACGGCTCCTGCGCCGAAGGAAACCTCAGCTCCGGTCGAGCCGGCCGCTCCAATCAAGGAAACTGTGCCCGTCGTCGCAGCAAGAAAACAGGAAGAGCCTCCTGTCACCACTCCCCCGGTCGAAGCACCGAAACCCACCGCCAAGACACCCGAACCCACAAAGGTCGAGCTCTCGGTGAAGGTCGGGTCTCCGCGGGTGAATGGAGTCATCGACCAAAACACCGTCCGCGATACGGTAAAGGGCTTCGAGAGTGCCTTCCTGAGCTGCTACAAGAAGGAATTCGCCAATCAGGAGTTCGAAGGCAAAGTCGACCTTGCCTTTGTGATCACCTCCTCGGGCAGCCCACGCGACGTGAAGCTCACCGGCGAGGGCAACGCCGGTCTCAACTCCTGCTGGGAGAAAGTGGTCGCGACGACCGCGTATCCTCGCCCAACCTCCTCTGACGCAACCGTGAAAGTGACCGTGCGACTCAATGCACACTAGACCTTGCGCAAAGCCATGAACGAGCAGAACAAAGGCATTGATTGGGATGGACTTCTCGACGACTTCGATTCGGAGCCAGACGAAGTCGACTGGGGTGGGGTCATTGACGAGGCCAAGCAAGCCACTCCACAGCGCGCACTCGCCGCGGTACTGAAACCGCCCTCGAAATCGAAACTCGACAAGCTCCAAGACCTGTCGCAGGAAGAACCCGAAGAGAAGACCAAGGCCCTCGCTGAGGTGGAGCTCGAGGCCCTGCACGCAACGGGGCCACAGCCAGCGGTCTCGCCTGGGTTTCCTGAGGCCAACAATACGCTCGCAGCAGCCGAACAAACGAGGGTCGTGCCATCGCCCCGAATCAGCGGCGTCCAGTCCGTGCTCGCCGCGATGGCTCTTCCCGATTTCGCGTTGGAATCCGAAGCCGAGGCGACTGCCTACGTCGAGGGACAGTCCTCAACTCGCATCGTGAGCCCCTTCGGCACGAACCCGTCAGTCGCCGCAAAGGTGCTCCCGGACCTCTCGCAGCTCCCCACCGACAGCGACGACGAAGACCAGCCCCGCACGCCCTCCAACCTCGCCGATTTCCTCGATGACTCGAGCGCCAGAGCCCTGCACGAGGCGGGCACCAGAATGCAATATGGCATGGCGGGAATGGTCGTTGTTCCTGGTGTCCAGCCGCCGCAAGCCTCCCGTGGCTTGACCTACGCCATTGCCGTCGTAGGCGCCATCGTCGCCATACTCATCGTGCTGGCCGCCATCCGCTGAACCCCGAAAACAAAAGGGTGCAGATCCTGAACTTGCGTTCAGTTAGTGGCTCCGCTAACGTCTGGATTCGTGCGTGGTCTCGGCTCATGCGGTGGCCCGCTGGGGCTTGGCTGTATAGGGCTGGGCCGGGATGGGCTGAGCGGGGAGCGTCACGCGATGCCCGTGCACGAGATGGTCGACGAAGTCGACCCACTGGTTGCC
>Ga0210044_10008263_pt1 | contig 13030 bp, 9 predicted proteins | sample CryGey13umfilter_2_FD_183959 | JGI IMG/M metagenome (GOLD analysis project Ga0210044, IMG submission 183959) | Groundwater microbial communities from aquifer in Utah, USA - Crystal Geyser 4/9/14 3 um filter (SPAdes) (version 2) | ecosystem: Environmental > Aquatic > Deep subsurface > Groundwater... | reverse complement strand
TGCTCGCCCCAATCGGATACATCCCGCCCGCAGAAGCAGAGGAGACGTTCTATGCAAATGTGACCAAGATCGATATCGTCGCCTGATCGTCGAACAAATCACCCTCCGGTAAACCCGGGGCGGTTCAGTTCGTCCTTCTCCACGTCCAGCAGCGCGAAGGCGGGCGAGGCCGGCAGGGCGGCGAGGGCGGTGGAGGCGAGCAGGGTGCGGGCGGTCATGGCGGTTCTCTCCTTCGGCGTGAGGCCGAAAACGAAAAACGCCGCCCGACACGCGCGCCTGACCCGGAAGGGTCGGCTGCGGATCGAGCGGCGTCGCTCAGCGGGGCTCCAGCGTCGGAGCGGGATATCGGATGGTCGCGCCGTCATTGGCGCGTGGGTTCAATTAAGCGCTTTTGCTGCGCCGCGTCAAAGGGAATCTAGCCTTTAAATAAGGCGATATCATTTATTGTTGCACATAAAATAAACAATAATATCCAATATGCGCAAATCGTGCGCACTATGCGCCGGGATCGAACGCGCGCCCGTCGAAGAACCGGTCCGGGCCGAGGAACAGCGCGCCTTGCGCGGACGCCACGCCGATGCGTGATTCGAGCGCGCCCTCGACCTTGGACGAGGCGCCGGGCAGGTCGGCGGCCAGCGGCTTCAGCGCAGCGCGGTAGAGATCGGGCCGAAAGCAGGCGCCGGCGGCCGCGTGCGCGGTCGCAGGGTCCACGCCCCAGCGCGGGGCCGCGCGCGCCGCGATCCATTGCGCCTGACTGCGCCAGGGAAAGCTCGCCTCCACCCCCGCAAAGCCGATGAAGCGCTGGGTGCGCCGAATGGCGCCCGAGGCGTCCACAGACAGCGCGCCGGTCAGGCCCCGCTCGATCAGCGTCGAAGCCACGCCGAGATAGTCGGGGCGCGCCATCAATTCGGCCGCAGTGGCGAGATTCGCCGGCCGTCCCAGCCAGCGCCCGGCGCGAAACAGCGCGCGCAACAGCGCCGACAGCGTATCGGGATGCGCCTCCGCCCAGTCGCGCCGCACGCCGAGCGCCTTCTCCGGCGCCCATCCCCAGATCGCCGCGCCGGGCAGAACCAGCCGCGCGGCGCCGCGCTCGACCGCCAGCGATCCCCACGGCTCGCCGACGCAGAAGGCGTCGATCTGGCCCGCCGCCAGCGCCTCGACCATCAGCGGCGGCGGCACGGTCTGGAAGCTGACGTCGCGGTCGGGGTCGCCGCCGCAGCCCTCCAGCCAATAGCGCAACAGCTCGACATGCATCGACTGCGGGAACGGCGCGCCGATGGCGACGGGGCGCCGTTCCGCCGCGCGCAGCAGCGCCACGCCCATCGCGCGCGCGTCGCCGAAGCGGTCGGGGCCGTCGAGCCCCATCTCGGCGGCGAGCGCGACCGATACGCCCACTGCGCCGCCGCCGATCGTGAGGACGTAGGGTGCGAGCACTTCGGCCTGCATCGCGCCGGCGCCAAGGCTCATCGCCAGCGGCATCGGCGCCAGCATATGCGCCGCCGGATAGAGCCCAAGCGCGGCCTTGTCGCGGATGTTGGACCACGAGGGCTCACGCACCAGCGCCAGCGCCAACCCTTCCTCCGCCGCGAAGCCCATCTCGTGCGCCACGATCAGCGGCGCCGCGTCCACCAGCGGCACAAAGCCGATCTCGATGCTTGCGCGGCTCATCGCAGCAACTCCGCCGCGTCGATCAGCGCGCGGGCGATGTCGGCCAGCTTGCGGCCCTTCTCCATCGCGGTCTTGCGCAACAGCGCGTAAGCCTCCTCTTCCGACAGGCCGCGCGCCTTCATCAGCAGGCCCTTGGCGCGGTCGATGGTCTTGCGCTCGGACAGCGCCTCCCTGGTGGCGGCAAGTTCGGCGCGCAGCCGGGCGACGGCGTGAAAGCGGCTGATCGCCATTTCGACGATGGCGCGGATGCGTCGCTTCTCCAGCCCGTCCACCACATAGGCGCTGACGCCGGCCTCGATTGCGGCGCGCGTCGTCTCGGCGTCGGAGCGGTCGACAAACATCGCCACCGGCCGCTCCATCGAGCCGGAGGCGGCGGCCATCTGCTCCAGCGCGTCGCGCGAGGGCGAGGCGAGATCCAGCAGCACCACATCCGCCCGCGCCTCGGCGATGCGCCGCGCCAGGCCCGTCTCGTCGCCGATCACAATGACGTCGATGTCGTCAAAGGCGCCCTTGAGGCCATCGACGATCATCAACGCCCGGTCCCGGTCTGCGTCGACGACGGCGACCCGCAGCGTGCTCATGAATGCCGACCTTTCAGCGCGAAGCGACGCGACGCGATGCGCCGTCGGCTCAGGATGCGCGACGCCGGGCCGTGCTGCAAGTGCGAAGGCGCGCGCGGTTGCCGTCGCGCGATCGCGGGTCGCGCCGGGCGCCGCACTCAGTAGCCGAGGTCGTCGATCAACTGCGTCGGCTTGGCCAGCCGCTCCAGCGCGGCGACATCGTTCAGCGTGACGCGCGCGCCGTCCGTCCGCACATGATAGGCGGCCAGCGTGTTGAACGCGCGCGACAGGTTCTCGGGCGTCATGCCGAGGTATGAGGCGAGGCGGCGCTTCTCGATCGGCAGGTCGAACGGGCCGCCCGCGCGGTGGTGGTGGCGCAGCAGATAGTTCGCCAGCCGCTCGACCGCTGAGCGCAGCTTGAGGTCCTTGGCGGCCTTGATCGTCGAGCGGTAGCACCCCGCCAGCTCCACCACCACGGCGCGGGCGAAGGCGCCGTCGCGGTCGAACACCGCGCGCATGTCCTCCGACGGGATCAGCGCCACGCGCGCCTTCTCCAGCGTGCGCGCCGACATCAGATAGGGCCGGTCGCGCACCGTGGCCGCCAGAATGAAGGTCGAGACCGGGTGCAGCGTCGCCATCGTGGTCTCACGCCCGTTCCACGAGGCGAACAGCTCGACCGCGCCCGCCAGCACGACGTGCAGAAAATCCGCCGGGTCGCCCTCGGTGACCAACTGCACCTGCGGCGGAAAGGTCTGCACATAGGCGCCGCGCACCAGCGCCTCGAACGCCTCATCCTCCATGCCGCGGAACAGGGCGAGGGTGCGCAGTTCGGGCGCATCGTCCGAGCGCATGATTCGATCCACCCCGAAAACCTTGGTCCACTTGATATTCATCAAGCTTAATCAGGCCAAAATCAACCGCCTGCAGGGAGATTCAAGGCGTCTTGCTTGATCGGATCGACGATGCGCCATGATCGGCGCAGGCCATGGTCTTGTTTGGCGCCGCGCGGGCGGCGGCTTTGATCGAGGTCAATCGCCAGGCGTCGCGCTCCCCGCAGTGTCCCCGTCAGCGGCGCGCCCCGCGTTGCGTGCGCGCCGGATAGCCGGAGGACATCTTTCATGCCTGCACTCGACGGGGTGACGCGCGCCGACCAGACCCGGGCTCTGGGGCTGAGCACGGTCGCCTTCACCATCTGCTTCGCCGTCTGGACCATCTTCGCGATCATCGGCGTCCAGATCAAGAAGGACCTCGGCCTGTCCGAGACCGAATTCGGCCTGCTGGTCGCGACGCCGATCCTCACCGGCTCGCTGACGCGGCTGATGCTCGGCATCTGGACCGAGCAATATGGCGGGCGGCTGGTGTTCTCCGCCCAGATGATCCTCGCAGGCGTCGCGACCTGGCTTTTGACGCTGGCCGACAGCTACGCGATGTTTCTGGTGGCGGCGCTGGGCGTGGGTCTGGCGGGCGGATCGTTCGCCATCGGCGTGGCCTATGTCTCGCAATGGTATCCCAAGGATCGGCAGGGCACCGCGCTCGGCATCTTCGGCGCGGGCAACGTGGGCGCCGCCGTCACCAAGTTCGGCGCGCCGTTCATCATGGTCGCCTTCGGCTGGGAGGCGGTGGCGCTGGTGTGGGCGGCGGCGATCACGCTGATGGGCGTGGCGTTCCTGATCTTCGCCAGGGAGGACCCTCACCACGCGCATCGCCGCGCAACCGGCGCCGCCGCGCCCACGCTGGCGCAGCAGCTGGAGCCGCTGAAGAACCTGCAAGTGTGGCGGTTCTCGCTTTATTACTTCTTCGTTTTTGGCGCCTTCGTGGCGCTGGCGCTGTGGCTGCCGCATTATCTGGTCGATGTCTACAGCCTCGACATCCGCACTGCGGGCATGGCGGCGGCGGCGTTCAGCCTGGCGGCCAGCCTGTTCCGCGCCTATGGCGGCCATCTGTCGGACCGGGTCGGCGCCCGCACGGTGATGTACTGGACCTTCGGCTTTTCGCTGATCCTGCTGCTGATGCTGTCCTACCCGCCGACCGACTATGTGATCCGCGGGATCGAGGGGCCGATCGCGTTCTCGACCGAGATGGGCGTGATCCCCTTCATTCTCATCATCTTCACGCTGGGCTTCTTCATGTCGCTGGGCAAGGCGGCGGTCTACAAGCACATTCCGATCTACTATCCCGGCCACGTCGGCTCGGTCGGCGGTCTGGTCGGGATGATCGGGGGCTTGGGCGGCTTCGTCCTGCCGATCATCTTCGGCGTGCTGCTGGACGTGACCGGCGTCTACACCAGCTGCTTTGCGCTGCTGTTCCTGCTGGTGGCGGTGTCGCTGGCGTGGATGCACCTGTCGGTCCGCGCCATGGAGCGGCAGGCGCACGGCGCCGCGCTCGACCAGTTGCCGTCGTTCCCGGAACTGGAGGCGATCCACGATCCGGCGATCCACAAGGCGTCGCGCGTGCTGGAGGACTGGCGGCCCGAAGACAAGGCGTTCTGGGAAGGCGGCGGCCGCGCCGTCGCCCGGCGCAACCTGTGGATCTCGATCCCCTGTCTGCTGCTGGCGTTCTCGGTGTGGATGGTGTGGTCGGTGGTGGTCGCGAAGCTGCCCGCCATCGGGTTCGACTTCACGCCGGGGCAGCTGTTCTGGCTGGCGGCGCTGCCGGGTCTGTCGGGCGCGACGCTGCGCATCTTCTACAGCTTCATGGCGCCGATCTTCGGCGGGCGGCTGTTCACCACGCTCTCGACCGCGTCGCTGCTGCTGCCTGCGCTTGGCATCGGCTATGCGGTGCAGAACCCCGATACGCCGTATCTGATCTTTCTGACGCTGGCGCTGCTGTGCGGCTTCGGCGGCGGCAACTTCGCCTCCTCGATGGCCAACATCAGCTTTTTCTTCCCCAAGGCGGAAAAAGGCAACGCGCTGGCGCTGAACGCAGGCTTGGGCAATCTCGGCGTGTCGGTGATGCAGTTCGTCATCCCGGTCGTGATCACCGGCGGCGTGTTCGGCGCGCTGGGCGGGGCGCCGCAAACCCTGTCGGACGGCGGCATGCTGTGGCTGCAGAACGCGGGCTTCGTGTGGGTTCCCTTCGTGCTGGCGGCCACGGTCGCCGCATGGCTGGGCATGAACGACATCGCCGACGCCAAGTCGTCGTTCAGCGAACAGGCGATCATCTTCAGCCGCAAGCACAACTGGCTGATGTGCATCCTCTACACCGGCACCTTCGGCAGTTTCATCGGCTATGCGGCGGGCTTTCCACTGCTGGCCAAGACGCAGTTCCCGATGGTGGAGAGCCTGCAGTTCGTGTTCCTCGGCCCGCTGGTGGGCGCGCTCAGCCGCGCGGGCACCGGCTGGATCTCGGATCGCTTCGGCGGCGCGCGGGTCACGATGTGGACCTTCGCCGGCATGATCGCGGCGGTGGCCGGGGTGCTGTACTTCCTGTCGATCAAGCAGGCGCCCGGCGCGTTCTGGGGCTTTTTCGCGATGTTCATCCTGCTGTTCTTCTTCACCGGGGTCGGCAACGCCAGCACCTTCCAGATGATCCCCGCGATCATGGCGCGCGAGGTGCCGCGCCTGATGCCGCAGCTCGACGCGGCGGAGACCCGGCGCCAGGCCGACCGCGAGAGCGCCGCGATCATCGCCTTCACTTCCGCCATCGCCGCTTACGGGGCGTTCTTCATCCCGAAATCCTACGGCACCTCGATCGCGATGACCGGGGGCCCCGAGGTGGCGCTGTGGGCCTTCCTGATCTTCTACGTCGTCTGCCTCGCCGTCACCTGGTTCTTCTACGACCGGCCCGGCGGCCTGCTCCACGACATCGAACGCCAACGGTCGCGCAGCCATGGCGCCGCGCAACCCGCCTGACCCTAAGGAGAGACCGATGAGCAACCTGCTCGACCGACTGAACTTTCTCAAGCCCAAGGGGGTCGGCCGCTTCGCCGACGGTCATGGCGAGGTCACCGAGGAAAGCCGCGCCTGGGAGGAGACCTACCGGAACCGCTGGCGCCACGACAAGATCGTGCGCTCGACCCACGGGGTGAACTGCACCGGCTCGTGCTCGTGGAAGATCTACGTCAAGTCCGGCATCGTGACGTGGGAGACGCAGCAGACCGACTATCCCCGCACCCGGCCCGACCTGCCCAACCATGAGCCGCGCGGCTGCTCGCGCGGCGCGTCCTACAGCTGGTATCTCTACTCCGCCAACCGGCTGAAGACGCCGCTGATCCGCGGACGGCTGATGAAGCTGTGGCGCGACAAGCGCAAGACGCTGTCGCCGGTGGCGGCCTGGGCCGCGATCCAGGCCGACCCCGCCGCGCGCGCCAGCTACACCGCCATCCGCGGCAAGGGCGGCTTCGTGCGCGCAAGCTGGGACGAGGCGGCGGAGATCGTCGCCGCCGCCAACGCCTACACGGTGAAAAAGTACGGCCCCGACCGGGTGTTCGGCTTCTCGCCGATCCCGGCGATGTCGATGGTCAGCTACGCGGCCGGCTCGCGCTATCTGTCGCTGCTGGGCGGCGTCTGCATGTCGTTTTACGACTGGTATTGCGACCTGCCCCCCGCCAGCCCGCAGACCTGGGGCGAGCAGACCGACGTGCCCGAGAGCGCGGACTGGTACAATTCAGGCTTTCTGCTGCTGTGGGGCTCCAACGTGCCGCAGACCCGCACCCCGGACGCGCATTTCTATACCGAGGCGCGCTATCGCGGGGCCAAGTCGGCGGTGATCTGCCCGGACTATTCCGAGGCGTCCAAGTTCTCCGACATCTGGCTGAACCCGGTCGCCGGCACCGACAGCGCGCTGGCGATGGCGTTCGGCCATGTCATCCTGCGGGAGTTCCACCTCGACCGTCAGGCGGCGTATTTCGAGGATTACGTCCGCAAATACTCCGACATGCCGATGCTGGTGCGGCTGGAGGAGAAGGACGGCCGCTTCACGCCGGGGCGGATGCTGCGGGCGGAGGATTTCTCCGACGCGCTCGGCCAGACCAATAACCCCGACTGGAAAACCGTCGCCATCGACGAGACGACCGACCGCGTCGTGGTCCCCAACGGCTCGATCGGCTTTCGCTGGGGCGAGGAGGGGCGCTGGAACCTTGAGCAGCAGGCGGGCGCGGACGCCGTCACCCTGCGCCTGACGCAGATCGAGGACGGCCGCCACGACGACGTGGTGGGCGTCGATTTCCCCTATTTCGGCGGGCAGGCGACCGAGAACTTCGTCAAGTGCCAGCACCCCGACGTGCTGACGCGCAACATCCCCGTGCGCAAGCTGGCGCTGAAGGACGGCGAGGCGCTGGTCGCCACGGTCTATGACCTGTTCTGCGCCAACTACGGGCTTGACCGGGGCCTGGGCGGCGAGTGGGTGACCGCCGACTACGACGCCGACATCCCCGGCACGCCGGCCTGGGCGGAGAAGATCACCGGGGTCAAGCGGCAGGCGATCATCACCGTCGCGCGCGAGTTCGCGCTGAACGCGGAGAAGACGCGCGGCAAATCCATGGTCATCGTCGGCGCCGGTCTGAACCACTGGTACCACATGGACATGAACTATCGCGGCATCATCAACATGCTGGTGATGTGCGGCTGCGTCGGCCAGTCGGGCGGCGGCTGGAGCCACTATGTCGGCCAGGAGAAGCTGCGCCCGCAGACCGGCTGGACGCCGCTGGCGTTCGCGCTGGACTGGTCGCGCCCGCCGCGCCACATGAACGCGACCTCCGCCTGGTACGCCCACACCGACCAGTGGCGCTACGAGACGCTCGACATGGCCGAGATCCTGTCGCCCACCGCGCCCGAAGGCGACTGGGGCGGCGCCATGATCGACTACAACATCCGCGCCGAGCGGATGGGCTGGCTGCCCTCCGCGCCGCAGCTCAAGACCAACCCGCTGGAGGTCGGCCGCGCGATCAAGGAGGCCGGCGCCGAGGCGAAGGACTATGTCGCCAGGGCGCTCAAGGACGGCTCGCTGGAGATGTCGTGCGAGGACCCCGACGACGCGGCCAACTGGCCGCGCAACCTGTTCGTGTGGCGTTCCAACCTGCTCGGCTCGTCGGGCAAGGGCCACGAATACTTTCTGCGCCACCTGCTCGGCGCCGAGAACGGCGTGCTCGGCAAGGACCTCGGCGAGGAGGGCCGGGCCAAGCCGCGCGAGGCGCGCTGGCATGAGGAAGCGCCGCAGGGCAAGCTCGACCTGCTGGTGACGCTCGACTTCCGCATGAGCACGACCTGCGTCTATTCCGACATCGTGCTGCCGACGGCCAGCTGGTACGAGAAGAACGACCTCAACACCTCCGACATGCACCCGTTCATCCACCCGCTGCAGGCGGCGGTGGACCCGGCCTACGAGAGCCGCACCGACTGGGACATCTTCAAGACCATCGCGGCCAAGTTCTCCGAGGTGGCGCCGGAGGTGCTGGGGGTGGAGACCGACGTCGTCACCCTGCCGATGCAGCACGACAGCCCCGGCGAACTGGCGCAAAGCGCGGTCAGGGACTGGAAGCGCGGCGAGTGCGACCTGATCCCCGGCAAGACCGCGCCCAGCTTCATCGCGGTGGAGCGGGACTATCCCAACCTATACGCCCGCTTCACCGCGCTTGGGCCCCTGATGGACAAGCTCGGCAATGGCGGCAAGGGGATCAGCTGGAACACCCAGCACGAGGTTCAGGAACTGCGCGACCTCAACGGCGTGCATCGCGACGGCCCGACCAGGGGCATGGCCAAGATCGAGACCGACATCGACGCCGCCGAGATGATCCTGATGCTGGCGCCGGAGACCAACGGCGAGGTCGCGGTCAAGGCCTGGGACGCGCTCGGCAAGCACACCGGGCGCGAGCACGCCCATCTGGCGCGCGCCAAACAGGACGAGAAGATCCGCTTCCGCGACATCGCCGCCCAGCCGCGCAAGATCATCTCCTCGCCCACCTGGTCGGGCATCGAGAGCGAGACGGTGTGCTACAACGCCGGCCACACCAACGTGCATGAGCTGATCCCGTGGCGCACGCTGTCGGGCCGCCAGCAGCTTTATCAGGATCACCTGTGGATGCGGGCGTTCGGCGAGAGCTTGTGCGTCTATCGCCCGCCGGTGGACCTCAAGACCGTCACCAAGGCGATCAACTTCGACGCCCGCGACGGCCAGCCGCATGTGGTGCTGAACTTCATCACGCCGCACCAGAAGTGGGGCATCCACTCCACCTACACCGACAACCTGCTGATGCTGACGCTGAACCGCGGCGGGCCGGTGGTGTGGATCTCCGAAATCGACGCCGCCACCGCCGGCATCGTCGATAACGACTGGATCGAGCTGTATAACGCCAACGGCGCGCTGACCGCCCGGGCCGTCGTCTCGCAGCGGATCAAGCAGGGCACGACCTACATGTATCACGCGCAGGAGAAGATCGTGAACACGCCGGGATCGGAGCGCACCGGCCATCGCGGCGGCATCCACAACTCGGTCACGCGGACGGTGCTCAAGCCGACCCACATGATCGGCGGCTACGCCCAGCTTTCCTACGGCTTCAACTATTACGGCACCGTAGGCAGCAACCGCGATGAATTCGTCATCGTGCGCAAGATGCAGAAAGTGGACTGGCTCGACCAGCCTGCGCAGAAGATGGAGGCGGCGGAATGAAAATCCGGGCGCAGATCGGCAAGGTTCTCAACCTCGACAAGTGCATCGGCTGTCACACCTGCTCGGTGACGTGCAAGAACGTGTGGACCAGCCGCGACGGCGTGGAATACGCATGGTTCAACAACGTCGAGACCAAGCCCGGCACCGGCTATCCCAAGGACTGGGAGAACCAGAAACGCTGGAACGGCGGGTGGGAGCGCAACGCGCGCGGCCACCTGCAACCCAAGCAGGGCGGCAAGTGGCGCATCCTCGCCAACATCTTCGCCAACCCCGACCTGCCGGAGATCGACGACTATTACGAACCGTTCGACTTCGACTACGACCATCTGCAAAGCGCGCCGGAGATGCAGCATTTCCCCACCGCGCGTCCGCGCTCGCGCATCACCGGCGAGCGGATGGAGAAGATCGTCGGCGGCCCGAACTGGGACGAGATTCTCGGCGGCGAATTCTCCAGGCGCAGCGCGGATTACAACTTCGAGGGCATTCAGAAAGCCATGTATGGCGAGTACGAGAACACCTTCATGATGTATCTGCCGCGCCTGTGCGAGCACTGCCTCAACCCGTCCTGCGCCGCATCCTGCCCCTCGGGCGCGATCTACAAGCGGGAGGAGGACGGCATCGTCCTGATCGATCAGGAGAAATGCCGGGGCTGGCGGATGTGCGTCTCCGGCTGCCCCTACAAGAAGATCTACTACAACTGGAGCACGGGGAAGTCCGAGAAGTGCACCTTCTGCTATCCGCGCATCGAGAGCGGCCAGCCGACGGTGTGCTCGGAGACCTGCGTCGGGCGCATCCGCTATCTCGGCGTGGTGCTGTATGACGCCGACAAGATCGAACAGGCGGCCAACGTGGCTGACGAGAAGGACCTCTATCAGGCCCAGCTCGACATGTTCCTCGACCCCCACGACCCGGTGGTGCAGGAGATGGCGCTGGCCGACGGCGTGCCGCACGACTGGATCGAGGCCGCCAAGCGCTCGCCGGTCTATAAAATGGCGATGGACTGGAAGATCGCCTTCCCGCTGCACCCCGAATACCGCACCCTGCCGATGGTCTGGTATGTGCCGCCGCTCTCGCCGATCCAGAACGCCGCCGAAGCCGGGCTGATGGGCTGCGACGGCGACATGCCGGACGTGCGCTCCCTGCGCATCCCGCTGCGCTATCTGGCCAACATGCTGACCGCCGGCGACGAGGCGCCGGTGGCCACGGCGCTGGAGCGGATGCTGGCGATGCGCGCCTACATGCGCGCCAAGACCGTGGACGGCGTGATCGACGAGGGGCTGGCGACGCGGGTCGGCCTGACCGCCGCGCAGATCGAGGACATGTACAAGATCATGGCGCTGGCGGACTATGAGGACCGTTTCGTGATCCCCACCGCGCACCGCGAACTGGCGGAGGAGGAGATCATGGACCTGCGCGGCGGCTGCGGCTTCACCGACGGCAACGGCTGCTCCACCGGATCGACCTCGAAATCCTTGTTCGGCGGCGCGAAGAAGCGCGGCTTCACCATTCCGGAGGCGATGCAGTCATGACCCGCACCTTCAAGGCGCTGTCGGCGCTGCTGAGCTATCCGACGGCAGAGCTTCAGGCCGCGATCCCTGAAATCGCGACCGTCCTGGACCGCGAAGCGCTGCTGCCGGCCGACGCGCTGTCCGCGCTGTCGCCGCTGATGGTGGCGTTGCACACCGGGTCGCTGATCGACGCGCAGGAGCGTTATGTGTTCCTGTTCGACCGCTCGCGCACCCTGTCGCTGTGTCTGTTCGAGCATGTCCACGGCGACAGCCGCGATCGCGGCGGCGCGATGGTGGACCTGCTCGAGACCTACCGCGCGGGCGGCTTCGAGCTGACCACCAACGAATTGCCGGACCATCTGCCGGTGCTGCTGGAGTATCTGGCGCACCGCCCGCTGGGGGAGGCGCGCGCCATGCTGGGCGAGACGACGCATATCCTGGCGGCGCTGGCCGAGCGGCTGGAGCGGCGCGGCAGCCCCTACAAGGCGGTGTTCGCGGCCCTGACGGCGCTGGCCGCGTCACCCGCCGACATCGAGGCGCTGCGGGCGCTGGCCGCCGTGCCGATGGACGACCCCGCCGACCTCGCCGCGCTGGACGCGGTGTGGGACGAGGCGGCGGTCACCTTCGGCCCCGATCCGAACGCGGGCTGCCCCGCCTCGCGCGACATGCTCAACCGCATGGCGCAGCCCACCCAGACCGCAGCCGAGTGACAGGAGACACGCGATGCACGAGTTCCTTTTCGGGATCTATCCCTACATTGCGCTGACCGTGCTCGCGGTCGGCTCGATCGCGCGCTATGAGCGCGATCCGTTCACCTGGAAATCCAGCTCCAGCCAGTTGTTGCGGCGACGCCAGTTGATGCTCGGCTCGGTGCTGTTCCATGTCGGCGTGCTGGTGATCTTCTTCGGCCATTTTGTCGGTCTGCTGACGCCGATCTGGGTTTTCGACACGCTGGGCGTCGGTCACGGCTTCAAGCAGGGGCTGGCGATCGTTGTCGGCGGCGCGGCGGGCGTCTCGGCGCTGGTCGGCGGCGCCATGCTGGCGCAGCGTCGGCTGAGCGATCCGCGCATCCGGGCGACCTCCAGCACCGCCGACATCGCCATCCTGCTGCTGCTGATGGCGCAACTCGTGTTGGGCATGATGACGATCACCGTATCGGCGCAGCACCTCGACGGCCATGAGATGACCAAATTTATGGCCTGGGCGCTGGGCGTGTTCACCTTCGACGGCGCTGCGGCGAGCTATGTGGCGGATGCGCATATCCTGTTCCGGCTGCATATCTTCCTTGGCCTGACCATCTTCATCCTGTTCCCGTTCACCCGTCTGGTGCACATGCTGTCGGTTCCGATCCGGTTCGCGTGGCGGCCGTGGCAGGTGGTGCGGTCGCGCGGCCGCAACGGATCGGCGCCGCTGCGCGCGCGCGTCCACGCCAATCCGGCGGAGTGAGGGCGATGGCCAACCCCCTGCAGCCCGACCTGAGCGTCAACGGCGAAGTGATCCCCGCAGCGGCGGTCGCCGCCGAGGCCCAGAACCACCCCGCGCCGCCGGGCAAGCCGGGACTCGCGTGGCGGGCGGCGGCCCGCGCGCTGGCGGTGCGCGCGCTGCTGCTGCAGGAGGCGCGGCGACTGGGGCTGTCCCCCGCGCCGCAGCTTGTGGCGCCGGGCAAGCGCGAGACCGACGATGAGGCGC
>Ga0210044_10008262_pt1 | contig 13031 bp, 10 predicted proteins | sample CryGey13umfilter_2_FD_183959 | JGI IMG/M metagenome (GOLD analysis project Ga0210044, IMG submission 183959) | Groundwater microbial communities from aquifer in Utah, USA - Crystal Geyser 4/9/14 3 um filter (SPAdes) (version 2) | ecosystem: Environmental > Aquatic > Deep subsurface >... | reverse complement strand
CGGCGGTCGAATCGGCGATGGTGGGGGTGTCGGAAAGGCGCGGTCACACCCGCTCCCGCCCTCCCCCGGCCGTCAGGCGCAAGCCGGGCGCCAGCCTCGAAAAGGACCATCGCCATGTTTGACCGCCGCCCCGCCTTCACGCTCTCCCTCGCCGCCGCCGCCCTGCTGTTCGGGATCGCCGCGCAGAGCGTCTCGGGACAGACCGCCGCGCAACAGCCGGTCGCTGCGCCCGCCGCGCTGGAACAGCCCGCCGCGCCGAACCATCCGCGCCGCGCCGCGCGCGGGTCCACGCCGCGCGCGACGCAGGAGGCGGCCCTGGACCGCGCCGGTGGCGCGCCGCAGCGCCGCGCGGGGTCGTCCTCAGCGCTCAGCGTCGCCGAGGATCACCCGATCCGCAGCCACAGCCGCGCGCGTGGGCGCGACACCTACGCGCTCGCCGCGAGCCTGGACTGACCGACGCCGCACCGCGCGGGCGGCGGCAACTGAGCCGCCCGCGCAGAGCTTCCAATCAGCGGGCGGCGGCAACTGAGCCGCCCGCGCAGAGCTTCCAATCAGCGGGCGGCGACCCTGAGCCGCCCGCGCAAAGCTCCCGACCAGCGGACGGCGCGCTACTCAGCCGCCCGCGCGTAGCTCTCGACCGGCGGGCAGGAGCACACCAGCGCCCGGTCGCCCGCGACGTTGTCCACCCGGCCGACCGGCGGCCAGAACTTGTCCGCCATAAGCCCCGCAACCGGGAACGCCGCCTGCGCGCGGCTGTAGGGATGCGTCCAGTCCGCCGCCGTCACCACGGCCTGCGTGTGCGGCGCGTTCTTCAGCACGTTGTCGGCCTTGTCGGCGCGCCCCTCGGCCACCGCCAGCGCCTCGGCGTGGATCGCCAGCATCGCGTCGCAGAAACGGTCAAGCTCGCTGAGGCTTTCGCTCTCGGTCGGCTCGATCATCAGCGTCTCGGGCACCGGCCAGCTCATGGTCGGCGCGTGGAAGCCGTAGTCGATCAGCCGCTTGGCGATGTCCTCGACGCCGACGCCGCTTTGCGCCTTTAGCGGGCGCACGTCGATGATGCACTCATGCGCCACCCGCCCGTTCGCGCCCGCATAGACCACCGGATAGGCGGCGCGCAGGCGGTGGGCGATGTAGTTGGCGTTGAGGATCGCCAGTTGCGTCGCGCGCAACAGGCCGTCCGGCCCCATCATCGCGATATAGGCCCAGGAGATCGGCAGGATCAGCGCCGAGCCCCAGGGCGCCGCCGACACCGCGCCGCCGTGCATTTCGGGGCCGTTCGCGGAAAGCGGCGCCTCGACCGGGTGCGAGGGCAGGAACGGCGCCAGATGCGCCTTCACGCCGATCGGCCCGACGCCGGGGCCGCCGCCGCCGTGCGGGATGCAGAACGTCTTGTGCAGGTTCATGTGGCAGACGTCGGCGCCGATGTCGGCGGGGCGCGAGACCGCCACCTGCGCGTTGAGGTTGGCGCCGTCCATATAGACCTGTCCGCCGCGCGCGTGGACGATGGCGCAGATCTCCCTGATGCCGCCCTCGAACACGCCGTGGGTGGAGGGATAGGTGACCATCAGCGCCGCCAGCCGGTCGGCGTGGGCGTCGGCCTTGGCGGTAAGGTCTGCGATGTCGATGTCGCCGCGCGCGTCGCACTTGACCACCACCACCTTCAGCCCGGCCATGACGGCGGAGGCGGGGTTGGTGCCATGGGCGGAGGACGGGATCAGGCACACGTCGCGCGCGCCCTCGCCGCGGGATTCGTGCCAGCCGCGGATCGTCAGCAGCCCGGCGTATTCGCCCTGACTGCCGGCGTTGGGTTGCAGCGACACCGCGTCAAAGCCGGTGATCGCGCAGAGCTGCGCCTCCAGTTCCGCGAACAGGCGGCGATAGCCGCGCGTATGCCCGGCGGGCGCGAAGGGGTGGATGTCGGCAAAACCCGGCCAGGAGATCGGGATCATCTCCGCCGTGGCGTTCAGCTTCATGGTGCAGGAGCCGAGCGGGATCATCGCGCGGTCGAGCGCGATGTCCTTGGCCTGCAGGCGGCGCAGATAGCGCAGCATCTGCGTCTCGGAGCGGCAGCTGTGAAACACCGGATGGCGCAGATAGCCGGAGCTGCGGCGCAGACCCTCGGGCGTCGCCGCCGCAACCGTGGCGTCCAGCGCCGCGACCGAAGCCTCGACGCCAAACGCCGCCCACAGCGCCTCGACGTCGGCGCGGGTGGTGGTCTCGTCGAAACTGGCGCCCAGCCGGTCGGCGTCGATGCGGCGCAACAGCAGCCCCGCCGCCTGCGCCCGGTCGGCGATCGCGGTCGCGCAGCCCGGCGCGCGGATGGTCAGCGTGTCGAAGAAGGCGTCCGACGCCAGCGCGAAGCCGCCCCGGCGCAGCCCCTCGGCGGCGATGGCGGCGAGGCGCGCCGCGCGCTGCGCGATGCGCTTCAGCCCCTCCGGCCCGTGATAGACCGCATACATCGCCGCCATCACCGCCAGCAGCGCCTGCGCGGTGCAGATGTTGGATGTCGCCTTGTCGCGGCGGATGTGCTGTTCGCGGGTCTGCAGCGCCATGCGCAGCGCGGTGGCGCCGTGGCTGTCCACCGAGACGCCGATGATGCGCCCCGGCGCGCTGCGCTTGTGCGCGTCGCGGGTGGCGAAAAACGCCGCGTGCGGGCCGCCGAAACCCATCGGCACGCCGAACCGCTGCGCCGAGCCGATGGCGACATCGGCGCCCAGCTCCCCCGGCGGGGTCAGCAGCGTCAGCGCCAGCAGGTCGGTCGCCATCACCGCCAGCGCGCCCGCGCCGTGCAGCTTGTCGATCACCCCGCGCCAGTCGCGCACCGCGCCGGACGCGCCGGGATAGCTGAGGAGCGCGCCGAACACCGTCGCGGGGTCGAGCGTCGCGGGGTCTCCCACCACGATCTCGACGCCCTGCGGCCGCGCGCGGGTGCGCAGCACGGCGACGGTCTGCGGATGGGTGTCGGCGTCCACGAAAAAGGCGTTCGCCTTCGACGTCGCCACGCGGTGCGCCATGGTCATCGCCTCGGCGGCGGCGGTGGCCTCGTCCAGCAGCGAGGCGTTGGCGAAATCAAAGCCGGTGAGGTCCATCACCATCTGCTGATAGGTCAGCAGCGCCTCAAGCCGCCCCTGGCTGATCTCGGCCTGATAGGGGGTGTAGCTGGTGTACCAGCCCGGATTCTCCAGCACGTTGCGCAGGATCACCGGCGGCGTGACGGTCCCGTGATAGCCCATGCCGATCATCGGGCGCGCGACCACGTTCTCGTCGGCCATGCCGCGCAGGTGCGCCAGCGCCTGCGCTTCGGTCATCGCCGGTTCCAGCGCCAGCGGCGCCCGCAGGCGGATCGCCTCGGGCACGGTCTCATCCAGCAGCGCGTCCAGCGAGGCGGCGCCGATGGCCTTGAGCATGTGCGCCTGCTCGGCGGCGTCGGGGCCGTTGTGGCGGCGGGCGAAGGCGCCCGCGTCCTCCAGCGCCTCCAGCGAGGGGCGCAGGTCAAAGCCGAGCGACGCCGCGCGGGCGCTCAGCGCATCGGGATTGGGCATGGGGTCAGGCTCCGATCAGGGCGTCATAGGCGGCGCGGTCCATCAGCGCGTCCAGCTCGGACGGGTCGCTGAGCCGCATCCTGCACAGCCACGCCGCGCCCTCGGGGTCGTCGTTCAGCGAGGCCGGGGCGTCGGCGGGCCCGGCGTTGACCTCGGTGATCTCGCCGGAGGCCGGCGCGTAGATCTCCGACGCCGCCTTGACCGACTCGACCGTGCCGCATTCGCCGCCCTTGGCCACCGTGGTTCCGGCGGGCTTCATCTCGACGAACACCACGTCGCCCAGCGCGTCGGCGGCGTGTTTGGTGATCCCCACCGTGGCGCTGTCGCCTTCGACGCGGATCCACTCATGGTCTTCGGTGTAGTAGGTGGTCATTCAGGCTTCTCCGGCGCGCTTGTAGCGGTGGGGGACAAAGGGGGTCTCGACGATTTTCGCGGGGCGCGGGGCGCCGCGCACCATCAGATCGACGGCGGTTCCGGGCGCGGCGAAGGCGGCCTCGACCAGCGCCAGCGCCACGGGGCCGCCGACGCTGGGGCCAAAACCGCCGGAGGTGACGCGGCCGACGATGCGGCCCTGCGCCTGCACCTCCACCCCGTCGCGGGCGGGCGCGGCGCCGTCGGGGCGCACGCCGACCAGCTTGCGCGCCGCGCCTTCGGCAAGCTGGCGCAGGATGGTCGCGGCGCCGGGAAAGTCGGCGGCCTCGCGGCGGCGCTTGGGGATCGACCACGCCAGCCCGGCCTCGACCGGGGTGATGGTCTTGTCAAGCTCATGGCCATAGAGCGGCAGCCCCGCCTCCAGCCGCAGCGTGTCGCGCGCGCCAAGACCTGCGGGCAGCACGCGCGGATCGGCCAGCAGCGCCTCGGCCAGCGCCTCGGCGCGCCGCGACGGGACCGAGATCTCAAAGCCGTCCTCGCCGGTGTAGCCCAGCCGCGAGATGCGCAGCTCAACCCCGTCCCACAGCGTCTCGGTGGTCTGCATGAAGTCCAGCGCCAGCGCCTCGGGCGCGATGCGCGACAGCGCGGCCTCGGCCTGCGGTCCCTGCAGCGCCAGAAGGCCGCGCTCCAGCGGCTCGACCGAGATCGCGAAGTCGTCCAGCCCGGCGCGCAGATGCGCCACGTCATGCTCGGCGCGCGAGGCGTTGACCACCAGGAACAGGTGATTGCCCGCGTGCGACACGATCAGGTCGTCCAGCACCCCGCCCGCGTCGTTGGTGAACTGGGTGTAGCGCGCGCGCCCGGGTTTCAGCGAGGCGATCCCGCCCGGAACCAGCCGCTCCAGCGCCTGCGCCGCGCTCTCGACGCCGCGCGCGTCGCGGATGACCACCTGCTGCATGTGCGACACGTCGAACAATGCCGCGCCTGCGCGGCAGTGCTTGTGCTCGGCCATGATGCCGGCGGGATACTGCACCGGCAGCGACCAGCCCGCGAACGACACGATCTTGCCGCCAAGGCGGGTGTGCAGATCGAAGAGCGGTGTGCGGCGGCTGTCTGACATGGGATCCTCCCGCCGCTGCGCGACCGCGCGGCTGTTTCCTATCGGAAACTACCCGTTCGGGTGAGTCGCTGCAAGCCGGGGCGGTCATCGTGGCGGGAGCGCGGGTCGGGCTTTTATCGGCGCCACTGTGATCGGGGTCACAGCCAGAGCGCGCCGAGCACGGCATGGTGAGACTGCGACCCACACATTGCGGAGAAACCCGATGGCCCGACGCACCGTTACCGCGCCCGAGACCGAAGCCGACCGCTATTGGCGCGACAAGACCGAGGCGCGCCGACATTACGGCGCGGAAGTCGCCGTGCTGGCGGTGTTCCTGGTGATCATGGCGCTCAGTTGACGACGCCGGGGCGCCGCGCGGCGCCCCTGCCCCGCCCGGCTTCAGGCGATCTCGGCCAGCCGCGCCGCCGCCGCCGCCAGCTTGTCGGCGTCAAGCGCCAGCGTCTCGAGCCGGGCGCGCTCCTTGGCGACCACATCCTCGCGCGCCTTCTCGATGAACGCCGGATTGGCGAGTTTGGCCGCCACGCCGCCGCGCTCCTTCTCCAGCTTCTCCAGCGCCCTGGCCAGCCGCGCCCGCTCCGCCGCGATGTCGATCACGCCCGCCAGCGGCAGGCACAGCGTCGCGCCCTCGACCGCCAGCGTCACCGCCCCTTTCGGCGCCGCGTCGGCCAGCGTCACGCTCTCCAGCCGCGCCAGCCTGCGGATCAGCGCGTCCACCCGCGCCAGCCGCGCCCGCGTCGCGGCGTCGGCGCCCACCGCGACCAGCGGGATCAGCGGCCCCGGCGCCACGTTCATCTCGGCCCGCGCCGAGCGCACCCCCTCGATCAGCGCGATGGTCCAGGCGATGTCGGCGTCGGCCTGCGGGTCGGCCATGTCCGCCGCCGCGTAAGAAGGCCAGTCGGCGTGCACCAGCATCTTCGCGCGTTCGGCGGTGGCGCCCCACAATTCCTCGGTGATGAAAGGCATGACCGGGTGCAGCAGGATCAGCGCCTGATCCAGCGCCCAGGCCACCGCGGCTTGCGTCTCGGCCTTGTCCGGCCCGTCGTCGCCCTGCAACGCGGGCTTGGCGAGTTCGAGATACCAGTCGCACAGCACGCCCCAGACATGGGCGTAGAGCGCGCTGGCGGCGTCGTTGAAGCGGAACGCCGCCAGCGCCGCGTCCACGCTCTCGCGAAGCCGCGCCGTCTCGCCCACCATCCAGCGGTTGACCGGCAGCGCGCAGGATCTGGGGTCGAACGCCGGATCGGGGGCGCAGCCGTTGATCTCGGCGAAGCGCGCCGCGTTCCACAGTTTCGTGCCGAAATTGCGATAGCCCTCGACGCGCGCCTCCGACAGCCGCAGGTCGCGCCCCATCGCCGCCATCGCGGTCAGCGTCATGCGCACCGCGTCGGCGCCATATTTGTCGATCAGGTCCAGCGGATCGATGACGTTGCCGAGCGACTTCGACATCTTCTTGCCGTCCTCGTCGCGCACCAGCGCGTGGACATAGACGGTGCGGAACGGGATCTGCTTCTGGAAGTGCAGCCCCATCATCATCATGCGGGCAACCCAGAAGAAGATGATGTCGAAGCCGGTGACCAGCACTGCGCCGGGATAGTATTTCTTCAGTTCCGGCGTCTCGTCGGGCCAGCCCAGCGTCGAGAACGGCCAGAGCGCGGAGGAGAACCAGGTGTCGAGCACGTCGGGGTCGCGACGGAGCGTCTTGCCGGGGGCCATCGCCTGCGCCTGCGCCTCGGTCTCGGCGCAATAGGCTGCGCCCTCGGCGTCATACCAAACCGGTATCTGGTGCCCCCACCAAAGCTGGCGGCTGATGCACCACGGCTCGATGTTGTCGAGCCACTGGTAATAGGTCTTGTCCCAGTTCTCCGGCGCGAACGCCATGCGCCCCGCGCGCACCGCCTCAAGCGCGGGCTGCGCCAGCGTCTTGGCGTCCACGAACCACTGGTCGGTGAGATACGGCTCGATCACGACCTTGGAGCGGTCGCCGAACGGCTGCATGATCTTCTTGTCCTCGACGCGGATCATCAGGCCCTGCGCGGCGATGTCGGCGACGATGGCCTTGCGCGCCTCGAACCGGTCCATGCCGCGATATTTCTCGGGCACCATGTTGTCGGGCGCGGCGTCGGCGCGCATGTGCGCGCGGCCGTCCATCAGCGGATAGAGCGGGATGGCGTTGCGCATCGCCACCGCATAGTCGTTGAAATCATGCGCGCCGGTGATCTTGACCGCGCCCGAGCCGAAAGCGGGGTCGGGATAGTCGTCGGTGATGATCGGGATCAGGCGGTCGCACAGCGGCAGGTGGACCATCTTGCCGACGATCGGCGCATAGCGCGCGTCGCCGGGATGCACCGCCACGGCGCCGTCGCCCAGCATGGTCTCGGGCCGCGTGGTGGCGATGGCGATGTAGTCGCGGGTCTCGCGGAAGGTCACGGTCCCGTCGGCGTCCTTCTCGACGTAGTCATAGGTCTCGCCGCCCGCCAGCGGATACTTGAAGTGCCAGAAATGGCCGTCCACCTCGACGTTCTCGACCTCAAGATCCGAGATCGCGGTCTCGAAATGCGGGTCCCAGTTCACCAGCCGCTTGCCGCGATAGATCAGCCCCTCGTCGTAGAGCTGCTTGAACACCCGCAGCACGGCGCGGCTCATCTGGTCGTCGTCGTCGCGGCCCAGCGTGAAGCGGTTGCGCGACCAGTCGCAGGAGGCGCCCAGCCGCTTGAGCTGGTCGATGATGACGCCGCCGGATTCGTCCTTCTGCCGCCATACCCGCTCAACGAACTTCTCGCGCCCCATCTCGCGCCGCCCCGGCGCGCCTTCCCGCGCCAAGGCGCGCTCCACCACCATCTGCGTGGCGATGCCGGCGTGGTCCTGCCCCGGCTGCCACAGCACGTCGAACCCCTGCATCCGCTTCCAGCGGATCAGCACGTCCTGCAGCGTGTTGTTGAGCGCATGGCCCATGTGCAGCGAGCCGGTGACGTTGGGCGGCGGGATGACGATGCAGAACGCCTCCGCGCCCGGCCTGGCGTTGGCGCCCGCCTTGAAGCAGCCTGCCTCCTCCCAGCGCGCAGAGAGGCGCGGTTCGGCCCCGGCGGCGTCGAAGGTCTTGTCCATGGTCATGCGCGTGGTCCCCGAAGCTGTCGCGAAGGGGGTGTAACGCGGGCTTGCGCAGGGGAAAAGGGCGCCTACCGCCGCCGGTCGATCTTGGCGGTGAGGTGGATCAGGCTCTCCATGCCGCGCACGCCCTCCATCTCGCCGATCCGGTCGAGCGCCGCGTCGAGCGAGGGCGTGCCGGGCGCGGCGAGCTGGATCGCCATGTCGAAGCGCCCGGCGGTGGTGAACAGGCCCTCGACCTCGCGCATCTTGCCCAAGCTCGCGACGATGGCGGCGGTCATGCGCGGCTCCACCTGGATCAGCACGGTGGCGCGGATCACGCCGGGGTCGTACATGTCGCCGGTCAGGATGGTGTAGCCGCCGATCACGCCGGTGCGCTCCAGCTTCTCCAGCCGCGCCTGGATGGTGGTGCGCGACACGCCGACGCGCCGCGCCAGCTCCGCCGTGGGAATCCGGGCGTCGCGGCGCAGGAAGCGAATCAGCGCGTGGTCGGTGTCATCGAGCGGTTGTGTCGTCATATCGCCATTATGACGGCGATCCGCCGAGATGTCGCCTGCGACCTGTCGCGCCGATCGCGCTCTCCACCGGTCAGGCTCGGGTGTCGAGCGTCCAGGCGTCGATGCGCGCCGCTTGGGCGCCCCCGACCACCACAGTAACCGGCGCGCCGGTGGAGACGACGGAGACGAACTCCGCCTCCGCCGCGCCGAGGATCGTCATCGACTCGCCGCCAGCAAAGCGCAGCGTGGCGGCGCCGTCAGCACCGCGCTCGACAGTCATGCCCTCGGCCATGCCGTCCGCCAGCCAGATGGCCAGCCGCGCGCCTGAGGCCAACGCAATGGTGTCGCTCCCATCGCCCGACGCGAAGGAGAGAATGCCGCGCCTGACGTCGAGCGCGATGGTATCGTCGCCCTGGCCACCCGAGACTGTGGCGTAGGCGGCGGCGACCGAGAGGGAGTCGTCGCCCAGGCCGCCACGGATGTTCTCGGCGCGGCGCGCGACCACTGTGATGGCGTCGGCGTCGGCGCCGCCATCGACCATCCAGACGTCATCGGCCAGCACGACGATGGCGTCGGCCCCATCGCCGCCGCTGACCAAGTCCACGTCGCGGGCGACGACTGTAACGGCGTCGTCGCCCGCGCCGCCGTCGATGTTCTGGGCATAGCCCGCAGAAACCGAGATCGCGTCGGCGCCGGCGCCGCCGTCGATATCGCCAGCGGCGTCGGCGGCGACGGCGATCACGTCCATGCCTTCGCCGCCTGACACGTGCAACGCTATTCGCGCAGCGATGGCGATAGCATCGTCGCCAGCGCCGCCGTCCGCGCGGGCCTCCCGCATCCCCGCCAGTGACAGGATGTCCTCGCCGGACCCGCCCGACAGGCGCACCACATCGCCGCCGCTGGCTGCGATGGCGTCGGCGCCGTCGCCACCGGCGACATCGAGGAACCGCACACCGTTGACGGTGGCGCCCTGCGCCGACCAACTTTCGGCGACGAAGGCGACCCTGGCGCCGGCGAGAAGCCCACCGTCCGCGCGCAGCCGCTCCACCAGTGCGGTCAAGCGCCGCAGCGCGCGCATCTTGCCGGCGAGGCGGCGACTCTCGTGGGTTTTGCCGGCATCGGCGCGCGGTTCATTCTCACGCGGGCGAAGCCTTTCGCCGGTCAGCATCAGCAAGCCGACACCCTCCCTGCGGTCGATGCTGGGGGAAATGACGCGCGACGCTTCAGCCGTGGCCCGCCCGGTCGAAGCGTTGGCAAGCCCCTGAACGCCGGCGGGGGTAGGCTGGGGCGCCGGCATCGGTCTGGCGCCCGGAATGCGCGGCGTGATCATCAGAGGCGCACCCCTTCTTCGGCGCATGGCGGCCGCACCCGAACCGTGCCGCGCTCGAATGAAAGAAACGTGAATCAGGCTTTGCAGAAGCGCCGGCGCTGCAGCGCCTGAATCGGCGCTGCAGCGTGACAAATCGGACCGCGCGCACCGTGCTTGACCCGCTTACATCGGCATATCGCGCTTATGACGGCGATACGCCGAAAAATGAACTGCGATTTGTCAGTATGTGTGGTCACTTTCGTCAAACTTTCGTTCTATGTGTTTCATCGAGCGCAGAGTATGCGCAGTCGATTCCAAACTGAAGGGAACCCCCAATCCAATGTCCACGCCCGCCGCGATCTGGCGCTCCCCCGAAGCTTACCTTGCCGCCGAGCGCCCCGATGCGCCGGTGCTTTTTTTCGCGCCCGCCGAATTGACGGCCAGCGCGAAACGGTTTCTCGACGGGTTTCCCGGACTGGTCACTTACGCGGTGAAGGCCAACAGCGAACCAGCGGTGCTGATGACGCTGATCTCGGCCGGCGTGCACGCCTATGACGTCGCCTCCCCTGCGGAGATCGAGCTGATCCGCCGGCTCGACCCCGAGGCGGCGCTGCACTACCACAACCCCGCCAAGTCGCGCGGCGAGATCGCTTTTGCGCTCGGCCATGGCGTGCGCACCTTCTCGGTGGACAGCACGGTGGAGATGGACAAGCTGCTGGCGGTGGCCGCCGCCGAGGCGGCGCCCGCAGAACAGATCGAAATTTCCGTGCGCTTTCGCCTGCCGGTCAAGGGCGCGGCGTATGATTTCGGCTCCAAGTTCGGCGCCGACCCGGAGAAGGCCGCCGCCCTGCTGCGCCGCGCGCGCGACAAGGGCATGGTGGCCAGCCTCACCTTCCACCCCGGCACCCAGTGCGAGAGCGCGCAGGCCTGGGTCTCCTACATCCACCGCGCCGCCGAGATCGCGAAGGCGGCGGACGTGACGCTGCACCGGCTGAACGTCGGCGGCGGCTTTCCCGGCGCGCTCTATGGCGAAAGCTTCGATCTCGACGCGATCTTCGCCGAGATCGGCGCCGCGCGCGACGCGGCGTTCGGGGCCGACGGCCCGGCGCTGGTGTGCGAACCGGGGCGCGGCATGGTGTCGGGCTGCATGGCGCTGGCCGCCGGCGTCAAGCTGGTGCGCGAGGACGGCGCGATCTTTCTGAACGACGGCATCTATGGCGCGCTCGACGAGTTCCCGGTGCTGGGCCGCACCCACAGCTTCCGCGTGCTCGACGCCGAGGGGATGCCGCGCACCGGCGCGCCGCGCCCGGCGGTGCTGTTCGGGCCGACCTGCGATTCGATGGACCGTCTGCCCGGCGAGGCGCAGGCCCCCGCCGATGTCGCCGAGGACGATTTCTTCGTGTTCGACGGCATGGGCGCCTATGGCTCAGTGACCGCGACGCAGTTCAACGGCTATGGCGGGCTGCGCTCGGTGGTCGTCTCGCAGCTCTGAAACCCTACTCCCGCGCGCGGCCCTGTTCGGCCAGCGCGCGGGCGACCTCCGCGCGCACAAGCTGCGTGATCTGCTCGGTGAGGTTGCGCCCGAACGCGCCCTCGAATTCGTCGCGCAGCACGATGCGGGCGATGTCCACCACCGCCGCCTCATCGACCGAAAGTTCCGCCTCCGGCCCCTCGGCGGGCGGCGCCGAGACGGGTGCTGCGCCAATGGCGAACGGCGCGCGCCCTGGCGCCGAGGGCTTCACCGCATAGGACGGCTGAGGCGGCGCCTCGGGAGACCAGTCCGCGCCCTCCTCATCCGCGTCGATGCGCATCTCCCGCGTCAGGATCAGCACGTCGTCCTCAGCCTCGAAGGGACTGACCTGCGCACCGCGCCGGTCCTCGTCGGCGACGATCCGGCGGATCGAGGCGAGAATCTCAGCCATGGCGGCATCGTTGCGCGGGCGGTTGTCGGTCATGCGCTCAACTCCACAAGGCGGCGGTCACGGGCGCCAAAGTTCCTCCCATACCGTATCCTGAGTCTGCGCAAAACCGAACAACCGCGCGTTGTTCTCTGCATGATTCACTTCCGGATCATAGGCGACGACCGTAAGGCTGAGGTCTGCCGCCGTCAGCGCGCCGATGGCCGAGAGCAGCCCATAGGCGGCGACATATTCGTTGCGCAGCGAATCGACCACGCGAACGCGCGCGTCGAGCAATTCCTGCTCAGCGTCGAGCACGTCGAGCGTGGTGCGGGAGCCGACCAGCGCCTCCTCCCGCACGCCATCGAAGGCGAGCTGCGATGCGTCAACCTGTTCGCGGGTGGACACGATGTTGGCGCGCGCCACGACAAGTTCGGTCCAGGCGGACTCCGCCAGACGCTGCCGCTGGCGCGCCTGCGTGGTGATGTCGGCGCGCGCGCGGCTCGCAAGCGCCTGAGCCTGTCTGACCCGGCTGTATTGAGCGCCTGACTGGTAGAGCGGAATAGTCGCGCGCACGGCAACGCTAGCGTCGCTTCCGTCGATGCTGTCGCCCCCGAACAACGCATCCTGATTGTAGCCGACGCGAGCGAGGAGCGCGACTTGCGGCAGCAATCCGCCGATCTCCGCCTTCACGTCGCGCGACGCCGATGTTTCATCAAAACGCGTGGCGATCATTTCGGGGTGGTTTTCAAGAGCAAGGCGCACCGCCTCCTCCATCGACTGCGGCAGCGGCGGCAGGGGGGGCTGCCGGGCGAGGTTCTGCGGTTCGGCGCCGACCACCTCGCGATAGTTCTGCTTCGAGCGCTCCAGCCGACCCGTCGAGACGCTCAGGTTCGTGCGGGAGTCAGCGAGCCGCGCCTCCGCCTGGCTGACGTCCGTGCGCGTCACTTCGCCGACCTCGAAGCGATCCCGCGACGCGCGCAACTGCTCATTGATCACGCGCACGTTGTTTTCCGCCAGCCGCACGAACTCCTGATCGCGCAGCACATCCACATACGCCGTGACGGTCTGCAACAGTATCTGCTGCTCAAGAGAACTCAGGCGCGCTCTCGCTGCGGAAACATCGGCGATCCGTCCACGAACAGAATTCTGTGTGCGACCGCCATCATAGAGCGGCTGTGTCGCATT
>Ga0210044_10008261_pt1 | contig 13032 bp, 10 predicted proteins | sample CryGey13umfilter_2_FD_183959 | JGI IMG/M metagenome (GOLD analysis project Ga0210044, IMG submission 183959) | Groundwater microbial communities from aquifer in Utah, USA - Crystal Geyser 4/9/14 3 um filter (SPAdes) (version 2) | ecosystem: Environmental > Aquatic > Deep subsurface >... | reverse complement strand
TATATTATCAATATTGTCAATAGATGTTTCATGTTTTTTTTTCAAGAACTTTTCTAGTTCTATTGTTGACATTTCTCTGAAATCTGGTACGCTCCCACCCTTCTCGCCCTTAATAAAATTTGAATTTGTTGATTTGTTTTGACCAGACATATTTTTTTGAGAATTTTGTTGTTGTTGATAGTTTTGTTGAAATTGCAACATTTGTTGTAAATTCATATTTGTTCCTACAAGACCCATTTGGTTTTGAATAGGAGATATTTTAGGATTAAATTGCGCAGGTTTTGCAACTGAAGTTGGAGCAATATCTCTTTCTTGAATAAATTTACCTAATAATTTTTTTGGATCCGATGTAAAATCGCGTGTTTGTTCTTGTGGTTCTCCTTGTTGATTTATTCCCATAGATGACATTGCAAACTGATTTGGATCATATGAACCAAAACCATTAGATTGTTGTTGTGGTTGTTGCTGTTGTTGATGTGGATTTTGTCTATTTCTACCATTTCCACCTGTAAAATCAATTTCAGGTGGTAGTGTATTTCTTCCATCAATATTTGGATTATATTGCAATGGATTTTGTTGCATGTTATTACCTGATAAATTTTCAGTATTATTCATATTACCCATATCACCCATATTACCCATATTACCCATATCTCCAAATCCACCAATATTAGAATCGGATCCCCATGGTGGAAAATTTGTATCATCATTTTTTTCTAAACCTGGTTGATCATATAATGAACGATTATTGCCCATACCTATTGCTCTGATAGGTTTATTATCATAAGCTTGTCTACGGCTGTACATTAGTTGATCTAATTCATCTGAATTTTTACCGCTTCTTGAATTATTACTTTCATTATTAGTTTCAAATTTCATTTGTCCATCACCCATCCTTCCATCTGCAGTATAATATCCTCCGACAGTACTTGTTATAGGTGCAAATCCCAGAGCAGAGTTTTGAAATCCCGCATCAAGTGATGAAATTGGATTTTGTTTAATGGACGATGACAATGACGATGCCTGTGTTGGCTGTTGTTGTCGTGGTTGTTGTTGAAAATGTTGAACATTTTTCTGTTTTTCGCGGGATTTTTTTTTTGCAGAATATATATCAATGCAATCTTTTATACTTTTATTATTAAGTTTATTTATAAAATCAGGAACTGACATCGTTTTGGGTTTTTTTTCATGATATTTATCATAAACCCTCGTCATATTATCTCGTAAAAATGTCCTTAATTCGGACATTGATTCGGGAGTATTTTTTGTTTTCAATGCAGATGCTAATTTTATAGATAACTTATTTATATTCTCTTTTGAATAAAAATAACCATCCATATGGTTGTATATTTTATACTTTTATATTATATTTTAATTAAAAACACAAATTTTAGGAATAATTTTGATAAATTATTATATATATTAAATTATATGTATAGACAAGATGATTTTTCAAATGGAGGAAATCCCTTTGGTAATTTCCAAGCACCCACTTCAAATAATCCAATAAATAACAGATACAATAATAATAATAGTAATTATACAAATACATTTCAAAATAATCAAACAATGATTGAAAGACCTGATTTTAGGAATAAGGGCAATCTTATTCATAATAATATTAAAGATAATGTTCAACATGAATATTTAAATGAATATAATATTAATATTGAAAGTAAAGATAGAACATTAACAGCTTACCCAAATCCTTGTAAATTTACTGTTATTTTTGGTGGAGGTGGAGGACAAACAATAAAAAAAAAAGTTATTACAAAGCAAAATGGAACTCAGATGAGTAGTTACGAAAAAATGTACATGAATGGAACAACTGAACCCATAATTGGAAGAAGATTTAAAAATGTTAAATTTGTAAAATTAGATTATCTTATTCTTCCGAAAACATTTGCAGTTACTCAAGATCCTTCTGGAAATTATTCTTTATCAACTAATCCATCATATATGAATGATCGATACAAATATCTTATTTTAAAAATAAAAGAATTATCATCTAATAGAACTCTATCAACTAATAATGTAATTGGTAATGATGGTATATTACTTTATCAAGATAAATATTTGGGCGGCAGTGATAATACTCTTTGGAGACCCGCAAATGGAATTAGATTTTATCCAGATGGAAAATTAGTAAATATAAATAAATTAACTTTATCTATTTTAGATCCTTTTGGAAATCAATTATATGTATTTAATGATGCAACTGGAAAAGAAATAGATATAAATGAAATTTATGAAGATATTCCTGAATCAAATGTTGATGTTTTAAATCAACGTTCATTATACGATTATTTGCAATTAACATTATCTTTTATTATTGGTGTTATTGAAAATGAAATAAATACTGATACTAAATATGAAAATTAATAAAGAAATAATGGGCCATCATGAATAACGTCATAATAAAGATATTTTTCATTTTCAATCGAATTAAGTTTGTTTATTGCCATATTAGATCCGAGTATTTGTGCTGTATTATACATTTGTATTCCTAATTTCTTATTTTGTTGTGTACCAAATCCATTATAATACATATCAGCTAACATAAATTCAACTTCTGAATTATTTTCTTCTAAATTTTTTAATTCAGATAGTAATTCAAATGCTTTATTATAAATATTATTTTTATAATAATATAATCCGAGGTGATACAATCCATTAGGATTTTTCTTTTCTGCTGATTTTGTTAATTTGTTAAGTCCTAAAATTTCGTTTTTTTTAACACCATATCCATTTAAATATATTAATCCCATAATACAATTACCTTCAGCATCTTCCCTATTTTTATAACTGTTATTTATTACATAACAATCCTCAAGTGTTCCGGTTAATATTGAATTTATAATTTTATTAACCATATTATTTTTTGTTTAGATAATATTATATAATATAATATTTGTTATTATATATTTATCAATTTTCAATTTTCATTTTTAATTGAAATACTATTAAAAACATATATAATAAATTCAAACGCTATTATGCTATTATGAAAATATTTATAAATTGGAGAAATGTAAATACTAATAAAATTATACAAATAAATATTTTTATCATTCAAAATAGAAATCATCAAAAACAAAAAAATACAAATATTTAAAGATATATATGAATACACAAACAATTCTTCCGCATTATTATTCTCATTATAGAAAAAGAACAATTGTTTTATTTTTTCCCTACAATTTTTATTCAGTACAAAAATCAAAGAACATAAAAATAAAGGTAAAAGGTAAAAGGTAAAAGGTAAAACATAAGAATAAAATATATCGGAAAAATAATTAAGAGTCATTTCAATTTATGTATATAAAAAATATTAATATATAATGATATATTTGTTTTCAATTTTAATTAATTTTTTTGTTGATTTCAATTTCTAATTCTTTTTTATTATTATGTTCTTTTTCATTATCCGCTTTTTTTTATTATCTAATTCTTTTTTATTATCAGTTTCTTTTTTATTATCAGTTTCTTTTTTATTATCCAATTCTTTTTTGTTCTCAGATTTTTTCCCAAAAAAAGATTTTATTAAAAGATATAATTCACAAAAGAATATACTATATTGTATATATATGAATATATTGAGGAAAATTTTATACACCAAATAAACATCTTCGTGTTTTTTAGATGTGGTACATTTAGGATATTCACACATTTTACAAAATCCATTATAATCGAGATTTTCCGATGGATTTGTTGGATTAAATAACGAAATAAAATGTATAATCATTTCGTTATATGTTGTGCGATTATTTAATGTTGACACAAATTCTTTAATTTGTGAATATTCATAACCTTCATTATCAAAATAAGAATAAGTAATATTATGATAATAACAATTTTTATTTGCCATATCAATAATTTTTTGTGGCAAATTATTATTGATATTATGGTAATAATAGCAACTTGTATCTGTTGTTGTTATATTTTTAATAAATATATTTGATTGAGTCCATAAACTACATTCAAGATTACTTTTGACAAAAATTATGGCAAAAAACACCACAATTAACATTATAATTACATAATAAATTACTATAAATACATGAAATATTAAATTAAAATCTTCCGGAAAAAAATCAAAAAAATGGTCCATTAATTTATCTACTTTATCCCTAATACTTTTTTTGACATAAAATGCCAAATACAATAATATAGGTAGTACAAAAGAAATGAAAAAATCCAATTTAAAGTCATCGTATACAGTCATTTTTACTATATGATAATATATATACATTTGCATTTGTAATAAAGTTAAATTTCAATTTTTAATTAATTGATGGTATTGGGATAACATGTGTTATTATATACGTTTCATTATCTATTTTCATCGCTAAATTATCATCATCTAAACCAACTTTTCCAATTGCATAATGTAATTCAGGATCATAAACAACATGACTATCTGGATCATATAAATATGATTTTGATTTGGAATACTTTGGTTCTTCATTTGGTTGTGTTAGTAATTTAACACCTTTAATTTTCTTTACTTTTATACGCTCAATATATGAATCTGTGCTATTTAATCCATTATTCATTTTTATATCATCTTTAATATCTTCTTTATAAGCTGGTCCAATTTGTTTTTCAAATAAGGAAGTTTGATCAAATTTAAAACATTTATATTGTTCATTTAACATATTCACATTTTTAAATAATTCACAATCAACAGCAACTTGTTTAACAGCATTTAAAAATGAATCTATTAAATTTTGTTTTGTTTTTGCTAAATTTTCAATATATTGATCAGTTGTTTTATTTTTATTATTTTTTCTAATTGATTTATACCTATAAATATCAACATGACGTTCATCCATTGGTAAATCAACGTGATAACAATCACGAATAGCACGCCCAATCATTTGAGTAATTCTTACTTCGTGCCAATATGGTTCTGTAATATGCATCTGACGTGTATTTTTAAAAGAAACACCAGCAGATCCGGAAGGACTGACAAAACAAATTTTTACATTTTTACCATATCTATTATCATATTCATTGTACATATCGACATATTTTCTTCGATCTTCTTTTGATACTCCACCATGATATTCGACATATTTAAATTTAGCATTTGATTTTATATCACCAAAACCAAAATATTTAAGATATTTTTTTATTATCTCAATACCTTCCATATAAACATAATTTGAATAAATTAATACAGGTCCTTTTGATCTCTGTATGATAAAACACATCAATGTTATTTTTGCAGATGAATTATATAATGCTTCAAATACTTTTGATTTAGGAGTTTTCGACTCTATAAATTTATTAAAATCATAATTTAATTTTTCATATTCTGCATAATCATCCATGATTGATCTTTTATCAGATATTTTTTTATCAACATAATCTTCAAAAGCATTAATATAATCTTTTAATAACTTTTGATATTTTAATATATTATCTCTTTTTATTGCCTTTGGATCAATAGAATCTAATTCTTTCCCTCGTAATAAAGAAATATCGTCTTTTTCAGATAATTTAAATTTACTTGGACGTGGTCTGGTTTCTCCAGTCATATTTTGTCCCAATGGAGGGAAAACAAAATTTGATGCTTGACGTGTAAATGTTTTATAGCTTTCAGAACCACCTTTATTTTCACGTTTCTTCTTATCCATTGCCTTTTCTTGTTCTTCAAAATAATTGTAAATATCCTGTTGATATTCAGACATAACAACATCAACTTGATGAATTGTTTTAGATGCGTATTTATCTGGAGTTGCACCGGCATAATATGATACTAATCCCATAATACGACGTTGAAATAAATTTTTATTCAAAGGATTTATCACAGGATATGTACTTGATGTTTGAAATAATTGATTAAATAATGATTCGCTTTTCGGAAAAGTATTTGGTCTTAATAAATTAAATAATAAAGCAAGTTCGAATGGATTATTAATTGCAGGAGTGGCAGATAAACAAATTATGCGTGTTTGATCATTTTCTATTTTATCTTGAATAATATAATCATAAATTACTTGTGCGCGTCTTCCTTGTCTATTTTGAATATTGGAATATACATTTTTTATAAATTCATGACATTCTTCAATAATAAATAAATTCTTTTTAGAAACATCTGCAGATTTCATTGCATCCAAAAACTGTTTATCTGCTATAGGAGAATCATAACTAATAAATGTAATATTCTTCATTCGATAATTTTTTTCATCATCTTTTAAAAATTTTTGTAAATCTGTCATCCATGGTTGATTTTTCAAGGTAGCTTTCAATATAATGAATACATTCCAATTTGATGTATAATTATATAATGAATTATATATATTAATTGCTGTTACAGTTTTACCAGAACCCATACCATGATATACTAATATTGATTTATAAGGAGATCTAAAATCCATATATTTAACTAAAAACTCTTGATATAATCTTATTCTAGTCGGATCTTTACATGGATCCTCCCCGTCTTTTTTCTTTAATTCAGGTATATAATATTTTTCAAAATTCTTTAATATCCATGATGGAAACAATTTTCCATTTGTTGTTAAATCAATATATTTATTTGATAACATCTATATTTATATTTCATATAAAAAATAATTATAAATATTTAGCATCTTTTAATAATTGTTCTTTGTCTTTACCAATGAATTTATTTCTAATTCCATTAGTTAATTCAATCAATAAATCAGCAATACCAAGTTTAAAATCAACAGCATAAATTTTTTTATCACTAAAATCTTTTTCTAATTCATCATATGTCTTATATTCAATTATTCCTCCATATTTTTCTGGACGACATATTATAAATGATTTATCCAAATATTTTAAAATAGGAAAAAGTAATTCTCTACATAATTTTAATAATGTATTGTCATTAATATTACCATCTTCACAATAAATTTTTGATATTTTCTTTTTAATTTCTTTTGGTTTATCTAAAACAGATATTTTTCCATTTGTATCTGATGATGACATTTTTTTAATTTTATTATTTATATGAATAAATTGTCCACATTTTTCACATTTGTTTATTTTATCTTTTTCTTCTTTTTCTTTAGTATCTTTCTCCTCTCTATTATCTTTTTCATCTTTTTCATCTTTTTCATCTTTTTTGACATTTTCTTCAATAATAATTGTTTTAGAAACCGATAGTGCTCTGATTATTGGATTCATTAAATAAACTGGATTTTTATAACCAATTTTAGGTAAATATTCATCTGCATAAGTAAATATTTTTCGCCGATCTATTCCTCCAAAATTTACATTTATATTTAATTAATATCAATAGCTTGCATTAAAGGATATAAAAGACTTGTTACTAATGGATTTTTATCTTGTTTTACAACCTCGGTTCCTGCTTTTTGAGCATTCCTTAATGTTGTTATATTTCCCATACGAAACAAATCCATTTGATATTCTGGAGTTAATTGAAAAGATGATCCAACAACAAATTTTATCTTATTATGATCAATATTAAATACTTCTAACATCCCTCGGATAATTTCTTCATATACAACTGTTCTAGATTTAACAGTATCTAACGTAGATTTCATACTATCTAAAAAAGCATGTAAATCTGCTAATAAAATAGTAACATTACATCCAGCATTAACCATTTCTGCTATTTTTTTAAGTGGACAAAAATAACCAATGGTAGGTATACCTGTTGGAGCAGTTCCCCAATAAACATTTATTTCTTCTTTATTATCGATCATTTTTTTAGATTATCTGACCCAATAATTTCATGGATAGATTCAGTTATTTGTGAATATATATTAGACATTATAATAATATATATTCATTTAATTTGGAATAAAAATAATATTCAATTTTTATTGTAAGCTATCACAATTTATTTTTCCAAAAAGGAATGTAAAGAAATTAAATCCACTTCCATATTCCGTTTTTTTAGAAAATAAATACATCAAAAATCCAGAAACTAATGCAACAATACCTCCTTTCCATAAATAATCTCTATATTTCATTAGTTTATTTATTACTCCTAATTTCTGCTCTTTATTTGTGTCATCTAATTCACTCTTATTATATTCGACGTAACTATTTAATATATATACAGCAACAAACATAAGAGAAGTTATTAATGTGAAAGTAACATTTTGTTTTGTAAACATTAAATAAAATATCCAAATATTTAAAGCATTTCTCATTAATTCAGTTGGATTATTTTTATTATCAGTTGAATAATTTAAAGTAAAAAATACAATTAATAATATTAAGAAATGTTTGACATACATATTATTTGTCATATAATATTGTGATTTACAACTTAAAGTATTTCCAATAAAGTTACCAGATACCGCAAGTGTCAATAACATAACGCTTTTTAATAAATTAGGATTAAACGAATCAATACCGATATTCATATTATATTATATATTATAATATAAGATAAAATAAAAGACTATAATTATATTTTTTAATTTGCCATTTAAACCAATAATTCAAATATACGTACATCATTAATTGTATAATCAAATGGAGATAATCCATCATAATCTAATATTGTTATTTTTGCATTCATTCCAAGTAATAATTTTACAATAAAATACATATTTTTACTGACTGCATAATTTAAAACTGTTTGTCCATTATAATCAAACAATTGATCATTTATATTTTTTTTATTCATAAGTAAATATTTATTAATTCTAAATTCTCCTCTATTATTTATTTCTTTTAATTTTATATCAAAACTTTTTTGGTTTTTATAATTTATACTATTTGCATAAAACTCATTATTGATATCATCAATAATATTAATAATTGTTTCACATTTTCTTTTACTATTTTTTCCACCCATGCTGTTATATTATTAATATAATTTATATATACATAAATATATTCAATTTTTTGACATTGGGTTTAATAAAAAAATTGAAAAAAAATATATAAAAGATTAAACATTATATTATAAATATATGGACACCGATGTAGTTTATCACGTATTAAATATTAAAAATAAATATATTAAAGCAAAAGATATAGAAAAAATATTAAAAAGTTTTGGTATAGATCATAAAGTTTCTGATTTAAAAACATTTCAACAATCGATGACACCTAGTTCATATATTATTAATTCTCCAGAAAATACAAGATTATTAAAAATAATAACTGATAAAAATCTGATTCCTATTTCTGAATCAGATAAAAAAAAAGCATTACCATTACAAGAAAATTCATATCAACGACTTGAATTTTTAGGTGATTCAGTAATTCATTTAATTTTAGCGGAATATTTGTATAAGAGATATCCAAAGCAAGATGAAGGATTTATGACGCGATTAAGAACTAAAATAGAAAATGGAGAGGCACTTTCACAATTTACAAAATTACTTGGATTACAAGAATTTGTATTAATACCACATCATTTAGAGGTTATTGGAGGTAGAGATAATAATTATAAAATATTAGAAGATGTATTTGAAGCTTTTATGGGAGCATTATTTTTAGAATCTAATATGGAAGTTTGTACAAAATTATTCATTGGATTATTGGAAAAAGAAACAGACTTTTCTAGTTTAATTTTCAATGAAACAAATTTTAAAGATTCCCTTCTTCAATACTATCATAAGATGAAATGGAATGATCCTGAATATGGATTTTTGGGAGCTGAAGAAAAAGATAATAAAAAAATATTTAAAATGTCTGTAAAGGGATATAATAAAAATAAGGAATGGGTTGTAATTGGTTATGGTTCAGGAAATTCTAAAAAGAAAGGAGAGCAGGAAGCTGCAAAACAAGCTTTAACTTATTTAAATGCTTTAAAAAAAACAGAAGATAATATCATAAATTCAGATATTATTGAAGTATATTCCATTGATGATTTGGATAATTTATATGTTTAATTTATTACATCTTTGGAGATTTAAAATGCCGATTTTTTATAATATTGTATATAAATTATTATAAAAACTACTTAATTTAAAATAAAAAATAAAAAATTGATTAATTAATATTAAATATATATAAATATATATACTTATATGAATACTAAAGAAATGAACTTTACTAATATGAATATTAAGGATTTTATTGACTATATTATAACTTTTGATAATGTTGATGATATTTTAGTGAATTGTAAAACACACTCTGAAAAAGGTTTTATTTTTGAAAGATTATTTGATATTGTTATTAAATTTGGATTTTGTGATATTTTTACCAATTCTGAATTTAATCATTTAATTGGTAATTCAAATAATGGAAAACTTAAAATTTTAGATAATCTTAATCAATATCTTAATGAAAAAGTTTTTAGTGGTAATTCAGGTGGATGTTCAGATATTACACTGCAAAATAAAAATGATAAAACATATATATTTATTAGTTCTAAATATCCAAAATCAAATGAAGACATAAAAAAACAAAAATCAGTAGATTATTATGATATTCAAAATATTATTGCTATGGCAACTAAAAATAAACATATTTATAAAAATTATAAAATTTATCTTGTTGTTCCAAATAAGAAAAAAGTTTTAGATAAAGTTAAAAATGCAAATGAATCAAGTGAATATATTACAGAACATATGACAAATGATAATATTTTAGATGAAAAAGATTTAAATAAATATTTTTTAGCATTCAAGCAAGATATAATTAAAAATAAAAATAATGATTGGAATGAAATATATTTATCATTAAAAGAAAATTTATCTCTAAGATTTCATCAAGAATTAATTACACATAAAACAAGTAATTTAATTGAAGAAGGTAATAAATCTTTTTTGTGGGGTTGTAAATGTAGGAGTGGAAAAACTTATATGATTGGCGGTATTATTATTAAACAATTAGAAGTTATAAAAAAAATAAATGTGTTAATTATTACACCTGCACCAACTGAAACATTACCACAATTTACTGATGATTTATTTAATAAATTTAAAGATTTTGATAAATTTAAAATTCATCATATTGAAGGGTCTAAAAAACTTAATTCATTTGAACTTGATAATAATAATATTTTTGTGATGTCTAAACAATTATTGCAAAAATATATTAATGAAAAAACAATTATGACAATTAAAAATTTAAAATTAGATATTATTGCTTTTGATGAAAACCATTTTAGTGGAACAACTAATTTATCAAAAGATATTTTAAATTCATATTCGTCAAAGAATACAGTTAAAATATATTTAACAGCTACTTATAATAAACCACTACAAGAATGGAATATTTTATCTGAATGTCAAATGTATTGGGATATTGAAGATGAACAAATTTGTAAAAGTATATTAGTTGATAAAACTAATTTTAATAAATTAAAAGAAAAACACGGTGATGAATATATTACAAAAACTATTAAATATTATACTAATTTAGGATTATCATTAAATGATATATTTAAATCTTATGAAAAAATGCCCGATTTACATTTAATTACTAATATGTTTGATTCACAAAGATATGATATTATTAAAGAAAAAATTATGGGTAGTCATTATGGTTTTAGTTTTGATGTTCTTTTTAGTTTGAATAAAGATAAAAAATTTAATTATAAAAATGAAGTTAAAACTTTACTTAGATATATTTCAGGTTCAGAAAAAGAACAAGATTATAAAACAGGAGATAAATCTATTTTTACAAGAATAAATAATAGTTGTTCAAGAACACCATTTACGCAAATTTGGTTTTTACCATCTGATAATATTAATTTGATTTCTCAAAATTTAAAATTATTAATGCTTGAAGATAAAATCCTTAAAAAATATAATATTATGTGTATTAATCGTCAAAATAATAATTTAGCAAAAGATATTAAAGATGAAATATTGAAACAAGAAATAATAACAAAATCTGAGGGAAAACAAGGTTTAATTCTTCTTACAGGTAATATGTTAAGTTTAGGTATAACTATTAATAGTTGCGATATTGTTATGTTAATGAATAATACATTATCTTCTGATAAAGTTATGCAACAAATGTATAGATGTATGACTGAAGGAGAAAATAAAAAAATAGGATTTGTTGTAGATTTAAATATTAGTAGAGTTTTACAAACTTGTATTAATTATACTGTTTATAAAAATAGTAAAAGTGTTGAAGATAAAATTAAATACTTAGTTGAAAATCATTTAATTAATATTGATATTGATATGATGCAGTCAAAAAAATTAAATAGTGATGGTATAGTTAAAAAATTAATGGATATTTGGAAAGGCGATCCTATAAATAATTTTAGGTCTCTTCTACGAAATTTAGATAATGATAGTACTATATTTGATAATCCAACACAAAAATTATTAAATACATCATTCACAAATTCATTAAAAGATAATAAAGTAGATTCAATTGTTGAATTTAAAGACGATGATGATGAATTACAAGTTTTACCATCAGGTAAAGAAAAAAATAAAGATAGTGATAGTAATATTTCCAATGAAAGTGATGAGATTGAAGAGAAAAAAGAGAAAGAAATAAAAATATCATTTACAAAAGATATATTGCCTTATGTTATACCATTAACTTGTATTTTAACTATTGAAAATAAGAACAAAGACTTTATAATTATGTTAAATAATATAAAAGATAGTAAAGAATTATTAGAAATATTTGATGATCAATGTTTAATATGGTGGAATAAAAAAGGTTTAATAAATATTATTCATGATATTATTGTTAAATATTTTGATAAATCTTCCAATACATATAATATATCGGTTCAATTTAAAATGTCAATACAAAGTTTATTAGATAGACCGAAAGAATTATTAGAATTAATTGGTGATTGTTTGAAACCAAAAGCAATTGAAAAAAAAACATTTGGCGAAGTATTTACACCAATGGATTTTATTAATGACAAAATGTTAAAAGACATAGAAGATTTTTGGTTAAAAAATAAAAATGAAAATATTTGGACAAATGAAAAATTAACTTGGTATGACCCCGCTACTGGAATGGGAAATTATCCTATTGCAATTTATTATAAGTTGATGGAAGGATTAAAAACTAAAATACCAAATAAAGAACAACGAAAAAAACATATTATTGAAAAACAATTATATATGGGTGAATTAAATA
>Ga0210044_10008259_pt1 | contig 13034 bp, 11 predicted proteins | sample CryGey13umfilter_2_FD_183959 | JGI IMG/M metagenome (GOLD analysis project Ga0210044, IMG submission 183959) | Groundwater microbial communities from aquifer in Utah, USA - Crystal Geyser 4/9/14 3 um filter (SPAdes) (version 2) | ecosystem: Environmental > Aquatic > Deep subsurface >... | reverse complement strand
TTGACGACAAAACGCGTGCGCTCTACTGCGAAACCATCGGCAATCCGCTTGGTAATGTGATCGATGTGGAGAAGCTGGCAGAAATTGCCCATCGTCACGGCGTGCCGCTGATCGTGGACAACACCGTGGCGACACCCTGCCTGTGCAAACCTTTCGAGCATGGCGCAGACATCGTGGTGCATTCGCTGACCAAATATATCGGCGGTCATGGCACCACCATCGGCGGCATCATCATCGATTCCGGCAAGTTCGACTGGGTCGCCAATAAATCGCGCTTCCCGATGCTCAACCAGCCCGATCCTTCCTACCACGGCGTGGTGTACACCGAAGCGCTGGGGGCGGCGGCTTACATCGGGCGCTGCCGCGTCGTGCCCCTGCGCAATACGGGTGCGGCCCTGGCGCCGTTGAGTGCATTCCTGCTGTTGCAGGGTCTGGAAACGCTCAGCCTGCGCATGGAGCGCCATTGCGAAAACGCGCTGCAAGTCGCCGAATTCCTGCGCCAGCAACCGCAGATACTATGGGTCAATTATGCCGCCCTGCCTGACAGCAAGTTTTACGCGACCTGCCAGAAGATCACCCAAGGCAAAGCATCCGGGATCCTGACCTTCGGTATTCGCGGCGGCCAGGTTGCCGGGGCAAAATTCATCGATGCGCTGCAAATGATCCTGCGTCTGGTGAATATCGGTGATGCCAAATCGCTGGCCTGCCACCCGGCATCGACCACCCATCGCCAATTGAGCAGTGAAGAATTAGTGCGCGCAGGAGTAACCGAGGATATGGTCAGACTATCCATCGGCATCGAACATATCGACGACATCCTTGCCGATATTCGGCAGGCATTGGCTGCGGCAGCATCCTGATTCGTTCCAACGAACTGACAGATCAGAATTTTTATCGGACCGACATGCCTGAGTTCTTTGCACTCGTTCCCGCCGCCGGTTTCGGCGCGCGCATGGGGAACGAACTCCCCAAGCAATATCTCCCGCTCGCGGGCAAGCCGATGCTCGCCCATGCTCTCGAAACCTTGTGTGCCTGTCACGACATCACGACGGTGTTTGTCGTACTGGCCCCCGATGATGCACAGTTCCGCACTTACGATTGGTCGCGTTTCGGCGACAAGTTGCAGCCTTTGTTCTGTGGCGGAGACACGCGCGCGGAGAGTGTGGCGAACGGTTTGCTGGCCTCCGAACTGGAGGCGGACGATTGGGTGCTGGTGCACGATGCGGCGCGCCCGTGTCTGACCCAGGCGCTTCTCGCCAAACTGATCAGTGAACTGCGCGACGACGCGGTGGGCGGCATCCTTGCAGTGCCGGTGGCGGACACCCTGAAACGCGCCGATGCACAACAACGCATTGCCTGCACCGAACCGCGCGAAGGATTGTGGCAGGCGCAGACGCCGCAGATGTTCCGTACCGGACTGCTGGCAGCGGCGCTGTCGCGCTGTCACATCGTCACCGATGAAGCATCGGCCATCGAGGCGCTGGGCTTGCAGCCGAAACTGGTGGCGAGCGACAGCAGCAATTTCAAGGTGACCTATCCGCAGGACATCAGGCTGGCGGAGCTGATGTTAAAAGATAAAAATAATTAGACTGCATCCTGGTGGCAGGGTGGTGCGTAGTTGTTCCGCCGAGGTTGGCATCAGGGCTCGCAGTTGCGACCGCTCGCGCGACAAAAGACGTGCCACTCGCGTGTCCGCCTTGTGCCCATATCCACCTCGATAATCTGGTTGATTCAGCCGTCAGGCTGGGTATCATCCTTGTACATCCAGATGGATACAAAGACGTTTTGATGATTATCAAGGAGGTCGCCATGCCCTGTCGCACATTTCTCCAGCGATCAGCAGGTGTTGCGCTGATGCTGCTGTTGCCGGTTCTTGCCAGAGGAACATCGCTTATGCAGAAGCTGAAAAAAACAAAGGCGAGTGGCGCGCGCTGCGGCGGGCATCAGGGGCATGTGTTTAATGACGGCCCCAAGCCGACAGGCTTGCGCTACTGCAACAACGGGCTGACGCTGGAGTTCGTCGCTGCAGGGTCGTTCTATCTCGCCGAAGAATATCACCAGGACTATTACAAGAAGAATCCCGTCCGCTACCAATACTATCGCTACAATTGCGGGCGCGATGCGCGGGTCGAGGCATTGCGGGGCGCGCCGGGGAACTGACGCTGAACGGCCGGCTTGAAGATTGTGACTGAGCTGTGTTGCGCCGGGCATGTAAGAAAGCGACCCTCTGTAACGACTCCCATTCACACCCATCCAGAACGAGAGACACCATGCACGCCACCCTGCCTTTGTTGCAAGCCACCGAATTCCCGGCCATCCGCCGCCATGCGCTGGGGATTCTCCAGGTCAATCTGGGCTATAAATGCAACATGAGTTGCGTGCATTGTCACGTCAATGCCGGGCCCAACCGCACCGAGATGATGGATGCCGCGACGCTGGCGCTGATTCCGCAGGTACTGGCAGCGCGCAATCTGCATACACTTGATCTGACCGGCGGCGCACCGGAATTGCACGAAGGTTTCCGCGAACTTGTGCGTGCGGCGCGCGTACAGAAGTGCAAAGTAATCAACCGCTGCAACCTGACCATCCTGTTCGAGCCGGGGCAGGAGGATTTGGCGGAATTTCTTGCTGAACAACAGGTCGAGATCGTTGCCTCGCTGCCCTGTTACTCGCTGGAGAACGTGGATAAACAGCGCGGCAAGGGCGCGTTCGATAAAAGTATTCTGGCTCTGCGAAAACTTAATGCCTTGGGTTACGGCCTGCCCGGCAGCGGGCTGACCTTGAACCTGGTATATAACCCGCAAGGCGCGTCGTTGCCACCGGATCAATCCGCCTTGCAGGCCGATTACCAGCGCGAGTTGTTTGCGCATTTCGGCATCGTGTTCAATCAGTTGCTGGCTATCGCCAACATGCCGATTCAGCGTTTCGGCTCGATGCTGATCTCCAAGGGACAGTTCAACGATTACATGTGTTTGCTGCATGAGAATTTCGCCGCCGCCAATCTCGATACGGTGATGTGCCGCAATCTGGTCAGTGTCGATTGGCAGGGTTTTCTCTACGACTGCGATTTCAACCAGCAACTGGGCTTGGCATTGCCGGGCCGGGGGCGTCCCCATCTAAACGACTTGATGCAGCAGGACTTGCACGGCCGGGTAATTCGCGTGGCCGACCATTGCTACGGTTGCACCGCAGGGCACGGCAGCAGTTGCGGCGGAGCACTGAGGGAGGTAACGGCATGAAGCGTGCCGTGCTATTGATTCTAATCGGTTTGCTGATAGCGATTTTTTTCGCCTTCGATTTGCAGCGGTATCTGACACTGGAAACCCTGCAGGCCAGACGCGATGAATTCATTGCGCTGAAGACACAATCGCCCTGGCTGGTAACTGTTGTCGCTTTCGTCGGCTATGTGCTGGTCGCCGCATTGTCGCTGCCGGGGGCGCTGGTGATGACGCTGGCACTGGCGGCGTTGTTCGGCCTGGCGGCCGGCACCCTGCTAGTGTCGTTCGCTTCCAGCATCGGCGCGACGCTGGCCTTTTTCGTATCGCGCTACCTGCTGCGCGACAGTGTGCAGCATCGCTTCGGCGATAAGCTGAAATCGATCAACGACGGCATCGCCAAAGAAGGCGCACTGTATTTGTTCGCGCTGCGACTTGTTCCGCTATTCCCGTTCTTTCTGATTAACCTGCTGATGGGGCTGACCCCGATGCGCGCGCGCACCTTTTATTGGGTCAGTCAGCTCGGCATGCTGCCGGGCACACTGGTGTTCGTCAACGCGGGGACGCAACTCGCCCAATTGCACAGTTTGTCCGACATCCTGTCGCCGGGTCTGCTGTTTTCCTTCGCCCTGTTGGGAATATTTCCGGTGATTGCCAAAAAATTCATCCAATGGCTGCAACGCCGCCGCGTGTATGCGAAATGGCAACGGCCTGCCCAATTCGACCGCAACCTGATCGTCATCGGCGGCGGTGCGGCGGGCCTGGTCACCTCCTATATCGCAGCAGCGGTGAAGGCGAAAGTCACGCTGATCGAGACGCACAAGATGGGCGGTGATTGCCTCAACTACGGTTGCGTGCCGAGCAAGGCGCTGATCAAGAGTGCGAAACTGGCGCAGCAGATGCGCCACGCCGAACACTACGGTTTGAGTTCAACCACTCCCGAGTTCAGTTTCCGCAAGGTGATGGCGCGCGTGCATCAGGTGATCCGCACTGTCGCGCCGCACGACAGCGTCGAACGCTACACCGGCCTCGGCGTGGAAGTGCTTCAGGGCTATGCGCGCATCACCGATCCATGGACGGTGGAGATCAAGCTCGCCGACGGCACGACGCAGACGCTGACCACGCGCAGCATCGTCATCGCCACCGGCGCGCAGCCTTTCGTGCCGCCGCTGCCAGGGCTGAATGACGTCGGCTATGTCACCAGCGATACGTTGTGGTCAACCTTCGCCGAACTGGACGAAGCCCCCAAACGCTTGGTGGTATTGGGCGGTGGTCCTATCGGTTGCGAACTGGCGCAGAGTTTTGCACGGCTTGGATCGGGCGTGACCCAGATCGAGATGGCACCGCGCATCATGATCCGCGAGGATATCGAAGTATCCGAGTTGGCGCGTGCGTCGCTCGCCGCCGACGGCGTCGAAGTGCTGACCGACCACAAGGCGGTGCGCTGCGAAAAAGAAGGTGAACACAAATTCATCGTCGTGGAGCATGACGGGCAATCGCGTCGCATCGAATTCGACGCGCTGATCGCGGCGGTCGGGCGCAGCGCGCGCCTCAAAGGATTCGGTCTGGAAGAGTTGGGGATACCTGTACAGCGTACCGTCACCACCAACGAGTATCTGGAAACGCTGTACCCGAACATTTACGCCGCGGGCGATGTGGCCGGTCCCTATCAGTTCACCCATACCGCATCGCACCAAGCATGGTACGCGGCGGTGAACGCGCTGTTTGGCGACTTCAAACGCTTCCAGGTGGATTATTCCGTGATTCCCTGGGCCACTTTCATCGAGCCGGAAGTGGCGCGTGTCGGCCTGAACGAGCAGGAAGCAGGCGAACGTGGCATCGCTTACGAGGTGGTGAAATTCAACAACGAAGAACTTGATCGCGCCATTGCCGATGGCACGGCATACGGCTTCGTCAAGGTGCTGACCGTGCCGGGCAAGGACAAGATTCTCGGCGTCACCATCGTGGGTGAGCATGCCGGAGATTTGTTGGCGGAATTCGTGTTGGCAATGAAGCACGGGCTGGGGTTGAACAAAATCCTCGGCACGATCCACATCTACCCGACACTGGCCGAAGCCAATAAATACGCTGCGGGTGAATGGAAGCGCGCCCATGCGCCGCAACAAGTGCTGGCCTGGCTGGAACGTTTTCATGCGTGGAAGCGCGGATGATGTAGGTCGGGTTTCAGCCCGACATGTCGGACTGAGGTCCGACCTGCGTCTATTTTCTTAACAGGGAATTTGAGCCATGCGGCTTTCCATCATCATTCCCATGCTGAACGAGGCGGCACAATTGCCGGATTTGTTCGCGCATCTGCTGCCCCTGTGCCGCGCCGGGTGCGAAGTCATTTTTGTCGACGGCGGCAGCGCCGACGGTTCCGCCGAGCTTGCACAGCTCGCGGGATTCACCGTGGTGCAAGCGGCACGCGGTCGGGCGCGGCAGATGAATGCCGGCGTTGCGCATGCCAGCGGTGAGGTGTTGCTGTTTCTGCACGCCGACACGCGCCTGCCGGACGCTGCAGCGCATCACATCGCGCAAGCTCTGGCCGGCGAGGATCACTGTTGGGGGCGTTTCGATGTGTGCATCAGCGGGCGGTCATTCATGCTGCGCGTGATCGCGCAGATGATGAATTGGCGTTCCTGCCTGAGCGGCATCGCCACCGGCGACCAGGCGATATTCGTGCGCCACAATGTGTTTGAACAACTTCAGGGCTTCCCCGAGCAGCCGCTGATGGAAGATGTCGAAATGAGCAAACGCTTGAAAGACTATTCGCGTCCCGCTTGTATCCGGCACTGCGTCAATACCTCCGGCCGGCGCTGGGAAACGCGCGGCGTGTGGCGCGCCATTTTCTTGATGTGGCGCTTGCGCTGGGCGTATTGGCGCGGCGTGGATGCGCATGAATTGGCGGGCTTGTACCAATGAAAGCGCTGCGCATCATTATCTTCGCCAAGGCACCCCAGCCGGGTTTTGCCAAGACGCGGCTGATTCCCGCGCTGGGCGCGGCGGGCGCGGCGGCGCTGGCGCGACACATGTTGCTGCATACCGTGCAGGCCGCGCTGGAAAGTCATGTCGGCACCGTGGAGCTATGCGCGACGCCGTCTATCGATGACGCCGCGTGGCAGGGCATTGATCTGCCGCCGGGCATCGAAATTTCAGGGCAGGGCGGCGGCGACCTCGGTGCGCGGCTGGCACGTGCGGCGCAGCGCAGTATCGGACAGGGTGAGTGCGTTGTGTTGATCGGCACTGACTGCGTGGAGATGTCGGCCCAACTGCTGGATGCGGCGAAGGATGTTTTGTTCGATCAAGATGTGCTGATTCATTGCACCGCCGACGGCGGCTATGCCTTGTTTGGGCTGAACCGTTTTGATCCCGCGCTCTTCAGCGACATGCCGTGGAGCACCGATGCCGTCGCCACCACCACGCTGGCGCGTCTGGTGCAACTTGGCTGGTCGGTGCATGTTGGACAGATGCTGCACGATGTGGATGAGCCGCAGGATTTGAAATTATTACCGGAAAGCTGGATGCTACATGTGGCCGCGTAGCGTAGCGTGTTTGTCGCTGTTTGCCGCCTCATTTGCCGCACAGGCGAATGAACCGGTTTGGCTGGGGCGTTTCAGGGTGCCGTCCGCTGACGTGCCCGCCCCCTGGAAAATCGTGCAGCTCGACAAAAAAGTGGCATCCACCCGTTATCGCATCACGCGTTGGGATGATGTGCTGGGCATTGAGGCTGTCGCAGAAAGTAGCATGACGTTGCTGGCGCGTCCGGTCGAAATCGACCTGGATCGCACCCCGGTGCTGTGCTGGCGTTGGCGTGTAGATGCGCCGCTGGCCAAGGCGGACATGGCGACCAAGGCTGGAGATGACTACGCCGCGCGGGTGTATGTGTCCTTTGCCCTACCCCCGGCGGAAATCGGCTGGGTGTTGCGCGGCAAGCTGGCGCTGGCGCGCAGTATCTATGGCGATGCGGTGCCCGATGCGGCGCTCAACTATGTGTGGGACAACCGCTATCCGGTCGGCACACGCAAGCCGAATGCCTACACCGACCGCACGCGCATGATCGTGGCGGAATCCGGTGCGGCCAATGCCGGGAAATGGGTGGTTGCACGCCAAGATGTGCAGCAGGATGTCATCACGGAATTCGGCTCAGAGCAGGCACGCATGGTTCAATTGTCGGTCGCATCCGACACTGACAACACCGGCGAGAGTGCCCGTGCCGGATTTGCAGATTTTCATTTTGTGGAGAGAAACACCGCGTGTTTTGCCAACTAAAGTGTAAACAATGCCAGCTTCGTGCGGCGGATGGAGAATTCTACAAGCGAGAACCTGAACACGATTCCTCCCTGAAATTCGTTGTTTCAGAAGCGCCGATACAGCCAGTGTTTCTCATAGAATATTTTGCCCATGTGCCAGAAGCGATTTGGCCCACGCATCTCCACTTGCGGCGTTGGCTCGGCATAGAAGTTACCCTTGCCGATACCGGCGCGGCCGCCACCGGTCTCGATGAAGCACATGCCCTCGCCGGCAAATTGGCGCGCCTCGCCCTTGCCAGTCCAGGCATGGGCGATGTTGTGCGCCACGGCCTCGGCCTGGCCGTGGGCGAACACGCCGGCCTTGGGCAGGGGACGCCCCATCTTGAGCGGAATGGTGGTGATATCGCCGAGCGCGAAGACGTTGTCGAATTTTGTTTGCAGCGTGTGGCGGTCAACGGGAATCCAGCCGCTTTCGTTGGTCAAGCCTGCCTCGCGCACCACCGCTGGCGCGCGATGCGGCGGGACATAAAGCAGCAGGTCGTACTCGGTACTTGCGCCGTTGGCGAATGAAATGCGGCGATTGACCGGGTCAACCTCCTTCACCTGGTGCTCGGGGTGATAGGCGATACCGCGCGCCTCGATCATCCCGCGCACGGCAGCACCCATCTCGGGGCCGGCGACAAACATCGGACGCGGTTCAGCAGCGAAGAACTCGATAGTCGCTTTCTCGCGCAGGCCGCGCTTGCGCAGATAGCTGTCCACCAGCAACGCAGTCTCATAGGGCGCAGCCGGGCACTTGTATTGCGGCGCCGCGGTCAGTACAGCAATACGCCCGCCCGAGAAACGGGCCAGCGCGTCGCGAATCGCGGTCGCACCTTCCATCGTGTAAATGCAAAGTCCGGATTCGGCGAGGCCGGGAATATTCTCCGGCGCATACTCCGCACCCAGTGCAATCACCAGCGCATCGGCGCGCAGGGATTGCCCGTCGATATCCACTTCCCGCTGAGCGGGATCAATCCGCGTGACGCTGCCTTGGCGAAACTCGATGCCACGGCGAAGCAGCCGATCCAGCGGCCTGGAAAAATCTTCCGAAACCCGCTCACCCACCATCAGCCATAGCAGCGAGGGCGGGAAAAAATGCTGCCCGGCGCGATCCACCGCAATCACGCGGTCGGAGGCGGGCAACAACTTGCGCAGCGTTTCAGCGGCGACGATGCCGCCAATTCCCGCACCCAATACCAGCACCGTGCGACTCATCTCATTCTCCTTATAACCAGCCACTTGGTTGCAGTCTTTTGGCAACCTAGTGGAATGGCTCGTTGTTTCATCAAAAAACGATGACTTTGTCGGCCCACTGCGTCCATGCAGTGAGTTGATCCATGGTGCTGCGCGATGCGCCCTCGATCAGCTCCTCGGCAGCGATGCCGCGCGCATCAAGGCAACTGCCGCACACGCCGACTTCGCCGCCATGGCGTGCCACCATGCCCAGCATATCGCCGATGTTGTAAAACCCCTGCGGCACCTTCTGCCCGCGCTTGGCGCATGCGGCCGCATGAAAGATGCACGCAAGATCAAAGACCTGCTTTATGAACAGGTGGCCCGGATCGGCAAGGTATTCTCAAGCCCCAAGCGGCTGGAGCTGATCGAGTTGCTTTGCCAGGGTGAAAAAACGGTGGAGATGCTTGCGCGAGAGGCTTCTATCAGCATGAAGCTGGCCAGTGCCCATCTGCGTGAGTTGCGGGGTGCCCATCTGGTTGAAACCGAGCGGCGGGGGAAAAACATTCTCTACCGCCTGGCCGACAAGGCGGTCGCCGATTTATGGGTGCATATTCATGCCCTAGCCGAAAACCGACTGATTGAACTGCAAATGGAATTGCAGAAAATCGCTGCGCAGCCGGACGATCTGGTGCCCAATGATCGTGAAACGCTGATGAAGATGGCGCGCCGAGGGGAGGTGGTCGTGCTGGATGTGCGCCCAACCGAGGAGTATCTGGCGACACACCTTCCATTCGCCCGCTCCATTCCCATCGACGAGCTGCGCCAACGGCTGGCGGAATTACCCAAGGACAGGCCGATCGTTGCCTACTGCCGTGGCCCTTATTGTCTGATGGCGATTGATGCGGTAGCGCTGTTGCGCAAGGAGGGTTTTAAGTCTGCGCATTTGCGGGATGGCGTCGCGGAATGGGAGGTGGCAGAAATTCGATAGGTATAGTCAACTCGCCAGCCGCGGGTTGTTTTCTAACCCCGAAGGTCTGTGCTTCCGGTTAATCGGCAAAATGAATTTTTTGGCTCAGCTATAGCCTCATCACCATACAAATATTTCAGCGGAAGGCAAAAATGTCAAAATTCGACTATGACCTGTTAGTACTCGGCGGCGGCGCGGCCGGGTTGGTTTCTTCCAAAGTGGCGCGAGGCTTCGGCAAAAGCGTCGCCGTGATAGAAAAAGGGAAGCTGGGCGGGGAATGCACCAACTTCGGCTGCATACCGAGCAAGGCCCTGATCAGAACCGCCAAAGCCGCCCACGAGCTGAAACACCTCGACACGCTGGGCCTCGCGACCGAAGCCCCCATCGCCATTAATACCGGCGGCGTAATGCGGCACGTCCGCTCCATCGTTGAAAAGGTTTACAACACCCACCTCCCCGCAAGCTTCAAGGCGCTGGGAATCGACCTGTCATTCGGCGACCCGCGGTTTACCGATAACCACACGGTCGTGATGGACGGCAAAACGATCACCGCGAACAAGATAATCATTGCCACCGGCTCCAGTCCGCTCATCCCTTCCATCGAAGGGATAGACAAAACACCCTATCTCACCAACAACACAGTGTTCGCCCTCGACACGCTGCCGCGCTCGCTGGTGGTGCTCGGCGGCGGTCCCATTGGGATAGAACTGGCGTCAGCCTTCAACCGGCTGGGCGTTGAGACCACGGTGGTGGAAATGTTCGACCGGATACTTTTCAGGGAAGACCGGGAGCTTGCGGACATGCTTGCCGGCAAAATGCGGGGCGAAGGACTGAACATCGTAACGTCGGCCAAAGCGGTAAAGCTGTCGGGAGATGCGTCGCGGATAATCCTTACTGTGGAAACACAGGACGGCCAGCGCAAAGACATCACCGCACAAAGCATCTTCATCGCCTCGGGGCGAAAACCGAACATCGACGGGCTCGACCTCGAAAAAGCGGGAGTGCGCTGCAACAAAAACGGCATCGAGGTGGACAAATGGCTGCGGACCGCAGCGGACAACATCTACGCCTGCGGCGATGTTGCCGGGCCGTACCGTTTCAGCCACATGGCTGAATACCAAGCAATCCTCGCCTGTTCCAACGCGTTTTTGTTGATAAAGCGACGGGCAGATTACAGCGATGTGATCTGGTGCACCTTCACCGATCCGGAACTGGCGCATGCGGGTCTCACGGAAGAGGAGGCGCGGACCGCACACGGTGATGCGATCAAGGTACTTCGCTTCGATTACAGCAAGATCGACCGGGCGCGGACGGACATCGAAGAGTTCGGCATGAGCAAGATCATCCTGGACAAAAAGGGGAAAATCATCGGCACGCACATACTCGGCATGCATGCCTCAGAGGTGCTGCACGAAATACAATTGGCAAAGCATTTCAACATCCCCTTTGAGCGGATATGGCAGGCGATCCACCTCTATCCCAGCTACTCCGATGTCATACGGCAGCCCTCTAAGTACCAGTACGCCGCAAAAATGGGGAGCAACCCGATTATCAAATTGCTGAAGAAGGTCATGAGGTAAGCAGGAAGCCAGGCAAGGCGTTTGTTAAAACCGAATTCAGCAAACCCCAGGTAAAGTAGGGAACGGTCACCACCTGACCTCCCTACTCAAACCGTGCATACGGTTTAAGCGGTGGACACTGATCCACCTTTATGGATAGCAAGAACTTATACCAGCAAGACAGATAAAACTTATTATTTTTCAGCACTTCTGGCCGATAGTTTTATTAGTCACCTTGCTACAAGCCAATATTAACAAGGGGTTCGACGTGATTCCGAATTCCGGCGATTTGAAATTCTCGTCCGTTTTCGGGCTATTAATTTTCGGGCTGTATCGTTGCCGTTTTTTCCGGCAAGCGAGGCGGTCAAATGAATCGTGGCAGAACCGTATTCGCACAGTTGTTGGAGTTTATCCCCTTCGGTCATTTCGAGCATCTGGTCGATCACTTCGCGGCGAATCGCGGTGTCAGTGAGTTCACGGCATGGAGCCATCTTCTGTGCATGACCTACGCGCAACTGACCCGGCGAGAGGGGCTGCGCGATCTGGTTGCCTGCCTCAACTCCCAGCGTTCCAAGCTCTACCACATCGGCATCCGCGCCCGCGTTTCCAAATCGATGCTGGCCGATGCCAACGAGCGGCGCGACTGGCGTTTGTTCGAAGCACTCGGACAGCGGTTGATCGCCATTACACTCGAACTCTATCGGGACGAAGACATCGGCTTGGGGCTCAAGGCGCCGCTCTACGCGATGGATTCGACCACTATCGATCTGTGCCTCTCCTTGTTTCCGTGGGCCGACTTCCGCTCCACCAAAGCGGCTGTCAAAGCGCACACGATTATCGATCTGCGCGGCGCGATTCCTGTCTTCGTGGCCATCACCACCGGCAAGGCGCACGACATCAATCTGCTCGATGCCGTGATGTTGCCAGCCGGAAGCATCGTGGTCGTCGACCGGGGCTATCTGGACTTCGCCAGACTCTTTGCCCTGACGCAACGGCAAGGCAGCTTCGTCGTGCGCGCCAAGGACAACCTGCGCTATACGTGGATCGCTTCGCGCGAGGTCGAACGGTCGTCTGGCCTGTGCGCCGACCAGACTATCCTGCTGGTTACGCCGAAGTCCAAGCAAGGCTATCCGCAACGGCTGCGCCGTGTTTCGTTCCGCGATCCAGAAACCGGTTTGCATCTGGTCTTCCTTACCAATCGTTTCGATCTTCCCGCGCTCACCATCGCAGCCATCTACAAGCAGCGTTGGCAGATCGAGTTATTCTTCAAGTGGCTCAAACAAAATCTGACAGTAAAACATTTTTTCGGCAACTCGGAGAACGCAGTCAAGGCGCAGATATGGATTGCCATCTGCACTTATCTGCTTGTCCTCATCGCCAAGAAACGCCTCAATTTGGCCGCTTCCCCGCAGATTTTACTGAATCTTATTGAGGTCAATATGTTTGAGAGAATATCAATCAATCAGATGGTTATAGATGCGCTACAGAATTCCGAAGACTGCCACCAGAATAACCAATTGAATTTATTCTAAAATCTACCGGACACTAGTGGTATATTCCATATGATGGAAGTGGCAGAGTAGTGTTACGATTGAGCAAAAGGTTATATAGGGCACCTCTAATAATTGATTTTCTGTGCCCAGCCAAACAAAGCGAGCACGATTTTCATTCACTCCGCCCGATATTTCAAAAACCAAGCGGAATTCGGGTGGAATTTCCCTTGTTTTCGGCACTATCCATGCCTTTCATGCGATTGCGGGCGCAACTTCCCCTTTGCGTCTGGTCAACTGCACCAGACGCATCATGTTGTACACCAGATTCATCA
>Ga0210044_10008258_pt1 | contig 13035 bp, 10 predicted proteins | sample CryGey13umfilter_2_FD_183959 | JGI IMG/M metagenome (GOLD analysis project Ga0210044, IMG submission 183959) | Groundwater microbial communities from aquifer in Utah, USA - Crystal Geyser 4/9/14 3 um filter (SPAdes) (version 2) | ecosystem: Environmental > Aquatic > Deep subsurface >... | reverse complement strand
CTCTCCCTTGGTTAGCGTTCCTGTTTTATCAAAAATAACCATATTTACGTTTCTAGCCGCTTCCAAGGCCTTGCTGCTTTTAATTAAAATACCGTTTTTTGCCGCTAATCCCGTTCCCATCATCACCGCGGTTGGCGTAGCCAAACCCAAAGCGCAGGGGCAAGCAATAATTAAAACCGCCACAAAAACCGTTAAAGCCAAAACTAAAGGCTGTCCCGATATAAGCCATATAGCAAAAGCCAATACTGCAATGCCAATAACTGCCGGCACAAAATAGAAAGATATTTTATCTGCCAAAAGCTGAATGGGCGCTTTAGAACCCATAGCTGTTTCCACAATTTTTATAATTTGAGCCAGCATTGTGTCTTTGCCAACTCGGGTTGCTTTGAATTTCAAAACGCCGGTTTTGTTTATCGTCGCTCCTATCACTTCGTCCCCTGCTTTTTTTTCTACCGGAATGCTCTCCCCTGTAATCGCTTTTTGGTCAATAGCGGAATAACCGTCAACCACGAGACCATCTACCGGAATTTTTTCTCCGGGCTTGACTAAGATAATATCTCCAACTTTCACCTCAACAATGGGAATTTTTATTTCCTCGTTATCTTTTATAATCGTCGCTTCTTTTGGTTGGAGCCCGATTAATTTTTTAATCGCTTCGCTAGTTTTTCCTTTGGTTATCGCTTCCAAATATTTACCCAAGGAAATAAAAATTAAAATCAAAGCCGCACTCTCATAATAAAGATGATTACCAGCATAGCCCGGCTTAAACCAAACCAAAAAAGAAATAACCAAACTGTATAAATAAGCGGCGACTGTTCCAGTTTCAATTAAAGAATCCATATTCGGATTTCTTTGAATCAATTTCTTGAATCCAAATATATAAAGAGGATAATTCACTGCCATAATGACGGTTGTAATCAGAAACTGAATTACAACTTCAGTTTTTAAAGATAGCACAGGCAAAGGCAGCCCAATCATTTTTGCCATAACTAAATAAAAAATCGGCAGACCCAAAGCAGCGGAAAATATAAATGTCTTTCTTAATTTTCTGATTTCCTTTTCGCCGGACAACTTGTGATGGTCGTGGTTATGTTCCATCATTGACTCGTAGGTTTCTTCCTCCGCTTTGTAACCCATATTTTTAACAATCTCTTTAATTTTTTCCAAACTAATTTCCCTGTTGTCAAACTCAACGCTCGCCTTTTCCGAGGCTAAATTGATATCAAATAAAATTACACCCTTTTCTTTTCTAAGGGTGTGCTCAATGTTGGCGGCGCAGGAACCGCAATCCATGCCAAAAATTTTTAAAATGATTTTTTTGGTCATAATTTTAATCTAAGGTAGATTTATTCTATCTTCCGCCCCCGCCGCAACCGCAATCTTTGGCTCCGGACGGAATAACAGCATTGTCATCTATATTAGGGGCTTGGGCATTAACGCCGGAACTTTTTGCTGCGGTTTTGCCGTCAACCACTTCTATAGTCCCTGAAACCATTCCCATCCAACAGCTAAATTTATACTTCCCCGGCTTTGCCGGCATAAATTCTTTAATGCTTGTCTGTCCTGGAGTAAGCGCGATTTCTCCATCAAATAAACTTTTTGAAATTATGGCGTTGGTGCAACCGCTCGTACCCTTGTCATTAATCTCCCACCTTACCGGAGAACCAGCTACGACCTTAAAATAATTTGGCTGATAACCTGAAGCTGAAGCATCCATTTTCAAAACCTGTTTTCCATCAACAATTGGCGCTAAATCTTTACCGCTAACTGTTCCGTTATTCTCGTTCGGCTTAGACGATATGGTATTTATATCATTTAGGCTGGGAGCCCCCAAAACGTTCAACTGATTGTTAATATTGAAAAGAGCGAAAAACAAGATTAAAATACCGGCAATCTTTGAAAATTGTAAAGCAAATTTTGGCCGGCTGGAAAATTTTATAGCCGACAAACCAATAAATAAAAGAGTAGGCGCTGTTCCTAAGGCAAAAAAAGCCATTATTAAACCGCCTTGGATGAAATTGCCTGAAAGAAGAGCTATGCCTTGGGCTGTGATAGTAAATCCGCAAGGCAAGAAAAAAGTCAGAGTGCCCATAATGAATGGCATATAGCGCCCTTTAAAGTTGGTTTCGTCTGCAATATATCTAGTAAAAACTCTAGGCAAAGTAAATTGAAACTTACGCAATCTTTTAACGCCTAACATTTGAAGACCCAGAAGCAGCATCAATAAGGAAATGCCAATAATAAAAAATGATGTGAATTTTAAAGAAACCTGCAATTTTCCTCCCAAAGCGCCCAACAGAGACCCTAAAATTCCATAAGCTAAAACTCGGCCGGAATTAAACATTATATGTGGTTTGAATTTCTCCAGAGTAGATTGCTTGTCGGCATATATATCAGCCCACTGTTTGGAAAGAGAAAGAATTATTCCGCCCACCAAGGCGGCACAGCTTGATATGCCGGCGATAATACCAAAGGCGAAAAAGGCGATTAAGGAAGATTTTGAATTAACATTTACCAAGCGGGATAATCCCAATCTATTGAGGAACAAGAAACCAATAATTAGCAAAAGAGAAATAAGAATGATAGTTGATAAATTATTGCCAGTCAAAGGTTTATCAACCATCGGCTCATCGGAAAAAATATAATTTTCTTTTTTGAAAATGGAATTTAATAACTTTGCTTTCGGTTTCTCTCCAGCATATTCAATCAAAACCTCTCCTTTGCTAGTTTTTGCTTCTACTGATTTTATTCCTTTCATGTCAAGCAGTTTTCTTTCAATCAGCACTTCGCAAGAGGCGCAGTGCATCCCCTCAACGAAATAAAGATGCTCTCTTAAGACAGAGAGGGGCTCTGCGTTTCCTGCAATACCGTAACCCAATTTCTTTATTTTCTCTGAAACCAAATCTTTAGAAATTAAGGAGTCGTCAAATTCTATCTGTGCCCACCCTGTTCTGTCATCAATGGCAACGTCTTTTATGCCTCGCAAAACATCTAATTCTGTTTCCAGCCGGGCCTTATCATTTTGAGACTTAACTCCTTCGATTTTAATTTTGATTTTATTTTGCATATGGTTATTATGGACTAATTTTTTAAATATAGTTTTCTGTGCTAAAGTTAAGGTTTTTATTTGCTAAAAAGTTTAGTAACTTTTAAAATCTCTTTAACCATAAGGTTTTTTTTGCTTCCGTTTTTTGCTGCCATGGCAGATTTAAAACAAGTGTTTAAGTGGTTTTCCATCAGCATCTGGTGAGCGGATTTTAAAAGTCCGATGACAGCCATGTTTTGCTGCATAATGTTTATACAGTATTCATTGTTTTCTGTCATTCTAATTATATTTTCTAAATGACTATGTGCTTTCTTAAAATTAATCAAGCTATCTTGTTTTTTGTCTTTCATAAATTTAATTATTCACTTAGCTTTTGGAGCGAGTTCGTTAATTTTCTTCGCTACCCTCATTTTGACCCTTTAATGTTTCTGGATTATCGCAAACGCATTCGTCCAGTTTTTTGCCACAGGAGTCACAGAATTCATTTTCTGTTTTATGAGGATTACATTTGCAATGTCTTATCATAAAAGATGAGAGTCAATAGATTTATTAACTTACATTATACCCCGACCATAGGTATAGGTATACAGAAATTATAGCAAACCAAGACAGCCTGTCAAGGGGCAGATAGTCAATGAACTTCGATTCATCTCTACCCTTCGCTACACTCGGGTATTCAATCAAAAAACCGCTAAAAGCGGTTTTTTAATGGCCTTGTTCTCTTCCAGCAAATTCTTCTGGAAAATATTCCAAGTGGGAATCCAAGTCCCGACCCAAGGGTCAAGATCATATCCGATTCCCTGAAAAAAAGTTTGTCCCAGAATTAGACTAGAAGGAGCAGGGCCCGGTTAGAAATTACTTTTGAATACGGAATTAACTTCCAGCTGGGCACTGCCAGCAAAATATATTTTTCCTATTTTAATTATATTCCCGTCAAAAATCCCTGTCAATGCCGTCAAAAATTTCTAAAGCTGGAGAACTTTAACCATTTGTTTTATTAAAGACACTACTACCGGCGGAGCTAACAGACTTACGGATTTCACTCCTTTACCATCCAAAATTACCCAAGGTTTCTCACCTATCTTCACTTTTTTACTTTTCTCATCCCATTTAAAAACATACTCAGGAGTTACTTCGTAATCATCAACATATTTTTTGGTTGATTTTAAAGGAATGGAATTTCGCAAGAAAACCTTGGGGATCCCGTAAAGAGAAAAAGCTTGCTCAATTAGTTTTTGGTCTTTTTTAAGTCTTTCTTTGATCGGTTTAATTCCCAAACTATCCCCTTCTTTTCGTAACATAACTGCTCCTCGGCAATTTGGGTTATCGCAAATCAAATAAAATTCTTTTTTATTTTCATCGTATTTTACTTTTGAGGTAGGGAGAAGTTTCAAATTTCTGGAAGTTTGGCAAAGAGGACAAATCCTGCGCCACTTGATCCTTTCGTCAATTACGGCTTCCGGCACATCAATTAAAATAAAAATATCAGGATCGTCTCTGTAACCGATTAAATCTCTAAAGAAAAGGGAGTAAGAAATCTGATCCAGGTCGCGAGGAAAACCGTCAATAAAAATACTTTTCTTTTTTCTTTTAGCAATTTCTTTTTTGACCAAGGCTAAAATCAATTCGGTCGGTAAAAGAACCTTGGTATTTCTGCTTTCAAGAGATTTAATAATTTTTTCAAAAGGAAGCCAGCCGCGGTAATTTTTCTCCAAAAAAGAAACTAGTTCTTTTTTCTTCTGCTCATTTTTCAATTCCTCGTCCACTCCTCTTATCATGTCCCCGATGGAAAAATGGTCAGTCTTTTCTTGGCCCATTATCTCAGCGAACATTTTGGCGTAAGTCCCTTTGCCGGAATTCTTTTTCCCCAACAGATAAGCAATGAATGTATTTTTTCCCAAATACTTTTTTATTTTTTTAATTTCCGGGCCCGCTTTCAATTGAAAATACGCTTCCCTTTCTTTTGGGTCAGATAAGTTGAACTTTTTGTTTAGCCCTTTGATTTTAGTTTTGAAAATTGGAAATTCCATAACACTATGAATTTACGAATAATTTTATTGAGTCTGACGGCAGTTGCTGAGGGTGACACTTCGCAGCCGAGCCCCAGAAGAACTTTTAATTTTCTTTTAAAGTTAGTGAGGCTCGGCGAGAAATAGCAGCCGCGGAGATTAACTCAATATTGCCAATGAGCGGACTGCGTGTCACCCGAGGCAATTCTGCCCGAAGACTATTTTATTTTTATTTCTTTTCCGTCGGAAATGATTTTTATATCGCCCTTTTGGTCTGTTCTTAAAACTTTTATACCATAACTTTTTAAAATATCCAAAACTTCCTGCGTGGGATGACCATAAGAATTATCTTTACCTACTGAAATAACGGCGATTTGAGGAGAAACTTTTTCAACAAATTCTTTTGAGTTTGAAGTTTTGCTTCCGTGATGACTAACTTTTAAAACATCTGAGTCCAAATTCGCTCGCTGTTCCAAAAGTGCTTTTTCTTCTGATTTACGGATATCCCCCGTAAACAAAAAGGAATTTTCACCAAAAACCAAACGGCTAACAATTGAAGTTTCATTGCTGTCTTCAAATTCCCGACCTGCCAGATTTTCAAAAGGATATAATATTTCCAAAACTGTTTTTGAGGCAATTATTTTTTGAAGAGGGTGAGCAATTTTTATATTAGCTTTTTCCTCTAAAATTTTTCTTTCCCATTCTTTAAACTCTAAGGTATCCCTGATAATTCCTGTCCATAAAATATTTTCTACCTTATATCTTTTCAGAACCGAAATTAGTCCGGTTAAATGATCTTTTTCCGGATGAGTTAAAATTATCAAATCTAAGGTATTATCATAAAATGGCATTTCTTTTCCTAATTTTTCCAAGATAACCGAACCCGGACCTCCGTCAATCAGAATCTGCTGTTTTTTCGGAGTTTCAATAAAAATGCTATCTCCCTGTCCGACATTAAAAAAAACAACCTCTAATGGCTGAATCTTGCTTAAATCAAAAACAACGAGCCAGGCAAGAATATTAAGCGCCAACAATAAGCTTAAAATAATCAAGCTAAAATTTTTACCCATTCTAATGGGGTTTGCCCACGAGACTTGCTTAATAAAATAGCCCAAAACCGACTTGCTCCCCAAAAAATTTTGCTTCACAAAACCTGAATGGGCAAGACGGTTTTGGGCTAAAAACTCTTGCTACTCGAAGAACATTCGTTCTTCTCTACCCTTCACCGCGCTGCGGCTCGGGTAGTCAAAGAGGATAAATCCTCTTCTTCACCTTTCGCTGCGGCTCGGGTTAATGAGGAACTATTTAGCCTTTCCTAAAATCCTGAACATCTTTGTTCCGCAGACGGGACATATCCCTTTCAGGGCTCTTCTTTTTGTTGCCCCTTTTCCCTTCATAGTAACTTCTTCCTCATTGTTCATCTCTCTTTTCTTTTTGCACTTGACACAATATGCTTCAGACATAAAAAAATATCTAAATTAAAATAATATATAAATTTTTACACGAACTCCGACCTTTATTTTAAGCATAATCCCCCGTTTCAGACGCGGGAATTTCCCTCCAGCTTTATTTTACCTTAATTTAAGCAAGAAGGATAGTCAAGGGTGGAATTAAGTAGATAAAGGCGAGGGTAAACTTTTCAAGGAGCACCTCGGAGCCCTGCCAGCATGGTGCCCGACAAAGTCGGGCTGGCGGGGCGAGAGATGAACAAAATTTTCTAGGAGGCAGCTTCGCCTTAGGCGAAAGCTGAACTCCCGCCGCTGGGAAAATTATTGTGTCTCCTTGAAAAGATTTACCCGAGCGACTATCCTGCCAGCCAGCCGCCGTCAACTACCACGGTAGAACCTGTCATATAAGATGAAGAATCCGAAGCTAAAAATAAAACCAGATTGGAAACTTCTTCCGGTTTGCCCATTCGGTGAAGAGGGATTCTGGATAAAGTGCCTTCCAAGACTTTTGGGTCCTGAGTCATAGAGATGGCCATTGGTGTGTCAATCGCGCCAGGCGCTACAGCATTTACCCTGATATTAAAAGGAGCTAATTCCAAAGCCATAGCTTCTGTCATGGCCACAATTCCTCCTTTTGAGGCGCAGTAATGAGTAATGGCCGGAAAACCAACTCCTACCTGACCCATAGCAATTGAAGCAATGTTCACAATCGCCCCTGATTTTTGTTTTACCATTTCTTTTGCCGCTGCCTGCGCGCACAAAAAATATCCTTTAAGATTAATATTTATGGTTCTGTTCCATTCTTCTTCGGTCAATTCTAAAAAGGGTTTAAACTGACAAATACCGGCATTGTTGACCAAAATATCAATTTTTCCTAATTTAGCCACTGTTTTGGTCACCATCTCATCCACTTCGTCTTTATTAGAAACGTCGCATTTTATTGCCATGGCTTCGCCTTTTGCATCTTTGATTTCAGTTACTACTGCTTCGCAATCTTCCAAAGAAATGTCCGCCACCACCACTTTGGCTCCGGCTTTAGCCAATACCAAAGCATGAGTTTTACCCATTCCTCTTCTGGCACCGGTAACTATGGCAACTTTTCCTTTTAAATCCATGTAATTTTTTAAAATTTAAACTAAAAAATCGACCTTTATAAAATTTCTTCAAATAATTCTTCCATGATTTTAGCTCCTAAACTTGTCCCAACAATATTTGCTCCAACCTTCAGCATATATTTAAGATCCGCCAATGTTTTAATTCTGCCCGATGCTTTTACCAAAAGACCTGGCGCTGCCTTTTTCATTAATTTTAAATGTTGGGCTTTTTCTGCCAGCTCTCGGTGCTCTAATGGATCTTTGTCGGTCGCGGTTTTGACGCAAATAGCGCCGGCTGATTTCACAATTTTGGACGCCTTGATTATTTCTTCGTCGGTCAGATAACCTGAACCAATAATAACTTTTGTCGGCAAGATTTTACAGATTTCTTTCAAATCTTTAAAAACTTTATCCCATCTTTCGTGTTTGATGTCAGGCAAGCAAATCACTAGATCGACTTCGTCAGCTCCCTCTTTTTTTGCTGATTTGGACGTCTTTATTCTTTTTTGATGCGGGCTGTCGCCAATGGGCGGGTCCACCAGGCAAATCGTTTTAATCTTAGTCCCCTTTAATTCTGAATTAACCAACTTCACCCATTTAGGATTTACGCAAACGCCGCGGAAACCGTATTTTTTGGCCTCCTCACAGGTTTTTTTAATATCCTTAGTTTTGGCTTTTTGATCTATATTGGTATGGTCAATTATTTTGGCAATATTTTTTTCCATAAAAGTTAATTTTCCTCTTCTTTTTTAATTTTCTTTTCTAATTCCTTGATTTTCTCTTTTAACTCTGCCATTCTCACTTCCCGGCCCACAGTTACCTTGTAGAACCTTTCCAGCTCATCAATCTTTTTCTTTAACTCAAGATTGGCTTTCTCTGCTTCGTCTCTGGATTGGGTGGCGGCTTTTCTGGCAATGTCTGATATTACCAAAGCGTCTTGGATCTGGTCTTTGGATTGGGCAAGTTCTGAGGTTTGGGCGAAAAGAAGGTCGCTTTTATTAATCGCTTCGTCTGTTCTTTCCCGTAATTTTTTTTCTCTGCTCCTAAAGATCTTAGCCAGATAAACCGCGTAAAGAGCGGCAGCCATGATATATGTATTAAAACTGATTAATAACATTTTGGTAAAATTCGTCTCTCCTTTTAAAAATTTGAAGGCGGTCTGGCTGGCTGCTTCGGGCGGAAGTTCGGGAAGCAAACCGAGATATTCCAAAGATACCAGCCCGGTATACAAAAGCATAGTAAAAAAAGTCCACAGAGCCACCCCTTTTGCTTTATAAAGTACGCTGGCAATCATAATAGTAACAATGAACATCATCACTATGTGTTTGTTAGCCGTACCAGAAAAATAAATAATAGCCACCATAGCCAGCTGGTCTACGAACACCTGGCAAAATTTAATAATTTTTAAAATTAAGTTATTGACATTTTCTGGCTTTATCCGAAGATACGCCCAATAACCAAAATTCAAAACCAAAACAACAACAAAAATCAATAGGATGAAAAAATCATTTGGCAAGGGAGTGCTCGGGAATAACAGTTTTAATGTTATTGCCTGCAATAAAACTACCGAAACATAAAACCACCGAGCCTTGATAACTGTTTTGATTGCCTCAATTGTTTGCTGTTTTTCAAAAATATCCATATATATTTATTCCATTAAAAATCTCGATTGCTAGGGATTCCTAACGGGATAAATATTGGTAAACGGCCAGAGCGGCTTTGGCACCCTCGCCGCAGGCAGTAATAATTTGTTTAAACTGGCCAACATTGCAGTCTCCGGCCGCAAAAAGACCAGGAGTTTTGGTCTGGCAGGTCTCAAAATCAACTTTAATTTCGTCTCTTTCGTTAAAATCAACCAAACCCTTAATAAAAGAAGTGGCTGGCTGATAACCAATCTCAACAAAAATTCCTTCTATAGGCAAGGCGAAATTTCTTTTGGTTTTTCTGTTCTGATAAATTATAGAATCCACAAACTTATTTCCTTTTATTTCTTTTAAAGCGACATCGGTAAAAACTTCTGCTTTGCCTAATTTCTCAACCATTTCCTGATTTTCCTTGTCTGCTTTTACGTCTAAGTCATATTCAAAAATATAAATTTTTTTTGCAAAATTACCAAGAGCGACAGCGGTCTCAAAACCAGCGTTGCCACCGCCAATTACTGCCACTCTTTTTCCGGAAAATAAAGGCGCATCGCACGTGGCGCAGTAGCTGACGCCTTTTCCAATAAACTCTTTTTCGCCCGGCACTTCCAAAGGCCGCGGGTCAGAGCCTGAAGCCACAATCATTGCTTTTGACTCAAATTTGTTCTTGTTTTTGGTCGTGACAATAAATTTTTCGCCGGACTTTTTGACATTTTTCACTTCGTCCCTTTCAATATCTATTTTGTATTTTCTCAAGTGCTTTTCAAATTTTTGAATCAATTCTATCCCGGAAATTTCTTCAAAACCAGGATAATTATGAATCGCCACTGCCTTTTTGCCAATTTGCCCGCCAAAATCCTTTGTAATCAAAAGCGTGTCCAATTTTTGCCGAGCAACGTAAATACCGGCTGTCATGCCCGCCGGTCCCCCGCCAATGATAATAAGGTTATACATGTTTTTATATTTTAACAAATTATACCGCCGCCTAAAAGCTCTTGGCCTGAATACAAAACCGCTGACTGGCCTGAAGTTATGGCGCGCTGAGGTTTATCAAAAAATATTTTGTATTTGGTGTTTTGTATATTGTATATTCTGGCTGAAGCGGCTTTATGGCGATAACGGATTTTAGTTTTTATTTTCATTGGAAGTTTTGCTTGCCCGCCGAAGCCTTGGCGAAAGTGGGGTTCTTTACCCGAAATCCAATTGACATCTTTTACCAATAATTCTTTTTTTAATAAATCCTTTTCATTTCTTGTCACGATTAAATAATTTTTCTTTAAATCTTTATCCAAAACATAAAAAGGCCCGCCAGGCAACCCAATCCCTTTTCTTTGGCCAATCGTATAAAACCACAGGCCCGAGTGTTTGCCTAAAACATCTCCTTCTTTATTCATTATATTGCCTGGTTTTTCTTTAATATATTTTTTCAAAAATTTTTCAATACTATCTGCTATAAAACAAATCTCTTGAGATTCCGGAGTTTCTGCTACTGGCAATCTAAATTTCTTAGCTAAATTTCTCACTTGAGTTTTGGTGTAAATTCCGACTGGAAACAGAATCCGGTTTAGTTGATTTTGACTTAACTGCCACAAAAAATAAGACTGGTCTTTATCTTTATCTTTTGCCTTTAATAACTTATAATCTGGAATTTGGAATTTGGACTCCAACCCGCCCACCGCCCTCCCAGCCTTCGGCTGGGCCCCATTTGGAATTTCCCGCCGAAGGCGGGCGTAGTGTCCGGTGGCAACGAAATCAGCATCCAAGCTTAAAGCTTTTTCTAACAACAAACCAAACTTAATTTCTTTATTGCAAACAATGCAGGGATTCGGCGTCCGGCCGGCTTTATATTCTGCCAAAAAATTATCAACCACTCTTTTTTTAAATTCTTTTTCAAAATTAAAAACATAAAAAGGGATTTTTAAAATTTTAGCCACTTTTCTTACCCTGATTTCAGCTTCCGGAGAACAACATCTATTAAAGCCGGGTAATTCACCCCTTTTGTGTTCAGCCCAAAACTTCATAAAAACTCCGATTACATTAAAATTAGCCCGCTTCAATAGGGCGGCCGCCACCGAAGAATCCACCCCCCCAGACATCGCTACTACTACTTTTTGTGCATTTTTTCTTCTAATTTTGTCCATTCTTTATATTTTTCCTCAATTTCTCTTCTTTCTTTTTCCGTTCTCTGATGCAATTCTTCAAGTTCTTTTGGAATTTCTTTTTTATTTTTTGACAAATAGTCGTAAATTGCTCCAGAAAGAGCGCCGGCGGCCAAAACCGAACAATGGATTTTTATCGGCGGCAAACCCCCTAAAGACTTAACAATTTCTTGTTTGTCAATTTTTAAGGCTTCTTTTAAAGTTTTTCCCTTAGCCAAATCAGTAATCACCGAACTCGTGGCGATAGCGGCGACGCAACCGAACGTTTCAAATTTAATATCTTTAATAATTTCTCTTCCTTTTTTATCTTTATCCACTTTTATATAAAGCCACATTACGTCTCCGCAATTGTGAAGACAAAATGCCTCGGAAGTAAAAGAATGAGATTTTGGAACTTCAAGATTGTAAACTTTGCCATTATAATTTTCTTTTTTTACATTTGTTATCGGCGTATAAAAATAATCTATATCAAACCAAGAATCCACTGAAGGGTAAGATTTTGGAATATATTTTAAATTAAGAATTGAGCATAATTTCATTAAAGAATCTCTTTGACCAATATGAATTCTGTAGCTCTTTTTATGCTTTACACCTTTGACCTGCCTTTCTTTGTCTAAATAAATAGAAGGGGCAATTTTTTGTCTCAAAAGCAACATTTTTATCTGTTGAGCTAATTTATAAGAAATCGTTGAATATCCTCCCCTGGGTGCTTCCCTATTAAGATTGACATAACCATCTCCCTTCCATAATCCATAAATTAAATGTCGTTGTTTCATAACTGGAAGATTCATAATAAAATCTGGAATTATCTTATTTTCAGCTCCGCTATTGAATAGTTTTTTAAAAAATCTAGCCAATCTCGCACTATACAAATTTACTATTGCTGTTTTCCTTTCCGGTATTTTCTTTATCGATACATCTAAATCGAAAAGTTTTTTTGATATTTTCTTTATATCTCCTATAATTTCATTTTCTGAAATATTTAATGCAAAAGAGATGAAAGTTTTAGATGGTTTATCTTGAACGCTCCCTTCGGCTAAAAAATAACCGAATATCCTTAATAAATCAGAATTAAGAGGGATTCTGTCTGGGATTCCTTTGCTTTTAAAATCCCATTTAGGTTTTGGAATATCCATTTGCAGATATTTCAAATCTCTTTCCTCTTTTAATATTGGATAAAGGGCAATGTCACCTTTTTTTAATTCCATTGCGTGAAACCAGGCAGAAGATAGTTCTCTCTTGTTTTTTGTTCTTAAGTATCTATCTCCTTTAGGCAGTTTTACCGCCAGGATAAGATGATCTGGCGTTAACTGGATTTTTCCTAATTTATTCTTTATAACTAACACTTTTTGTCTATAAAATCTGTTTGTAAGTTTGAGAATCTTATTATATTTACCGTTATGCGATAAGGCTTTTTCTTTCGAAGAAAGTTCTTTTATCTCTTGTAAATCATTATTGATGTGGATATTCTGATGAGGAGTCAAGCAAACAGGATTGCCGACCTTTCCCACTCCATCGGGATTTTTCATTTTGCCGTAATTGTGTGGTTTTTTAAAATATTTAATAACTTTTTTTGTGTAAAAATCTGTTTTAGGCATAAGTTTTATTTTTAAAAGGCGATATTTTTCTTAAATTTTTA
>Ga0210044_10008257_pt1 | contig 13036 bp, 11 predicted proteins | sample CryGey13umfilter_2_FD_183959 | JGI IMG/M metagenome (GOLD analysis project Ga0210044, IMG submission 183959) | Groundwater microbial communities from aquifer in Utah, USA - Crystal Geyser 4/9/14 3 um filter (SPAdes) (version 2) | ecosystem: Environmental > Aquatic > Deep subsurface >... | reverse complement strand
CGTCTGCAATCGAAAAATTTCAAGACCCTTTTGCTTGCGGATTCCTTAACGCCCTTGCGCAGCAACCTGGACGGTCTGGCCGATTTTGAAATCCATGGCCAGGGAAATTTCCACCGCCTGGACGATGCCCGGTTCGAGGGCAATTTCGCCCTGAAGAACCTGGTCTTTCTTCCCGAGGGCCATGTTCACAGGGTCACCCTGAACGCCGCGGTCCATTTTTCCGAGAACAACTTTCAACTGAGCCAGGGGCATCTGGAGTCGGACCGGAGCCGGGTTTTTTTCGAGGGTCTTTTTCAAAGGGGGCCCAAACCAAAAATGGAATTGAAGGTGACCGGGAAGCAGATGGTGGTCGAGGAACTGCTTCCCGCATCTTCCAGGGAAGAGGACGATCTGGGAAAGTTCCTGAACGAATCGCCGTTGTTTGCCAATGGAACGTGTCAGGTCACCTTCGACCTGGAGGAACTGGATTATAAATTGTTGACCTTGAAAGAGGTTTCGGGAGACATTTTCGCGGAGAAAAAGAAGTTTAGAATCAGCAAACTGGATTTTGGCAAGGAAAACAAAATCCGTGGCCGGGGAATCTTCGAAATGGAAGGCCCGGATTCCAGCCGGTTCAAAGGGTTGCTTCAGGCCAAGGGCATCCCCGCTCAGGACCTGTTTGCGCTGTTCGGCGACACCTTTCAAAGCGGGATGACCGGTCAACTGAAAGCTCTGGACATCCGTATCAAAGGCGAGGGCAAGGATTGGAAGGAGATCGGAAAATCGCTGGTGGCCAAACTGGCCCTGGACTTCAGGTCCGGTCAGATCGATCACGGCAAGTTGAAGCGCGGCGTCCTGAGGCTGTTTGATTTGAAAACGGAGGACAAGGATTCCGAAGAAACACTGAAAGATAAATTTACCCCCTACGAGCAGATTGCGGGCGCCTTCACGCTTTCCAGGGGGATCGCTGAAACAGAGGATTTTATTTACGAGAACGACACTCGCAGAAGTTCCCTGGTGGGCAAGTTCGATCTGGACAAGCGTGAAATGGACACGGTGGTGGGCGTGGCGCCCCTCGCCGCGCTGGACAAGTTTCTGACAAAAATCCCGGTGGTTGGAAAAATTATTACGGGGGGAGACGAGGAAAGCCTGGTCAAGACGTATTATGCCGTCAAGGGAAAATTTGATGATCCTCAGATCAGGCCCATTCCCTTTACGTCGCTCACCAAAAAAGTGGTCGGTATTTTTCAGGGCATTTTACAGACGCCGGAATACATTCTCACCCTTCCCCGCGACGAGACCAATTGATCCTGCCGGGGGTTTTCCCTTTCAGCGCGGCTGAATATCAACGATCTGAAGTTTATCTGCAGACGGGCCGAGATACGAGGCCATGACGGCGCCAATCACCGGAATGTGCTCGTCCACCTGCGAGAGTGGAACGGCGGCGGGTTGCGCCCTAGGGGCGGGTTTGGACGGTTCCTCGTAGGGGAGGAGGTAGACAAGGGCGCGGATGAAATAAATCAGAATGGTCAGGACGAGAAAAATGACCGATATGGCAATAATCGAAACCGTGATGGATGTCAGTAAAATATCGCTCATTGGGCTTTCCTAAGGCGCGGTCAGCGCCTGGGTGACCGTGTTGATCGCGGTATGGGCTTCCGGGCCCGCGTCACCGAACAGGGAAAGAAAAACGCCTGCCGCAACCGCGCTTCCGATGACTCCCGCCACGTTGGGCCCCATGGCATGCATCAACAGGAAGTTGGTATGGTCTTCCTCGGCCCCGACCTTCTGGGAAACCCGGGCGGCCATGGGCACGGCGGAAACTCCCGCGGAGCCGATCAGCGGATTCACCTTGCCGCCGCTCATTTTGCACATGATTTTCCCGAAAACCACGCCGCCAGCCGTTGCAAAAGAGAACGCCAGCAGACCGAGGATGATGATTTTGATGGTTTCCAGTTTCAGGAACGATTCCGCCGTCATGGAAGAGCCGACGGCGAGCGCCAGCAGAATGGTCACGATATTGATCAGGTGAGTTTCCGCGGTTTCATGCAGTCTTGCCGTCACCCCGCTTTCGCGGAACAGGTTCCCCAGCATGAGCATGCCCAAAAGCGGCGTGACTCCGGGAAGCATCAGACAGCACACGATGGTGACGCCGATGGGGAATATGATTTTTACCGTCGGCGAAATGGGTTTCAACTGCGCCATTTTTATTTTGCGCTCCTTTTGAGTCGTCAACCAGCGCATGATGGGCGGTTGAATCAAAGGAACCAGGGACATGTAGGAGTAAGCGGCAACCGCTATGGGAGCGAGCAGGTGCGGCGCAAGCTTTGTGGCCAGAAAGATGGAGGTCGGTCCGTCGGCCCCGCCGATAATGCCGATGGCGCTGGCTTCCTTTAAATCGAATCCCAGCGCGACGGCGCCGATCAGGGTCGTGTAGACTCCGACCTGAGCCGCGGCGCCAAGAAGAAGCGTCGAGGGATTGGCAAGCAGGGGACCGAAATCCGTGAGTGCGCCCACTCCCAGAAAAATAAGAGGCGGCAGGACTTCATGTTTTACTCCCTGGTAAAAAAAGTTCAAAAGTCCCCCGGCATCGGTGCTGGCCATCAGGCTCATGGGAATATTGGCCACGAGACAGCCAAACCCGATGGGGAGAAGCAGGAGAGGTTCAAACTTTTTCCATATGGCAAGGTAGAGCAAAACACAGGAAATGACCAGCATCACGACATGATCCAGCGTGAGCGCCGTAAAGGCGGTCGTTTCCAGTATTTTCCCTGCCGCTGTTGCAAAACTCAGATCCATAATTTAGATCGTCAGCCTATTGTGAGAATTTCGTCGCCGGTTTTGACGTTGTCGCCTTCCCTGACCAGAATGGACTGGATGACGCCGCTACAATGGGATTTAATCTCGGTTTCCATTTTCATGGATTCCATGATGATGAGGGTATCGCCCGGATTCACGGTGTCGCCGACTTTGCATTTGATGGAAAAAATCGAACCGGGAAGAGGGGAGGTGAGCGCCTCTTTGACGTCTGCGGCGGCAGGAGCGGGTGTAGGCGCGGGAGCGGGCGAGGCTGCCGGAGCATTGGCAGGGGAACTGACCGGTGCGGAGCCTGCCGGAGCGACTTCCACGTGATACTCCTTGCCATTGATCTTGACACTGTATGCCGCACGGCCTCCAGGAACATGGGCCGGAGCCAAGGCCGGCGCCGCTGTTTCCGGCGCGCCCTTGGGGGCCGCCTTTTGTGGTGCGGGGGCTGCGGGCATCGGTTTGTTACGGGTTTCAAAAAATTTCAGCGCCACCTTGGGAAACATGGCATAAGAAAGCCGGTCATCCTCGGACTTGAAATTGCTTCCCAGTTCCTTGATGACGGTGCTCCATTCCGGTTCGAGAAGATCCGCGGGCCGGCAATCGATGACTTTTTCGTTTTCCGAGACTTTTGCCAGCAATGTCTCATCTATCTGAGCGGGAAGTTTGCCGTATTTTCCCAGGACGCATTCCCGGGTTTCCTTGGTGATAATTTTGTACCGCTCTCCGGTTAAGACGTTCAGCGTGGCCTGGGAACCGACGATCTGGCTGGTGGGCGTGACCAGCGGCGGATAGCCCATATCCTTGCGCACTCTGGGGACTTCCTTCAACACCTCGTCGAGCTTGTCCAGGGCGTTCTGCTCGCGCAGCTGGTTTTCCATATTGGAGATCATGCCCCCCGGGATCTGGGATTTAAGGATGTTGATGTCCACTCCCTTGAAATCGCTTTCAAACTGGGAGTAATTTTTTCGCACCTCGGCGAAATAAACCGATATCTCCTCCAGAAGATTCAGGTCGAGACCGGTGTCGTAGGGCGTTCCCTTCAGCGCGGCGACCAGACTTTCGGTGGGATAGTGAGAGGTGCCCATCGACAGGCTGGAAATGGCCGTGTCGATCATGTCCACTCCGGCGTCTATCGCGCATTGCAGGTTCATGCCCACAAGGCCTGTGGTCGCGTGGGTGTGCAGGTGAACGGGGATTTGAATGTTCTTTTTTATTTCTGAGATCAATTCATGGGTCACAAACGGGGTCAGCAGACCGGCCATGTCCTTGACGCAGAGAATGTCCGATCCCATGTCCTCCAGTTGCCGGGCCATCTTCACATAGAGCTCCAGATTGTGCACCGGGCTGACGGTATAGCTGATGGACCCTTCGACAATTTTATCACATTTTTTTCGGTGTTGACGGCGGTTTCAATGTTGCGGAAATCGTTCAGCGCGTCAAAGATGCGGAATATATCGATACCCTCGTCCGCCGAATGTTTTACAAAGCGTTCGACGATGTCATCGGCGTAATGCCTGTAGCCGACGCAATTCTGCCCTCTCAGGAGCATCTGGAACGGGGTATTGGGAATCTTCTTTTTGAGTTTGCGGATGCGCTCCCAGGGGTCTTCGTTGAGAAAACGAAGGCACGAGTCGAAGGTGGCCCCTCCCCACATTTCCAGGGAAAAGAAACCGACCTGATCGAGCTTCTCGGCGATGGGCAACATGTCCTCGGTCCGCATCCGGGTCGCGAGCAGAGACTGGTGAGCATCCCGTAAAGCAACCTCTGTGATCTTTATTGAATGTGGCGGCACTCCCATATCCATCTATCCTTTATTTTCTTCGAATCAATGCGATGAGTGGTTTATTTTTCTGTAAAAACAAATCCTGGGCGACATTCCTAGCCTGTAACCTTGCTACCGGATTACAGTTGGCCTCTCTATATATAACAAAGGTCAGGCAAAGCTATCCTGAAAATATTCCAAGACATGCCAAACCTGACCGGGATTCATGGAATAGTAAAGTATTGAGTTTGCAAAATCAAATGTTATTTCCGCCAGGTGATGGGCAGAAAAAGAAGCATGATGGTGTAAACTTCCAACCGGCCCATCAGCATGTAAAAGATGAGCAGGGCCTTGCCCAAAAATGGGATCTCCGCATAATTTGCAGAAGGGCCGACCAGCCCCAACCCCGGACCCGTTGTGGCGAAGCAGGACAAGGTGGCAGACAATGCTGAAACCATGTCCAGATCAAGCAGTGATAAAAAAATGAAACCAAGGGCCGCCAGACCGAAATACATGAACGTCAGCGCCACCACATTGGTCTGGTCCTCCGGGTCAATCGTTTTGTCACCCACTTTCACCGGAAAGACGCCCTGGGGATGCACCAGCTTTCTTAACTCCTGCAGGGCGATTTTAAACAGGATGATGTAACGGATGATTTTTAACGACCCGCTGGTAGACCCGTGGCATCCTCCTATCATCATGATCCCAAGAATCAAAAAACGGAGGATATCCGGCCATTTATTGAAATCGTCGGTAGAGAATCCGGTGGTGGAGTTGATGGAAACCACGGTGAAAGCCGCACTCCTGAAAGCATCTCCCGCGTTCATTTGGGTCCCGGATTCAATCAGCTTCCAGGTGACGAAAAGGATGCAAATGAGAATCATCAAAGAATAAACCCTTAATTCCGGATCCTTGAAAACGGCGCCAAAGTTTCTGGAGAGCAGATGATAATGGAGCGAGAAGTTGATCCCTCCCAGGAACATGAATAGGATGATGACGGATTCAACATAACCGCTGTTAAAGTAAGCAACGCTTTTGTCATGGGAAGAAAACCCCCCTGTGGACAAAGTTGAAAAAGTGTGGCAGATGGCATCAAATAAATCAACACCCCCTACCCATAGAAAAATGATTTCCAGGCAGGTGAGAACGATATAAGTCTTCCACAGGATCTTGGCGGTTTCGGCAAGACGGGGCCGCAGACAGTCGATCGTGGATCCCCCCGGTTTTTCTGCTTTGAATAAATGAAACCCCCCAATGCCGAGAACGGGAAAAATGGCCAGGGATAACAGAATAATTCCTCCTCCGCCGATCCATTGGGTCATGCTTCTCCAGAACAGAATTTCCTTTGGAGCGCTGTCGATGTTTGATAGAACGCTGGCGCCCGTGGTGGTGAATCCGCTGGTGCTTTCAAACAAGGCATCGATGAAATTCGGGAAGACCCCGGTCAGGAAAAAGGGCAGAGCTCCGAACAGGGACATGGACAGCCATGAGAAGGCGACGATGGCAAAACCTTCCCGGTCGCGGAGAGATTCATCGTCAAAGGGAAGCCATTTCCAGAGGGCCAGCCCCGCCCCCAGTGATAATGCCAGGGTCAGGGAAAAGGCTTGGATTCCCGTCAGATAGCCGTCGATGGCGGGCGTTCGACAGTAGAGCGAAACTCCCAGGGGGAACAGCAGAAGCCCTGACAACAGGAGGAGCAATATCCCAACGACATTGAAAACAGTCTGGTTGTTCATTAATTAATGAGAAAATTTGTTCGGAAAAGGATCTTCAGATTAGCCCTTTTAGTCCACGGATCATTGTAAGGAGAGAACGGAGAAAAGTAAATCCGGAGAGTCAGGCAGGTTTTATTTTTGCCACGTTGCGGGAAGGAATATCAACATGACACCGAAAATTTCCAACCGTCCCAGCAACATCAGGAATATGGTGATGGCCTTGCCCAAGACGGGGAGATCCGCATAGTTTCCTGTGGTTCCAACGGAACCAAGTCCCGGTCCAACATTGGAAATGGTAGCCACCGAGGCGGAAAAAGCGGTGGTCAGGTCAACGCCCATAAAGGAAAGCAGGATGCCGCTCATGGCGAACAGGCCGAAAAAAAGAAACGTTAGCGCGACCACGTTTGTCAGGTTTTCCGGGTCAACGGTTTTTTCTCCCACTTTGATATGAAAAATCGCCCTGGGGTGAACCAGCTTTTGAAATTCTCTGGCGATCACCTTAAACAGAATGACGAAGCGGATCACCTTCAGGGAGCCGCTGGTGGACCCGGAACACCCCCCCACAAACATGATAGCCATCATCAGAACACGGAGAAAATCCGGCCATTCATTGAAATCATCTGTTCCGAATCCGGTGGTGGTGTTGATGGACATCACCGTGAAAGCGGCGCTGCGGAAGGCTTCCGCCGGATCTTCCTTGGTGTTGGTTTCCATGAGGCCCCAGGTGACGAAAAGGATGAGCACGAGAATCATGAAACAATAAGCGCGGAATTCCGGATTGCTGAATACCGTGTTGAAATTTCTCGAAACCAGGTGGTAATGGAGCGCGAAGTTGGTTCCCCCCAGAAACATGAACAGGATGATGACCGATTCCACATAGACGCTTTCGAAATAGGCGATGCTTTGGTTATGGGTGGACAAACCTCCAGTGGAAACCGTTGAAAAGGTGTGACAGACCGCGTCGAACAGATCGACCCCGCCGAACCAGAGAAAAATGATTTCAAGTAAGGTGAGCACGAGATAGGTTTTCCAAAGAATCTTCGCGGTTTCCGCCAGTCTGGGCTGCATACGCTGGACGGTGGAGCCGCCGGGAATTTCCGCCTTGAACAACTGAAAACTGCCGATACCGAGGACGGGGAAGATCGCCAGCGATAACATGATAATTCCCATCCCGCCAATCCATTGCGTCATGCTTCGCCAGAACAGTACCTCTTTGGGGGCGGTATCGATGTCCGTCAGAATCGATGCTCCGGTGGTGGTGAACCCGCTCATGCTTTCGAAGAACGCGTCGATGAACTGGGGGCAGACCCCCGTCAGCATGAAGGGAATGGCGCCAAAAACAGCGACGGCCACCCAGGATAGAGCGACAATGGCGAACCCTTCCCGGTCTCTTAATTTTTCGATGCCGGAGGGCAACAGTTTCCACAGGGCTATGCCTGCCGCAAGGGATATGGCGAAGGTTATCAAAAATGCTTCCAGACCGCTCATGTAACCTGGCATGGCAGGCGTCCGGTAATACAGGGAAAGCCCGAGCGGAACCAAAAGCAAGCCGGACAGAAGAACCAGCAATACTCCGATAACGTTGAATATGGCTTTGATGTTCATCGGAACGGGAGAAAGTTTCTTTTGCTTCCGAACAGTTTCTCGATTTTTTCGATGGCCTGGGGCAAGGCGACGACAATGACCGAATCGCCGGGTTGGATTTCGGTTTCTCCGTTGGGAACCAGCATATCCCCGTTTCTCAGGAGAGCGCCGATCATGGCGTTTTCGGGGAATTTTACCTTCGAAATTTTCTTATTGACGATGGACGATTTCGCATCCACGCCGATTTCCATGACTTCGGCATCTTCGATCAGTTTGAAGACCGACATCACGCGGCCTTTCCTGAGGTGCTTGAGAATGGCGCTGACCGTGATCAACCGGGGGTTGATGGTGATGTCCATGCCGATGGAATCCAGGATCGGCAGGTATTCGGGATCGTTGGTGATGACGAGCGCCCGTTTTGCCCCGTGCTTTTTGGCCAGTAACGCCGAAAGGATATTGGCTTCATCGTCCTCGGACATGGAAAGGAAAAAATCCGCATCCTTCATATTGATGTCGTTGAACAAATTCATATCGGTTCCGCTTCCGTGGTGGACGACGCACTTGGAAAGAACTTCCGCCGCCTGATTGGCATTTTCTCTGGAAGGTTCAATGAGGCATAAATCGCGGATGTTTTCCTGCAGGGCCTTCGCCAGGTTTATGGAAACCGGGTTGGCTCCGAAGATGACGATTTTCTGCACCTCCTCCACCGTTTTGTTCAGCATGGGCAGGAGGAAGGGTAAAAATTCTTTGTCGACAATGGTATAAATTTTATCTCCGGGTTGAATGGTGTCGTGGGCTTTGGGGATAACGAGCTTGCCCTGGCGGACAATGGCCACGATCAGAAACGAGTCCATCGCCGAAACACTGCTGAGTTCATGAATCTGCTTCCCGGCCAGAGGGGCGCTTTCGGGGACGTCGAACTCGCGCAGGAGGATGCCGCCGTCGGCAAACTCGGCAACGCTGACCACGCCGGGAGTGCCGATTATTTTTACAATGGTGTCGATGATGATCGACCCGGGATTGATGGAATGGTCGACGAAAAGTTCTTCCGGGCGGAAGATGTTTCCGGCTTCCGTAAACTCTTCATGCCGCAGGCGGGCAAAGCGTTTGGCGATGTTGAATTTTGAGGCCAGGAAACAGACCAGTAAATTGATTTCATCCTTGTCGGTGACGGCGATCACCATTTCCATGTTTCTTATCCCCGCCTGAACCAGGATGCTGGGAAGGCAGGCATTGCCGGTGACGGCCATGACGTCGAGCGTATCCGAAATACGGCGTATTTTTTCCGTATCCTGGTCGATGATGGCAATGTCATGACCTTCCTTGGAAAGTTCTTTGGCCAGGTTAAACCCGACGATACCGGCTCCAACGATGAGGATTCTCATAATCTATTGTTCTGTTGATTGAGGGGTTCAGTGGATCGCGCTATGGGGTGTCATATCGACTGCAACCTGCATTTTCAGAGGGAGGGACACAGGGCTCCTCAGGGCTTGTTCAGAAATTTCAGGAAATCGGAATCATCGGACAGGAGAAGGGTCGTATCGGTTTTCAAGGAATTTTTATAGGCATCCATGGAACGAATGAAGGAGAAAAAGCCGGGATCTTTCTGATATGCTTCGGCGTAGATTTTAATGGACTGGCCATCGCCTTCTCCACGGATTTCCTGCTCTTTTTTGTAGGCTTCCGCAACCAGGATCGTTCGCTCCTTGTCGGTTTGCGCCCGGATCTTGGTGGCCTCTTCCTTGCCTTCGGACCGGTATTCCATGGCGATTCTTTCCCGTTCCGTGCGCATCCGGTTGAATATGGAGTTGGCGATTTCCGGGGGCAGGTCGGTCCTCTTGATTCTCACCTCGACGACTTCGATTCCGTATTCAGAAGCTTTTATATTGGCCTCCTCGGATACTTTTTTCATGATGGGCTCACGCGTCTCGGTGATAATGTCGTGCAGGTCGTGCGTGCCGATTTCGACCCGCAGTTCGGAATAGAGAATGTCGTCGAGACGGGACTCCGCCCCCCTTTCATCGCGCACGGTTTCCAGAAACTTCAGAGGCTCGGTGATCCGCCAGACGGAAAAACTGTCTATCAGCAGGTTTTTCTTGTCCTTGGTGATCACTTCCGCTGGCGGAGAATCGTTATCCAGCAGTTGCTGGGAAAAATACCTGACCTGCTGAATGAAAGGAATCTTGAAATACAATCCCGGCGCGGTGATGATCTGTTTGGGCTTCTGCAATTCCAGAACGACGGCGCTCTGAGTCATATCCACCGTGAACATGGAAGAAGAGACGAGGACGATGACCAGCAGGCCGATGATAATGGCGGTATTTTGTTTCATGGGTTATTTCTTTGAATCCGGGAAAACCGGGTTGCTGGACAATGGAAGAATGGGGAGAACCCCTTGTTTCTGACTTCCCATGAGAAATTTCTTCATAGAAGGCAGGATTTCTTCCATGGTTTCGAGGTAAATGCGTTTGCGCGTGATGTCAGGCGCCTTTCTGTATTCCTCATAGCGCGATAAGAACCGTTTGACATCACCCTCCGACCTTTTGACTTTTTCCTCGCGATACGCCTCGGCCCCCTGAACAATCTGGGCGAAGCGCCCGCGTGCTTCCGGGATCACGGCGTTTCTGTAGCCTTGGGCTTCGTTGATCATCCGCTCCTTATCTTCCCTGGCGCTCACCACGTCCTTGAAGGCGGCGGCGACCTGTTCCGGGGGATTGACGTCCTGGAGCTGAACGGTGACGATCTGAATTCCCGACCGGTATTTGTTGAGCAGGCTCTGCACCATGTCTTTGGCCTGAACCTGGATTTCCGCCTTGCCGGTGGTCAGGGCTTCATCGATTTTACGGCTTCCGATGATGCCGCGCAGAATGGTTTCCGCCACATCCCGCACCAGTTTCTCCGGCCTCTTGACATTGAATAAAAAAGCCACCGAGTCGGAAATACGGTATTGCACCACAAGCAGGATATCGACGATATTCTGATCTCCGGTCAACATCAGGGATTCGTTGGGAACCTTTTGTACCTGGCCGGAAGGCGTTGCGCGAAAGCCAATTTCGATACGCCGGACCTGCCGGATCTTCGGAGTTGCCACGTGTTCGACGGGAGATGGAAATTTAAAGTGCAGACCGGGGGATGCGGTCCGGGAAAACTTGCCGAATGTGGTCACGACCCCTTCCTCGTCGGGCTCGACAAAGTAAAACGTTCCCGGCAGAATCCAGATCACCAGAAGCAGGATGATGATCCCGAGAAACATCGAAGGTTTGAATTTTGGAATTTTAAGCTGGGGAAAATCAAAGGGAGGCCTTCCCCCCGGTGGTTCACCCCCGCCTCCGCCCCTGGGTCGCTCTTCGGGGCCCCTTGGTTCGTGCAGATCATCCCAGGCCATAGTTTATTTATTCTGAAAAATAATTGATATTGAAAGGCAAAAAATATGTTCAGTCGGGTTACGCTAGCAAACTCAACCTGCAATGTCAATAATGGGTGTTCAGAAGAATTGCGCGTTAAAACTAGTTTTGTTTGAGCTTTGCGGCTTCGTTCAATGCAGACTCCGCCTCTTCTTCGCTTTGTCCCTTGAGCTGGTGCCCAAGGTAATAGGAGTGATCGATCAGGGATTCTCCATCGAGGAACCCGTCTGGAGAATCCGTCTCATACAGGTATTCGTAAATCGGGTTTTCCGCGGAGGTGTAAAACAATTCCAGATCTTTGGGGCCGATGGGTTGTCCCAGAATGATTTTTACCGAGGCAGGATCCATTTCAAAATTCGCCTTGGCCAGGTTCACGGCGTCTTCACGGGATTTCCCCTGTCGCATTTCCTTTTCGATAAAACCTGCAATGGCCCTGTTGCGTTTCTTGAATGAAAAGTGCGTGTAACCGGAGTTTTTGCCAATCATGAAGTCGAGCTCATGAAAGTAAAGCTGCACCCAGTCATCGAAATCCAGCTCCACGCCTTCCGCTATACTGTACTCCCTGGCCTTGTCCGGTTTTTCTTTTACCAGCCGGTTGTATATTTTCACAAACCGTTCGAGACAATCGTAGACCACGGCATGATAAAAGGGATTCATCCTGTACCAGTTGTTGGTGGAGTTATGCGCGTTGACCAGTTTGCGGAGCATCAACAGCAGGGTGTCCGGCTCCTGGATGAATGAAGCCGACATGGGAAACGCCTGATTTATATAGGCCCGCATTTTTTCCGGGGCATCGCTGAAGTCTTCCATGTTTTTTTGCAGATAGGTTTTGGAGTGATCCAGCGCGTGATAAATCAGTTTTTCATGGTTCAGCTTGCGCTGATAGTCCATATACTCCTTTAACTTGGGAGTCTTGGATTCTTCGGGATGAGCGGGCTTGTTTTTGCTGATGTCCTTGGCAAACGCTAACATAGGGTTTTCTCGTCTCTTTCCTCAAATTGTTGCGATGTTTTATTTTGACTGGAAAACCGCATGATTTCAAGCAATTTTGGGAAACCCGGGTTAAGCCTCTGTTTTAACGAAATAAAACCGGTGCCCGGCGGATGCAATTATCCTGAGTGTTAGCCGGATTTGGCAGTACCATATTAATTTAAGGCGGCTTTTATTTAAAATTTTCGCAAGGAGACGGAGCGATGCGATCAAATCTTTTTTCCAGAGTGTCCATTTTTTGCGGCGCGGCCATTTTTTCTGTGGCTGTGGGAGCCGGCGATTGCAGGGGAGAGGATCTGCCGGGAGGCGGCATTTCCGAAAAAAGCGATGCGGTCATGGAGAATAAGTTGCAGGAGCAGGAACAGGTTAGAAAAAGATTCCGCGAAAAAAGAAAAGAATTGAGAGAGCAAAGGCAGGAACAGAGGGGTAAGGCCCAGGAGGAGTTCGGTGAACATAAAAAGGAGATGCGGGAGAAAAAGCAGGAAATGGCTGAGGAGCATCGGCAGAAAATGCAGGAGATGAGAGAGCAGAAAAAAGAAAAAATGCAGGAGATGTCCGGGGAAGAGCGGATGAAAATGCAGAAGGAAAAGGCGGAGTTCCGTGAAAAAATGAAAGAGAAAAAGAAAGCCCGAAAAGAACGCAAACCCGGAAAAGCGGAAGAATGAGAATCAGCCTGGCCAAGGGAAAAACCGCCGCCGTTTTTGTGCCGGGCCGGGCCAGCAGGCAGAGCGATGGCCAATCAATACAGGGTCATTTCCCCATCCTCATTGAACTCCATCCCCCGGGCGGCCAGA
>Ga0210044_10008254_pt1 | contig 13037 bp, 12 predicted proteins | sample CryGey13umfilter_2_FD_183959 | JGI IMG/M metagenome (GOLD analysis project Ga0210044, IMG submission 183959) | Groundwater microbial communities from aquifer in Utah, USA - Crystal Geyser 4/9/14 3 um filter (SPAdes) (version 2) | ecosystem: Environmental > Aquatic > Deep subsurface >... | reverse complement strand
CGGTTTTGTTGTTTTTCGCACTGATTCAAGCATCGGACGAATCAGCTCAAATTGTTTGCGACTCACGTCGCTTGGATAGGTTTTTCTCATATATACTTATAACAGGACTTAATGCCATAAGTATATATTAAAAACTCTTATTTTAACAGTAATTAATTGTAAACAGGCTCTTAGCAAATTTCAGGTTTTTCCCATTGACAAGAAGGCAGAAATATGCTATAGTATTGATGTTTTATAAATATATTCTCGATTTATTCGGGACTGGACCCTCTTCGGACATGCCCAAGAGCGGCCTGGTAACTCAAATGCATGTATGCTGACAAAACGAAAAAAGCAGAACGTGATCAAAAAGTATCAGACCCACGAGGGAGATACGGGATCAAGTCAAGTACAAATCGCTATCTTGACGACAGAGATCGACGAATTGGTTGGTCATTTGAAAAAACATCATAAGGATCATTCCTCACGCCGAGGACTTCTCCGTAAAGTTGGAGAACGACGACGACTCCTTCGTTATTTGAAAAAAGAAGACGTAAAAGCTTGGGAAGCATTGGTCATTGATTTGAAACTCAAGCAAGCCAAAAAACTTGTAAAGCCTTCAAAAAAGGAAGAAACCGTAGAAACAGCAGATGAATCCAAAACCTCAGCAAAATAAAAATCCTCTGAAACACCCCGAGCAACGTGTCGGGGTGTTTATTGATGTGCAAAATATGTACTACTCTGCCAAAAATTTGTTTGGCAAGAAAGTAAATTTTGGGAACATCGTGAAAGAAGCCGTTGCTGGTAGAAAATTGATTCGTGCGATTGCATACGTTGTTCGTACTGAATCTCAAGACGAGCAACCATTCTTTGAAGCGCTCTACAATCTGGGTATCGAAACGCGTGAAAAGGATTTGCAGATTTTTAGCTCTGGCAACAAAAAAGCAGATTGGGATGTAGGATTGACCGTTGATGCGATTCGTCTTGCACCGAGTCTCGATGCTGTCATTATTGTATCTGGCGACGGAGATTATGTCCCACTGGTAGAATATTTGCAAAAAAGTTCTGGAAAGCAAGTCGAAGTCGTGGCGTTTGGTGAGACCACCTCCGGGTGGCTTATTGATAGCGCAGATGATTTTATCGATCTGTCGCACGCCCAAGCAAAGTTTACGATTCCAGATCGCACGGCTGCGAAGAAACGTCGCGCTTCGTAGACGTGAGCCACAAAAAACTATTTTTTGACAAACAAAAAAGTAGCAAGGACTAAGTAACAAGGAATATGTATTACGCGTGCACGTTACTTACTACTTAGTACTTGGTACTGATTACTCATTACGCTGATCTTGAGAAATCTAGGTCTCAAGCCAGTGCACCATATGGATGCACGGTAAAGATCTATCTTCTCCAGGTCAGTATCTAAATCTAGCTGATCTATGCTCGATGTAAAACAATGGTCCACCGAGTGGGGTGGCCGCACGCTGACTATTGAGGTTGGCAAACTTGCACTCCAAGCGAATGCAAGCTGTACGGTTCGCTATGGCGACACGATGATATTGGCTACGGCCATCATGTCGAGTCGAAAAAGCGACATGGACTTTTTTCCACTCTCTGTAGAGTTTCAAGAAAAACTGTCTGCAGCAGGAAAAATCAAAGGATCACGTTTCATGAAACGTGAAGGACGACCAAGTGATTGGGTTGTTCTTTCTGGTCGTATTATTGATCGATCTATCAGACCGCTCTTTGATGACACGATGCGAAATGAAATCCAAGTAATCCTCACGCCACTTTCTATTGATGGCACAGCAGAAACACAAGCGGTAGGACTTATTGCTGCGTCAACAGCGCTTGCGATGTCAAACATTCCATGGAATGGGCCTATCGGTGGAGCAGTCGTTGGTCGCAAAGATGGAGAACTGATTCTCAATCCAACTGACGAAATGATCACAGAAGGAGATCTCGATATGATCGTCGCAGGATCACCTGAAAAATTGGTCATGGTAGAAGCGGGATCAACAGAAATCGGTGATACCGAATTTGTTGATGCAATGAAATGGGGATGCAAAGAATTGCAACCTGTTATTGATCTTATCAAACAAGTCCAATCAGAGATTGGACAAGAAAAAGTATATCCGTCTGCTGATGCAGAAGAAGCTACAGATATGGTCGCTGCAAAAAAGAAAGCAGAGGCATTTCTTGCATCTGTTGCTGACACCATGATGTTTGATTCTGTAAAAGCTGGACGAAAGGCACGTGTATCAATGGTGACTGCTATCGAAGAAGCCACAAGTGCACATTTGCTCGAACAAGGTATTGAAGAAGATATTGTGAAGCTTGTTTTGAAAAAAGTACAGTACCTTGTCGGTGCAGAAATTACCAAACGAATTTTAGAAAAAGATCAACGACTTGATGGACGCACATTGACAGAAGTTCGCCCACTCAATATTGAAGTAGACTTGATTCCTCGCGTGCATGGCTCTGCTATGTTTATGCGCGGAGATACACAAGTATTGACTACGGTCACCCTTGGTGCGCCTGGAGATATCCAACTGCTCGACGATATGATGGAAGATGGTCTCAAGCGGTATATGCATCATTATTCTGATGCGCCATTTACGTATGGTGAGACAGGATGGATGCGTGGACCAAGTCGACGAGCTATTGGACACGGTGCACTCGCAGAGCGCGCTGTCGAGCCTATGCTCCCACTCGAAGAATCATTTCCATACGCTATTCGTACGACGAGTGAAGTGCTCGGATCCAATGGATCAAGCTCTATGGCATCTACCTGTGCATCGACCCTGTCACTCATGGCAGCTGGTGTACCACTCATCAAGCCTGTTGCTGGTATTGCAATGGGACTTGCGTCTGACCTCGAAGGAACAGGCAAATGGAAAGTATTGACTGACCTCCAAGATGTCGAAGATGGCAAAGGTGGTATGGACTTCAAGATTGCAGGAACCGTCGATGGTATTACTGCTGTTCAGATGGATACGAAAACACAAGGACTGACATGGGATATTGTAGAACAAGCATTTGCTCAGTCTGTCGTTGCTCGTCGAGATATCCTGGCACAAATGAAGGCAGTGATTGCTGAACCACGAGCAGAACTTTCTGAATACGCTCCACGTATCGTGACCATGAAGATAGATCCAGAGAAAATTGGAGATATTATTGGTCCAGGTGGAAAGACGATCAAGAAGCTTACTGCTGACACTGGTGTGACGATCGACATCGAACAAGATGGTCGCGTCCTCCTGACGTCAAATGATGCAGACGCCATGGCAGAAGCGGTTCGTCAGATTGAAAGTATTACTAAGACAGTCGAAGCAGGAGAAATCTATGACGGAGAAGTCGTTCGTATCGAAGACTTCGGCGCATTCGTCTCCCTTACTCCAAACAAAGATGGCCTGGTCCATGTGAGTGAGATCTCATGGGAGCGAACTGACAAGCCTAGTGATGTTCTCAAACTTGGGCAGAAAGTGAAAGTGAAAGTGAAAGAAATTGACAATCTGGGTCGTGTGAACCTGACCATGAAGGAACTCACCGAAAAGCCAGAAGGCTATGTGCCCCCACCACCGCGACCACCACGAACTGGTGGTGACCGCAACGGTGGATCTCGTGGACCACGAAAGTCATTTGGTGGACGGTAGACCCGGGCTCCGCTAACCTGCCTGCCGGCAGGAGCTGCGTCGGGCAGGCTCTCCCAAAGGCGGGTAGACTTAAAAGCAAAATCTGATACAATACAACCATCACAAATTTTGTGGTGGTTGTTTTTTTATAGATACTGTATGGACAGGTATTCTGGAATTGATATACACGAAGCCCAAAATTTTTCTTTTGGGGATAGGGAAGAGGAGGAAGTTGTGCCGGAGCAGGACGTGTCTTTTTTTGAATTACTTCAAAAACTTGGATATTCAAGTGTACTCGATATCCCAAAAATAGAATATGACGAACATGAACGATCAGATATTCGTATCCTCCGAGATGCTGCTGAGCGAGAAGGTTCTTTTTTTGATACAGTGTATTTAACTGAACTTTTGGCTGAATCTTTGTCATATTGGGAGGTGGGAACAAAACGTTCTTTGTTACGAGCCGAATGGAGAAATATACAAAAAGCTGGATTGGTGTCAGGTGATTTGCAGGCAGATATTCTTTCTGATGACGAAGTTGAAACTATTTTTTCATCATATAGAGACGAAGCTCCTGAGTATTTTCAATGGCAAGAACGTTCTGATTTGGCATCCGATGTCAGAAAAAGATCACCAGAATTAGATGATTTTTATGATGTCTCATCTGAACAACTTGCCTATCTTCCTCAAGTACAAGCCGATAGGCATAGGCAAGAATTTCCTATTGTTTAAATAGCAAATGGTATAGGAGGTATATATTCTCAACAAGGTACGTTAGAAAAAATATTTTCTTTGGATGATGACACTTCACAACATATTGAAGCCTATTGGAAACATAGCAATGGAATGACAAAGGATCATATTGAATGGGCTGAAACAATTATTCAAAATGAAGAATTGGGCGTGTGGAATTATTTTCAAATTAGAAGCCTGCTTCCTGAACAAATTCGTGAGGAAATAGATGGTATTCTTTCTATTGATGTACCTAACGAATTGGATCGCATATTTGATACGCGGGCTGAATTTTTAGATGTTCTTCAAAAAATTGATATATCTCTGCAATTCGATTCAATGCAAGTAGAAAAGGTAGCGAAGGTAATAGATATTTTTCGAAAAGAACATGAGGTACTTTTTGAAGAATTGACGCATGGAAGAAAGATTTCATTAGCTCGTGTAGGGGTTCTAGATGCGTGTGTAGGATATACTTTTCGTAGGGGGGTTGATCCTCATTTTACGATAACACAGTATTTATACGATAGGGCAAAACTACCTTCAGAATTGACGGAAGAATTTGAATCAGAATTTCATTTGGAAATTCCAGAGTGGGCTGAAGATATAAAAAGTTATGATGCTTTTTTGTCTCGGGATGATGCCGATATGAGAGCATTCCTCGATACACATGTTGGAAAGCTACGTGAAATGATCGCATGGTTGAGGAATAAATTGGAAGAGTATAGTGAAAAGAGTCATGAAATTCTTCCTAAGCCAACTTTGCGATTACCCGAAGAAGCACTCAACGATATTATCGGTGATTTGGGACGTTCTCCTGATGAAGTTACTGATATAAAGAAAAGCTACACAGAGATGATGAGTCTTCGTTTTCGAAAGAGTGTAGAAGATATGTTTCATATACGTATGGAACATTTATCCATGCAAGAACAGTTATGGTTTTTAAGTTTTTTGCGTGACAAAGATAAAAAAATGGTTGAACAAGTACAAACATTGACTCAAGTATATGGATCAAATTTTTTACAACTCTTTTTATCTATCCAATATGAACGATCTTCTGGTGATCATGTCGTAAATTTGTTTTCTCATTTAAAAAAAGAGGACGGAGAAAAAATTCTTCATGTATATACATCAGTATATGAACAAATCGGAGATGCTTCTTTATTGCTTGCTGATGAGTATGGGGAAGGTCTGAGTATGTCTTTTGCCGATATCCAACAAGCATTGGCTGTGCGTGCAAAAGATCTTGTAATGGGTGTACACATTGAATCTCAAGGTGTTGATCAAAAAGTTATTGATTCTTTGTGTGATGAGTTGGGTGCTGAGACACCTGATGTTAAGGTTCTTTCAGGTTTTTTCAGAAAAATCGCAGATTCTTTAGGACATCACGAAGCTGGTACACTTGACCTTGCTTCATTTCAGAAAGGACAGGATCGACTTCTTGAATCATTGCGACAAGAACAAAAAATGGGATTGTTCAATCGTGCACTGGCAGCACGTGGTGAGCTTGCTCCAATTCCAGAAATTCATTGGCGAGTTGATCGTGGAAATGAAGAATACACACGGCGTTTTGGATTTGATTTGTTCAAATTGTTGGATCACATAAAAGATCCAAAGAGAAAAAAAGTATTGTTGGAATTTGGTCCTGGGAGTGGAAAAAGTAAACAAGAGCGTGCAGAAGCGGGTTTTGATGAATATTATCTTGACATGGCGATGGCAAATAAAGTGTATTATCCACTCAACAAATTTATTGAGGGGGTTATTGATTGGGGTGCTCTCGAGCAAGAGATTGGACCACTAACAGTTGGTGATAGAGAAGTCTTGTCAGACATGATGTATAAGACACTGATGATTTCTGATGGAGAAACAAGCAAAAATAATTTTTCTTATGCACATGAGAGAATTGAACAACTTACAAAAGATCCTTCGTCACTTCGTAACTTGTTATCACAGATTGCTCCGTCATTTGGTTATATGGTTGTTATTCCCGATACTATTAGTACTCGAGATGATCAGGGTAATGTCATATATCCATATAAGATAAATTTGACTGCGCAGGATAGAAAAGATCTACTTCATGCTGAAGAAGGTAGTGTTGATGCACGAAGTAATGTATTTTTAAAAGCAAAGCAATTGCTTGCTGAGGATATACAGAAATATTTTTGGGATGGAGAAGATCTATATGATGCCATTCCCGCATATACAAGTGGTATAATGGTAGGAGATTTTTCTCGTATTGAAGCACTAAAAGATGGACAGATTGACGTCGCCATTGGGGTACGTTCAACTGTATACAAACGTGGTGATGAATATATCCAATTTTTGGAAGATATGAGTCAAAAGCTCAAAGAAGGAGGAATATATATAGATGATAGTATTCGAGACAATGATGGCTGGACATATCGTATTGCCGAGATGCTTCAAGCAAGACAATCTTTTCCAGATGGTATTTCTCTGACCATAATTATAGGTCCAGGATTTCAGGGAGAAGATGCGCAAAAAGGTGACGTGCCTCTTGGATTTGTAATGCAAAAAGATGTTGTCATGAATGACGAGATTCAATCATTGCTTCAGGGAGGATATACTCTTTATGATTTTGATGAGTATATAAAAAGGTATGTTTATGATGGTGCACATATAAATCAAAAAACTCTTATGCAATTAGATGATAGTGGTCACCTTTATGAAACCGTGTCAGCATTTTTTCCTTCAGGAGAAGTACGAGTTGCGGCATGAACCCAGAGATATTCAAATAGGATACGGAAATTTTTTGCTATCGAAGTATCTTCAATAAGAAGCGCAATAGCGTCTTCTTTTTTTAATGTAGCAAAAAGAATTGTATTCCCTGAAATTTTTATATCCATCCCAAAAGGAAATAGATCGACCGGCAGACTTCTCATCTCGCGTTTTTCATGTTCACTTGTAATATTTATTGTGTTGCTTGCGGGGGCGACTACTCGATTAAAGATATTTTTTTCAATTCTTTTTTTGATAAATGTAGGGAAGTACTCTGGAATAAATTCTCCCATCTCTCCTTTGTCTTCTATACTGTCGATGGGTTGGCCCGTTTGTAGAATTTCTTCGTAGGCATCAATGACCCCTTCTTTCCCCTCAAAAAACCTCACTCCCGGCTTACTATTCGCCAACTGAAAACTCCCTACCACCTGTCGGACGGTTTCATTCATCTCTTCTTCGAGCAGCGCCAATTGGCGTTTTTTTTGATCAAGAAGTTCTAGGAGCTTGGTAGGGTGGACGGCCCGGTAGTAGGCAATACGACCGTCTTTTCTATATTCGACAAAGTCATCTGCAAGGAGCTGGGGGAGGACCTCGTAGACGGTAGCGCGGGAGAGCTGGGTGTGCTCTAGGATCTGTGGCACCGTGCTCTCACCATTTTCCGCTAAAATAAGGTACATTTCAGCCTCCTTTTCATCCATCCCGGCTTTTTGGAGGGTTTCGAGGGTTGTTTGGTTCATATGGGTGTGGATATCTCCTCCCCTAGCAGGGGAGGTTGGGAGGGGTCTGTAGTAAGAAACACGTTGTTTGCTGGCGCAGACCCCCTCTAACTCCCCCTGATAGGGGGAGGATTTATAAATTTGGCTAAAATAAGGGAAAAATGTGGGTAAAAAAGTTATTTGGGGATAAGTTTAGAGCTGTTTTTGGAAGTTTCCTCCCCTTACTAAGGGGAGGAGCAAGGTGGGGTTACTTAGAAGCAATAACAGTGGTAGTGCGTAAACCTCCCCTAGCCCCTCCTGGGTAAGGAGGGGAACTGCGCAATATCCAGTCCGGCTCCCATCTGGGTAGTGAGGAGTCTTATTTTTCCGCTAAAATAAGCCATTTTTTCGTGTATACCTGCAAATAGTTTGTTTTCAAAAGACAGGATTTTTGGCTTATTATAGCACTATTATAGCACACTAGTGATAACTTGTCAAGTGTCTCTGGACAGGTTATTTTGTATAAAAAAAGGCTTAGATTAAGCAAAAAAATAGATATGCACACGGCATATATCCACAAGGTATTGACAAATATCGTTTTGCATGATATAGTATTCCGTCAACATGAGAAAAGGGGAAGCGAGATTGACCCCCACCTTACAATCAACTTTAAGCTAAAGGGAAGGAGAGAGCCCTAAAGCAAATGTCATTCCGAGCGAAGTCGAGGAATCTCAGTGGAAACACGAGATCTCTCGATTCACTATCGTTCACTCGATATGACGTACTCGCATACTCTCTCCACCAAGAGAGTGTTTTTGTTTCTACAGACATGGGTGACAGGAGACCCGCCTACGCTAAAGCTACGGTGGGCAGGGAGGTCATAATCCGCCCAAGGCGGACAAAGAACGACACGGCACAGTACATCTTTCTAGAGTACACCACCGATTCATCGTTCGACCACATACTGCCATCCATATCTGTCGACACAATGCTCCCTTCAATAGTCCATCAATCGTCTCTTGCTTGTTGTGAGACGATTGGGGAAGCGAAGGTAGTAGCACTGAGTTGGCACAATCTTTACAAGTGTCTGATCCCGCATCGCCCGAGAAAAGGAAAGGAGAGAGATTCTTTCCGGCGATGTGAGATACACATCTGGTTTTTTTCTCCTCCATAGCTTTAGCGAAGGAGGGGAATGCTGATGGGAGTTGATAGTGATTGCTAAAGAAATTTGGTAAGGCACTCCTCCTCGATCAGACTACAGATTCACCAGAAACTGTAGTACCGAGTGCGTTCCTCTTTGATACATCGCAAGATGGATTGAAGTGGGAACAGTCGGTATTACCGAAGCGGAACTTCGTTACACGTAACATGTAGCATGTAACATGTAACAAGTCGCTTCGTTGAAGTATTGACTGAGAATCGTTCTTTCAAACAAACAATAACGGTGGGTGTTGAAAAACATCTCCCGGGACAGAATACATATATTTTGTAACAGGTGTTATGTGCTCCATGTTACGTGTTACGTGATATATGTATTTCATTTCCGGGAGGTGTGCCAGTGCTTGTTGCGCTGGGTGTATACGCCTACCGACCCAGGGGTCGCCATGCCCCGCCACCTGCCCACAGAAGGGCAAGGAGAAACCATGGCCACCGCGATGATGCCCGCCCCTGGCCGCCCCACCCTCAGGATCCCCGCCGCCCCGAAGGGGGCCTTCCCGGTCCGGATGCTGAAGAGCATCTGGACGACCCCGGTCGCCTTGGCGACCGAGGCCTACCGCCACTACGTGGCGGAGGGGGAGTGGGACGAGGGGCACCTGATGGTGCTCCGGGTCCTGGGGAGCTACGGCCGCGCGCTCTGCGCGGCCGTGGAGGAGGCGGCCCTTCCGGCGCTCCTTGAGCGCCGGAAGGTGGAGGAGCGGGCGCGCTACATGCGCGCCCGCGGGTACCGGGTCGGTCGCCGTTAGGCAACCGACCCACCCTGACCTACAGCAGGGTAAGACTGTGGGAAATGAACCGGTCGCAAGATCGGAAACATCTCCTCAGCAATGAGGTTTGGGCACATGCCTGTGTAACAGCGTTCGAAAGAACCACTTGCACAGGAAGTCGGGCCTAGAAAACACCGGCGACAATGGCCAGAGAAGAGCCACAATCTTCTTCACTCGGGAAGGCAAATTTTGCACAAGATTTGCCACTCCCTCAGAGTTCAGTACTCAACAGAGTAATGAATTGCGAGGGAAGAACCCCTATGTAACACATAGCACGTAACACGAATCACATAACACATCGTGCTACACGTTCTTTACAGAAAAATAAGAGAGAGTCTCGTTCGGAGTTTTTTATGTGAAATTCGTAATGAGATTCTCTCCACGCTGGTGTAGCGGCGTGTAAAAAATATCTACAAGAACAGAAACTCCCGAAGGATCACTCACTATCAGGCAGAGCTAGTGGGCTGGAGGGAGTAGAGGAGGCCTATGTCAACATCCGTTGACACAAAGCTCTTGCTGGAGAAGATCAGCGGTCGTGAGATCGCTGGGGTTCGCTTCAGCAAGAGCGGCGGGGTTTTCCTCCAGGCGGATAGTGACGTTTGTCCATTCTGTGGACAAGCGAAGCTTTCCTTCCTGGAGGAGCACGACATGGGTGGGTTTCTGGTGAACGAATCTGTACTTTGCGAAGAGTGCAGGTTCTCCCAGGAGACCTACTGGATGTCGTCTCACATCCCGGAGTGGTGTGTGAAAGCCCACGTGCTCTAGGATGTGACCCGTCCAGATAACCTCCACCCGGAGGGCGAGATGACATCCGGGGAAAAATGACAGCGTGTCATGTGATGCGTTGTCATGCTGAGCCAGGCTAGAGTGGGGATCCCTTGCGACCAAGGGGCGAGATCCACAGGCTAGGGTGTCATGTACGACATTCGTCAGCGGCTCCGACTTTTTCGGGCAACTCGGTTCTGTTAAAGCACATTCGACAGACATCTCGAGTGGTGAATGTATTGTCATTCAACATTGGAGATGGCGAACTAACAAACAATAATCATTAAACAATAAACAAAAAACATATGATCCAATTTATTTTACTTACACTTGGGACATCGGTTGCGTATATTGCGATGCATCTGATGTAACGAACACAGAGAAAAAAAGTCCTTCCTTTCCTGTGTAGAAAAAAACAACTTCTTTCTACACAGGAGTGGAAGCAACGCCTCTAACCGATTGGGAGGCGGGCTGTAACCCGTCTCACGCAGTGGGTACAGCCACTGTTCTGGGTTCGAATCCCAGCCCCGACGTAGGGGACGGTCTGAGGAATAGCTGCAGGTAACGGTTTAGGATTGTGGAGATGCTTTCGCCTCGCGGTGAGAGAATATCTTCTGCCGAAGACCAGGCCTGGTCGAACGTTTTTGGCTGTGGGGAGCAACCCACTGTCGGAAGCTACTAGATCCGCGGGTTCGAATCCCGCCCACTCTCTTTCACTGCCGACAATATGTGCACCCATATTGTCGGCCCTCTTCCAATGTATATGCATCATATCTATTGGAAGAAGTCAGTGAATATTGTGACAAGATAAAACATACAATATATGAGTATTCGAAAACTTTGTTCAACCTGTAACAATTCAACACCAATGTTTTATAGTGAATGTCCTGAGTGTGAGGGGACGGGGTGTGTGTATGAGAGGGTGTCTGTTTTGTCTGTTATATTGTGTTGGATTGCGGGGACAACGAGGTATAGAGTTGCTGCAAAGGAAATTAACAATTAACTACTAACAATTAACAAATTCATCTAGACTTTTGTAGGAATAAAAACATTTTACAATTTCATAAACCATCACAAACATAAAAGAGGATTCTTGCAAGGTCTCTTTGCCACAGGTGTTTCGTGATGGTTGCACCTAGGGCAATAGGCCTTGCATACAGTTCTCTTTTCATAGAGAACTTTTTGTTCATTGACAAGATATCCCGTGGACGTTGGGTTTTTTGTGTGTAGAAAAATTTTATATATACGCACAACCCAACGTCTCGTTAGGAATTTCCTAGTGGGACACGATGCACATGGAGGTGCTGGATGACTAAGCCGATCACGATCGAGATCTTTTTTCTCGCCATCAACTCCTGGAAGGAGAAGATGCAGAAGGAACTCGCGGTGGTCCTAAGAACTCACCCGATGCCATCCTACTGGAATTGGCAGTCGAGACGTCAGGTTTTTAAGGACCAAGCCACTGTATCCATGAGTGCGAGCGATCGACCCCGCCGTGGTCTCGCGCTCGCGCAGAAGCTCCTCGAGCAGCGCGAGCAGATCGAGGCGTGGATCGTTTTGACCGCCAAGGCTCAGGGAGAGGAGCGTCACACCGATGCATTTCTCTTTACCGGAGACTGGGATGCGCTCATCGACGCGTTCGCGCCGGAGTACCGGGGGAAGTACCGGCAGCTCCCGTACTACGGGGACGTGAACGAGCAGCTCCATCGCGTCCTCGATCAGCTCGCCCTCGGGCGGCAGATCCGGCCCTACGACTACTAGGCAATGAACTCGGGGGCCGCGGACATCTGTCACGCGGCCTCCATTCACCACTTCTTCTTTTGCCGATTTTTGTAAGAGGAGAGATGGTGGAGGAATTCACGAAACATGTAGCACGTAGCATGTAACAACATACATAGTGCGTGTGATGTTCATTACAAAATAAATAAAAACAGAGAAATTTCCTTCTGAGTATTCTGCTGAATATTGAGGAGGAGATTTCTCTTCTCATGCTAGTATACGGCGCATGTAAAAATATCCGTATGAGACGTCGACCTATCCAGGCGACAAGACCAGGAGGATATCGTGGGCGTGATCCGCGAAGTGATCTTTGGGAAAGTCGACCTGGATACGATGCTGACGGCACTCGTGCTGGGATTGAACCCAGTCGAGTCGCTGTTCCGTCATTGTGCTGGGTCGGCGAGTTCGGCGGCGCTGGCAGATACGTCAGTCGTCGCCATCGAAGTCGGCGGGAGTGGAAGAATCGCCGAGAATAACTTCGATCATCATGCTTCCTCCACGTCGCTTGCCGCGAGCGGTGTGGATCTTTCGAGTGCGGCACAGGCCCTGGAGCGCATGGCGCGACTCGTCCGCTACGTGGACGAGCTCGACCGTGGGCTCCGGCGAGCTGAAGAGTCGAGCGCGGGAGGATTCCCGACGCTCTCTCAGCTCATCTCTGGCATGTTGCTCGTGGTAAAGAAGCCCGAGCAGCGGATGGAGAAGGGCATGGACATCCTGCGTGCGGTACTGCAGGCAGGGAT
>Ga0210044_10008253_pt1 | contig 13038 bp, 9 predicted proteins | sample CryGey13umfilter_2_FD_183959 | JGI IMG/M metagenome (GOLD analysis project Ga0210044, IMG submission 183959) | Groundwater microbial communities from aquifer in Utah, USA - Crystal Geyser 4/9/14 3 um filter (SPAdes) (version 2) | ecosystem: Environmental > Aquatic > Deep subsurface > Groundwater... | reverse complement strand
AGAACTGCATTGGATTCGACGACCTGGAGCGGTGTGAAGACGACCTGAATCACGCGTGAATCTGCCGGCGCGATAGAGAAACTATCGCCTTGGTAGTCAACATCCCTTTCGAGCCGAACAGCAAAGCGATCGGGGTCACGACCGTCGAGGGTCATGTTGCTGATCATGAGTGGCTGCTCACCTTCGTTCTCTAGGATCAAAACCGCGGTCGACGACTCCCCGAGTGGGGTGGGTTCGAAATTGAGGACCTGTATTGCGTGGAGCGCCGGGATGTTGGGCTCACAGTAGCAGTCAGAGTGGTCCTCGCCGCAGCCAAGCGAGCCTGCGATGACGATGCAAAGAACGAGGAGTTGGCTGAATTGCGACCCCATCGGACAGCCTCTCCGGGCAACGGCTGGTTCAGACGCCAGGGATACTGGTCTGCAGCATACTGTCGACTCCAGGCTCGGACAACAATCGTCAACAATCGTGCGGATGGGGTCGAGACGGGCAGGGGTCGGGTCGAGCATGGGTCAAGAAGACAACAAGTCTCGACCCGACCCCTGCCACTCCTGCCTCATGAAAGTACGCGAGCGCTCGCTGCATGAGCCATCTTCCTTGCGTTCCCAAACCTCACGTCAAAAGTCTGGTTCCATCCCCGTCGCCTGTCATGGCTGCCCTTTGCATCTCCTCACCCCTACGCTGGCCTACGAACCCAGGCCTCGCTCGGCAACTTGTGCGGCCGGGTCGCCCGCGTCTCCAGCGTCACGGTGAGCAAGTGTTTGCCTCGGTCTTTGGGGCGATCGTAGCACGTGCTCGTGCCCGGCGTGTACGCCAAGAGCATCAACTTACGGTGCTCCTCGCCGGTCTGGTGGGCGCGATAGCGGCAGATTGTCCGACTCGTGTTGAGTAGGTAATGGCCGTCCTTTCGGCGAGGGAACGAGGCGGCCAGCCTGACCAAATCTACCTGCGCCAAGTCGTCCCTCACGATCTCATCGATGTCTTCTGGCTCGAGGTGCCGCCCTCGCCAGGTCAAATCGAGCTTCTTCAGGTCGATCTCCCAGCGGATCGACAACAGCTGGCCAGCCTCGACCCGCCTTCCATTGTCGAAGAGCATTCTCACGAACTCGGCGACGCGCTCGATGCGCTCTGGCGCCTCGATGAACTGGTCGAAGGCGCTGTCCCTTGTCAGGAGCTCCAGCGCCTCGGCGCGGCGCCCTGCCCTCTCGAGGATCTCGTACGCCGGCATCGGCGCGCCTCGCCGGACCAGCGAGAGGGCGAGGGCGTCCTGCAGATGCGGGTCGTTGGGAGCGGTGGCGTATTGTTGCTCGAGGTTTTGGTGTTCTCGGTTCATCGGCGACTCATGGTCGTTGGTCGTCTCAGGCGGAGGCTTCTGCCTCCCGATCCCACTTCAAACCTCACAAACGCCGGAGAAGTCGGACTCCCCTCGCCCACGAAGTGGGAGAGGGCGGGGGCGGCGGCGGTGAGGGCCTAGTTTTTCGGGGCGCAGGTCGAGACGCCCGCCCCGACGATCTCGTAGGGCAGACCCGTCATGAGAGTGGTGGTCTGGCCGGTCTCGGGATCGAGCCGCAGCACTCGACTGTCACTGTCGCCCCAGAAGGGGTCGACGACGGTGACGAAGATGTAGAACTTACCGCCCCAATGAGCGAACGCCCAGGCACCGATGTCGCCGTCCAGGCCGGGCAAGGCCCACTGCTGCACGAGCTGACCGTTGCTCTTGTTGAGCTCGCCGACGAACGACGACGAACCCGTCCCTGGGAAGTAGCCGAAGAGCTTGCCGTTGCCCGTTCCCGTCAGCTCGGGGCTGTACTCTGCGTTGCCGGGAATGGGACCCAAGGTCGTCACGGTGAGGGTGACGGGGTCGACGCTGCCGATGTTGCCAGAGAGCAGGTCGCTGACGTTGCCGCCAGCGATGTAGAGGCGCTCCTCCACGGAGCCGTCGGAGTCGGTCGAGAAGCCCATCCCGAAGAGCTGGTAGCCGTTCTGCCCTTTCGTGTATGGGCTGGCGGTGCAGGCGGCGTCGCGGGTATTGACCCAGAAAATCTCGCCGCTCGAGTAGAGGATCCACGCCCGCGCGCTGCGGTCGACCGACATGGAGAAGGGCGTCGCTGCGCCGCTTCCATAGGACGACCAGGACGAGCCCGCCGGACAATTCAGGCTGCCGATGGGCCTAAACACTGGGGTGGTGCCGCTGGGGTCGAAGCTCATCAGGTTGTAGTCGGTGTCGACGACGTAGACGAGCTGGGCCTCGGCTGTGCACCCAGGCAGGCCGCAGGCGCCCTCGAAGCAGACCTCGGTGAGGCAGCTCTGAACCAAGCTCCCGACACTCCCATCAGGATTGCAGGCGTAGACATCGCCCGTTCGACAGACTTTGCCGACGGTGGGGTTGCAAGCCACACAGCCCAGGTCGTCGACGCAGGTCTCGCCGGTCTGACAGGTGGTCTGCTCGACGAACTGCCCCCCCTGACATTGCTGATAGCTTCGCATGAGGCAGCGCTTCTGCCCGTCGATGCAATTCGCCGGCAGCTCGCCCACATCGGCGGCGACGGTGTCGGTGGGCTGTGTGGTGTCCGTGCTGGCCACGTCGACGTTGGACGTCGTGTCCGACGAGAAGAAGTCAGTTGGCCTTAGGTCGTCGCCGGTGTCCTTGCCGGTCGGGGTGGTGGTGCCCGAGTCTGCGCAACCGACCAACAAGAACGAAATGGCCAAGAGAACAGCGAGAACGCGCGGCATCAAGACTCCTCAGGACAAGAGCAGCGCCAACCCGGCGCCTGTCAGAACCAGGCCAACCATCCGGCTAAAAGCTGCCCGGGAGAGTTTAGGGGCGAGGCGTGCGCCGAAGACGGCCCCAACGAAGATGGACGGGACCAGCATAGCGCCATTTGTGTAGGCGTGCCCCAAATCCGTGATGCCGCCTTTGAAGGTCAGCATCAGCATCAGGCCCAAGGCGGCGGGCCAGAAGAGGGCGAGGATGTGGGCGCGCATGAAGGTTTTTTCGAAGAACCTGCGAAAAAAGAGCGCAGAGGGCGGGCCTGGGGTGCCGAAGAGTCCCGAGAATCCGCCGGCGGCGGCGCCAGCGACGGCGGCGATGCCGAGGAACTTGTAGGGCGGCTCGGGCAGCGCGGTCAGGTCGCCGCAGCCCACTTCGGGGCGCAGGGCCATGTCGAGGCCCATGACGAGGACGACGACGCCCATGGCGATGTGAAAAGACTCGGCCGGGATGGTGGTCAACAGATCGGTCGCGAAGTTCTGCACCACGACCAGCGGCAGGTACATGGCGGCGATCAGACGAAAGTCGAGCTGTTTCCAGGCTCCGGGGAGGAGGACGGCGCCGCCGACGACGTCACAGAAGCCGGCCAAGAAGATGCCCTCGACCGGGCCCCAGAGCAGGGTGAGGACGGGCACGGAGACCAAGGCGCTGCCGAAACCGGTGATTCCTTTGACGATCTGCGCAATAGCGACGATAGCGATGGAGAGGACGATTGCGATCACGGACGGCCTCGATGTCGGTCAAATCCAGGTGCTAGGCAAAGTTGGCTCAGCCTGCGCCCTTGCTCAAACCTTGGGCTTGCGAGCCTTCGTGCCGCTGCGGGTGACGGCGAAGTGCACCAAACCGGGCATGTGCCGTCCGGCGAAGGCGCCGACCTTGCCGTACATGGTGAAGGTGTACTCGCGTTTGCGCTTCTGCACAGCGTTGACGATGACGGTGGCGGCGCGGTCGCTCTCCCACATGAGCTTTTTGGGGCGGGGATCGCGGCGTGAAGCGTCGTAGATGCCTTTGTTGTCGACCCGGGCGATCTCGGTGGCGACAAAGCCCGGATGAATCGTGGTGCAGGTCACGCCCGTGCCGTGCACTTCCATGGAGAGGGTTTGGCCAATGGCGCGCAGCGCATACTTCGAGGCGCTGTAGGGGCCGCTGCCGGGGCTAGCGATCATGCCCGCGACGCTGGCGATGAGGACCATGCGGCCCTTGCTCTCGCGCAGCGCTGGCAGGGCGTGCTTTGCGGTGATGGCGGCGCCGACGACGTTGGTGTCGAACTGCCGGCGCCAGTCGTCGGCGGTCAGCTTCTCGATCTTGCCGACGACGCCGAAGCCGGCGTTGGCGACGGCGACGTCGAGCCGACCGAAGTGTTCCACGGTCTTGGCCACGGCGGCCGCGACGGCGGCTTCATCGGTGACGTCACAGGCGACGGCGATGGCCTCGGCGTCGAGGGTGGCGAGCTCGGCGACGAGCTCATCGAGTCGCCCTGTGCGACGGGCAGAGAGGGCGAGCTTGGCGCCGCGCTTGCCGAACTCCAACGCCATCGCTCGACCCAGACCGGCGCTCGCGCCTGTGATCCAGACTACCTTGCCGTCAAAATCTCGCTTGCTCATGGGTTCTCCGTGTCTCGCTGGCGCCTTGTCCAGAGTGGATTTCGCGGCTGAGCACTACCAGAACAGCGCCGGTTCTTCTAGTCGTAGTGATATAGTGCGAGCAGGCTTTCTCCACCCGCAACGAGTCCAGCATGAACCCGATCCGCCTCCCTTCTCGCCTCGCCGAGCTGCACCTTCACCTCGACGGGAGCTTGCGTCGCGAAACCCTCTACGAGCTCGCCGACGGGGCCGGGACCGAAATCTCGGGGGACGTGGCGTTCTTCGTGGGCATGGGTCTACAGGGCGCGCTGAATCGCTTCGCGCTCACACTGTCCCTGCTCAGGAGCGAAGCGGCCATCGAGCGCGTCTCCTTCGAGATCTGTGAGGACGCCGCCATGACGAGCGTCTCGACATTGGAGATCCGCTTCGCACCCCAGCTGCACAAGGGCCTCTCGTTGGAGGCTGCGGTCGACGCGGCGTGTTCGGGCGCCGAAGGGCGCGCGGGCATTATCCTGTGCGGGCTCTACGGCGAGTCGCCCGAGGTCCTCGAGGCGCTGGTGCGCGTCGGCGCGAGCCGCGAAGGGGTCGTCGGCATCGACCTCGCCGGCGGACCCATGCTCGGGCACAAATTCTCCATGACCGACTACGCACCGGCCTTCACGGCCGCGCGGGAAGTCGGTCTCGGTCGCACCGTGCACGCCGGCGAGGGGCGTCCGCCCCACGAGATCGGCGTGGCCATCGAGAAGCTGCACGCGCAGCGCATCGGGCACGGCACGACGCTGCTCGAGGACCGCCGCATCTTGGCTCTCGTCTTGGAGAGAGGCGTGACCATCGAAGCCTGCGTCACCTCGAATCTGCACACGAGCGCCATCCCGTCGCTGGAGGCCCATCCGCTGCGTCTGTGGCTCGAAGAGGGCGTGAAGGTCTGCATCTGCACCGACAACACCTTGTTCTCCGACGTCGACGCGCCCGTGGAGTACGCTCGCGTCGCCCAGGCTGTGGGGCTCACTGAGGAGCAACTCGAGCTCTGCGCGCAGTTTGGGCACGACGGGGCCTTTGGCTGTGGGGCTCACTGAAGAGCAACTCGAGCTCTGCGCGCAGTTCGGGCACGGCGGGGCCTTCGACCGCTAGCCTCGAGTCGGCCCACGGACGGCGCGACCTGGCCTCTTTGTGGACGAACCCTTTGGGAGACCCAACGCCGCACCCCCTTGCGACGGCGACCATTCTCAGGCAGCTTTCGCGCGTCTCAAACGCCAAGGAGCTCGCCATGCGCCCCGTCCAACACCTCGCCCTTTCCCTTCGGCCACGAACTGTCGGTAGCGTCGATTGGGAGAAACCTCGGCGCCAAACCGCCGCAGCCACCGCGGTGGCACATAGCCCCCAGCCGCGCACCCCGGCCCCCAGCCGCCCGAGCCATGGGCGGGTTCAACCTGGGTCCATGCGGGTCAGTTTCGCGTCAACGAGTACGGGGTCCCGCTGGCGGGTTGGGTGCCGGCGGCCGGGTAGATCCGCATGGTGACGCGGTCGCCGTTCACACAGCCAGCGCAGGCCCCCGTGAAGTTGGTGCTGGTGGTGGTGCCATACATGCCAGAGCAGTAGGCCGAGCCGCAGTAGAACTCGGCGTTGAGGTCTGCCCAGGCGGCGCCGACGCCGTTGTTGCCGGTCGGCTGAGTCAAGGAGAGGGGCGCCGAGAAGCCTGCGGCGAACGTGCCGAGGTGGTACCAATCGACGTCGGCGCCACAGCTCATGACGCCGGAGTAAGTGCGCGCCGTGGTCAGCGCCGTGCCGGTGACCGAGGAGTCGTTGTCCTCTAGGGAATCGTCGGTGCAGCTCGAGCAGACGCTGCCGTTGTCGGGGGTTCCGTCGCAATTGTTGTCGAGGCTGTCGCAGATCTCGGGGGTGCCGGTCGGAGCGGCCGCGTTGCAGAGGGTGCGGCTGTTGTCTGAGGGGTCACAGACGAAGCTGCCAGAGGCGACGCAGGACCCTGTACCCACGGTGCAGCTCTGGCCGATGCTCTCGAAGCCGTTATCGGGGTTGCCGTTGCAGTCGCTGTCGACGCTGTCGCCGCAGTGCTCGGCGCTCCCAGTGGTGGCCACCGCGTCGCAAGCGACGTCGGTCCCAGCGCTGTTGCAGCGCAGCGTCCCGCTGGCCTGGCAGGCGCCGACGCCGGCCGTACAGCTGCTTCCTTTGGTGGGAAAGTCCTCGTCGATGGTGGTGTTGCAGTTGTTGTCGATGCCGTCGCACGACTCGGTGTTGCCTTCGAAGCGCTTTGAGTTGGTGTCATCGCAGTCGTTGCCAAGGGGGCAGTTGACGCCGCGCCCATCGCTGTCGGCGTCCTGGCAGCCGACGCAGGCCCCCATGGAGCAGGTGTTGGTGGGGCAGGCGACTGCGGCGCCCCAAGTTCCGCAGCCATTGGCGTCGGCGACACACTCTTGGACGCGTTCCTGGGGGTCGCATTGTCGCATTCCGACGACGCACGGCGCGCCGGCGCAGGGGTCGGGGCAGCCCTCGTCGACGCCGCCGATACAGTTGTTGTCAATACCGTCGCAAACCTCGGCGGCGCCTGGGTTCACGGTTGGCTTGGTCTCGTCGCAGTCGTCGCCCGCCGCGCAGCCCGTCCCGTAGCTGTCGTTGTCGGGGTCGACGCAGGAGCCCACTGGCCGGCAACTTCCCTCGGAGCATCCCTCCCCTGCGTCACAATCGGTGGGGGGCTCGAAGACTCCGCAGCCAGTGCCGTCGTTGACGCAGAGGGCGTATCCCGCTGGGCCGATGCACTGCTGCTCACCGATGGGGCAGGAGCCCGCTGGGCAGTCGTCTCGGAGGTCAGCAATGAGGGTGTCGGAGCCGTCGGCATGATCGGCATCGTCTTTCGGCGAGATAGAGCCCTCGGCGCACCCAACGAAAAAGGCGACAAGAGCGAGGAGAACGCAGAATCTGCGTGCATTCTTGGGGGCCTGGGACACCTTCACCTCCGGCATAGGCAGCGCGCCCATTATAGGGGACCGCTGGCATGCTACAAGGCCGAGGTGGAAGACCCAACGCCGACGGTCTCTAAAACCCCACCTTTTGCTTTGCTTTGGCGAACGGCTGGGGTATTGGAGGAGTCGAAAGTGCAAAAGTTCGTTACTCAAGGTGCAGAGGGTTTTCAAGCCATTGAACGTTCCTAGACGCATTTTCGACATCCAGGGGCACCGCGGCGCCAGGGGACTCTTCCCCGAGAACACTTTGCCCGCCTTTCTCGAGGCCGTGCGGGTCGGAGCCGACACCATCGAGCTCGACCTGGTCCTGTCTAGAGACGGGCACCTCGTCGTCAGCCACGAGCCATGGTTCTCCCACATGTACTGCAGCACTCCGGACGGGGCGCCCATCTCGGAGGCCGAGGAGAAGTCCCACAACCTCTACGAGATGTCACTCGAGCAGCTGCAGCGCTACGACTGCGGGGTGCGCCGCCATCCGCATTTCGGCACTCAGGCCACCGCAGCGGCGCACAAACCCTCGTTGGCCCAGGTCGTGGCTGCCGTCGACGAAGCCTGCTCCGCCACGCGACGACGCCCGATGCGCTACAACCTCGAGGTCAAGTCCGAACCCGAGTGGGTGGGGGTCTTTCAACCCACGGTCGAGGTGCTCGCCGACCACGTTCTCGAGGCCGTTGACGCCTTGGACCTCGCCCAGCGCGCGGGAGTCCAGTCGTTCGACGGGAATTTCCTCAACGCTGCACACGACCGCAACCCAGAGCTCGAGTACGGCCTGCTGGTCCAGAACAACCTCACGTTCCCCAAGAACCTCGCCCGACTCCGCTTTCAGCCCAGAGTCTACAGCCCCTATTTCTCGTTCGTCCGCACCACCTTGGTCACCGAGGCCCACGGCCGCTCCATGCTGGTGATTCCGTGGACCTTGAACGACACGAATTTCATGAAGAGCATGGCGGCGATGGACTGCGACGGCCTCATTACGGACTTTCCGAACATGGCCGTCGAAGTATTTTCGGCATCCGATTCGGGCGGGCTGTGGTGACTCACTCGACGAGAACCACCTCTCCATAGCGCAAAGGCAAAGCTGTCGCGGGGTCGAGGGAACTTTGCGTGTCGAGCGGTCGAGTCATCAGAGACGTCAACGTCGACTCGAGCTTGTAGACCAGCTCGGCCTCTTCGCGCAGTGCAGCGTCGTCGTTCTGCCGATAGAGCGCCGCCATGGGTTCGATGAGGCCGTACGCCTCTTGGGCGCTGCTGCGCTCGTGGTAGGCCGCGGAGGCCGCCCGCATGGCGCTGAACTGGTTGACCAACATCCATCCCCGATACAGCCCACCGTCCCAAGGCACTGAGTCGACCTGGCGCACCTCGACTTCGTCGTTGGGCCGTTCGCCGGAGGCCAAAGTGTAGCGCAGGCCGATCTCTGCGATGCTGGCGCTGGCGGAGCGCGCCCCGACCCAATGGGAGTCTTCACCGCGCAGACCGGTTTCGGCGAGGGTGAAGAAGATCGCGCCCTTGCGGCGGCTGACGAAGAGGGTCGCCACCTCGATGGAGACCGATCCATCCTGTCCCCATTGCAGCTTGTCGCCTGGCACTCCGTAGAAGTCCTGGACTTTGAGTCCGCTGCGCGGGCGCACCGTCAGCACGACCTCCGTGGCGAGCTGCGTGACCATGGTGTCCAACTCGTTCTCGAAGACCTCCTTCATGCGCTCGCCGTCGGGGAAAAAGAAGAGATTGCCGCCGCGAACCGAGCTGACCTTGGTGGCCAGCTCGGCGCCAAATTGCACCCCGACGCCGAGCGTCGTCAGGCCCACGCCGCGCTGCGACGCGGCTGCGGCCATGCCCATGAAGCTCTGTGCGTCGGTGGCGCCGACGTTGGGCTGCTCGTCGGTGAAGAGCATCACGCGGGTGTTGCCATCGAACTTCTCAGAGGTCTCGAGGGCGAGGTCGAAACCGAGGCGCAGACCGGCCTCCATGGCCGTGGAGCCGGCGCTCTCGATGTCCTCGATGGCGTCGAGCGCTTTCCCGCGGCCCCGTCGGTCCAGACGCGTGGTCTCGAAGTGCTCGTAGGTCTCGGCTCCGTAGAGGACGATGGTGAGTTGGTCGTCCTCGTCGAGCTGCTCCACGAGGGCGACGAGGCTCTCCTTGACCAAGGTCAGCGGTCGGCCATACATGGAGCCCGACTTGTCGACGACGGCGACGATGTTGAGCGGCTCGCGCTGGAACGTCTCGGCGTCGAGGTTCGTGCCAAAGCCTATCTGCGCGAAGTACCGAGTCTCGCTCTGCCCGATGAGAGCGGCCTCCATCACCTCTCCGCCCGAGCACAGCAGGCGTTCACACTGCAGTGGACTCGACAGCGGCAGGTCGTGCTGGCTGAAGAGCCCCTCGGCGCTGAGGCTCTCGGAGTAAGGGATCTCCCCGGCGAGGGCGAGGCTGCGGTAGTGCTCGATGTCCTGCGCGCCGCCAGGGGTGACCGAGAGCTCCCCCCCGATGGAGAAGTCTGCGAAGTCGAACTCCACTTCGCGTTTCTTTTCGGGCTGTTGCGCGCTCGCTGGGACGGCGAAGGCGAGGCTAATCAGGGCTGCGGCGGCGAAACTGGTTTTTGGGTTGAACGGCATCGTGCTCCTCCTGTTGGGGCGGGTTTGAGGAGGTAGAGGGAGGCCGTTCGGTTTGTGACGAAAGTTTCTTGCGACAAGGCGCGCGATAGTGCGTCGCCACGCAGCAGGCTCAAGAGCGGCGACACGAGCGTTCTACGGGACGCCGACCCTCGATCAGCCCGGCCCCATCGCAGAGAGCGCGAGGTCGAATAGACCAACCCGGCGGGCGCAGGTCCCGCCGCTACACCCGAGCAGGCCGGTCCCATCGCAGAGATCGAGCGGTCGGACGCGGTCGGACGTGATAGACCAACCCGGCGGGCGCAGGGCCCGCCGCTACACCCGCTCAGGCCGACCCCATCGCAGAGATCGGGCGGTCGGGACCAATTGGGATTTCGCGCGCTACTCGGAACAGACGGAAGACTCAAGTAATATCCGCACACTCGATGGTGACGCCGGTCGGCGAGGAGTTGTTGGCCTCGTTGCACTCGTTGTTCGTGCCGGCCCCTGTCCCGTCGTCGTCGACGACGACGACGATCTCGAAGGTCTGGCCTTGCAGGTTGATGGGGACGCTCCACGCGAAGGAGACGACCTCCTCGCTGCCGGGGAGCAGCGCGCCGGTGGTGTTCGAGGTGCCGAGCAGCGTCTGTGTACCAGTGGCGTCGACGAGGTAGAAGGAGACCGGCAGCCCGGGTCCGACGCCGAGCGCGCCGTCGTTGCGGACGGTGACCGAGATGGTGAGCGTGGCGGGGCAGGCGCCGACGTCGAAGGTGACCTCAGCGGCGACCAGATCGGGGGCGTTGAAGAGGCCCTCGCCCTGTGAGTTCTGGCGGAAGTTGTTGAAGCGCACGCGATTCGGCTCTTCGAATTGCGGGATGGTGCCGTGCTCGGTGACGTTGGTGATGTGGTAGGTGTGTTCGTTCCAGACCCGGCGAGTGGGAACCCAGTTGTCGTTGAGATCGCCGATGACTTGGATGCCGTTCTTGGAGCCGATGGCGGTGTCGAACTTGCCTTGTTTGAACGCCGGCGCCGTGGGGATGTTCCAGGTGGCCTCGCAGACCGCAGCGCGGCCGCCGCCGTTGTTGCGCATGGCCACGATCTCGGCGTTGCCGTCGTTGTCGACGTCGACGATGAGGGGGTACTCGAAGAGGGTGTGGGAGGTGCTGGGGACGAGATACTTGAGGCACTGCGGGTCGTCGCCGGCGAAGCGAGTATCGTAGATGTGCAGGAAGCACTCGTCGTTGTAGACGGCCTCGGCGACCCCGTCGCCTTCGAAGTCGAAGACCGAGGAGCCGGTCATTTGTGAGCTCAGGTCTTGGGTGACGCTCTCCCAGATGATCACCCCGGACTCGCCGCCGTCGTTGGGATCGATGACGTTCTTGACGATGAGGTAGGCGCCACCGCCCGCGACGGCGATCTCGGCGCCAGGCTCGTCGTCGAAGTTGGCGATGGTGGGAGGGCCGCCGCGGCCGCCGAAGGGGATGGGCACCGACCACTTCATGGTGCTCAGATCGTGCTCCCAGACGGACACGGTGCCGTTGGAGACGTTGGCGATCTCGGGGTTGGGATCGGCGTCGAGGTTGCCGACGGCGATGAAGCCATCGGGCGCTGTCCCTTGCCAGAGAACGTTGCCGAAGCCGTCGAGCACGCAGTTGCTGGTGACCACCTCGAGACGCCCTTGCGGATCCATGTCCATGTCCATGAGCACGGAATAGGGCGCGTAGCCGGTGTTTGCGGCGGGGTTGCAGCCCGAGTCGTTGGTGCGGTCCCAGAGTTTGACGCCAGCGACGGGGTCGAACGCCTGCAGCCCGAAGACCACCTCGGGCCAGCCGTTGCTGTCGAGGTCGGCGATGGCGGCGCCGCCGTAGAGCTGGGCGGCGGTCGCGGTGAGCCCCGCGATCTGGTGCTTCACCGTGCCGTCGTCTTCGAAAATGATGAGGGTGTTGGCGGTGCCGATGGCGATGACCTCGGGGCGCCCGTCGTTGTCGATGTCGCCTGCGGCCAGCGAAGTGGAGCCGTGGACGGGCGCCGAAGTGAAGGTGTTGAGCTCGGCCCCATTGTCGCCGCTGAGTACGCGGACGTAGCCGTCGCTTGAGTAGGCGCCAGCGGTGTAGGTGGGGAACAGCACGTCGGGAATGTCGCGAGAGTCGATGAGCCCGTCACCGTTGTCGTCGGTCATGTTGATGACGATGGGCGCGGCCATGACCATGTCGTAGGCTGGCATCACCGTGCTGCCCTCCCAACTCCACTCGACGCCAGGGTTGAAGTCGCTGGTGGGGATGTATTCGCAGACCGGCAGCGCCGAGCGGGACAGGCACTTGCCGATGGTCTGCTCGCAGTAGTCCCCTTCGTTGCACTCCTCGTTGTTGATGCAGGCCAGTCCGGGGGTCGTGCAGCCGTCGAGGAAGCAAATCTGGTCGGTGGTGCAGCACTCGTTCTGAGGACCGCAGAAGAACTGGGTCGGACAAGCCAACTCGCACTGTCCGCTGGCGCCGCAAAGCTCATCGGCGGCGCAGCAGTCCTGCTGCACACCGCATCGAGGCCCAGTGGCACAGGCGGGCGCGCAGACGTCGAGCACACACTCGTAGGTGTTGGGGCAACAGATCTCGCCGCACACTCCGCGGCCGTCGGCGCAGGCCTTCACGCAGGCGTTGGCCTCGCAGCGCTCGTCCGAGGCGCAACAAGCCCCGTTGCAGCGCGCCGCCCCGTTGAGGCATTCGGGGAGCTCGGCGGGCACGTCGGGCGTGACCTCTTCGGGAGTGGTGTCCTCAAGAAGCGTGGTGTCCACCTGCAGATCGCCGCCGCCATCTGTGCTGCCCGTGTCCTCGACAACATCCTTGCGCGGCTCGCCGCCACCCGACGTGGCGTCCCCACAGCCCGCACTCCACAACACCAACACCAGCCCCGCCAACGTGGCCAATACTCTCGTCCAAGCGCTCGATCGCACAGCTCCCTCCCTGCTCGTTCACGAATCAGCGGCCAGTATGCCCAGAGGCCGATCCAGTGTCGAGGACCGTGGTGATTGGCCTGTCGGAATTGATGGGCTTCGGGGGAGTCTTGGGGGAGGTCTGAAGCAATCCAGGGCGGCCGCCGGCCGCCCCTACACGACGTGGGTTCGGGCG
>Ga0210044_10008252_pt1 | contig 13038 bp, 10 predicted proteins | sample CryGey13umfilter_2_FD_183959 | JGI IMG/M metagenome (GOLD analysis project Ga0210044, IMG submission 183959) | Groundwater microbial communities from aquifer in Utah, USA - Crystal Geyser 4/9/14 3 um filter (SPAdes) (version 2) | ecosystem: Environmental > Aquatic > Deep subsurface >... | reverse complement strand
TTTTCTTTCAACTGAATTTTTAATTTTGATTTTTAAATTTTATCATGGTTAATATTGTTGCTAAAGCTACCGTTTCTCCAGTTTCATCATACACATCTACTAAAAATTTAACAATACCTTTTTTAATATCTTCTCCTTTGCTTAGTGGATGCTCAGGAGTAGCTACTTTCTTTTCCTGTGAAATTTTTTCTTTAGCTGTAAAACGAACGCCAATAGTCATTCCCGGATAAACAGGTTTTGTAAATCGGCAATCTTCAACTCCGTAGTTTAATAATACTGGACCTTTTTTACCATCTACAAACAAACCTGCTGCTTTCGATAATATCCAATAACCATGAGCAACATTTCGTTCAAAAATTGTTCCTTCCAGTGAAGTTGCATCAACGTGAGCGTAAAAGTGGTCGCCACTCACATTCGCAAAGTTGATAATGTCTGCTTCTGTCACCGTATGTTTTCTGGTAATTACCGTTTCACCAATTTCTATTTCTTCAAAATATTTTTGAAAAATATGTTTGTCGTATTCAACTTGCTTTGCTCCATATTGATATTGGTTGGTCACTTTGGTTAGCATCGTTGGAGAACCTTGTATGGCAGTTCGTTGTAGGTAATGTAAAATACCACGTTTTCCACCCATTTCTTCACCGCCACCAGCTCTTCCTGGTCCACCATGAGTTAATAATGGCATTGGAGAACCATGTCCAGTACTTTCTTTTGCACATTCAGCATTTAATATTAATATTCTACCATGCATAGCAGAAGCTCCCATCACAAACTCTTTTGCAATTTTTTCATTATTGGTAACGATAGAACAAACTAAAGAACCTTTACCCATATTGGCTAATTCGATGGCTTCGTTAATATCTTTGTAAGGGATAATTGTTGATACTGGTCCAAACGCCTCAATATTGTGGCAATCAGTATTTTTAAAAGGGTTTTTGTTTAAGAAAAGAATAGGAGAAAAGAAAGCCCCTTTATTTTTATCAGCACCCGTAACCTCAAAATGTTCTAAATCCCCAAAAACAATTTCTTGTGATTTTGCTAATTGTTGTACTTTTTCTTTTACTTCATTTACTTGTTCGTTTCCAGCTAATGAACCCATTCTAACGCCTTCAACTGATGGGTCGCCAATGGTTGTTTTAGCTAGTTTTTGACCTAAAGCAATTTGTACATCCTCCACTAATTTTTCTGGTACAATAATTCTCCGAATTGCGGTACACTTTTGTCCAGCTTTTACAGTCATTTCTCTTAACGCTTCTTTAATAAAAAGGTCGAATTCTTCTGTTCCAGGAATAGCATCCTCGCCTAAAATAGAAGAATTTAAAGAATCGGCTTCCATATTAAAAGGAACAGCTTCTTCAATTAAACGAGGATGAGCTTTTAAGAGTTTTCCTGTAGAGGCAGAACCAGTAAAGGTAACTACATCCTCACTAGTAACATGGTCGATTATTCCATTTGCAGACCCACAAATTAGTTGTAAAGCACCTTCTGGTAATATTTTAGAGTCAATAATTTCTCTTACCATTACTTCGGTTAAATAACAAGTAATGGTAGCTGGTTTAACAATTGCAGGAACTCCAGCCATAAAGTTGACTGCAATTTTTTCGAGCATTCCCCAAATAGGAAAGTTAAAAGCGTTAATGTGTATGGCAACCCCCCTTTTTGGCACCATGATGTGATGCCCGATAAATGTTCCTTCTTTAGAAAGTGGAGCCATTTCTCCATCCACATAAAAAGTTTCGTCACCAAATTGTCTTCTTAAACTGGCGTTGGCAAATAAATTACCAATACCACCTTCAATATCAATCCAACTGTCAGTTTTTGTTGCTCCAGTTTGGGCACTGGAAGCATAAAATATTTTTTTTAGACTCGTTAAGTGTAGTGCCAAAGCTTTTAGCATTAATCCTCTTTCCTGAAAAGTCATTTTCCGTAATGCTGGTCCACCAATTGTTCTAGCATAATTGAGCATGCCTTCAAAGTTTAATCCTTTACTACTAGCAGTTCCAATTTCAACACCAGTAATTGCATTCAATAAAGGTTTTCCATTTCCTTCTCCTTCTACCCATTTTCCTTGTGCGTAACTTTTAAACTTCATAAAATTATATTATTTATAAGGGTTCTAAATTAGCCGTTTAATGTGAATTAAACAACACTAGTAATTTTGTTATTTTACTTCAGCTTTTAACTTTTCGTTTAATTCTTCGATAGAAATGTTGTAGGATATTTTTCCTGCTTTAGCGGTAGAAATTTTCCCTGTTTCTTCAGAAATAATAATTGAAAAAGATTGAGAATTTTCTGTAATTCCAGCGGCAGCTCTGTGTCTTAATCCAAAGTGATCTGGAAATTCTTGATTATCGGAAACTGGTAAAATACACCTTGCAGCAGTAATTCTGTTGTTTTCGATGATAACACCTCCATCGTGCAATGGACTATTTTTAAAAAAAATGGATTCTAGTAATGCTGCTGAAATTGCTGAACTTAATTTTTCTCCAGAAGCGGTATAGAATTTTAATTCGGAGTTTAAATCTAACACAATTAATGCACCTGTTTTAGTTTTTGATAAATTAGTTACTGCGATAATAATTTGAGCAATATTTAGTTTATTTTTGGTCTCTCCAAAGCTTAATAAACGAAGAAAACTTCCGTTTTTTCCATTCGAAAAGAATCTATTATTGCCTATCATTAACAGAAACCTTCTAATCTCTTGCTGAAAAACGATGATTAATGCTAAAACACCAACACCAATAAACTGACCTAAAATTTCGCTGAGCAATTCCATCTGCAAAGCTGAAACAATTTTCCAAAAAAGATAAACAGCTAAAATTCCAAGAAAAATACGAATGGCAACAGTTCCTTTTACTAATTTGTACAGTTGAAACATGATAATAGCCACCATTAGAATATCAATAAAATCTAACCAACGGAATGTTATGAAAAGTAGGTGATGCAGCATCTGTCAAATTTAACATTTTAATTATTTATCGGTGCTTGTATTGGCAATATTTAACAATACATCGTAATAGTTGCTTTTGGTCATTTTAGCTTTTAACCACGAATAAAAAGCGATTGCTTGTAAATCTTCTTGTTCAACAGGAATCTTTACCAAGGTGTTTTCTATATATTCTATAAATTTTTGATCTTTTAATAAAAGAGGAGAATCGATGATTTCTTTAATAATTGTCAAATATTGAAAAACTCTACTATATAGTTTATGTTGTTGTAGATCGGCAAAATTTCGTTCAAAAGAACGTATTCGGTTTAAAGTAATGTCGATGTTTTCTAATTCGTATTGGATTAATATTTCCATAATGTTTTTTTTTAGCACCCACTCTCTTCCCATTTTCTTTTCCAACCAATTGTCTGAATGATTGAGGGTTTGTAAGAGTATATTGGCATCTTTATAAAGAGCTTGATTAAAATAATAAACAGATAAATTAATTTTAATGTTCAATTGGTCTTCAGTCGTTAATTTTATTACGGTTTGCTCATCTAACCCACAAAGTAATTCAATCGATTTTTCGTTGTGATGGAGGTAGGTAAAATTGGCAGCTTTTAGTAGGGTATATTTTAAGAAAAACTGTTGGTAATAGGTTTGGTGATATTCATTCATGTTTTGAAACATTTCTTGTAAATAGAAATTAGATTTTTCAAATTTCCGATTACGATAAAGGATATGCGAAATCATGTAAAGGATATTAATTTTGTAAAAATGATTTCGTTTCGAAAAACCATGATTGGCAATTAATTCGTTATAAGTGTTAATGACATAAGGTTCAAAAGAATAAAAATCTTTTTTAGAAAGCATTACTCTGCGGGTAAGGTCTAAAACTTTGTACAGAATTTGTGGTCTTTTAAAAACTACATCGTTTAGCTGGTGTTTTTTTAGGAGTTTATTAATGATTTCTTCCAAGTCTTTGTCTTCGCCACTTATCTTTATTTCGTTTAATTCTTTTTTTATAAAGTTATAAGCGATATTAGCGGTTTCATTTTCATTCACTAACGCTTTATTGGCTTCCCATTTTTTATAAATAGCCTCAATGTTTAACCCAAATTCGGTGTCAGATTTATCTAATTGGATGTGATAAATGGTATTTAACAATTCATAATGTTCGTTTTCTAAAGCAGTTTGCTCTGCTTTTAGTAAAAATCGCCAAGCCAATTCATAACTTTTGTTTTTAAATAGATAAGTCGATAAGGTAATTAATCCCGTTATTGATGAAGTTGCGGTGGTGTCATCGTCAATTTGCTTCAATACAATAAAATCGGCAATGTGTTTTAGCAATCTTTTTCTAAGGGTATGATAGGCGACTTTATTAGCTGTTTTATACAGCTTTGTTTCGATGTCTTTTGCAGAAATTTGTTGATTAATCAGTTCAAAAAGGTCTAAATCTTTTCGTTGTTTTTTGCTCTTTTGCCGATTGATAAAAATTCGAAATTCTTTTTTGTCGTCTTCCGAAAAAGTGTTTACTAATTCTTGTAATTTATCCATTGTTAAAGTCAGTAAAATATTTCTTAAAACTAATGTAAATAAAGAATTATAGCAAATAGGTGCTAAATTAAAAGTCAGAGAAGATTTGTCTTATAATTTTATTAAATTTACATGATTAACACCAATTTTATCATCAATTTGAAAAAAACACTACTTATATTAGGTTTGATTTTGACAGTAAATTTTGTTTATTGTCAAGAGGATAGCTTAAAAGAAATCAGAACAAAAAATTCAATATATTTAGAATTAGGTGGTAACGCATTTATCTATTCTATAAATTATGATAGAATATTTTTTACTAAAGAATCTTTACATATAGGAGTAAGAGCTGGTTTATTTTTCTTCCCTAATTATGAAGGAAATTTATCCGCCATTCCTATCGAATTTAACTTATTATATGGTAGAAAAAATAGTTTTTTAGAAATAGGAATAGGGCAAACTTTTAATCTAACCATAGAGGATGATCTTTCGGCTTCTACCATAAGGTTAGGATATCGTTTTCAAAGAAAAGAAAGAGGTAATGGTTTTATGTTCAGAATAGCGGCACTTCCTTTATGTTCTGTACATAATCAACAATTCGGACTTTGGGCTGGATTAAGTTTAGGATATGCATTCTAAGGCTTTTGATATTGTTTTCTAAAAAATTATTAATTGTTAAAGTCAGTAAACTATTTTATAAAACTAATGTAAATAAAGAGATTTAACAAAATTTAACGTACAATAAAAAGTCAGTAAAAATAGGTTTTACGTTTGATGGATTTTGGAATGAGTTCTATGTTTGTTCAGAATTTTAAAATCTAAAACTATGGAAGCAATCATCATTTCTTTATTAATAGTAGCAATTTTAGCGGTACCAATTATTTTATTGGTTTGGTTTAAAGTAACAATTAGTAGTTTAATTCGAGAGGTTATCCAAAAAGTTAATTACCTCCACATTAAAATTGACAAACTCGATCAAGCAAAAGAAAGCAAAGCTAATTTGGAAGAAGAAAACGTATCCATCAACGAAAGTTTGTTTACGTTAATGGAAGCTTTACCGGAGGAAGAAAAAAAGACAACAGATATAGGAATAAAGATTGAAGAGATAAGTGAGAAAGAAAAAGAAGTTGTCGATGAATTATGTGAAAACTTAGAAGAAAATAAAATAGAAAAAAATGAGATGCCTCAATTGGTAAAGCCAGTTCAACAAAAACAAGCGGCTCTTATCCAACCAAAAAAAGAAAAAAGAGACCTCGAAAAGTTTATTGGAGAAAATCTCATCAACAAAATTGGTATTGGAATTTTAGTGTTGGGTATTGCTTATTTTGTAAGGTATGCCATAGATAAAAATTGGATTGGAGAGGTTGGTAGAGTTGCCATTGGTATGTTGTCGGGCGGTTTATTAACTTTATTGGCTCATAAAATCAGAAAGTCATACCAAGCATTTAGTTCTGTTTTAGTAGGTGGAGCAATGGCTGTTTTTTATTACACCATTTCTATTGGTTTTCACGATTACAGCTTATTTTCACAACCTGTTGCTTTTGGCATCATGGTCTTAATTACAGGGTTTTCTGTTTTATTATCCATTGGTTACGACAAAAAAGAATTGGCAATTTTGGCTATAATTGGTGCGTTTTCTACTCCTTTAATGGTAAGTAATGGGGCTGGAAATTACATCATTCTTTTTACTTATTTGGGTATTGTAAATATTGGAATGTTGGTTTTGGCTTATTTTAAAAAGTGGAATGTTATTCATATTTTATCATTTGCATTTACTGCAATACTATACGGTGCTTGGTTCATAAAAGATATTGTAGATGGAGTTTTTCCTCCTTTTCAAGGAGCATTTTTGTTTGCCAGTCTGTTTTATGTGATTTTCTTTTTGATGCACATTATCAATAATGTAAAAGAAAAAAGAAAATTTAAAGGATACGAATTTGGACTAATGTTGGTAACAACAGCACTTTATTATGTAGCAGGTATGTCTATTTTTCATTTTGCTGACCATGATAATTGGAGGGGATTATTTACTGTAAGCTTAGGGGCATTTAATTTGCTATTTGCTTATCCGTTATTAAAGAAAAACAATGTCGATAAATCGCTAGTTTATTTGCTAATAGGTGTGGTATTAACTTTTATAAGTTTAGCTGCTCCTGTTCAACTTTCTGGAAACCACATCACCATGTTTTGGGTAACAGAAATGATTGTTTTACTGTGGCTTGGACAAAAATCGAACATCCAATTCTTAAAATTGAGTTCGTTGATTATTTTTAGCTTAATGCTCATTAGTTTATTGATGGATTGGCAACAAATTTATTTTAATTATAAAGTCCAATCATTAGCAATTATCGCCAATAAAGGTTTCATCACTACAGCGTTTAGCATTGTGGGAGTTTGGGTGTATTCCAGAATATTAAATCACGAAAAAGAAGAAAATCTGTTTCCAGAAGTGCATGTTAATTTTTTGAAAAATTGTTCTAAAGTATTGCTAGCATCTTTAATTTATTTAATAGGATTAATGGAGTTAAGTTTTCAACTAAATACTAGAGCAAGTTACGATGCACTAACAACATTAAGTGCTCTTGGATATTCCTATTTGTACATCATTGGATTATCAATATACGCCAAAAGAACGGCTAACATTTTTTTAGAAAAAGGAATTGCTATAGTTTCGTTGGCTTTGTTGTTGATTTATCCTTTTTTTAATGAGTTAGAACAAGTGGTGAGAGATAATTACATCATGGGAAATTATTACTTAGGAACGATGGTGGTGCTGTATGTTAATTTGATTTTAATTGTATTAATTGGTTTTCGGTTTGTAAAGGACATTAGAAAATGGTTTGGCTTACGATCAGATTTAGGCAAAGCAACAGTTTGGGGATTATCTTTTCTTGGATTAATTGTAGCTAGTTTGCAATTAAATCATCAAACAGTATTGCTCTTTTTCAATTATACAACTGAAAACTTAAATTTTATCAATAAACAAACTGTAAAAATTGGTTATCCAATTGTTTGGGGAATTAGTGCTTTTATTTTAATGTTGGTGGGTATGAAATATAAGTACAGAACATTAAGAATAATCTCTTTATCTGTTTTTAGCATCATCCTATTAAAGCTGTTTTTATTTGATATTAAAGGAGCTTCTGAAGCGGGTAAAATAGCTGCATTTATTTTACTAGGAGTGTTGTTGTTGGTCATCTCTTTTATGTATCAAAAACTAAAGAACTTGATTCTGGACAACAATTCTGAAAATAAATAATAACTTATGAAAAAATTAATTTTTATTATAGCCTTCAGTTCTTTGCTCAGTGATAGTCTGTATAGTCAGAATTATCAGTGGCAATCTGAAATAGCAACTATTGATTCTAATGGTTTTTATAAAATTGATTTAAAACCAGAAATTATTTCAAAACTCAATGCTAATTTTTCTGACATTAGAATAAAAGATAAAGCAGGGAAAGAAATTCCTTACTATATAGAAAAAGAACCATTTTCGGTAACTAAAAGAGTTTTTAAAGAATATCAGGTAATTGAAAAATTAAACTGGAGAAATGGAGCAACAGTTTTAGTAGTGGAGAACAAGAATAAAGATACGATTAATAATATTCAGTTACAAATAAAGAATTTTGATGTTAGAAAACACATAGAAGTTGCTGCTAGCGATGATTATATCCATTGGTACACCATTAAAGAAAACTATACTTTTTATTCGGCTGATGGACAATACACGACTTCTGAAGTAAAGAGTTTAAATTTTCCTTATACCGATTATCAATTTTATCGTATCATTATTTACGATTGGTTTAGTATGCCCATCAACGTATTAAAAGTGGGTTATTACGATACTTTTCAAGAGCAAGGGAAATTTAAAAAATTGGCATCACCAAGCCTTGTTAGATTTGATAGTTTAGAAACCAAACAAACTTACGTTCAAGTTAATTTTAAGGAAACGCCCTATTTAGATCAATTTATTTTTAAAGTTGATAAACCCGAATATTTTAATCGAAGTGCTAAAATTTGTTTAAAAAAGAAAGATAAAAAAGGAAGAATTTATTTCGAAACACTGGCTGACATTACTTTAAATTCAACTAGTGATTTAACTTTTTATCAGTACGATTTTCCATATACAGCCTTTTACATCATCATCAACAATGAAGATAACCCTCCATTAGAGCATATACAAATAGAAGCGTATCAACTTAATAGATATTTAATGGCTTTTTTAGAATCAGGGAATACTTATCAATTGGTTTTTGAAAATGATAAAATTGTTGGAAAGCCAACTTACGATATTAATTTTTTTAAGGATAATATTGGGAAAGATGTCCCAATATTAACAACAGGAAACATAAAATCTATTCCTTTCAAAACAAAAAAAGAGGTAAGCCCTTCAACTATTTGGATATGGATTGCTATAAGTTTAGTAGCTTTACTTTTGGGTTATTTTTCTTATCAACTAATTACTGAAATGGAGAAAAAATGATGATAGTTAAAAGATATTATAAAGAAATAGTATTGATTGCAGTATTTATAATTACTGTAGTGGTATTGTCTTTTATTCAACCCATTGCTCAAGATTTAGCTTATCATAATTTTTCCGATTTCAGAAGCTATTTTGGAATCCCTTATTTTTTGGATGTAGTGAGTAATCTCCCTTTTTTAATTATTGGAGCGATGGGGTGGCAGCTTACCAATAAAATTTATCGAAAAACAACGATGATTTATTTTTTAATGACCTTTATTTTATTTACTGGAATATTTTTTACAGGCGTTGGATCTGCTTTTTACCATTACGCACCCAATAATTTTACATTAATTTTTGATCGACTCCCTATGACTTTAGTTTTTACTTCATTTTTTGCTACTATTATTTACGATTATGTTGGAAGCAGAGTAGGAACTATGGCTTTTTATAGCCTCATTATTTTAGGAGTTTACAGCATTTTTTATTGGTATTATACCGAAATAACTGGTGTTGGAGATTTACGTTTGTATGCTTTTATCCAGTTTTTCCCAATAGTAGCAGTACCTTTTATTTTGATTTTTTATAAAAACAAGAAGTTATATACGAAGCAGCTGTTTTTGGTATTTTTTGCTTATCTAATTTCTAAATTAACCGAGCATTACGATGTAGCAATATTTGAGTTTTTCAAAGTTATTAGTGGACATACCATTAAACACCTGTTTTCAGCATTGGCAGCTTATTTTATTTATCGAATTCACTTAAAAGCATACCAAACAAGGATTTTGAAAAATACAATAAAAGGTTAACTGTTGAATTTTAATATTCAATATTGAGCGAATCTAAAACAGTTTTCATCGAAATTAATAATTTAACCTTCTCTGTTTCTTCAGCTTCGATTGCTTCGTCTAAATCGAACTTTAAATCATTAATCTCTTCTTCAGCGAAAGTGTTATTAAAATTTTCTATCACAGATAACACTTCAATACCAATTAAATAATCACCTTTTATAGCCTGTCTGATAAATGTTGAAATGTATTGACTTCCATCTAATGAAGATTGCCAAAAAATGGAAATTAAAACGGATTTGATGGAAGCATATTTTTTGTTATTGATTGCTGAAATTATTGTATCTACAACAGCTTGATCTCTTAAATCGAATAATAAATTAATTATTTCTTGTTTTATTTCATCGTCAGTTGTAGTTATTAAAGTATCTATTAAGGATAAAAACGCTTCTTTTTTTCCATGCTTTCTTAATTGTTCTAAAGCAAATAATACTTTTTTATTCTCTTTTGAGGAAAGGTCAGCAATGATGTTGTTTAATCGGTTACTTTTTTTTGGTTCAAGCATGATTTTAATTATAAAAAAAGCTCATCAGCCTTTAGCAAATGAGCTTTTAAAAATTTTCAACTTCTATTAATAATAAATTAATCTTCTAACTTTTGCTATGTGTTTTGCTAAACGAATAACTTGTTTGGTGTAACCAAACTCATTGTCGTACCATACATACAAAACAATATTTTTTTTGTCTTTAGATACAATAGTTGCCTTACTATCAAATACAGAACAGCAAGTGTTTCCAATAATATCGTTAGAAACTAGTTCAGGGTCATTTTCATATTTAATTTGATTCACCAAGATACCTTCTAAAGCGGCTCTACGAATTATTTCGTTGACATCATCAATAGAAGTTTCTTTTTGAACATTTAAATTTAAAATGGCTAATGAACCATTTGGAGTAGGAACCCTTACTGCGTTTGCAGTTAACTTATCTTTTAAACTAGGAACAACTTTGGTAACAGCATCTCCAGCACCTGTAGAAGTAATTACCATATTAATGGCTGCAGAACGACCTCTACGAGGTTTTTTGTGCATGTTATCCAACAAGTTTTGGTCGTTGGTATAAGCATGAACAGTTTCGATATGCCCTTTGATGATTCCTAATTTGTTTTCAATAGTATATAAAATAGGAGCAATAGCATTGGTTGTACATGATGCAGCAGAAAAAATAGCTAACTCATCAACATTAAATTCATTCTCATTAATACCATATACGATATTTGGAACTTCTTTTCCTGGAGCTGTTAACAATACTTTGCTTGCTCCTTTTGATTTTAAGTGTCTTGATAAAGCAGTTTTATCTTTAAAAACTCCAGTATTATCAATAATTAAAGCATCATGGATTCCATAAGCTGTATAATCTATATCTTCAGGATTGCTAGCATCTATCATTTTAACAATCTGACCATTGATGATTAATGCATTATTTTCTAAATCTTCATCAACAGTTCCAGAAAACATACCATGAACAGAGTCGTTTCTCAATAAAGCTGCTCTTTTAACAATTGTTTCAGGTGTAACTCCTCTTGTTACAATGGCTTTCAATCTTAGTTGTTGTCCTTTTCCAGCTTGTTTAATTAATTCTCGGGCAGCCAATCTACCAATTCTACCAAATCCGAAAAGAACAACATCTTTTGGTGTAACGGTATGAGCTTCTTTATGGTCAAAGCCAACTAATTTAGCTCTTAAAAAATCGAGTTGAGAATTAAAATTCGATTTTTCTAAACTCCATTCGCTAGCTAATTTTCCGATATCTAATTTTGAAGGAGGTAAATTTAGGGTGCATAGTTCTTTAGCAATAGCAGTTGTTTCTTGAATACTAACTGGGTTATAAGCAATTGATTTTGCTATTTTGTGCAATTTAAGTACTTCCGAAATGTTTTTGTCAACCAGCGGATTTCTAAATAAGATGAGTTCTACTGATTTTCCATACATTAAATCGCCGATGTAACTAATTAAGCTAATAGCTGATTTTTCGTCGTTTACGAATTGATTTAATCTAAATTCATAATCCGTTTTTTTATCTACTAATTCCATTTTAAAAAGTTTTTATTTATCCTAAATATGATTTTAATAATTTACTCCTTGATGAATGTCTCAGTCTTCTAATACCTTTTTCTTTAATTTGCCTAACACGTTCTCTAGTTAAGTCAAATTTTTCTCCAATTTCTTCTAAAGAAAGAGGGTGGGGGATTGCAATTCCAAAAAATAATTTAATTACATCTCTTTCCCTTTCTGTTAATGTGGATAAAGATCTGTCTATTTCTTTTTGTAACGATTCGTTTAATAAATTAATATCTGCTTTTGGTGAGTTACTATTGGATAAAACATCTAATAAAGTTCCGTCTTCTCCATCTTTAAAAGGAGCATCCATAGATACATGTCTTCCAGATATTTTTTGTGATTCAGTTACTTTTGATTCATCTATTTCTAGCGATTCGGCAATTTCATCTGCTGAAGGTTCTCTTTCAAATTCTTGTTCTAACCTAGAAAAAGCTTTGTTGATTCTATTTAGTGAACCAACTTGATTTAATGGTAACCTTACTATTCTTGCTTGTTCAGCTATGGCTTGTAAAATGGATTGACGAATCCACCAAACAGCATACGAAATAAATTTAAAACCTCTTGTTTCATCAAATCGTTGAGCAGCTTTTATTAAACCTAAGTTTCCTTCGTTGATTAAATCGGGTAAGGTAAGTCCTTGGTTTTGATATTGTTTTGACACTGAAACAACAAATCTAAGATTTGCTTTTACTAATTTTTCGAGTGCTCTTTGGTCGCCTTGTCTAATTTTCTGAGCTAATTCTACCTCATCTTCGGCTGTTATTAAATCTTCTCTCCCAATTTCCTGTAAATATTTATCTAATGATGCACTATCACGATTTGTAATAGATTTGGTAATTTTTAATTGCCTCATGCCAACAGTTTAAGTTTATTACGATAGGACTCCAAAATTATCCATTTTTTCTTATCCAAACATTTATTTTTCATATAAAAAAGAACTATTTTTTTATCGACAATAATTTAATGTTAGTCTAATTATATGTTCTGTTTGTGTTGATTTTTAAAATAAAAAATCTCGTTCCAATATTTTGGAACGAGATTATAAAAATCAATTGTATTTCAACTTCGGTATTCTTTCGTCAGCTGACGGATATGAATCCTTCAATAATTTATGAGTGATTTTTTGTAGCGAGAGAGAGATTTGAACTCTCGTCCGTCAGCTGACGGATATGAATCCTTCAATAATTTATGAGTGATTTTTTTG
>Ga0210044_10008251_pt1 | contig 13039 bp, 9 predicted proteins | sample CryGey13umfilter_2_FD_183959 | JGI IMG/M metagenome (GOLD analysis project Ga0210044, IMG submission 183959) | Groundwater microbial communities from aquifer in Utah, USA - Crystal Geyser 4/9/14 3 um filter (SPAdes) (version 2) | ecosystem: Environmental > Aquatic > Deep subsurface > Groundwater... | reverse complement strand
GTCACCAAGACCGAGAACGGCGTCAACCCCTTGTGCTTTGGCCAGACCGCCCTCTTGGGCTGCGACGTGTGGGAGCACAGCTACTACATCGACTATCGCAACAAGCGCCCGGCCTATCTGACCAACTTCCTTGACCGGCTGGTCAACTGGGAAGCGGTCGCCGCGCGGATGTAAGACCGCAAGCGCGATCCTTGCGCGGGCCTGCCCCCAGCGGGGCGGGCCTTTTTCTTTGGCGTTGGACTCTGGCCGCTGGCTGCTGGCGTGTCTATCTATGAGAAGGCGAGAGCGCGCAGGACGCGTGTCACGATGGAGGATCGCATGGCGATGCTGACGAAGGGGATATGGATTGTGGTGGCCGACAGTGAACGGGCCATGGTGCTGGAAAATGTGGGCGACACCCGCGCGCCGGAACTGCATCAGATTCACCGGTTGGAGGCGGTCGAGGTGGCGGTGGCCTCGGATCGGCCGGGACGGATGAACGACAACGGACCGGGTCAGAAATCCGCGATGGAGCAGCCGGATTTCGGGCGGCTTTCGGCGGACGGGCTGGCGGCGGATCTGGTGGCCTATCTGGACAAGCACGCCACCAAGGGCGGGTTCGAGCGGCTGGTGCTGGTGGCGCCACCGCAAGTGCTGGGGGCGCTGCGGGATCGGATGGAGGGGCCGCTGCGCGCGCGGATCAGCGCCGAACTGCCCAAGACCCTGACCGGGCATCCGTTGCCGAAGATCGCCGAACTGGTGGCCGAGGCGCTGAGCAAGGGCTGACGCCGCCCCTTCCGCCCGCGGCGCGTTTGCGGCACAAGGCCCCGGCAAAGGGGCGGGTGATGCGCGAGTCGGCAAAGGGTGTGATGGCGATGGCGGCGGCCTGCACGGTGTGGGGCCTGTCGCCGATCTATTACAAGCTGCTGGCCGAGGTGCCGCCGCTCGAGGTGCTGAGCCACCGCACCTTGTGGTCGGCGCTGCTGTTTGCGCTGGTGCTGGCGGCGCAGGGGCGGCTGGGGCTGGTGCCCGCTGCCTTGCGCGGGCGCGGTCTGGCGGTGGTGGCCCTGGCCGCCGTGCTGATTTCGGCCAACTGGTTTCTGTTCATCTTTTCGGTGCAGATCGGCCATACCGTCGAGGCCAGCCTGGGCTATTTCATCTTTCCGCTGGTGGCGGTGGTGATCGGTCTGGTGGCGTTCGGCGAGCGTCTGGGCCTGGGGCAGGGCCTTGCGGTGGCACTGGCAGGGCTGGCGGTGGTGGTGCTGACGGCGGGGCTTGGGGTCGCCCCGTGGATCGCGCTGGCGCTGGCCACCACCTTCGGGCTTTACGGGTTGATCAAGAAGCGGCTGGCGGCAGGGCCGGTGGTCTCGGTCACCGCCGAGGTGCTGGTGCTGACGCCGCTGGCGCTGATCTGGCTGATCGGGCTGCACAGCGGCGCCTGGGTCGAATTCGCCCGCCCCGGCGCGTGGTTCGGGCAAAGCCTTGGCACCTCGGTCATGCTGGCGTTTTCCGGGGTGATCACGGCGGGGCCCTTGATCCTGTTTTCCTATGCCGCGCGGCGGGTCAGCATGGCGACCCTGGGGCTGGTGCAATACCTCAACCCAAGTTTGCAGTTCGTCTGTGCGACGCTGATCTTTGCCGAGCCGTTCACCCGCTGGCACGGCATTGCCTTCAGCCTGATCTGGGCGGCGCTGACGCTTTATTCCTGGGAAAGCCTGCGTCAGGACAGGGCGGCGCGCAGCCGCGGGGTCAGCGCCGCGACATCGGGCACGGCGGTGAAATAGTCGCGCAAGCGGGCATCGGCAAAGCCTTGGGCGATCAGGTGCTCGATCAGCGCCAGCAGGGGTTGCCAGTAGCCGGCGGTATCAAGCAGGAAGATCGGCTTTGTGTGCAGGCCGATCTGGTGCCAGGTCAGGACCTCGAAGAATTCGTCCAGACTGCCCGCGCCACCCGGCAGCACCACGAAGGCATCCGAGTTCATGAACATCACCTTCTTGCGCTCGTGCATGTCTTCGGTGATCACCAGTTGGGTCAGATCGCGCTTGCCCTGTTCGCGCGGCATCAGGTGGGTCGGAATCACCCCCATCGAGCGCGCCCCGGCAAATTGCGCCGCGCGCGCCACCTCGCCCATCAGCCCGACATCGCCCGCCCCAAAAACCAGCCGCCAGCCGTTTTCGGCAATCACCTGGCCCAGGGCGCGGGCCGCAGCGGCGTAGGCGGGCAGGTTGCCCGAGCGCGAGCCGCAGAAAACACAGACCGAATGAAAACCGCGGGCCGACATGCTGAATTTCCCGGAAAACTGTTGCGTTGCCCCCTGATATCGGGGTTTCTGTGGGAAAGAAAGCAGGGGCCGGCAACGGACCCCGCAGGGGGGCGACACGATGACGGTCTGGAAAGAGATGGGCACGGGGACAAGGTCCGCCGTGGCGGTGGCGGCGGCGGTGGTGGTGGCGGTGATCGGCTGGCTGGTCTGGCCGACCGCGCCGGTGCCGGTGCCGTCGCCGACCATTGTCGCGGCCCCCGAGCCCGCGGCGGTCGCCCCGGCGGCAGTCGCGCCCGCGCCGACCCCCGAGCCAACCGTTGCCGCAGCCCCTGAACCGGTCGCACCGGCCCCCCCCAGCTTTGACACCGTGCGGGTCGAACCCGATGGCAGCACCCAGGTGGCGGGCCGGGCCGAGGCGGGTGCCGCAGTTTCGATCCTGGTGGACGGCACCGAAATCGCCACCGCAGCGGCCAACGGGCAGGGCAGTTTTGCCGCGCTGTTCGATCTGGCCCCCTCGGCGGCACCGCGTCTGCTGACGCTGTTGATGACGCTGGCCGATGGCACCAAGGTGGCATCGCTTGACAGTGTCGCGCTGGCCCCGCTCGCCGCCCCGGCGGTGGCAGCCGAACCGGCCCCCGCAGCCACGGTTGCCGCCAGCGAACCGGCGGCGCAGCCCGCGCCGGAACCCGCACCAGAACCCGCCGCCCCCACCGCCCTGCTGCTGACCGACAGCGGCGCGCAGGTGCTGCAATCGGGCGATGTGGCGGCGGGACCGGTTGGCACCGTCAGCATCGACGCGATCAGTTATGATGCCGCAGGGGCGGTGCAACTGGCGGGTCGTGGCCAGGCCGGGGCGAGCTTGCGGCTTTACCTCGACAACGCAGAACTTGCGTCGGTGACGGTCGCCGAAGGCGGCACCTGGGCCGTGACCCTGCCCGAGGTCGCCCCCGGTCTTTACACTCTGCGCGCCGATCAAATGGACAGCTCCGGCAAGGTGACTTCGCGCTTCGAGACCCCGTTCAAGCGGGAATCACTCGAGGCCCTGGCGGCGGTGACTGCGCCCGCTCCGGCCCCGGCCGCAGCCGAACCGGCACCGGTTGCAGCAGAACCCGAGCCCGCACCGGTCGAGGTTGCCGCCGCACCGGAACCTGCCACACCGGAACCTGCCGCACCGGAACCGGCACCCGCCACAGCCGAACCGGCCGCAGCACCGGAACCCGCACCGGTCGCGGTTGCCGCCGCACCGGAAGCTGCCGCACCGGAACCGGCACCCGCCACGGCCGATCCGGCCGCAGCACCGGAACCCGCGCCGGTCGCGGCGATTGCGGCACCCGCGCCCGCGCCCACACCGGAACCGGCACCCGCGACAGCCGAACCGGCGGCGGCACCCGCGCCGCAGCCTGCCCCGGTCGCGGCGGTTGGCGCAGCCGAACCAGCCCCGGCCGCGCCCGAACCGGCACCCGCCCCAATCGCGGCGGCCCCCGCGCCGACGACGCCCGCACCGGTTGCCGCCGCGCCGACCGCACCGCAACCCGAAGCCGCCCCGCAACCCACCGCCGCGCTGCCTGCGCTGACCGTGACGGTGCAGCCCGGCTTTACCCTGTGGCGCATCGCGCGCGAGAACTTCGGCCATGGCATCATGTATGTGCAGGTGTTCGAGGCCAACCGCGACAAGATCCGCGACCCCGATCTGATCTATCCGGGGCAGGTCTTCACCATCCCGCACCCCGGCAACTGAGGCACTGGCAATTGCCCCCCGGCGCGCATAGGTAAGGCGCTGCAATCCGGGGTGCCTCATGCGCAGAACCACGTCCACGGCGACCAGTGCCGACAGCCATCAGCCAAACGCCAGCGGCTGGCACACCATCCAGCGGGTGCTGCCCTATCTCTGGCCCGCGGGCGAGGCTTGGGTCAAGCGCCGGGTGGTGCTGGCGCTGCTGTTGTTGCTGGCGGCCAAGGTGGTGTCGGTCGCGACCCCGTTCTTCTACAAGGCGGCGGTCGATGCGCTGGCGGGCGAGGCCCCCTCGGCGGCGGCGCTGCTGGCGCTTTCGGCGGTCGGGCTGACGGTGGCTTATGGCGTGGCGCGGCTGGGAGCGGTGGGGTTTGGCGAGCTGCGCGATGCGGTGTTCGTGCGGGTCGGCCAGCGCGCGCTGCGCAAGCTGGCGCTGGAAACCTTTACCCACATTCACCGCCTATCGATGCGCTATCACATCAGCCGCAAGACCGGCGGGCTGTCGCGCATCATCGAGCGCGGCGTCAAGGGCGTCGATTTCCTGCTGCGCTTCATGCTGTTCTCGATCGGGCCGCTGATCCTTGAGCTGAGCATGGTGGCGGTGCTGTTCGCGCTGCTGTTCGGCATCTGGTATATGGTGGCGGTGGTGGTGACGATCGCGCTTTACGTGATCTACACCTTTCGGATCACCGAGTGGCGGGTGCAGATCCGCCGCCAGATGAATGATCAGGATACCGACGCCAACCAGAAGGCGATTGACAGCCTGCTGAACTTCGAGACCGTCAAGTATTTCGGGGCCGAGCGGCGCGAGGCGTCGCGCTATGACGGCGCAATGGCGGCCTATGAAGGGCTGGCGGTGAAAACCGGGCAATCGCTGTCGGTGCTGAACTTCGGGCAAGCCACCATCATCACCACCGGGCTGGTGATCGTGATGGTGATGGCGGCGCAGGGGGTGCAGGCGGGGGTGCTGACGGTGGGCGATTTCGTGATGGTCAACGCCTACATGATCCAGATCACCATGCCGCTGAACTTTCTTGGCACGGTTTACCGCGAAATCCGTCAGGCGCTGGTCGATATGGGGCAGATGTTCGCCCTGCTGGCGCAACCCGCCGAAGTCACCGACAAGCCGGGGGCAAGGGCGTTGCAGGTGACGGGCGGCGCGGTCGAATTCGATCACGTGACCTTCGGCTATGACCCCGACCGCGAGATTTTGCGCGGCATCAGCCTGCGGGTGGCCCCGGGCGAGCGGGTGGCGCTGGTCGGGCCGTCGGGATCAGGCAAATCGACCATCGGGCGGCTGCTGTTCCGGTTTTATGATGTCACCGGCGGCGCGGTGCGCATCGACGGGCAGGATCTGCGCGACATCACCCAGGACAGCCTGCACGGCCAGATCGGCGTGGTGCCGCAGGACACCGTGCTGTTCAACGATACGGTCTATTACAACATCGCCTACGGCCGCCCCGAAGCCAGCCGCCTTGAGGTCGAAGCGGCGGCGCGGGCGGCGAAGATCCACGATTTCATCCAATCCCTGCCGGCGGGCTATGAAACGACGGTGGGCGAGCGCGGCCTGAAACTTTCGGGCGGCGAGAAGCAGCGGGTGGGGATCGCCCGCACCTTGCTCAAGAACCCGCCGATCCTGCTTTTGGACGAGGCGACCTCGGCGCTGGATACCCAGACCGAGCGCGACATCCAGGACAGCCTGCGCGAGATGGGTCAGGGCCGCAGCGTGATCACCATCGCGCACCGGCTATCCACCATCGCCGATTGCGACCGCATCGTGGTGCTGGAAGACGGCCGGATCGTCGAGCAGGGCAGCCACGAGATGCTGCTGGCAAACGGCGGGCGCTACGCCGCGATGTGGGCGCGCCAATCGTCCGAGGAAGAAGCCGAAGCCGCAGCGGCGGCGGTGGCCTGAGCGCGTGCTCTTCCCGCCCTGCCGGGCGGTCATCGCGGCTCCGGGCGGCGACCCCCGTTGCGCGGGGCTTGGCAAGCCCTGCCGATCCCGTGTAAGACGGCGGCAAACGCGAAGGAGATGCGCGCGTGAGCAACCCCGAAAGTTTCATCGAGGAAGTGACCGAAGAGGTCCGCCGTGACCGCCTGTTTGCGCTGTTTCGCAAATATGGCTGGATCGCGGTGTTGGGGGTGGCGCTGATCGTGGGCGGTGCCGCCGTGACCGAGTGGCGCAAGGCCAGCAACCGCGCGGCGGCGCAAGCCTTTGGCGATGCAGTGATGGTGGCGCTAGAGCAGGGCACCGCCCCGGAGCGGCGTGCGGCACTGGCGGCGGTGCCTGCCAGCGCCGACCGCGCGGCGATCCTGAACCTGATGCTGGCCAGCGACCCGACCGATGACCGCGCGGGCACATTGGCGGCGCTGGACAAGGTGGCGTCGGATGCCACCCTGCCGGCCAGCTACCGCGATCTGGCGGTGCTGCGCCGGGTGGTGCTGTCGGGTGCCGATATGGCGCTGGCCGACCGGCGCGCGGCACTTGATCCGATCGCCGCCCCCGGTCGCCCGTTCCGCCCGCTGGCGCTGGAGCAACTGGCCTATCTGCTGGTTGAAGCGGGCGACACGGCTGGGGCGATTGCGGCATTGCAAGCGCTGTCACAGGATCAGGAAGCCCCATCGGGCTTGCGTCAGCGCGCAACTCAGATGATTGTCGCCCTTGGCGGGCAGGCCGCAACCGGTTGATGGCCGGGGCGCGGACGGGTTGGATCATGGCACGGAGGCTGGCACGGTGAAGCTGATATCTGCGATCTCGGGGCTGGCCCTGGCGGTGCTGCTGGCGGGCTGCGAGAAAGAGTTGATCCTGCCGGGCGAGCGCTTTGATGTGCGCACCCCGCTCGAGGCCAGCATCCCGACCGAGGAACAGCCCGCCCCGGTTGACCCCTCGGGTCAGATCGAGAACCAGAGCCTGCCGATCAACCTGCCCGCCGCCCAGGCCAATGCCGACTGGCCGCAGCGCGGCGGCAATGCCGCGCATCTTGCGCCGCACGGTGCGCTGTCGGCCCAGCCGGTGCGGGTCTGGAGTGTCGCTATCGGCGCTGGCAACAGCCGCAAGAACCGCATCTCGGCCGCGCCGATCGTGGGTGACGGGCGGGTGTTCACGCTGGATGCCACCGCCACCCTCGCCGCCACCTCGACCGCGGGTGCGACGCTGTGGTCGGTTGACCTGACGCCCGAGACCGATAGCGCCAACGAAGTTTCGGGCGGCGGCCTGGCTTATGGCGGCGGGCAGCTTTTTGCCGCCACCGGTTACGGCGACCTGCTGGCGCTTGATCCGGCCTCGGGCGCGGTGATCTGGCGGCAGCGGCTGGGGGCCCCGGTCACCGGCGCGCCGACCGTGGATGCGGGCACGGTTTATGTGGTGGGGCGCGATGGCGCGGCCTGGGCGGTGGCAACCGACAGCGGCCGGGTGCGCTGGCAGCTAGCGGCGACGCCTTCGCCGACCGGGATGATCGGATCATCCGCCCCTGCGATCAGTGCGGCCAATGTGCTGCTGCCGATTGCCAGCGGCGAGCTGGTGGCGGTGCTGAAAGACGGCGGGGTGCGGGTGTGGGGCGCGATGGTCGCAGGCGAGCGCCTGGGGCGCGGCTATGCAGGCATTAGCGATATCACCGGCGATCCGGTGGTGGCGGGGGCGGTCACCTATGCCGGCAGCGCGCGCGGGCGCACGGTGGCGCTGGAATCAGCTTCGGGCAAGCTGATCTGGTCGGCCACCGAGGGCGCGCTTGGCCCGGTGCTGGCGGTCGGGGGATCGGTGTTTCTGGTCAATGACGAGGCCCGCCTGGTGCGGCTGGACGCCGCCACCGGGGACGTGATCTGGGCGGTCGAGATGCCCTATTTCGTCAAGGGCAAGGTCAAGAAGCGCAAGGAGATCACCGCCCATTACGGCCCGGTGCTGGCGGGCGGGCGGCTGGTGGTGGCTTCGGGCGACGGGCTGATCCGGCTGTTCGATCCGACCGATGGCACCCTGGTCGGCACCCTCGATCTGCCGGGCGGGGCGGCGGCGCAACCGGCGCTGGCGGGTGGCACGCTTTATGTCGTCTCGGGCAAGGGGCAACTTCACGCTTTCCGTTGACGCCGGGCCGGTGTAGGGCAGCAGGCTTGACCTTTGACCCCAGCCCCCGGAGGGCACCATGAGCTTTACCCTTGCCATTGTCGGGCGCCCGAACGTCGGCAAATCGACCCTGTTCAACCGCCTGGTCGGGCGCAAGCTGGCGCTGGTGGACGATCAACCCGGCGTCACCCGCGATCTGCGCGAGGGCGACGCCAAGCTGTTCGATCTGCGCTTTACGGTGATCGACTCGGCGGGGCTCGAGGATGTCACCGACGACAGCCTGCAAGGCCGGATGCGGCGGCTGACCGAGCGCGCGGTGGAAATGGCGGATGTCTGCCTGTTCCTGATCGACGGTCGGGCCGGGGTGACGGCGGCCGACCAAGTGTTTGCCGAGATCCTGCGGCGCAAGGCGGCGCGGGTGATCGTGGGGGTCAACAAATCCGAAGGCAGCGCCGGTGATGCGGGCGCGATCGAGGCCTTCAGCCTGGGCCTGGGCGAGCCGGTGCGGCTGTCGGCGGAACATGGCGAGGGGATGGACGACCTTTACCACATTCTGCGCCCGATCGGTGACAGCTTCATCGCGCGGGCCGAAGCCGATGCGCCGTTAATTGATCAAGACGTGCCCGAGGATCAGGCCGACGTTGAGGCCGACCCCGAGGCGCACAAGCCAACCCTGGCAAAGCCGTTGCAGATTGCGGTGATCGGTCGGCCCAATGCCGGAAAATCGACCCTGATCAACAAGATCCTGGGCGAAGAGCGGCTGTTGACCGGGCCGGAAGCGGGCATCACCCGCGATGCGATCTCGGTGCGCACGACATGGCTTGGCACGCCAATGCGGATTTTCGACACCGCCGGAATGCGCAAGAAGGCCCGGATCGACGACAAGCTGGAAAAGATGTCGGTCTCGGACGGCTTGCGTGCGGTGCGCTTTGCCGAGGTGGTGGTGGTGCTGCTGGACGCCGAAATTCCGTTCGAGCAGCAAGACCTGCGGATTGCCGACTATGCCGAATCGGAAGGCCGGGCGGTGGTGGTGGCGGTCAACAAATGGGATCTCGAGGGCGAAAAGCAGGAAAAGCTGACCGCCCTGCGCGAAATGTTCGAGCGCCTGCTGCCGCAGTTGCGCGGCGCACCGCTGGTCACCGTTTCGGCCAAGACCGGGCGCGGGCTGGACCGGCTGCACGCCGCCCTGATCAAGGCGCATGACGTGTGGAACCAGCGGGTGCCGACCGCGCGGCTGAACACCTGGCTGGGTGCCATGACCGAGGCCCATCCGCCACCGGCCCCCGGCGGGCGCCGCATCAAGCTGCGCTACATGACCCAGGTCAAGACCCGCCCGCCCGGATTCGTGGTGATGTGCAGCCACCCCGACCTGCTGCCGGAAACCTACAAGCGCTATCTGATCAACGGCTTGCGCGATCATTTCGCAATGCCCGGCACGCCGATCCGGATCATGGTGCGCGGTCAGGGCGAGAAAAACCCGTTCAAGGACCCGAAGTTCCACACCCCCAGCCGGTTGCGCAAGCACAAGGCTTCGAAGAATCCGGACGTGAAGTGGTAAGGCCCTGGTGGCAAGGCGTTAGTGGATATTTGAGCCAGCGAGAAAGCCGGGCCGGTATTTCTACTCGGCTGCGATGGTAATGACCGGCTCCATCCCGGCCAGGATGTCCGGCGCGAGGTGGCATTTGATCTGATGGCCCGCGGCCACCATCTGGACGGGGGGCATTTCGCGATCACAAAGCCCGCCCGGAACCTGGGATTTCCACCGACAGCGGGTCTGGAACGGGCAGCCCGAGGGCGGGTTCATCGCTGACGGGATATCGCCTTCCAGCACGATCCGCTGCTTGTGCACCCTTGTGTCGGCAATCGGCACCGCCGACAGCAGCGCTTCGGTATAGGGGTGGTAGGGCGGCGAGAACACCTGATCGGTGGTGCCCAGTTCGACCACATGGCCGAGATACATCACCATCACCCGGTCTGAAAGGTAGCGCACGATCGACAGATCGTGGCTGATGAACAGCAGGGTGGTGCGATTTTCGCGCTGAATCTCCATCAGCAGATCGGTGACGGCGGCCTGCACCGAGACGTCGAGGGCCGAAACCGGCTCGTCTGCCACCACGATCTTGGCCCCGCCGGCAAAGGCGCGGGCGATGCCGACGCGCTGTTTCTGCCCCCCCGAAAGCTGGCGCGGCATGCGGGCGGCAAATTCGCGTGGCAGTTTGACCAGATCGAGCAGCTCGAGCATGCGCTCGCGGCGGGCGGCATCGGAAGTGCCGATGTGAAAGATCTCGAGGGCGCGGATGATCTGGCGGCCCACGGTCATCGAGGGGTTGAGGGTGTCGAACGGGTTCTGGAACACCATCTGCACCCCGGACACGGTTGCAGTCGAGCGCTTCTCGATCGGGGTGTCCTGGATTTCGTGGCCATAAAGCGATATCTTGCCGGATGTTGCGGTTTCCAGCCCCATCAACACCTTGGCGAAGGTGGATTTTCCGCAACCGGATTCGCCGACAATCGCCAGGGTCTCGCCTTCACGCGCCTCGAACGACAGGGTCTCGTTGGCCTTCACCACCTTGTCGGCACCACCGCCAAACAGACCGCCACCCGAAACCTCGTAATACTTGCGCAGGTCTTCCATTTTCAGAACCACTTCGCCGACCGGGTTTTTCACATAGGTCTGGCCGATCTTGATTTCTGCGTCCCAGTCTATTTCCAACGATCTCAGGCAGCGGGACTCGTGGCGGTTGCCGCCCGACACGTCATGCATCGGCACGTCGCCGGCATTGCACAGACCGTCCTGAAAATAATCGCAGCGCGGGCCGAAATTGCAGCCAACGGGTCGTTCATGCGGCAGCGGGAAGTTGCCGGGGATGGCGACCAGCGGGCGGGCGTTCTTGTCGGCCGATGGCAGCGGGATCGAGCGAAACAGGGCCTGCGTGTAGGGGTGGCGCATCTTGTCGAATACCTCGGCCACATTGCCGGTCTCTACCGCCTCGCCCGAATACATCACGCAAAGCCGGTCGCAGACCTCGAGGATCAGGCCCAGATTGTGGCTGATGAACAGCATCGAGGTGCCGTATTTCTCGCCCAGATCGCGGACCAGATCGACGATGCCGGCCTCGACCGTGACATCAAGCGCGGTGGTCGGCTCGTCAAGGATCAAGAGGGCGGGTTTGCTCATCAGCGCCATGGCGATGACGATGCGTTGCTGCTGGCCGCCCGAAAGCTGGTGCGGGTAGGCGCTCAGGATGCGGTCGGGGTCGGGCAGGCGCACGTCGGCCACGATCTGGCGGGCCAGGGCGATGGCCTCGCGGTGGGTCACACCGCGGTGGATCATCGGCACTTCGGCAAGCTGGGCACCGATCTTCATCGCCGGATTAAGCGAGGCCATCGGCTCCTGGTAGATCATGGCGATTTCGGAGCCGCGGATGTGGCGCAATTCCTCTTCGCCCATGTGGGTCAGCTCGCGGCCCTTGAAGCGGATCGAGCCGGCCACGATGCGGCCGTTGCGACCCAGATCGCGCATCACCGCCAGCGCCACGGTCGATTTGCCACAGCCGGACTCGCCCACCAGCCCCATCGCTTCGCCCGGCATGACGGTGCAGGAAAAATCCATCACCGCCGGAATCTCGCGGGTGCGGGTGAAGAAGGAAATCGAGAGGTGCTCGATCTCGAGGATCGGTTTGGTGGGGTCCCAGTCAGCAGCCATGGCAACCTCCGGTCGTATGGCGGGCACCGGGGGCTGTCTGCCCCCCTGCGTCGCCACGGGCGACGCGTTCCCCGCTAAAAACAGTCCACTGGACTGTTTTTCGGGCGCGTGTCACCCCCGAGGATATTTGCGCAAAGGAGAAATGCATCAGTCTTTCAGGCTTTCTTCACGCAGGCCGTCGGCCAGCAGGTTGAGGCCCAGCACCAGACTCATCAGGGCCAGGGCGGGGACCACGGCGGGGTGGGGGAAGATCGACAGCAATTTGCGACCGGAGTTGATGGTGGAGCCCCAGTCGGGACTTTCTGGCGAGACCCCGAGGCCGAAGAAGCCCAGGGTGCCGAGCAGGATCGTGGTATAGCCGATGCGCAGGCAGAAATCGACGATCAGCGGGCCGCGGGCATTGGGCAGAATCTCCCACAGCATGATATACCACGGGCCCTCGCCGCGGGTCATGGCGGCGGCCACGTAATCGCGGGTCTTGATGTCCATCACGATGCCGCGCACGATGCGAAACACCGTCGGCGCATTGACGAACACCACCGAGACGAAGACGTTCAGCAGGTTCGGCTCCATCGACCAGACCCCGAGCGGGTCGGCGTTGAACGCTAGCCCCGAGTAGACCCAGAGGCCGATCACCAGGGTGACACCAACGTAAAGGTTGCGCTGCCACGGATTGGTGAAATAGCGGCTGTTCAAGAGGACCGTCACGAAGATCACCGGGAAGATGAACAGCACCGCCGCCAGCACGTTCGGGATCGACGAGCGCCAGACAGCGTCGGTGAACGGCAGGGCGATGTCGTAGCCGGTTTTCTGAATATCAGGGGTAACCAGCAGGTAGAACAACAGGATGACCGGGAAGGCCAGCACCAGATTGGCCAGAAACGCCAGGGCGGTATCAAGCCTGCCGCCAAAATAGCCGGCCGGAAGGCCAAGGGAGATGCCCATGATGAAGGCGAATGTGGTGGCGGCGGGGGCGATCGACAAGACCGAGCGCGCCCCCATCACAACGCGCGAGAACACGTCACGCGCCAGGTGGTCGCCGCCCAGCAGGTAATGGGGATAGTTGCCCTCGCCGGGGTCGATCACCGGCATGCCCGGCAGCGCGTTCTTCATGCCGGAGATTTGACCGAGCGCGTCGTGGGTGATGATCTGGCCCGCGAACAGCGCGGTGAACACCCAGAACATCACCAGAGCAAAGCCGATCATGCCGACCGGACTGTCGTAAAGCTTGCCATAAAGCCCGAGCCGCCGCTTGAAGCGGAAAGACAGGGCAAAGGTCAGCACCAGCGCGATCCACACCGG
>Ga0210044_10008250_pt1 | contig 13039 bp, 12 predicted proteins | sample CryGey13umfilter_2_FD_183959 | JGI IMG/M metagenome (GOLD analysis project Ga0210044, IMG submission 183959) | Groundwater microbial communities from aquifer in Utah, USA - Crystal Geyser 4/9/14 3 um filter (SPAdes) (version 2) | ecosystem: Environmental > Aquatic > Deep subsurface >... | reverse complement strand
ATCGAAAAACCTCCGGGTTCATCGAAAACCCTCCGGCAAAGGTTACGTTCAACGCCACTTGCGCGGGCCGAAGGTCGCGCGCGAGATGGCGTCCCCCAGCGTGCCGGCGTCGTAGGGCTTCTGCAGAAACCCCTGGACCCCCGCCGCCAGCAACTCCCGGGCGCCTGCCAGCTCGGTCTGACCCGAGCTGATGAGCACGCGCACCGAGGGATCGATCTTGCGCAGGGCGTGGAACGTCTCCGCACCATCCATGTTGGGCATCACCAGGTCGAGCAGCACCAGCTCGATCATGTCCTTGTGCAGATCGAAGACCTGGATCGCCTCGATGCCGTCGCGCGCCGTCTTCACCGGGTAACCCAGACCTTCCAGCAGACGGCGGGTGCTGTTGCGAAACACCTCCTCGTCGTCCACCAGCAGTATCATCCCCCGTCGCATCTCCACCGTGTGCTGGACCCGATCGAACTGTTTCGATGGCGCCCGCTCCGGCGAGAGCGGCAAGTAGACGCGAAAGGTCGTCCCGACCCCATCCTCGCTCTCCACCTCCACGTCGCCGCCATGCTGGCGTGTGATGCTCAGCACCGAGGAGAGGCCCAGCCCGGTCCCCTTGCCCTTGCCCTTGGTGGTGAAGAAGGGCTCGAAGATGCGTTGCCTCACCTCCTCTGGCATGCCAGTTCCGTTGTCGCTGACCACGATCTCCACGTAGCGCTGGGGGGCAGGCGCGTTGGGCCGACATACCGGATTCGTGCCCCTGACCCTCAGCGTCAGCTTGCCCCCCCGGGGGAGCATGGCGTCCCGCGCGTTGATGCACAGGTTCATCAGCATCTGGTTCAGCTGACCCGGGTCACCCTTGACGCACAGCCCGGTCTCAACCTCGTCCTCGATGCTCACCGTGCGCTCGAAGGTGCGACTGAGCAGCGTCAGCACCTCATGCACCACATCGGTCACGTCGACCAGGATGTCCTCGCGCTTGTCCCGCCGAGACAGCCCCAGCAGCTGCCGCGAGATCTGGACCGCGCGCTGGGCCGCCATGTCGATGTCTTCGATGCAGTCCTTCACCTCCGAGTCGCTGAAGGTGACCTGGGGTCCCAGCCCCTTGAGGAAGCCCACGTTGGCCAGGATCGCGCCCAGGATGTTGTTGAAGTCGTGGGCCACGCCGCCGGCCAGCTGGCCAATGGACTCGAGACGCTGGGCCTGCAGTAGCTGGTCCTCCAGCTGATCGTACTGCGAGAACATCAGGATCGACTTGGATCCCAGGCGGATCTTGTCGCCGAACTTGAGCAGCTGCTTGGTGACAGCGATGCCGTTGACCAGAATCCCGTTCTTGCTGCCGAGATCCTCGATGTAGAACTCGCCGGGACGCATCTGCCGCACGATGGCATGCTGCCTCGAGACATCCTCCGCGATGACGCGCACGTCGGCATCGACGGTGCGCCCAATGATGACCTTCTGCTGCACCACGTGAGTCCGCCCGGCGTCGTTCCCCACCAGCACGATGAGCAGCGCCTTGGTGTCCCGCAGCGCCGGCTGCATGCGCGTCTCGGAGACGGTGGGCGGCATCACCTGGGTGATGGTCGAGCTGTCTTCCCAGTCTTCATCCTGCGCCATGGCCGGCATCATAGCAGGGGAGGAATGATTCCGCACCCGTGGTCGCCCGGTGCTACACTGAATATACTCCACTGAATGGATCGGCGATACGGGTGGCCCAAGTCTGAAAGTCTGCCACTTTTCAGTCATGTTGATGCGAGGAATGCGCACGGCCCTGTACCTGGTGGGCGGCACCATGATCTACAACGTCGCGGAGGCCGTGGTGGCGCTGTGGGCCGGGACCCAGGCCGACAGCATCGCGCTGCTGGGCTTCGGGCTGGACAGCATCATCGAGACCGCCGCGGCGACGGTGCTGCTGTGGCGACTGGCGGTCCAGATCCGAGGCGCCAGCGCCGAACGGGTGGAGGTCACGGAGCGCCAGGTCCACCGCTTTGTGGGCGGCACCTTCGTCGCGCTCGCGCTCTACGTGGTGGCCCAGGCTGGCCTGACCTTGTGGCGGCACCAGCCACCGGACCACAGCCTGGTGGGTATCCTCCTCGCCATGGCGTCGCTCGTGATCATGCCGCTGGTGGCGTGGGGCAAGCTGCGAACGGCCCGGACACTGGGCAGCCGGGCGCTGGCCGCGGAGGCCCGCGAGACCCTGGCCTGCTCCTACCTCTCGCTGACCCTGCTGCTGGGCCTCGCGGCCAACGCGGCCCTGGGCTGGTGGTGGGCCGACCCGCTCGCCGCGCTGCTGATGGTGCCCTGGCTGGTCAAGGAGGGCATCGAGGGCCTGCGAGGCGGATGTTGCAACGAGTGCAACCACCGCGACGACTGAAGATCCACCAGCCCCCAGTCCAGCAACCGCTGCAGTCGGGCGCGTTCGGGCGCGCTCACCAGCAGCCGGTCATGCCACAGCTCCGGCGCATGAACATCGATGTCCGCCGGGGCGATGTTGAAGTCACCCACCACCAGCCGCGGCCTGGCTGGATCCTGCGTCCGGGAGATCCAGTCGACCAACGCGTCGAGCCAGCGCAGCTTGAGCGCATACTTCTCGCTGCCCAGGGTCTGGCCGTTGACCACGTACAGGTTGATCACGTCCAGCTCGCCGGCGGTCAGCTGTGCGCTGATCACCCGCGCCTCGTGTGGAACGGGATCGCCGTCGAAGCCGCGGCGCTCCTCGCGAAGCGGCTGGCGCGACAGCAGCGCCACGCCGTTGTAGGTCTTCTGCCCGTACGCATGAACCTGGTAGCCGAGCTCCTCCATCGCTCGCCGCGGGAATCCCTCGTCGACGCTCTTGGTCTCCTGCAGACAGACCAGATCCGGTCGATGCCGCTGCAGCAGCGCCAGCACCCGTTCCAGACGGGCGCACACCGAATTCACATTCCAGGTGACAATCCGCATCTCGACCTTCCGATTGATCCATCAGGTGGTTCGATGGAGACTTGACGCCTGGCGGTCCAGACACATCTTTGCTCCCGTCAGCCTCACGGGGACCACAGGAGACACCTCCATGCTGCTCGAGAAGGGGACGGACAAGGCCGTCTACAGTATCCGAGTCCAGGTGAACGACGACAAGGGCTACCTGGGCAAGGTGTTCATGACCATCGACCAGACCGGCGCCAGCGTGGGCGACATCACGCGGGTGGGGGCCGGCTACAACCACACCACCCGCGAGATCGACGTGCTGGTGGACGACCAGGACCACCTCAACTGGATCCTGGAGGAGCTCGGCAAGCTGGAGGGCACGCGGATCCAGGGCGTCTCCAACCACGTGGAGGAGATGCACGTGGGGGGCAAGATCGAGATGCGGTCACGGATCAAGGTGCGGGGCATCTCGGACATCCGCAAGCTCTACACGCCGGGGGTGGCCTACATCTGCAAGCAGATCGAGGCCAACCCGGAGCTGTTCCCGAAGTACACCTACGTACAGAACACGGTGGCCATCGTCACCAACGGCACGGCGATCCTCGGCCTGGGCGACATCGGCGTCAAGGCCGGCATGCCCGTGATGGAGGGCAAGGCGCTGCTGTTCAGCGAGCTGGTGGGGATCAACGGCATCCCGGTGCTGATCGACTCCAAGGACTCGGACGAGATCGTGCGCACGGTGCGCAACATCGCCACCGGCTTCGGTGCGATCAAGCTGGAGGACATCGCGTCGCCCCAGTGCTTCGACGTGGAGGACCGCCTGTCGCGGGAGCTGGAGATCCCGGTGATGCACGACGACCAGCACGGCACGGCGGTGGTGGTGCTGGCCTCGCTGCTCAACGGGTGCCGGTACACCGGGGTCCAGATCCGTTCGGCCAACATCGGCATCATCGGGCTGGGAGCCGCCGGCCTGGGGATCTCGAAGCTGCTGACCGCGTTTGGCGTGAAGTCGATCCTCGGCACCGACATCAAGGACTCGGCGAAGCAGATGCTGCAGCAGATCGGGGGCGAGCCCACCGATCTCACCTCGCTGATGCAGCGCGCCGACATCGTCGTCGCCACCACCGGCGTGCCCGGCCTGATCAAGCCGACGATGATCCGCCCGCGCCACGCGATCTTCGCCCTGTCCAACCCCAACCCGGAGATCAAACCGGAGGACGCGCTGGCTGCCGGGGCGATCTTCGCCGCTGACGGACGATCGGTGAACAACGCCCTGGCCTTCCCCGGCCTGTTCAAGGGCGCGCTCGGCGCCCGGGCGCGGTGCATCAACAACCGGATGAAGATCGCCGCCGCCGAGGCCATCGCCGCAGAGGCCGACGAGGGCGAGCTGGTACCCTACCTGCTCAAGGAGGGGCTGCACCAGCGGGTGGCGCAGAAGGTGGAGCGCGCGGCGTTCGAGAGCGGCGCGAACATCCACAAGTCCACGTGATCCACCCGGGCTTGTGCACCGCCCCCCTCCCCTGATCGTCACTCGCAGCGCACCGCCGTCTCGTACACCTCGATCTGATCCACACCACCGACGTCATCCACACCGCCCAGCACCAGCAGGCTGCCGGCGCCGATCTGAACCAGGCCAAACGCCTCGCGCGGACGAACCATCGGGGTCTGCTTCACGGCGCTCAGATCGGTGGCCGAGAGCACCTCGGCATGGGCGGCCAGGCCTGTGTCTTGCCGCCCACCCAGCACCACGAGCCGTTGACCCAGGCGGAGCACGCGGTGTCCCGAACGCCCTTGCCCCAGCACGTCCGACACGTGCGTCACCTTGAGCGTGACCGGATCGACGATCCATCCGTCGCGCAGCAACACCCCGTTCTCGTCAACGCCGCCGATGATCGCCAGCCGCTTGTCGGGGAGATCGACGGCCGCCGCCCCGCTGGCGAGCGTCGGACCGGGCAGCGAGACCGACTGGAAGCTGGCGGAGGTGGTGTAGAACAGCTCCACCGCCGGCTGCCCCGCCCCCTGCCCCCCGGCGACCAGCACGACGCCGGTGCTGACGGCCAGCGCCGGGTGACTCCGTGTGGCGCCGGCCCGCACGGGCAGCACGCTCATCCCCGGCGTTCCATCGGAGGCATAGTCCAGACTCAGCACCGAGTTCGTCGGACCGGCGGGCCCCTCCCCACCGAACAGGAGGTAGGTCCCGTCCTCCAGCGCGGCGATGGCAGCGCCCTGACGCCGATCCACTGGAGAGAGACCGTCGTCGAAGGCGCGCCAGGCCGACCCGTCGAAGCGCAGGATCTGAGCCGCCAGTCCCTGAGCGTCGGCCCCGGTCACCACCAGGGCGCAGCCGGAGCCGCAATGCGCACCCACCGCCCCCATCCGCGGCGTGGGCAGCGCTGGCAGCTTCACCAGTTGATGCGCGAGGAAGTCGTAGAGCGCGGCGCGGGTCAGCGGTTTCGACGCGGCGTCGGCACCACCGGCCATCAGCACCCCGGAGCCGGGCACCAGCGCCGTCGCCATCTGCGCCGCGGGCTGCTCCAGCCGGGGCTTGAGCGCGCTCAGGGCGCCGGCCTTGGCCACCAGCAACGTGATCTGGTAGTCCGCGGACTGGAGCACCATGGGAGGCGTCTCCCCCCGGGCCACCATCTCCTGCGCCCGGTACCCCTCGAGGGCCACGCTGCCCACCTCTCCGTGCACCTCCAGCGTGAGCTCGACGGAGAAGCTCTTCGTCTCCTGCACCACCTCGGAGGTCTGGTCCGCGGGGTTGGTCACCAGCAGGCGCAGACTGTCCACGTCAGCCAGCGGGTCCACGCCCTCCGGCGTCGAGACCACCAGCTCGAACAGCGGTGGGTCGCCGCAACCGACCAGCACCAGCACGATCAACGCCGCGGCGGCGCCAGCATCCAGGCTCTTCATCCGTCACTCCTGCAGACTCTCGAGCAACACCGCTCGAGTCCCGCCCTCGACGCGGACGGTCTTGCGGCGGCTCCGCTCGCCCGCGGTGATCGTGACCTGACTCCGGCGAACAGACAGCGCCCGGGCCACCAGCTCCACCACGGCGGCGTTGGCCTTCCCCTCCACTGGCGCCGCGGTGATGGCGATCTTGATCCGCTCCCCGACCACTGGACCGATCCGGGCGCGGGACGATCGGGGCACCACCAGGATATCGAAGGTGATGGCGCCCGGCGACTCCTCGATCCTGGGCACGTCGGGCATGGTGACGGTGCTGGCGCGGATCAGGCCTTGCCCATCAACTTGGCGAAGGCCCTCTCGCCCAGGTGCTTCTTCATCAGCCGCTCGACGGTGGTCTCGACCATCAGCTTGTCCTCGTCGGACTGATACAGAAACTGGATCCCCATCCCGGCGTCCGGGTGTTCGGCGCTCGCCTGCTCCTCCTCCACCACCCACTGCACACGACCTCGCAAGGTCAGCGGATCGAGCAGCTCCGGAACCAGCAGCTTGAACAGGAACTCCGTGCCAACGTCCAGCGGCCTGGGCGTTCGGATGAAGGTCCCCCCGTTGGAGATGTTGCGGGTGTAGTCATGGAAGAAGGTGTTCAACCGCTTGTAGGTCACCTTGAGCTCGATGGGCGCCCTGGGGTGGCCTCGTCTGTCCGAATCAGCGTTCTCAGGCATGCTCTCATCCTCGGAGTAGCGACGGTAGCCAAAAGGCCATGCCGTGTCAAACGACTCCACCGCAGTGGCGTCTCGATCCTCGTTGCAGTAGGCTCCCGACAACGTGACCCGCTTCCTCGTGGAATACCTGCGGCTTCGCCGGACCCGGGTGTGGGTTCTGTTGCTTTCGGGCCTGGCCCTGGCCCTGGCCTTCACGCCCCTGTTCAACCTGCTGTCCTACGAGTTCTGCATGGCGCTGGCCGTGGGCGCCAGCCTGGCATCGACCCACATGGGCTCGGCCCTGGTGGCCACCCTGCGGCAGCGCGACGACGGCATGCTGCTCACGCTGGGCCAGCCGGTATCCACGCTCTTCGCCCTGGTCGGCCGATGCATCGCGGCCAACCTGCTGCTGCTGGTCTTGCCTCTGGCGATCATCACGCTCAACGCGCTGCGCGTGAAGAACTGCGACTACGTCGAGGGGCTGGCCTTCTTCGGCATGATGCCCGTGCTGAGCGTCGTGGTCGCGACCAGCGTCGGTGCGCTGTGGTCGCTGCTGGTGCCACGTCCGGCGCTCGCGACCCTCGGCGCCATGCTGACCCTGGTGGGATCCCTGCTGTGGGGGCTCTATCGGTTCTACGACGCCCCCCCGATCTTCGGCTACGACCCGTTCGTCGGCCACTTCCCGGGCACGCTGTACGACGAGGACGTGGCGATCCGGCTCACCTTCCTGCTCTATCGTCTGTACAACCTGCTGTGGCTCTCGGCCCTCTTGCTCGGGGCGGCCCACCTGTTCGATCCCACCACGCTGAGGCTGCACGTCGCCCGCTGGCGACCCTCCCGGCGCCTGACCGGCGCCACCCTCGTCGTGCTGTCCGCGGCGGTGGTGATGTTCCTGCTTCGCGGCACCGTGGGCTTCGCCATCGATGGCGACCGCATCGCCCAGGTGCTGGGGGGCGCGCGCCACACCACGCACTTCACGATCTACCATCCGCGCGAGATGTCCGCGGAGCAGGTGGACTTGCTGGCCCAGGACCACGAGTTCCGCCACGCCCAGCTCACGCGGCTGATGGGGGTGGAGCCGGCCCACATCACGTCCTTCATCTTTCGATCCAGCGACGAGAAGCGCACGCTGATGGGCGCCGGGCACACCTTCATCGCCAAGCCCTGGCGCCGGGAGGTCTATCTACAGCAGGCCGCGTTCCCCCACCCCGTGCTCAAGCACGAGCTGGCGCATGTCTTCGCCGGCCAGTTCGGCGACCGTCTGTTCGGCGTGAGCCTGCGCTGGCGCGAGACCCCCGTGCCCCACCCGGTGTTCAACGTCGGTCTGATCGAGGGGCTGGCCGTGGCCGCGGACTGGCGCCCATACCTGGAACAGCTGGACGGACACCAGATGGCGGCCGCGCTGGTGCGCCTCAAGCTGGCGCCGCCCCCGGCCACCCTGTTCGGCTACGGGTTCCTCACGCAGGCGGCGAGCCGGAGCTACGTGCTGGCCGGCTCCGTCTGCCGCTACCTCGCCGACCGCCATGGATTCCACCGGCTGGCGGCGGTCTACCGCGACGGAGGGGACTTCGTCTCGGCCTACGGCCGCCCCCTGGCGGATCTGCTCGACCAGTGGTCACGCTTCATCGCCACGGTCCAGGTGCCCGACGATGCGCTGCAGCTGGCCCGGGAGCGCTTCCGACGACCATCCATCCTGCGACGGGTCTGCGGTCACGAGGTGGCGAACCTGGTGGCCCAGAGCGACGAGGCGATGCAGGACCGGCAGACCGGACAGGCCGTGAAGCTGATGCATCAGGTGTGCGCGTTCGACCCCGGCGAGCCGTCCCACCTGCTGCAGCTGATGCAGCTGCGCGCCGCCGCGGGGGACGCCACGGGGGCGCTGGCCACCGGTGCCCGGCTGCTTCGTCATCCCGCGCTGAGCAAGCCGCTGCGACGTGAGGCCCTGGAGCTCACGGGGGATGTGCGTTGGATCGACGGAGAGCCCGCGCTGGCGGCTCGATCTTACGACGACGCTGACGGGCAGGCTGCGCTGCCCTTCGACCGTCGTGTGCTGTTCCTCAAGCGCTGGGCGCTGAAACAGCCCCCCGAGATCCGCGACCTGGTCCGACGCTATCTGATCCCCCCCTTCGGCGAGCCACGCGAGACCGGGCTCGACGTCCATCTGGCGCACCGACTGGCCCGGGCCTTGCCTCGCAGCGGGCTGGGGATGTTCCTCGCCGGCAAGCAACTCGCGGCCCGCAATCATCACGAGGAGGCCGCGCTCGCACTGCAGCAGGCGCTTCGGATCGGGCTGCCCACCGAGGATTTCACCGTGGATGCGAGTCGCCTGCTCGGGCTGTGTCAGTACGCCAGTCGTCAGTATGTGGCGGCGGTGGACACGTTCGTCCGCTTGCAGGCCCGGCCAAACCTGTCGCGGGGGATGGAGCTCGAGGTCGCGGACTGGATCCAACGGATCCACTGGCGAACGGGTGGATCTGCACCACGCGGTGTGTCAAGTAACTCCAATGATTCCACCCGAAATAGTCAACGCTAAGAGATGACAGGCGAAACCGGGCGAAAAGGGGCTGGCGTAAAACGCTCAGCGGTGCTAGAGAGCCTCTAGCCAAACAAGCTAAGCTGTCAGGTTCGCAGATGAAACCCTCCGACCACGGGGAAACAGCAACAGTCCCATCCTCCCCAGGTCGTCTTCTGTTCCCTTCCGGTCCACACGTGTGGCCCGGTTGCGTCCATCGAATCCGAGCTGTCGTGATCGGCTCGGCTGGAGGTACTGATGAGCGAATCCCTCGCCAAGCGACGTAAGATCCAGAAGTACCTGGGCAACGTGGAGGTCGAGTTCGAACGTTGCAAGGGTTGCGGCTTCTGCGTCGAGTTCTGCCCCAGCGGCGCCCTCGAGCTCGGCGGCACGTTCAACCAGAAGGGCTACCACCCGCCGGTGCTGGTGGACCAGAACTTCTGCAATGGCTGCGACCTGTGCGGTCTGTACTGCCCGGACTTTGCCATCTTCGGCTTTCGCGTCGGTCCGAATCCGAACTTCAAGAAAGAAGCGAAGTGATCCCCTGACAGCCATGTCCATCTCCAACGGAGGACTTCCATCATGAAGGCAGATCCGGCAGGCGTCCTCACGGGACGCCACTACCTGGACGGTAACCATGCCTGCTGCGAGGGCGCTCTCGCCGCGGGCTGTCGTTTTGCGGCGGGCTATCCCATCACCCCCTCGACGGAGGTGGTGGAGCGAATCGCCCGGCGCTTCCCCCACGTGGGCGGGGTGTTCATCCAGATGGAGGACGAGGTCGCGTCCTCCATCACGTTGCAGGGTGCGGTCTGGACCGGCAAGAAGGCCATGACCGTCACCTCGGGCCCCGGGCTCTCGTTGATGATGGAGCACGTGGGTCTGGCCGCCATGATGGAGACGCCCTGCGTCTTCGTCGACGTCCAGCGCGGCGGTCCCTCCACGGGCCTGCCGACGCTGCCGGGGCAGGCCGACATGATGCAGGTCCGCTGGGGCAGCCACGGCGACTACGAGATCATCGCGCTGTGCCCCGCGTCGCCCCAGGAGTGCTTCGACATGACCATCGACGCCTTCAACCTGGCGGAGACCTACCGCGTGCCGGTGTTCTTCATGATGGACGAGTGCGTGGGCCACATGACCGAGCGGGTGGACATTCCACCCGCCGACCAGATCGAGGTCGTCGCGCGGCGGTACACCACCAAGCCGCCCGGCGAGTACCTGCCCTACGAGGTAGGGGAGAACATGGTCCCCGACATGACCAAGGCCGGCGACGGCCACCGGTTCCACGTCACCGGTCTGACCCACGACGAGCGGGGGTATCCGGTGATCAGCGCCGCGGCCCAGGAGCAGAACGTCACCCGCATCGTGGACAAGATCCGCAAGCAAGCGAACAAGATCATCCGCTATGAGGAGGACCAGGTGGACGGCGCCGACGTCGTCCTGGTGTCCTACGGCATCACCTACCGCGTGGCCCAGCGTGGGATCGAGATGGCTCGGGCCAAGGGGGTCAAGGTCGGATCGTTCCGGCTGGTGGTGGCCTGGCCCTTCCCCGAGGACCGCATCCGCGAGCTGGCCGGCAAAACCAAGGCCCTGGTGATGCCCGAGATGAACCTGGGTCAGATGTACTTCGAGATGGAGCGCTGCGCTCGAGGCCAGTGCCGCACGGTGCTGTTGCCTCACGCAGGCGGCACCGTACACAATCCCGAGGTGATCTACCGCGCGATCATGGAGGCAGCCCAATGACTCAACAGGCCTCGAACGAGACCCACACCAACCCCGTTCTTCCCTTTCTGCGGGAGGACCGGATGCCCCACATCTGGTGTCCCGGATGCGGCATCGGAACCACCGTCAACTGCTTCGCCCGAGCGCTGACGGAGTCGGCCCTCGACCTGGACAACGTCGTCATCGTCTCGGGCATCGGATGCACCGGCCGGGTGGCGGGCTACGTCAAGCTCGATTCGTTCCACACGACCCACGGGCGCGGCATCGCCTTCGCCACCGGGGTCAAGCTGGGCAACCCCAACCTCAAGGTGGTGGTCTACAGCGGTGACGGCGACCTGATGGCCATCGGCGGCAACCACTTCATCCACGCCGCCCGACGCAACATGGACATCACCGTGATCTGCGTAAACAACCTGACCTACGCCATGACCGGGGGCCAGGTGGGCCCGACGACACCCGAGCCGGCCGTGGCCACCACGGCGCCCTACGGCGCCTTCGAGCACCCGTTCAACCTGCCGTTCCTCGCCGACAGCTGCGGCGCGGTGTATGTCGCGCGATGGACCGCGTACCACGTGCGGCAGACGGCCAAGGCGATGAAGGAGGCGTTGCTCAAGAAGGGGTTCTCCTTCATCGAGATCATCGCTCCCTGCCCCACGCTGTACCAGCGGCGCAACAAGCTGGGGGATGGACTGGCGGCGATGCAGTACTACAAGGAGAGTTCGGTGGTGAAGACCGGGGCCGACACCCGCGACGTCGGCATCGGCTTCCAGAGCGAGATCGTCTGTGGCAAGTTCGTCGACCGCGAGCGTCCCACCTGGCTCGAGGGCTACAACAACCGCAACACGACTGCCATCGGCGCCCGCTACCGGCCCTACCCCTGGCAGGACTGAGGTGAATACCATGCAGATTCACGAGATCAAGATCGGCGGATTCGGTGGCCAGGGCGTGATCCTGACCGGCATGATCATCGGCAGAGCTGCCGCGATCCACGACAACAAGTACGCCACGATGACTCAGGCCTTCGGCCCCGAGGCCCGTGGCAGCGCCTGCAGTTCCCAGGTGATCATCGGCGACGAGAGCATCCTCTACCCCTACGTGGCGCATCCCGACGTGCTGGTGGTGATGAGCCAGGATGCCTGCGCCCGCTTCGCCCCCGAGATGAAGAAGGACAAGAAGTCGATCCTGCTGTACGAGAAGGATCTGGTGAAGCTCGACGGTCTGGGGTGCGAGACCGTCACGTCCCACGGCATCCCCGCCACTCGCTTCGCCGAGGAGCTCGGCCGCAAGATGGTGCTCAACATCGTGATGGTGGGATTCTTCACCGCCATCACCAAGCTGATCAGCGCCGACGCCGTACGCGAGGCTGTGAAGCTATCCGTACCCAAGGGGACCGAGTCGCTGAACCTCGGCGCCTTCGACAAGGGCTTCACCTACGGCCTCGAGCTGCTCAAGGCCTGATCGCGCGCCTTCGCGCCACCTCCGGACTGCATTTTCGACCCACCCTTTCCGCCCGTGATACGTTGCTAGTCGCAGGTCGCGTGATCCAACGCGTCACGGCTATCTGGTGAACGATCGAACTCGTGATGGAGAGACAGATGACAGGAATGTGTCAGCGCGTGATGGTGGCCCTGCTGCCGGTGGTGCTCATGGGCTGCGTTCACGGAATGCACCCCGATGATGTGCGACAGATCTCCGAGCAGTTGCCGATCCGTCGCGTGATCCTGTACCAGAACGGCGTGGGCTACTTCGAGCGCGAGGGCAAGCTCGATGGCAACCTCCTCACGCTGCACTGCCGTCCGAGTCAGATCAACGACCTGCTCAAGTCGCTGACCATGATCGACCGCGGCAGCGGCAGGGCGATCAGCGTGTCGCTGCCGTTGGAGAAGAACGGCGCCAATGTGCTATCAGAGCTCCCGAAGCAGGTCCGGGACGCGGCCGGATTGCTGGACGTGCTCCGGGTGTTCCGCGGCGCGCGGGTCACGGTCCATGGCAAGCAGGGCACCGCGTCCGGCCGGGTGGTGGGGGTCGAACCGCAAGGTGTCCCGCAACCCGACGACAAGGCCACGGCCCAGGACTTCCGGCTGACGCTGAAGAACTCCAACGGCGCGCTGGAGGTCTATCCCGTGTCGGCCATCTCGCGCGTGTCCCTCGACGATCGGGCGCTCGAGGTGGGGCTGGACCGCAGCCTGGACGTGTCGCTCGACGACGGCGCGTGGAAACCGGTGACGCTCACGGTTCGGCTGGCGGGGAAGGAGACCCACGAGCTGCTGGTGAGCTACATCGTGGAGATGCCCAACTGGAAGCC
>Ga0210044_10008247_pt1 | contig 13043 bp, 13 predicted proteins | sample CryGey13umfilter_2_FD_183959 | JGI IMG/M metagenome (GOLD analysis project Ga0210044, IMG submission 183959) | Groundwater microbial communities from aquifer in Utah, USA - Crystal Geyser 4/9/14 3 um filter (SPAdes) (version 2) | ecosystem: Environmental > Aquatic > Deep subsurface >... | reverse complement strand
TTATTTGCCCCTTTGCTACAATAGATTCCAATGTATCAGTTCCCGGTAGCATCGCTTTATATTCCTTTACTAATTTTTCATCCATGTTAATTACTAATTTTTCATCCATTTTTATTTATATTTATATTTTTTGTATTTACCTTTCGGCAAGGTTCTTATTTAAGGTGACCTTGTAAAGCACCCCTTGTCGGTGCTTGGCTGTGATATTCGTTCCTCAATAGCAATTGTCAGCAACACAGCCAAAATTGCTGTGCTATTAGGAACCTTTTTGTGTTGTCTTTTGTTTGCTTTCAAAAGAAAGCATCCCTCTATTAAGAGAGAACTCCCGATGTCATCACCCTATAAAAATTTTATTTTTGTTTTTTAATTTTTTTTATACACCTCCATTTTTTAATTTTTTTTTAGATTTTTACTTACACTCCACACATCCAGAATAAAATTTGAAAATTTTTAAGTATTTTTAACCTTGAAATTGAAGTGCGGAATATATAGTGAATTTATCTACATTTTACACTAAATTTAGTATTTATTAAGTTGCTTGAAGGGGGTAAAAAATTAGCAAAATGACTATAATATAAATTTACCATAAATTAAGATAATATATAAATTAAGATAATATATAAATTAAAATTTAAAGATAATATTTTAAAGATAATATGATAAATTAAAATAATATAAATTTACCATAAATTAAGATAATATATAAATTAAGATAATATATAAATTAAAATTTAAAGATAATATTTTAAAGATAATATGATAAATTAAAATAATATAAATTTACCATAAATTAAGATAATATATAAATTAAGATAATATATAAATTAAAATTTAAAGATAATATTTTAAAGATAATATGATAAATTAAAATAATATAAATTTACCATAAATTAAGATAATATATAAATTAAGATAATATATAAATTAAAATTTAAAGATAATATTTTAAAGATAATATGATAAATTAAAATAATATAAATTTACCATAAATTAAGATAATATATAAATTAAAATAATATTTAAACAAAAGTTTCCCATTTCAATTTATAGTTCTTGTTATCAATTTTGTTCGATTTTATAATTTTTATCGTATTATAAAATATGAGATTTACTTATCTGGAAAGTATAAAATTTACTTATCTGGAAAGTATAACAATTTTAGTTAAGATTTGTCCGAAGGGCTTTCTTATCAAATATTTTTAAATAAACAAATAATTAACTATATTTTTGCGAAATGGGAAACTTTTGTCTAATTTATAAAATGAATACTAATGAAGTAAATGCAGGGGATTTTGTAAAGATTACAACAAGCGATAAAATTTTTGAGGGCCATCTAATGCCGGAATACGAACTTGAAAGCAAGGAATTTTTGTTCGTAAAACTAAAAAGCGGTTACAATGTAGGAATAAGAAAGGACAGAATTTTAAATACAGAAATAATAAAAATAAATGCAGAAAAAGGAATTTTGGAAGGTGAAGGTAAAGAAGAAAGTGATTTTGAAAATGCAGCCGGAAAAATTTTAATACTAGCAACAGGAGGAACAATAGCAAGTAAAATTGATTATATTACTGGGGGTGTAAAGCCGGCATTTTCTGCAAATGAATTATTAAGCACGGTTCCGGAAATTTCCAAAACAGGTGTGGAAATTTCAGGGAAGCAGATTTTAAATAAATTTTCCGAAAATTTAACCCCTGATGACTGGATTAAAATTGCCTGCGAGGTTTATAACTCTGTGAAGAAAGGAGCAAAAGGAATTATAATTCCACACGGAACCGACACAATGCATTATTCATCAGCGATGCTGTCTTTTATGCTAAAAAATTTAAATATTCCGGTTGTTTTTACCGGGGCACAGCGAAGCAGTGACAGGGGGAGCAGCGATGCTACTTTGAATTTAATAAATTCAATATATTTTGCTTCACAGGCGGAAAAATTTAACGATAAAGGAGTATTTGTTTTAATGCACGAAGGTATTGACGATAAATTTTGCGTGGTTTTCAGGGGAACAAGGGTTAGAAAGATGCACACGAGTATGAGGGATGCATTTAAAGGAGATAAATTTGCACGGCTCAGTTTTTTTGAAAAGAAATTTGAGAGGTCTGTAAAAAAAGAAGCAAATTTAACTTCTAACAACCCGCAGGTAATTCTTGACACAAAGATTGAGAAGAATGTTATGCTTCTTAAATATTTCCCGACATTAACTCCTGAAATTTTTGAAATTTTATGTGAAAAGTACAAGGGAATTGTTATTGAGGGAACTGGCCTGGGGCATGTAAATGAATTGCTTATTGGTTCAATAAAAAGGGCGATTGACAACGGAAAATTTATCGCGATGACTTCACAGACAATATTCGGAAGAATAAATATGAACGTTTATGCAACCGGAAGGAGGCAGCTGAAAGCCGGTGTTGTTCCCTGTGAGGATATGTTTCCCGAAGTTGCATACATCAAATTAATGTTTGCGCTTGGACATTACAATAAATACGAGGACATAAAAAATTTTATGCTGACAAACATTGCTTATGAAATTAATGAAAGGAGTGAAATTAAATAAATTTAAAAGGCACAAAGTATAAATTTTTAACCTATTTATGATATACTTTTAGAATACGATTAGCAAGATTACTAAGATGGGAAACTCGGGTTAAAAGGAAAATTAAATTTTTAAAAAATACAGAGGATTTTCACAGATGAAATTAAATAAATTTAAAAGGCACAAAGTATAAATTTTTAACCTATTTATGGTTTAGAATACGATTAGCAAGATTACTAAGATGGGAAACTCGGGTTAAAAGGAAAATTAAATTTTTAAAAAATACAGAGGATTTTCACAGATGAATACAACAGAAGAATTTGAAGGAGATATTGAATTTTTTGACAAGGAAGCGGAAAAGCAGGAAATTATGAATATTTTAAGGATAGAACCGCAACTGATAAATTTTATTTATGGCCCGATAAATTCCGGAAAGACAACGCTGATTACAGACCTGATTGAAGAATTACCTGAAAATTATGTTGTTTTTTATACAACCTTAAGGAGAAGGTATTTTTCTAATAATATAGGTTTTTTAAGAGACCTGTTTGATACATCAGGCAATGCAAACAAAAAAAACAAAAGTATATTCCGGCATTCCCACATCCAAAAACCAGCTGTGGGAATGGCTTGAAGACGATAGAAGGGTCTTTCTGTTTCAACACATTACAGATATTATGAAGAATATGGAGTCCAAAGGAAAACACCTTGTGTGGATAATTGACGAGATTCAAATGGTGGATAAAATAGTGGATCAGTTTACAATTTTTAGCTTATTTAAGTTATTCATACATCTGACAAAAGAATTGCATCTGTGCCATGTATTTATCTTATCATCAGATATTTTATTCATTAAAAAGATTTACGATATAGCGAGATTGCAGGGAAGAGCGGACTATATTCTGATTGATGATTTTGATGAAGATACGGCTGGAAAATTTTTGAAAAAGTATAAATTTACCGGCGAAGAAGTGAAGTATGTTGTTGATAATTTTGGCGGGAAGCCGGTGTATTTAATGAATCGATTAATGCAAAAGGACTTAAAAGGGAATTGAGCGAAGTTGCTGATAATTTCAAATCTATAACAAAATCATATATTGGGAGCAGGATATATAAATTAAAAGAATTAAAAAAGGACGAAAAACTATTTGAAAATGTTGTGAACACTCTCAAAAAATTTAAGGACTATGAGGAAGTTGACTATTTTGATGCGGACTATAACACATCAAATTTTTTGATTAACGCTAATATCCTCTTTTTTGACCTTCAGAAGTGGACAATAAAACCGCAGTTAAAAATAAATTTAATTGCAATCAGAGAAATTTTAAAGGAAATTAAGAAATAATTATCAAGCAAAAATGAAAATAAAAATTTTTGATACGACATTAAGGGACGGGGAACAAACACCAGGAGTAGCAATAACCCCTGATGATAAATTTAAAGTTGCAGATGCATTGGTTGATTTGGGTGTGGACATTATTGAGGCAGGATTTCCATCAGCATCAGAAGGAGAGCAAGGAACGGTTAAAAAAATTGCGGGAAATTTTCCCAAAAAAATCTGTGGACTGGCAAGATGCACAAAAAAAGACATTGATGCCTGTATTAATGCTGATGTTGATTTGATTCACATATTTATTGCAACCTCTCAGATACACATGAAGTACAAATTAAAGATGAATGAAGAACAGGTTATGGAAAAAGCAAGAGAGAGTATTCAATACTGTATAAATCACGGATTTAAGGTTCATTTTAGTTTGGAAGACGCAACGAGGACAGAGGAAAATTTTATGGTTAAAATTTGCAGGATGGCAGATGAAATGAAGGTTCATTACATAAACATTCCTGATACAGTTGGCGTTTGCACACCTGAAAGAATGAGGTCTATAATTTCAATGTTGCGAAAAGAAATTTCAACCCCGCTTGCAGTTCATTGCCATAATGATTTCGGACTGGCGGTCGCGAATACACTAACAGGAATTGAGGAAGGTGTAATCTTACCCCATGTCACAATAAACGGTGTTGGTGAAAGGGCAGGAAATGCTGATTTGGAGCAGGTAGTTATGGGGTGTAAAATTCTGTATAAGGACTTTGGAATTGAGACAAATATAAAGACAAAAAAAATTTATGATACCTCAAAATTGATTGAACGACTGTACGGGATAAAAATTTCTCCAAATTTCCCGTTTGTAGGAGATAACGCATTCGCACATGAGGCAGGAATTCATGTTCATGGTGTGCTCGCCGAAGCGTCAACTTATGAGCCGATAACTCCGGAAATGGTCGGGGCAAAGAGACGAATTGTTCTTGGCAAATTAGTCGGAGTGCATGCTGTTGAAAGTAAATTAAAGGAATTAAATTACGAGATTTCAAATGAAATTGCAGAAGTTATAACAAAAAAGATTAAAGACCTTGGAGATAAAGGAAAAAGGATTACCGAAGCAGACCTGATTGCAATAGCAGATGATATTTTAGGAAGAAAAAGAGAAGAAAATATTAAACTGGTTGATTTAAGGGTTTATAATGATTTTGGAAAAAAACCGTTTGCTTATGTAAAATTAAATATTAACGGAAAGGAAGAAATAGCGGTTAGTGAAGGTGTCGGGACAGTTGATTCGGCATTGAATGCAATAAAAAAAATAAAGGGATATGAAAATATCCGTCTTGAAGAATACCATCTGGATGCAATCAGCGGTGGAAGTGATGCACTGGCAGAAGTAACTGTAAGATTATGTAGCGGTGAAAAAAGAACAATTGCAAAAGGAATCCATGAGGACATTGTTATGGCGAGTGTAATTGCCTTTATAAACGGGCTAAACTGGTTGTTTTATAATTAGCGTTGCTGATGAATATTATCAGACAAAAAGCGAGACAAACGGGAAATTTTGCAAGAATTGTATGTATTTTGGAGGCATCAACAGAAAAGCCCGGAAATGTGACTCCTACATATAATTTTATTGACACAAATTTTGAGGATTTTGTAGTCGGAAGCATTGTCATTGGCGATGCTGTTGAGGATGCATTTATAAATGGTGCAGGAAGAAAGATTGAACTTGGAAAGACAATTTATGAATGTGCAAAAAAGATGAAAATTTATAACAAAACAAATACACATTTCGGAATTTCATTACTTTTCATTCCAATTGCTATTGCATTGGGAAAAAACAATTTTGAAAATTTAAGGGACGGAATTGATGATATTGTGAAAAACACAAATGTTGATGATGCGATTTATCTTCATAAGGCAATTTTATTATCCAATGCCAGGGTTTCAGACATTAAAGGTGATAAATTTGAAAAATGGGATGTATTATCAAAAAATTTTATTGATATGGTAAGGAAAGAAAATATTACATTTTATGATCTTATGAAGGCATCCTCTGATAAGGATTTGATATCGCGCGAATTAATCACAAGAATGGAAATTTCATTCAAATATGCTTCTGCATTATATCTCTGCAAAAGGATTTTGAGGAAGGACATATTATCTTTGTTCATATCAGTACTTTCAAAATTTCCAGACACACTCATAGCAAAAAAATACGGAATGAAAACATCAGAAGATGTTTCTAAAATGGCAGCAGATGTTTTAAATGAAAATTTGTCTGTTGGAAAATTTACACACTATTTAAGAGAGCATAAAATAAATCCAGGAACTACTGCCGACCTTATGGCAAATATCGTGTTTCTGTATCTTTTAGAAAGGCATTTGTCTAAAATAAAATGAAATTTTTAGCGAAAAATATCAGAGGAAATTTTATAAAGATTAAGATTGAAAATCTTGACGATTTGTGGTGGCTGAACAATCTGATTGAAAAAGGCGATTTAATCAAGACAAAGACATACCGCAGAAAGAAATTAGAAGATGTAGGAAAAAGTGAAAGAGAGCAGGTCATTATCAAAATTTCCGTTGAAAAATACGATTTTAACGGAAAAATAATTCATGTTATCGGCAAAATTGTTGAATCAAGTGATGAAGATGTTCCTTTACATACTTATCATTCTTTTAATATAACAATTGATGACATTATTGCCCTTGAGAAAAATTTTAACAACTATCATATTGAAATTTTAAAAGAAGCAGAAAAAGGCAACTTTTTAAGACAAATCCTGATTGTTGTTGTTGATGAAGGAACTGCAAATATCGCATTGCTTAAAGATGTCAGAGTTGAATATTCTGAAATTTCATGGAATATCGGAGGGAAGAGAAATACAGAAGGCAGAGATAAGAGAAAGGTAGAATTTTACGCTGAAATTTTAAATTTTATAAAAAATTTTTCTGTTTATAAAATTATAATCGGAGGGGCAGGGTTTGAAAAGGAAAATTTTTATGAATTTTTAAAAAACAAGGACAAAGAAATTTTAAAAATCTGCGTGATTGAGAATACGGGAAATTGTGGAGTGAACGGAATTAAGGAAATTATAGGAAGAAGCAAGCACCTGATTAAAGAAATGAATGTTGTTGAGGATGCAAATTTTATCAGTCAGTTAATGTATGAAATTTCAAAGGACAATCTTTATTGTTATTCGCTTAATGATGTTGAAAATGCGTTAAATTACGGAGCGGTTGATGTTTTGCTTTTAACAAACAAATTTTTTAATGAGCACAGGAAGGAATGCGTGAAAATAATTAAAGAGGTAAAGAACAAGGGAGGAAGGATTCATATAGCAGATAGCGAGAATGAAGCAGGAATGCAGCTGGAGGCATTGGGAGGGATTGCGGGATTGCTGAGGTTTAAAATTTAATTAAAATTTATTTTATTTATGTCCTTATCGCAATTTATTATATCTGAACAAAAGTTTCCCATTTCGCAGAAATATAGTTAATTATTTGTTTTAGATTTAAAAATATTTGACAAGAAATCTCAAAAACTTCATAATTTGCTGTTTTTCTTCACAAGTTTTTCGCAAAACATTAAAAATAACATTTTTCATTGGGATCAAAATACAACATTTGCAGAAATTTCTTCCTTATTCACTCTAAGCAAACAAAATTATCAAACAAAATTGATAACAAGAAATATAAATTGAAATGGGAAACTTTTGTCATTCATATTCTACATATATAATTTGCAACAACTTTTTAATAATTATTTTTTGCTAATTAAATTTCTTTGGGAATAAATTTATTCTGGTAAAAATTCCTTCAGCCGTTTCAATGCCTTCATTTTTTCATTATCACCTATTTTTGCATTTTCAAAACCTGTTTTTAAAATTTCTATTGACTTATCCAATAATTTTCTGCTTACTTTATAAGGATAACCATCCTTACCGCCATGAGCAAAAGAATACTTTACAGGGTCTTTCCACGATGGTTTTTCACCGTAAACCAGATCGCTCAGCAATGCCAATGCCCTTATTGTTCCCGCCCCGACGCCCTTAATTGCGATTAATTCATCATAATTTTTTGGCTGTGATTCATAAGCAAAATTTAATGCCTTTGCAATCCTCTCTGACTTCATTAGATTTTCATAACCATTCAGATAAATTTCGTGATGCCTCGGCAGTTTAAAACCTTCCATTTCAAATAAGGTTGTCTGCTTTGTAAAATAAAATTTTGTGCCTTTTTCTTTTGCCAGATCAACGCTGCATTTTCTTGCATTTCGGCTTTCTTCGGCAACCATATTTAATGGCTTAATGGCAACGTCGCAGCTTATGCCCGTATGCGGCTCATTAACAAATTTTTCATAATTTTTTAAATTTTCAGAAAGCCAGTGATACCTTCTCGCATATAAATTATTTGCATTCATCCCCTGCTGAATAACTGCCCATTTTCCATCCTCGCTCAAAACAAAAGAATGGTGATAAATTTCAAAGGTATCCTGTATGCAATCGTTATCAACCTTTGCAGAAAGACGGCTCGCTTTGATAAGTTCATCTGTTTTTTGCTGCGATATGTTAAATTTTTCAGAAAATTTTTGTATTTCGGACGGTGTGTTTCTTGAAATTTTTCCCTTGCCTCCCAAAAATGCAATTCCGATATTTTCATTATTTAATGCCTGCTTTAACGCCCCACAGGAAACAGTTGTCGTTCCAGATGAATGCCAATCAAAACCAATAGCACATGCAAACCCCTGAAACCAGAAAGGATCACTCAATCTCCTCAGAAATTCGTCCCTTCCAAACTCGTATATTATGACCTTTGAAATTTCCCTGCTCAGTTCCGTCATTCGTTCAAACAGCCATCTCGGAGTTGTTCCGGGATGTAAAGGTAAATCAACAAATCCGGTTTTCATAATGCCATGACAACTAATGTATTAGGCCATAGATAGACAAATACCACACTGCAAGCACAATTACGGCTATCAGAACCAATGCCGTAGCTATTGGCCATATAACCATATTCATATCCCAAAAATATTTTTTCACTCCGGCCATTTTAAAATTTTGTGTAATAATTTTTAAATTTAACTTTTTTAATATTAATAATTTAATTTCTGAAACAATAAATTTAAACCAATAAATAAATCAATAAATAAACCAATAAATTTAAACCAATAAATTTAAACCAATATAAATTTAATTAGGAGATATAAATTCAATTAAGAAGTATAAACCAATAAATAAACAATAAATAATCAGAATGACAGATGATGCAAAAAAGGCAACCAAATATATAAAAAATATAAAATTTCCGCGCCTGACTATACTGATAGCGATGGACCTATTAATTCCACTGGCATTTTCAGTCGGATTTTCAAATTTCGTGTTTCTCCTGTTGTTTGGGATTCCATCCATTATAGCGACATTTATGCCCCGGGGAATAAAGTACAGGCGGGCAGAGATAATAAATTTTATCTCAACAATTCTTGAATGCATCATATTTGCGACCGGAATTTTAATATCCAGAGAGTATGAAATATCCAATATCCTTTATATGTCGCTTGCAATAGCGATTTCATTCACATTTGCGGCAAGAATTCTCATATACAGAGTACTAAAAATGTCGCTTCAAAAGGCAGTTGTCAGAAGCAGTATAAGATTGTTAATTGCATTCTTCTTTTTTTCGTTCTTAAATTTAGGGGATATAAAATTTATGGGTGAACGGCTTGTGCTTATTGTTTCAATGTTTACCTTAATTATGGTAGTATTTGTTTACCTTTTATCAAAGCCGTTTGAGAAAACAATTGGTATAAATCCTTTTGATATTGTATTTGCATTTGCGAATGACTGGATTCACGGCACTAATACGATTGAAACATCTCTTATAAAAGAAAGCGAAGAAGGAAAAGCAGTCATAAACATAATAAATTTTACCGGCAAAGACGGAAATTTAAAGGCAAATTTTATCATTCCTTATGTTCATCCAGGACCTTTTGGAAATGTCGGAAGTGCAAACATGCCTAAAATTTTTCACGAAGGTATAGAACGCTCATTGACATTTCATGGCTCATGCACACACGAATTAAATTTAATAAAAAACAGCGATGTTTATTCCCTGATGAATGACATAAAAAAAGAAATTCAAAACATCAGCGGGAACGATGAAAATGTCTCAACCAAATACGGAAAATTTATTTCTGACGGGAAAATTTCTGTATTGCAGGTGGATTCAACTGATTTAAAGAGGGTTGTTTTTTGTGACGGAGACGGGGATATTGATGTAGGAATCGGACTGGCATGCAGCGATGTGTTTATAGACCTGCACAGTTCAGGAAATGACGATGAGACAATCACTGCTTCCACAAAAAGAGGTATGGAAATCATAAACAAAGCAAGAAATTTAAGAGCAGATTTAAAAGAGATTGAAAGCAGGAAAATACAATTAGGAATTGCAGAAGGCACTGTTCAGGATTGTGATGTCCAGGTTGCATTTTTTGATTTAAATGAACCGTATGCGTTATTATTGTTTGATTCAAACAATATGCAAAACAGGGAAATTTTGGATATATTAAGGCAAAAATTTAAATTTACTATCTTTGCCTGCACGACAGATGACCATCAGAGGGATAACGGAAAATTTATGATTGAAATTGCTGAAGATGATGTTAATAGCATTTCAAATTTAATTGAAAAGGCGATGAATGATACAAGTGATGTGTGCGTTAAATTTGGAAAAATTGAGAGAAATGTAAAGGTTATGGGAAAAGAATATGAAATGTTACAGGCGGCAAATTTTATGACCGTGATGCTGAAATTTTTACTCCCGTTTTTAATTTTTATTATGGCATTTTTTGTTTTTGTCGCAATTGTGATGCTGTAAAAAGGTTTGAAAAATTAAAAAATTTGAAAGGTCTAAAAAATTTAAAATGATTTTGGGATTTTACGGAAATTCAAATTCCGGAAAAACGACATTGATAGAAGGCATAATTACCTACTTAAAAAAGGAAAATTTAGAAATCGTTGTTATTAAGCATATCCCGCACAAAAATTTTTCAATAGACAACAATGCAAAAGATACCGGAAAATTTAAGGATATGGGCGTAGATGTTGTTGCATTTTCTCCAAACGAAACCGCTTTTATATGTAAAAAAATGAGCTTCAGTGATGTAGTTTCCAAACTTGGATTTATGAATCATTATGATGTAATTCTGATTGAGGGGCTGAAAAAAGAAAATATTCCGAAAATCAGGGTTGGAGATTGTGAAAAGGAAGGTAATACAATAATGGATTATAAAGATAATCCGGAAGATGTTATAAAATGGATAAAGAAAGGGTTAAAAAAGGAAAGGGCAGAATGGAAAAAAAAGAAGAAAATTTTGGCGTAGATAATACTGGGAAGGAATGGAAAAAAGAGAAGAAATATAAAAAAGGAGACGAGTGTAAAAAAGATAACATGTGTAAAAAAGACGAAGTCAACTGTAAAAAAGACGAAGTCAACTGTAAAAAAGACGAAGTCAACTGTAAAAAAGAAGATGTAACTCTTGTTGTGAATGGAAAAAAATTACCGGTTGGAAATTTTCCGAAAAAGATAATAAAAGAAATTGTTATCGCAATGATTAACTCGTTGAAAGGTGGAGAGGAAGCGAAAGAAATAGAGATAAAGATTAAAAAATGAGAATAAAAAAATAAGAAATAAGAAAACAGGGAATTCATAAGAAAAATGAGGGTCAATATGGTTGATATTTCGGAAAAAGATGTTGTTGAAAGAATTGCAGTAGCAGAGGGAAAAATTTATTTAAATAAAAAGACAATAGAAAAAATTTTAAAAAAACAAATAAAAAAAGGCGATGTGTTAACAACAGCAGAAATTTCAGCAATAAATGCAGTAAAAAAGACCCCTGATTTAATTTTGATGTGCCACCAGATTCCGATAACAAATGTTGATGTTCATTTTGAAATTGATGAAAAAGAAAATTCAATAACCGCATGGGTTAAGGTTAAGGCAATTGCAAAGACAGGTGTTGAAATGGAAGCATTGACAGGAGTATGTATTGCTTTGCTGACAATATGGGATATGGTGAAATATATTGAAAAGGACGAGAAAGGACAATACAGAACAACCAAAATAAATGACATCCGGGTTATAGAAAAAACTAAAAAAGAACAGTAAATATTCAGCCCCAAAAAATTAGGTGCTCATCCCTTTAAATTGGGTTAATTAATTTGAGAGTAATCTGTTCGCTTCTAACATCGTTTTTTTATTTTGGTTTTCCATTGTTTTCAAAAATGTTTATAAAAATAATACATGACTATCGGCTATTGACCGAATTAAATGTCATTAATTTATTTACTTTCTTTCCTATGTTATTTATATGAATGCAAGCATAGAGAGCGTTGAAAAAGTCCCAAATTAGGTAAATTCCAAATTTTTGGGTTGTTTGAGCATATCGGTTTTAAATTCCGATTTCTCAAAAAACGAGGTTTTTCAACAGTTTCAATTATATTAATGGGAAAAAATTCTCGTTTCAATTGGTTGGTGACATTTAATTCGGTCAATTTTCTCATTTAGCCGATAGTCATGTAATAGTAAAAAAACAAATATATAATTATCCCAATTTTAGTAGGCCAGCACCAAAAATTAAGGGTAAATTTTTGACTTTTTTAAATTTTTTAAAATTTTACGCTCACTTCATTCATGTATTTACAAAAATGCAACTCATTTTTGTAAGATTGAAAACTTGCAGATTTCAGTGTTTAAAAAATCCCAAGATTTTTTAAAGATTGAAACCAAATGTTTCAGTATTTAAAATAAATTTTGAAATAAATTCGCTTCGCTCTCATTTAAAAAATCTCAAAGATTTTCAGTATTTAAAAATCCTGTTGATTTTTTAAAGATTGTTTCTTAAATTGATACCTGCAACTCTCTATTAGGTGAAAATTTAACATAAACACACTTTTCAACATTTTCCTCTTTATCTTTCAGACTGAAAAATTTATCTAAAATGCCCCACTTAGGATATTATAAAAACCGAAAAAAATTAAGAAACAGAAAAAAAAACAAAGAAGAAATTTCTTATTACCTTCGCGCTTTACCTCATATCCACATTACATTCCAGGCATGCCTCCTCCTCAGCTTCTACCTCTTTTTGTTGATGCAATTACATCATCAATTCTTAAAATCATATCAACT
>Ga0210044_10008239_pt1 | contig 13050 bp, 7 predicted proteins | sample CryGey13umfilter_2_FD_183959 | JGI IMG/M metagenome (GOLD analysis project Ga0210044, IMG submission 183959) | Groundwater microbial communities from aquifer in Utah, USA - Crystal Geyser 4/9/14 3 um filter (SPAdes) (version 2) | ecosystem: Environmental > Aquatic > Deep subsurface > Groundwater... | reverse complement strand
TTATTTGTTGATGAGAGCGGAAAAGATCACAGCGCATCGCCTTACGAGATTCTCGCGGGTGTTGCCATTCGCGAGCAGGATCTATGGAACCTGATTTTAGCCATCCAAAACCTGGAAACTGAAATCTTCGGAATTCGCCTTGCAAGTGTTGGCGTCGAAATCAAAGGCAAGAAACTGCTGAAAGCCAAGACATTCCGTCACGCCGCCCAGGCGCCCGCGATTGAAGCAGGCGAACGCCGCAACTTGTGTAGCCAGTTCCTGCAAAAAGGATGGCGAGAATCCCTGGGAGGCGCGCCAGAACCGCGCACGCGCAGGGAAATCACCGCCTATGGACAGGCTGTTCTGGATTTTGTACGTGGAGTTTATGATCTGTGCGCCGCGTATCGCCTGAAAGTATTTGCCTCTATCGTCGAACAGGATGCCCCGCGGCTAATGACGGATTTTTTGCGAAAAGATTATTCCTACCTGCTGGAACGTTTCTTTTACTGCCTTGAAGACACAAGCGCAAACGAGATGGGGATCGTGGTGTTCGATGAACTCGAAAGGGCGCAGTGCCGCATCCTGATCGGGCAAATGGAGCATTATTTTTCTGCAACAGGGCGCGGCTCTTTGCGGAGCGCCAGGATCATCCCCGAACCCTTTTTCGTGCATTCCGACCTAACAACGGCGGTTCAACTGGCGGACATTGTTGCCTATAGCATTAACTGGGGGATGAGGCTGAAGAAGATGACAAAACCCATCCGTCCTGAAATGGAAGAGTTCGGCCAGCGCGCTTTCGATTTGCGCTACATCAGCAAACGCCCCGACGATGATGGACAAGTCTGGCCAATCTATGGCATTACTTACATTGACGATTTGCGTCCCCGAATGGAAAGAAATCGGGAATAAAAAAAGGCAGAGATGTCACCCTTTCGAGTGTCCATCAAAGCCTCCGCCTTCATAATACCACTTCTGGAAACGGCGTGTCAAGCCAAAAATTAGGAAAATCATCGTGACGTTATCCCTCCTCCTCGCTCCTGCTGGACACGGCAAGACCGAACACGTTATCCAGAAAATTCGGCAGTTGCTGACGGACGAGCCGTTTGCGCCCGTCCTCGTCATCGTTCCCAATTCGATCCAGGCGGGCGGATTTCGCAAACGGCTATCCGCGTCTGGCGGCGCGCTGGGGGTGGAAGTCCACACCTTTCACAGGCTCTATGCCGAACTGCTGATCCGCGCGGGCCAGCCCATCCCGCTGTTGACTGACCCCGTGCGGATTCGCCTGCTTCATTCCATCGTAGATGACCTGTGCGAGCGCGGCGCGATGACTCACTTCGCGGCGCTGCGCGACAAGCCTGGATTCATCGCGCTCCTTCGCAACAGCATTGAGGAACTCAAACGCGCCCGCATCTTTCCCGACGATTTTTCTGCCTCCGTTAAAGGACTCGGCGCGCGGTTGGAGGAGATTGCCCTCGTTTACACCGCCTACCAGGATTGGCTGCAAAAACAAAACTGGGCAGACAACGAAGGGCGCGGCTGGCTGGCGGCAATTGCGCTCGAATCAAATTCGACGCTCTTTGCTGATACCCGTTACTTAGCCGTCTCTGGCTTCGATGAATTCAACCCCACGCAACTGGCGGTTTTATCCCTGCTTGCAAAGCGCGCCAAAGTGACTCTCATCACATTGACGGGGGATATTGAAAATTCGCAACGCGCCGCGCATCATCGCTTTCACCGCGCGCAACAGGCGATTACTTCCAGTCTCAACATCCAGCCCGAAGCGATGGAATCGACATCTATGCTTTCCGCGGGGATTGCGAATGTGGAAGCCAATCTATTTCAACGTAGTAACGACTTCAGTCGTTTGCCGCAAGAAGCGACTGAAGTCGCCACTACGATTGAGTTCATCGAAGCCCAGACTCGCGCCATCGAAGCCCGCGCCGCTTTGCGTTGGGTGAAGGCACGGGTGGTGAGGGACGGATTGAAATTATCGGACGTCGCCATTCTCGCGCGCGACCTTGAACCATATCGTCCCTTTCTCGAAGAGACCGCCGCCGAGTTTGGAATTCCACTGCGAATCGTGGGCGGGCAACCGCTGAACGAAAATCCCGCCGTTGCCGCGCTGTTGAATTTGCTGTCCCTGCCCGTCAACGATTTTCCGCGCTGCGCCGTGCTGGATGCGTGGCGCAGTCCATATTTCGATTTTAGCGAGCAGGGAATTGACGCCCGCGAAGCGTCCGCCGCGACGCTGGATGAAATCTCGAGGGTGGGGCGCGTTTCGCAGGGATTGGCTCAGTGGCGCGAGGCGTTTGCGATGTGGGAAAAGCGGAGGGTTACGGAGTTTGAAGATGACTTGCCTTCTGCGGAGTCGAAAGTCTTCGCGGAGCACACTGGAAGTGCCCGACTTTCGAGTATCCAAAGTCAGGAGACCCTTCGACAGGCTCAGGGCGAGGCTTTGGAGTCCAAGTTCCAAGCCTTCGTTGACCTGCTCACGCCGTCCAATCGCGCTTCGGTGAAGGAGTTTGTGGCATTCGTGGAATCCATCATTGGGGACGACCCCGCGTTGTTGACCGCATTTTCGTCAAAGGAGAGCGATGGACTGAATATTGTCGGACGCGCCCGAGAAAACCCATCCACATCGGAACGCGATGTGTCCGCGTTGCGCGCGTTCAAGGACGTCTTGCGCGGATTGGTTCTTGCTGAATCTGTTTTGGATAATGATTCATTGGAGTATACCGATTTTTATAAAGACCTGCGCGGCGCAGTGGAATCGGCGACGTTTACAGTTCCTGCTGAGTCAGGTGTATTTGTTGCCTCCGCGTTGGATGGGCGTGGATTGTCGTTTGAGGCTGTGGTCTTGATGGGACTCTCAGAGGGCGAGTTCCCGAAGCAGGAACGCGAGGATATTTTATTGCGCGAGTCTGACCGCGCCGCGCTGAATCTCGAAACTAAATTGCACGGCGACGAAGCGACATTTTTCTATCAGGCCGTCACACGCGGACGGCAAAGGCTTTTGCTCACTCGTCCCTATCTTGCGGAAGACGGGCAGGCATGGGAGCCGTCCCCGTTTTGGGTGGAGGTAATGCGTCTAAACGGCGACCAGCCCAAGGTCAAAGTAAGAGGCGTAGTCGGGGAGGTGGATTCGGCTGATGCGGCGTCAAAGGTCGAATGGGTGGAGTCGGCTCGGGACTTCGACATCCACATCAAAAATGGAATCGAAATTTTGCGGGCGCGAATGAATCCCAAAGCAAAAGGAATCTACGAGGGCGAGTTGTTCGACTTGAGCGAACGCTTCGGCGCGGCGCATGGCTGGAGCGCGAGCCGACTCGAAAGTTATGGGACTTGCCCGTTTGATTTTTTTGTCGCGTACGCAATGGAGCTGGAGCCGCGCGCCGAGGCGGAGGAGGGATTCGATGTGCGCATGCTCGGCTCGATGCTGCACAAAATTTTGGAGGATGTTTACGGCGGCGCAACGCTGACGGACGCGGCGGGAAAAGTTTTTGCGAGCGCGCCCGAGGAATACGGCTTTCGCCCGACGGCGTTGTGGACTCAGCAACAGGCAGAGTTACTGCGCGCGTTGGAAAAGACGATTACTGAATTGGATAAGGTTTCGCAGGGATACACGCCGCGAAAAATGGAAGCGCGCTTTGGGATGGGCGAGCCGTCGCTGGTGTTGAACACGTCGGCGGGCGAGGTGCGCCTGCACGGTTACATTGACCGACTCGACACCGCGCCCGATGGGTCGCTGCGCGTGATTGATTACAAAGCGGGAAGCGCGCCGATTTCAGCGAGTCATTTGAAAGAGGGGCGCAGGTTGCAGTTGCCGATCTATGCTCTCGCGGCGCGCGACGCGTTGGGATTGGGTGAAATCTCTGGCGGATTTTATTGGCACATCCAAAAAGCGGAGGCAAGCAGTTTGAAGTTGGAGAAATTCGAGGGCGGGATAGAGGCGGCGTTTGATATTGCAGTGGCGCACATCGGCAGGCATGTGATTGGAATCCGCGCGGGACATTTTGAGCCGAAAGCGCCTGAGGAGGGCTGTCCGAGTTATTGCCCTGCCACTAATTTTTGTTGGAAATATAAGAGAGGATTTTGATTATGCCATTCGAGCCATTCTATGAGCGATTTCGCGACTTGGCGATAAAGGAGACTCGCAATATTACGATTTTTGAAGGTCATTCCACTTTGCCAGCGGATGAATACGGTTTAGTCGAATTGTATTGCAACGATGAGAACTGTGATTGCAGGCGCGTCCTATTCAATGTGCTTTCCAAAAACCGCAATGATTATGTTGCCGTAATTGGCTATGGTTGGGAAAGTGCCAATTTCTATAGTCAATGGACAAGTCAGAAAGATCCCGAAGTTGTTCGAGAATTGCAGGGTCCTGTTTTGAATCCACTCAGCCCCCAATCTGAACTGGCGCCTGCCTTGCTGGAACTTATGCGTGAGTTGGTGTTGAATGACCCTGTGTATGTTGCCCGCCTCAACCGTCATTACCAAATGTTCAAGGAGAAAGTTGATCCGAAGCATTTTCGGAAATCAGACGCGGTAAAGCGCGTTGATATTGCGAAACCAAAATCCAAAAGACGCAGACGCCACTGAACACTGTTCACTGATAACTCAATGACTTTACTTTCTCACTTCTCCTTCAAAGGTAACCAGGAAAAAGCTGTAACTGATTCGGCGCGTGCCATCGCGGTCACCGCTGGCGCGGGTTCGGGCAAAACCCTCTCGCTGGTGGGACGTTACCTGCATTTGCTCGAACAAGGCTACCCGCTTCGTTCCATCCTCGCCATCACCTTTACCGAAAAAGCCGCCCGCGAAATGCGCTCGCGGATTCGGAATTCAATTCTGAATTCTGAATTCAAAATTCAGAATTTCAATTTAGACTCTGCCCGCATTGGCACCATTCATAGCCTCTGCGCCGAAATCCTGCGCGCCCATCCCGCCGAGGCTGGACTCGATCCCGCCTTTGAAGTCCTCGAAGAGGGATTGTCCGCCGCGTTGCAAGCCGAAGCGATCGAATCCGCGCTGGCGTGGGCTTCCACAGACGAACAATCCGCCGCGCTGTTTGGCGTGTTCAAGGAAAACGAACTACGCCAGATTCTCAACGCGTTGATGAGCCGCAGGTTGGATGTAAAATCTTTGTACACGGACGCTTCGCGCACGGATTTCACGGAGTTGCACGGAAAAAACAAAAAAGAAATCCGTGAGAATCCGCGTAATCCGTCAAATCCGTGTACAGGTTTTGAACTTGCTCTATCCTCTTATCTTGCGAATCACCTCGACTCTCCCTCATGGACAAATGCCCTCGCCGACCTCGCGGCTCACAAGTCCATATCTCCCGAAGACAAGCTCGAACTTGCGCGCCAATTCGTCCTCGCGCAATGGGATGAAATCCAGCAAGACCGCGCCGCACAAAACTGGGACGCGCTTCTCACCTCCCTCGCCGCGCTTCGCAAAGCCACCTCCACGCAAGGGAAAAAAGATAACTGGGCTGACATTGAAACTGTCCGCGCCGCGATGACTGACCTGCGTCAAATTTACGATGAGCATCTCAAATTCCTCGCCGAAAAATCCCGCTTCGCGCTGGATGAACAACTCGCCGCGTACCTTCCCGCCATCCATCAACTGCATGAACAAACCATCCTTGAATATCAACATCGCAAGGATGAAAAACGATCGCTTGATTTCGACGACCTCGAAGGCATCACCGCTCAACTGCTGACCGAACATCCCGAAGTCCGTATCCAATTGCAATCCGACCTGCGTGCCGTCCTCGTGGATGAATTTCAGGACACCAATGACCGTCAGCGACAGATCGTTTATGCGTTGACGGGGTTCAATCTGCAAACAAAAAATGGAACGCGCGCGAAGCGAAACGCTGAAAACGCAGATAAAAAAATCAGCGAAAATCAGCGCTCGTCAGCGTCCGATGGCTTTTCTTCTGTTGACCTTTTTGTAGTGGGCGATTCAAAACAATGTTTGTTGCCTGACACGCCAATACTCACCCAGAACGGCGAATGTAAAATTAAAGATATCCTTTCTGGAGATTCTGTCATCGCTGCATCAGGCGCGGGGAATGCAAATGTTTTTAAAGTTGAAACCGTCCATCAGCGTTCTTATGATGGGAAAATTGTCAAAATAACAACGGCATCAGGGCAAACGATTCAATGCACACCTGAACATATTATCTTTACGCGTCTCGTGTTGGATTTGGATGCCTATTATGTTTATATCATGCGCCATCCAGAAAAAGGGTATAGGATTGGCATTACGCGGGGGTATCGGTCAGAGAAATATTTAGTCAACGGGCTTGATGCTCGTTGCCGCCAGGAGGGTGGAGACGCAGTATGGGTTATACGGAGATGTGAGAGTCGCCTCGAAGCCCAAAAATATGAACAACTTTATATGGCTCAATATGGTTTGCCAGGTTTGTGTTTCAAAGGAAAAACTTATCAAGAACTTGACCAGGATGCGATAGATTTTATTTTCGATTCAATCCCTACACGAGAACGCGCTCAATCGCTGGCAAATGATTTGGGATTGGATTTATCATATCCCCATTACACTCCCTATATTGCAAAAGGACACGTTACCCTTACCTACTTATCTGGCAGGGAAGGGAAAGGAAGCCACGCTCATCGTATTCATTTTGAGACAAGCGACAAACAACTGGCGCGTATATTGGACGGATTTGGCGTTCGGAAAACAAAACCTTCTCGATTTTATACTGAACGTTGGCGTGTTGAAACAGTACGCGCAGAATATGATGACGCGCATGATTTTGCGAAACAAATTGCAATGCGCATTAATGCTCCCATGGTTGAGCGATACGGACTAACAGATGGTAAAAGATGGGATTCCACTCCTGCAGGACAGGTATTTCCTGGCTTGCAATTGGCTGTGATAAAAGATGGGCGCATCGTTTCTGATACTGTTACATCGGTTCAATTTAGCAAATATTCAGGCATGGTTTATGATTTATCAATCGCGAGAGTGCATAATTACATTGCTCATGGAATAGTTGTTCATAACTCCATCTACAAATTTCGCTCCGCCGATGTGACCGTCTTTCGCCAGGTTCAATCCGACATCCAATCCTCAGGCGGCGAACTGATTGACCTTGACCTGACCTTCCGCGCACATAAACCCTTGCTCGACTCGCTCAACTCCCTGCTCGCCCCCATCCTCGGCGAGAGCGACGATCCTGCGCGCCCCTACGCCGTTCCCTTCGCGCCACTGAAAGCCTATCGCCAGAATCCCGAACGCGAAAACATCCAACCGCCCTTCATCGAATTCCATCTCGGACTTGGCGAATCCGCCGAAGAGGGACGCGCCTCCGCCGCCCAGGCTCTTGCCAACCGCCTGCGCGAACTTCACCAAACCGAAGGCTTCGCGTGGGGCGACATGGCTTTGCTCTTCCGCTCCTCCACCGCTTACGCCGTTTACGAAAACGCGCTCGAAGCGGCAAACATCCCCTTCGTCACCGTCGCGGGACGCGGCTTCTACGACCGCCCCGAAATCCGCGACCTGCTCAACATCCTCGCCGCCATCGCCGATCCCACCGACGACCTCGCCCTCGTCGGCCTCCTGCGCTCCCCCGCCTTCGCCCTCCCCGATGCGGAAATCTACAAACTGCGTTACCCCAACGGTTCCGCCACTCCATCCAAACTCATTGATAGCATCAACCAACAGAACACGCAACACGAAGCAGGTACACAGGTAAACACGTACACAGGTAAACAAGTAGACACGTCAATCACCAACGGAACACGCAACACGCAACACGCAACAGATTCCCTCATTCATAATTCATCATTCATAATTCATAATTTATCATCCCTCTCCTCCCGCGCCCCCGCCGCCGCCGTCCTCAAACGCCTGCTCGACCTCACCCACTACCGCGCCATCCTCGCCAGTGACCCAAATGGCGCGCGCATGATTCGCAATGTCGAAAAACTGCTTGCCGACGCGCACCGCTCGCGCCTCGTCAGCCTCACCGACTTCCTCGCCTATGTCCAGACCCTGCGCGACGTCAGTTTCCGCGAAGGCGAAGCCCCCGCCGATTCATCCAATGCGGGCGCCGTCCAACTGATGACCGTCCACAAAGCCAAAGGTCTCGAATTCCCCCTCACCGTCCTCGCCGACGCCGCCTACGAACATCGCGGCGCGGGCGCAAAGATCCAACTCACCGACACCCTGCTCCTCGACCTGCGCGACGACGACTTCCACTCCACCGCCTGGCAACTAACCGCCCGCCTCGAAGATGACCGCGCCGAAGCCGAAGACAACCGCCTGCTCTACGTCGCCGCCACCCGCGCCAAAGAAAAACTGCTTGTCAGCGGTCACATCAAACTCAAAAAAGATGGCACGCTTTCCCTCGCGGGCTGGCTCGACAAATTCGATTTTTTGAGGGAGATGTCTACGCCCGGGCATTTCCTCCTCACGGACGGAATCTCAGCGACGATTTATTCCTCCTCCCCAGACTCCGCTTCGGACTCCCCCCAGCCTGCTGAGGCCTTCCCAGCCGAATCTCCCCCCGAGTCTGATCTACTTCCCCCTCTCGCCCCAGCCTCTCCCGTTTCCGATGAGAAGACCCGCGCCCGTGAATCCGACCCGCCCCAACGCGTCTGGCGCATCGTCTCGAACGCTTCGCGCAAAACCCCGCGCGCGCCTGCCTGGCTGGTGGGGCGACTTGTCCACGAAGCCATCCGCCGCTGGCATTTTCCCGCCGAAGTGCGGCGGGACTTCCCCGACGATGACTTTGAAAACTTCCTCCGTCCCTTCGCCCTCGAATCGGGATTGACCGACTCCAAAGAAATCCACGCCGCCATTCAAGAATCCCGCCGCCTGTTGGAGAGACTGCGCGCGCATCCGCTCTTCGCCGAACTCGACTCCGCCGAACGCCACCACGAAGTCCGCTACGATTTACCCGATCCCTACGGGCGCGGCATCATGGATCTGCTCTACCGCACCGACGCAGGCTGGTTTATCATTGACTTCAAAACCGATGAAGTCCGCTCCGACGACGAAGCGCGCGAAACCATCAGCCGCGAACGGTACAACGATCAGGTGGCGCGCTACGCTCGGGCAATCAGCGACCAACTCAAAGTCCAGGCAAAGACGCGGCTTGTCTTCCTAAATGTGAAGGACAGTATTTTCATTTTCGACTTGTAGGAGAATCCCATGTCTGCTCCAACATCCATTTACCAAATCAAGGTTACGTTGAATGATTCCAAGCCGCCCATCTGGCGCAGGGTTTTGGTTCCAGATTCAATCTCATTACACCAACTGCACACCATCCTGCAAATCGTCATGGGCTGGACGAACAGCCACTTGCACCAGTTCATCATTGACGATGAATACTACGGCGAGCCCGAAGAAGAAGACGGATACAGCGAAGAATTGAAGAACGAAAAGCGTTACCGCTTGAATCAATTTGTCACGCGCAAGGGATTCAAGTTCATCTACGAATACGACTTCGGCGATAGTTGGGAACACACTGTTCACATCGAAGCCATCCTGCCCATTGAAAAGGGCGGGAAATATCCAATTTGTTTGGAAGGCAAACGCGCCTGCCCGCCCGAGGATATTGGCGGCGTTTGGGGATATGACGATTTCCTGAAAACCATATCCAACCCGAAAGATCCAGAATACGAAGAAATGATGGAATGGTATGGCGAAGATTTCGACCCTGAGTTCTTCGATATGGAGGATGTAAATTTGGGTCTGCGTCAATTTGCTTCGCGCGCAAGAATGAAATAGGTCATTGCAGGAAAAACATGTTCAAAAAATCTCCCTTCTTTGGCGAACTTCCCGCGCGTTATAAATTCTTCCTCAACCCGTATAGCGACGCTCGTTTTTCTCGCTGTCCGCAATGCGAAGGCAAGACATCGCAAAAGAAAGCGCCGCTGATGATTCACGTTGATCCGCAGTATCCGATCAACCTGAACTACACCTGCCGCTACTGTCCCAAATGCGACATCCTGATTGCCCATCAAGATGAAATCGAAGGACATCTGCATCGCTTGTTTTCCGAGCGTGCGCCTGAATCTATTGGCAACAAATATCTGGTGATGGGCACTACCGAACGCGCTTATTGGAAAGAGGGGTTTACCAAAACCCATTTGCCGCCAGAAGCGCTTGCCAATTTGCACGGATTCAAGGAGTATCTTCACTTCGAAAGAACTGGCGGATGGCTTCCCAATGAAACAGCGGAGGAGTACCCTGTGCCCCAGCCCGAACCTTCTGAAAAATCTTCTTTTGTGGACAATGTTGACGAAGCCCTGAATCTCGTTGAAAAGATTAAGGAACATCTGCCCATCATCGTCCGCCCCAACAGCGCGCTGGTCAAGAGTTTACGCAGGCAGGGCATAAACATAGACCGATATAAGCCGTTGGAAATTCACAGCGTGCTTTACATGGGAAACGAAGCGGGAATTGCCTGTGACATCACCCCAAAAGGACGCGAAACTACTCCCGTCATTTGCTCGTTGACCCAATTGGAAGTGATGGGAACCGACGCGCTCGCGGAAGAAATGAAAGCCTATCAACGAGAGCGAATAAGGAACCTCGCGCGTTACCCAGGCAACGAACGGCCGATGAGTTTTACAATTACGCCAAGAAAGAAAAACTAATCTGAGAGACCGTTTCATGGATCTAAAAGTCTTCATCACCAACCGAGACTCAACCTGCGACGAATGCGGCGAACATTTGGGGCATCACGCCTGGATCACGCTGGTCGAAGACAAGGGCGCGCTCTGTCTTTCCTGCGCCGACCTGGATCATCTCGTCTTTCTCCCCTCAGGCGACGCGGCGCTGACCCGACGCTCAGACAAGTATTCCACGCTGTCGGCAGTCGTCTTGAAATGGAGCCGCGCCCGCAAGCACTACGAACGCCAGGGATTGCTGGTGGAAGAGTCCGCACTCCAACGCGCCGAGCAGGAATGCCTGGATGACGCCGATGTGCGCGCCCGTCGAAGTGAGCGCGAGGCCGAACGCCGCGCGGAAATTGATCAGGAATATGTGCAACATTTCGCGGCGCGAGTACGCGAGTTGTTTCCCAATTGTCCCGATGGGCGCGAAAGGGTCATTGCCGAACACGCCTGCCAGAAATACAGCGGACGGGTGGGACGTTCCGCGCAAGCTAAGAATCTGGACAATGAAGCCATTTTACTGGCGGTGATTGCCCACATCCGCCACGCCGAGACGAAATATGATGAACTGATGGCAGGGGGCATGGATCGTTGGTCCGCGCGCAATGAAGTGGAAGATGAGATTGATCAGGTTTTGGTAAGTTGGAAGTGAAAAACCGGCATCCCCACCGCCCTGGAAGGGATCTTCAATTTGTGGATTTTGACCCGAAAAAATCGTTTATGATATAGATATTATCACCAGGCCATCATCATCGCAAAAGGGACACGATCGTTGTGAAATCCATCCGTGAATACTGGAATTTGTTATCCGCCTACCTGAAGCCGCAGCGCTTGCTGGTCCTGGGACTGGCTTTGATCCTCGTCACTGGGATCGGGTTGCAGCTCTTTACCCCGCGTGTGCTGCGCGATTTCATAGACATGGCGCTGGCAGGCGCAAGTTACGATACGCTCATCTAAAAGGCGCTCCTGTTTTTTGTGCTGGTACTGTTAACGCAGGTGACCACAACCATCGCCATCTATGTCAGCGAGCGTGTGGCCTGGACGGCGACCAACCTGCTGCGTGTGGACCTGGCCGGGCATTGCCTGCGGCTGGATATGTCTTTCCATCAAAAGTATTCATCTGGAACGCTGATCGAGCGTGTGGATGGGGACGTGGATGCGCTCTCCAACTTCTTCTCCCAATTCATCGTGCGGATTGTTGCCAACGCCATTCTCATTATCGGCGTGCTGGTCATGCTCTTCCGCGAGGACTGGCGCGCCGGGGTGGGCTTGACCATTTTCGCCGCGCTTGCCATTTACGCCATGTTGCGCGTCCGTCAGGTCGGTGTGCCGCGCTGGGTGGCCTTGCGCCAGGAGAACGCCGAGGCCTTTGGCTTTCTCAGCGAGACCCTGCACGGCACGGAGGACATCCGCGCCAGCGGCGCGACTGGCTACATCCAGCGCCGCTTCGATGATATCCTGCGCGCCTGGATGCCCTTGCGCCGCCGCGCCATGCTGGTTTTCAGCATGATCTGGACCACCACGCTGCTGCTCTTTACCTTTGGCACAGGCTTCTCTTTCGGCCTCGGTTACATGCTTTGGTCGGCAGGCGCCATCTCGGCAGGCACGGTCTACCTGATCTTCAACTACACCGAGCTGATGCGCCAGCCCATCGAGCAGATCCGCGTGCAGATGGAAGATTTGCAACAGGCCAGCGCCAGCATCAGCCGCGTGCGCGAGTTGTTCGCCATGAAGTCGAACGTTCAGGATGGGAATCAATCTCTCCCGTTGCTGGGTGCGCTCAAAGTGGAGTTCCGCGATGCCACCTTCAGTTATGGCGACCAGGTAACCGCACTGAATGGGATCAACTTCCATTTGGCGGCAGGTAAGGTGCTGGGGTTGCTCGGTCGCACAGGCAGCGGAAAGAGCACGATCGCGCGACTCCTGCTTCGTCTGTACGATCCCGCCTCGGGGCAGATTCTTCTGGGTGGCGTGCCGACGGGCGCGACCAAACTGTCCGAGCTGACTCGCCGCGTGGGGCTGGTCCCGCAGGAGGTCCAGGTCTTTGGGGCGACCGTCCGCGAAAACTTCACGCTCTTCGACCCATCCATCCGCGATGAAAAAATCCTGACTGTGATCGAGGAGTTCGAGCTTTCGAGTTGGTTCCGTTCCCTGCCGCATGGACTGGATACGGAACTCGGCCCCGGCGGAGGCCTCTCGGCGGGACAGGCCCAACTATTGAATTTTGCGCGCGTAGCCTTGCGCGACCCTGGGCTGGTCATCCTCGACGAAGCCACCTCGCGGCTCGACCTGGCGACCGAAGCCCTGATTGACCGCGCCACTGCGCGCCTGCTGAAGGGACGCACGGGCATCATCATTGCCCATCGTTTGCAAACGGTGCAGAAGGCGGACATGATCCTGATCCTCGAAGATG
>Ga0210044_10008238_pt1 | contig 13051 bp, 16 predicted proteins | sample CryGey13umfilter_2_FD_183959 | JGI IMG/M metagenome (GOLD analysis project Ga0210044, IMG submission 183959) | Groundwater microbial communities from aquifer in Utah, USA - Crystal Geyser 4/9/14 3 um filter (SPAdes) (version 2) | ecosystem: Environmental > Aquatic > Deep subsurface >... | reverse complement strand
GACTTCGATTTGGTTGTACAGGGTAAAGGAGATGAGTTTCAAACGGGGCTTGATGTATTAAAAAAGCTCACCAATGGTCCGGTTCATTTGAACGTGGATGCGAAGAACACGACATCCAAGGTGTTTCTCAATTCTAAGAACGTTCAAATAAATAAGTTCAGTGGTCCGCATCCTACCGGTAACGTGAGTGTGCAAGCAAGCAAGATAAGTCCCATCAACAAAGGAGAATTGATTTGGTATCTATACCCACAGGATGTGATTACCATAGGAAATTTCTTTTTAACCGGAAAAGTTGATTTTACACGCATCATTGCACTTGCCGGTTCTGAGGTGCTGAAACCAAGATATTACAAAACCGTTCTGGGTGCTTGCATCAAGCGCATGGTCGATGGCAATCTCACCAAAGGTAATAACCGGACAATCAGCGGAAACGTATTAACGGGAGAGAAAATCGAGATGGATGGTTTTGTCGGTTTCTACGATTCGATGGTGACTGTGATTCCCGAAGGAAACGAAGCCGAGTTTTTTGGCTGGTTGCTGCCTGGTTTTAACAAATTCAGTTTTTCAAAGACGTTTCTCTCGTGGATGTTTCCCAACCGGAAATACCGCCTCAACACCAACCTCCATGGTGGACATCGTTCTCTTGTTATGACCGGCAAATACGAACAGGTGTTCCCCTTCGACATTTACCCCATGGCGCTCTTAAAAGCCATCATGGTGGAGGATATCGATGCCATGGAAAATCTGGGTATTTATGAAATTGATGCCGAGGACTTTGCCCTCTGTGAGGTGATCGATACATCAAAAACCGAGATGCAGTCAATCGTTCGCAAAGGCCTTGAGCTGATGCGCAAAGAAATGAGTTAAATATAAGTTAATCAGTATATATCGCATGAAAGCGCTTAGAAAACTATTAGACAAACAGAAACCCCATTTTGAAAAGGGCGGAAGGTTCGAAAAATTTCATTCGGCTTTCGACTCTGTCGAAACCCTGCTTTTTGTTCCAGATAAAGTAACTTACTCAGGATCGCATATTCGGGATGCTATCGATATGAAACGTACCATGATCGTGGTATTCATTTCATTGGTTCCCGCGTTGTTGTTTGGGATGTGGAATATTGGAAACCAGCATTTTTTATCTTTAGGACAGGTACCTGAACTTTGGACCGCCTTTTTTTACGGATTTCTGAAAATGCTGCCCATCATCATTGTCTCTTATGTGGTAGGGTTGGGTATTGAGATTATTTTTGCCCAGATAAAAGGGCATGAGGTAAATGAAGGCTTTTTTGTATCAGGACTACTCATCCCAATGATTGTACCTCCTGAAACACCTTTGTGGCAAGTTGCCATCGCGGTAGCATTTGCCGTTGTATTTGGCAAAGAAGTTTTTGGTGGTACCGGGATGAACATTGTAAATCCCGCACTTACTGCACGGGCTTTTCTTTTCTTTGCCTATCCGGCTGATATGTCGGGCGATAAAGTATGGATTGCCGATAAACTGGATGCTTATTCGGGTGCAACTCCACTAGGAAATGCCCTGGTTGGTAATTTTGACCAGATTCCTTCAACTTATGATATGTTTATGGGATTTATTCCAGGTTCTAATGGAGAAACCTCTGTCTTGATGATTCTTATTGGTGCCGCTATCCTGCTGGCCACAGGAATTGGCAACTGGCGCATTATGTTGAGCGTAGTTGTGGGTGGAATCGTTATGGCCTTGTTATTTAATTGGTGGGGTGCTAACAAATACATGGAATTACCTTTCTATAATCATTTGATTATGGGAGGATTTGCTTTTGGTGCTGTCTTTATGGCTACCGATCCGGTGACCGCTACCCAAACCAAAAAAGGAATGTATATTTATGGATTTCTTATCGGTGCCATTGCCATTCTCATCCGGGTATTTAACCCGGCTTATCCCGAAGGCGTTATGCTTTCGATTCTGTTAATGAATGTGTTTGCCCCGCTCATCGACCATTATGTGATAGAATCCAATATTAAAAAGCGGCTTAAGCGCATAAAAGTCTTAGTTTCTAATTAGCCAAAAAGAAGTAAAACCATGTATAGTAACGGATATATTTTCAGGTATGCTGCGATTATGGTCATCATTGCCGCCGCTCTGTTGTCTACAGCAGCGATGCTCCTAAAGCCTTTTCAGGAGCGAAATGTAGCCATTGATAAGATGGGAGGGATACTGGCCTCGGCCCATATTCCGGATGTGACGGCCAGTAACTCAATCAAATTATTTAATGAGTTCGTAACGGAGGAAATCGTCCTCGATCAAAACGGGGAGGTGGTTGAATCATATACAGAAGCCAACAAGGAAAATGCAAAGGCATTTAGTCTGGATATGAAAGTTGAGCTTTATAAAAAATCGCAGGGCAAACCTTTTGAGCTTCCTCTTTATGTAATAAACAAAAACGGGCAATCACTCTATGTGATTCCGGTCAGGGGTGTAGGTCTTTGGGGACCAATCTGGGGTAATATTGCTTTGAGCAGTGACCTGAATACCATTGTTGGCGTTACTTTCGACCACAAAGGTGAAACTCCCGGCCTGGGTGCCGAAATATCTACAGCGGCTTTTGAGGATCAATTTATTGGTAAAACGATTTTTGACAATCAAGGTCAATTTACTTCCATTATGGTGGTAAAGGGTGGTATCGGAAAATTACCCGAAAACGAGAGAATACACGGGGTAGACGCTATTTCTGGCGGCACCATCACAAGTAATGGCGTCAATGACATGTTGAAAGATGTGTTGGAGACTTATTTACCTTATTTACAAAAACACAGATAAACCATGAGCGCAGAAATCAGAGAACGTGAGGCACTTTTCTCATCCAAGAATATTAAATTGCTGAAGAATCCGTTAAATCTCAGCAACCCGATTACAGTTCAGGTGCTGGGTATATGCTCGGCACTAGCAGTTACTGCCAAATTAGAACCCGCCATTGTGATGGCTATTTCCGTAACCCTCGTCACCGCCGTTGCGAATGTAGTTATTTCTGTCTTGCGCAATGGAATTCCACCCCGGATCAGGATTATTGTTCAACTGGTTGTGGTTGCCACATTGGTTATCGTCGTCGACCAGATACTTAAGGCCTTTGTGTATGATGTTAGCAAACAACTTTCCGTATTTGTCGGGCTTATTATAACCAACTGTATCATCATGGGCCGTTTAGAAGCCTTTGCCATGGCCAACAAGCCCTGGCCTTCGTTTCTCGATGGAATTGGCAACGGTCTGGGTTATGGTTTGATTCTGATTGTAATTGCATTCTTCAGGGAACTGTTGGGGTCGGGATCCATCTATGGATTCAATTTAATCCCGGAACAATTTTATGAACTGGGATATAAAAACAATGGGTTGATGATCCTTCCTCCCATGGCATTGATCGTGGTAGGTGTAATTATATGGGTACAAAGGTATTATACACGTGATCTGATTGAGAAAAACTAGGTTGAACGATAAAACTCCATTATCATGCAGGAAATTTTTAACATATTTATAAAATCCATTTTCATCGACAACATGATATTTGCCTACTTCTTGGGCATGTGTTCTTATCTTGCTGTGTCGAAAACCGTGAAGACTTCTGTTGGGTTGGGTGCGGCCGTTATTTTTGTTTTAGGCATCACCGTTCCGGTGGACTATATGCTTAATGAATATATCCTGAAGGCAGGGGCTCTTGAATGGCTTGATGCTAGTTTCGTGAATGTTGATTTAAGCTTTTTAAGCTTTATCATGTTTATTGCCATTATTGCTTCCATGGTGCAACTGGTGGAAATGATTGTGGAGAAATTTTCCCCTGCACTCTATTCTTCCCTGGGTATTTTTTTACCACTTATTGCCGTTAACTGTGCCATCCTCGGGGGGTCATTATTTATGCAGGAACGTGAATATCAGAGCTTGGCGCAGGCCACCTCTTTCGGACTGGGTTCTGGTGTGGGCTGGTTCCTGGCCATCGTCGGTATCGCTGCCATACGTGAAAAAATCAGGTATTCCGATGTGCCTGCACCTTTGCGTGGCCTCGGCATCACCTTTATCATTACCGGATTAATGGGAATTGCTTTCATGAGCTTCCTGGGGATTAAGTTATAGAATAATTAAATTTTATATACAATGATTTTATTGCAAGTTGGAATTGGAGTGGTAATTGGCATAAGTATAGCCATCTTTCTGGCAACCATGTTGCTACTGGTTTGGTTACTGCTTTTTGCTCGTAAAAAGCTCATGCCTCAAGGAAAGGTAAAAATTGCCATCAATCAGGAGAAAGAATTGGAGATTGATCCCGGATCGACTTTGTTATCTACCCTCGCGAACAATAAAATATTCCTGCCCTCTGCTTGTGGAGGCGGGGGTACCTGTGCCATGTGCAGGGTTCAGGTGACTTCGGGTGGAGGAAGCATATTACCCACAGAGAAGGGTTTTTTTACCAGAAAAGAACAATCTCAACACTGGCGCCTGGGATGTCAGGTGAAAGTGAGAGAGGATATGGACATCACGGTTCCTGCAGAAATTTTTGGCATTAAGAAGTGGGAGTGTACCGTTGTTTCCAATCGCAATGTGGCCTCCTTTATTAAAGAATTCGTGGTGCGTCTGCCGGAAGGTGAAACTCTTAATTTCCGCTCAGGTGGTTACATCCAGATTGATGTGCCCAAGGTAGAAGTCGATTTCAGCACCATGATAGTTGAAGACAAATACAAAGAAGAATGGGATAAATTCAAGATGTGGGATTTGAAGATGAAAAATCCGGAACCCATTTATCGGGCCTATTCTATGGCCAACCACCCTGCCGAAGGGAATATCGTGATGCTGAATATCCGCATTGCCACACCTCCATGGGATCGTAAAAAAGGTGGTTTCATGAATGTGAATCCTGGAATATGTTCTTCTTATATTTTCTCCCGCAAACCGGGTGACAAAGTGATGGTCTCCGGGCCTTACGGTGAATTTTTTATCAAAAAGACGGAGCATGAAATGATGTTCATCGGTGGTGGTGCCGGAATGGCTCCCATGCGATCGCACATCTTCGACCAGTTTAAAACCAAACATACCAATCGAAAAGCTACCTTCTGGTATGGCGGACGCTCAAAACGTGAATTGTTTTACATGGATCAGTTTGAGGAAATCGAAAGAGAAAATCCCAATTTTAAATTTGAAGTGGCTTTATCAGAACCACTTAAAGAAGATAACTGGAAGGGTTATACAGGATTTATACACCAGGTGATTTACGATAACTATTTAAAAAATCATCCCGAACCTGAAGATATTGAATACTATCTCTGCGGACCGCCTATGATGAATGCTGCAGTCCAGAAGATGCTCGATAATCTTGGGGTCCCTGAAGAAATGATCGCTTTCGATGACTTTGGAAATTAATATAAAAAAACGGTGACATGGGTTGTCACCTTTTCTGCTTTTTTCTTGTCGTTGATATAATGTAAATTAAAGTATTCGAAAATGGTTAATCGCTGGATAGTGTTTATGTTGATAGTAATGGCGTCATTTCAGGTTTTTTCACAGGATGTGATTGTCTTAAAAAACCGGGCAAAAATTGATGCCAAAGAAGTGGCGATTAAAAGGAATGTGATTCTATATCAGGATTATGCCGGAAATTCCGGCTATCAATACTCTGTCGATATAAACAAAGTAGATTATATTCAATATCAAAATGGGGAAAAATTACAGGTTAACGAGATTACCGATATGAGTACCTCAAAGATGAACTATGGCCTCAACCTGATATCATTTCATATACTCGATTTTGCAATCAATAATTTCACTTTCTCTTATGAACGGATACTGGGCAATGGGAAATATAGCCTGCAAATACCCATTTCATTTGGATATGGGGATGATGGCGACCTTGATTTATTGCCTTTGCCTTTCGGAACTGATTATGAAAACTCTTTTGCTAATCGTTTTAGTACGGGGGTTTCGTTCAATATTTATCCTACCCGCCAGGGAAAAGTGCGTTACTTTTTCGGACCTTCAGTACAGATTGGTTCAGGGATCTACTTTCCAAATCATTATAATTACGACCCTGACGAAATAAAAACCGGATTTATGGGTTTTATGGTAAACAACGGGTTAATGATTTCACCCATAGAACACCTGAGTATGGCCGTGGTTGGTTCCGTTGGAGCACGCCACTTTTTTAAGATCGAAAATGGGAAAACCATTTCTACGCTTGGTATTTCCTTCAACCTGACTTATCGTTTTTAAATTAACAATTATGAAAAAGAATTTATTTGTGGCATCCACTTTATTGTTGTCGGTGTTTTGTTTATCCAACCTAAAAGCTCAGGATTTTATTTACCCACGCGATCAATCTGCACGTATCGCGGCCACTCATGTCGATATTGATAAAACTGAAACCAGATATCAACTCTTCGAAGGAAGTACCAGCGCTGTATTTGCCTTGAACAACAGCGATATCAACATGATCGTGTTTGAAGATGGGACCGTGAGGTTTATAGAGAATGAGGATCTGATCAAAAAGATTTACGATTATAACAAGAACTTATTTACCTTTCATTTGTTCGATTTAATTGTCAACGAATTTACCATTTCGTATGAACATATATTCTCCAATGGTAAAATAGGAGTTCAGATTCCCCTTTCAGTGGGCTTCAGCAATGAGAATATTAATGGTTTTGACGATATTGACAATAAATTTTATTCAGGTTTAAACCTTAATTTCTATCCTACCGGGCAAGGTAAAGTCCGATACTTTCTTGGACCTGGTTTCCAGTTGGGGACAGGCGAATACGAGCAGTATAATAATTATGGGGGAGACCCTACAGAAAGGTTCGACACGTTCTTTTTTCGCTTCTTTGTTAACAATGGCCTTGTGATAAGTCCTGTAAAAGACATGAGTTTAGGTGTAATTGTCTCCATAGGGGTGAGGTATTTAGGCAACCCGGATGAAAACCACGACGAGATAAAAACCGTAGGGGCTTTTGCCTTTAATCTGTCCTATCGTTTTTAGCTACCATGCGCATCAGAAGTGATTTTTTGATACTACTTCTTTTGCTCGGAGCTTGTTCCGCCAAAAAACCGTCCGAAGCAATACAACTGTTGGGAGAGGCACAGGGAACCTACTATTCAATTATCTATTTCGATAAAGAAGGGCGGGACTTTCAAAGTGAAATTGATTCCATTTTGGATGCTTTCGATCAGTCGGTTTCGCTTTGGGTGCCCGAATCCATCCTGTGCCACATCAACCGCAATGACTCCCTGGCTGTTCCTGACCAGTTTTTTATCGATAATTTTACTATTTCACAGCAGGTAGCCATTGAAACTGGAGGTGCATTCGATATGACCATTGGACCGCTGGCAAAAGCCTGGGGTTTTGGAAGCGATGGTCTGAAACAGGTAGATTCTCAAATTGTTGACAGCCTGCTGAGTTTGGTGGGTTACCAAAAGGTACAGTTGGTGAATGGTGAGGTGACAAAATCGGATCCGCGCATTTCATTTGATTTCAATGCGGTAGCACAAGGTTATTCAGTTGATGTGGTGGGCGGTTTTCTGGATCGTTGCGGCATTCACGATTATCTTGTGGACATAGGTGGCGAGGTGAAAGCCAAAGGCCGGAAGTCGGATGGCAGCCTCTGGAAAATTGGGATCGAGCAACCGGCAAAAGACAAAAACAGCGACCGGGTGTTGTCGGCAGTTGTTGAACTGGAAAATGCTTCCATCGCCACGTCGGGAAATTACCGAAAATATTTTGAGGAAGATGGTGTCAGGTATTCGCATACCATCGACCCTAAGACAGGATATCCTGCGCGGCAGAATTTGTTGAGTGCAACCATCTTATGCGACAGTACAGCTTTCGCAGACGCATATGCCACAGCCTGTATGGTGATGGGACTGGAAAAATCTCTTGCCTTTGTTAATTCAAATCCAAATTTGGAAGGGTTCTTTATCTATACAACTCCCGAAGGGTTTGCCTCCGTGGCGACGGAAGGATTTAAAAATAAAATTACAAAGGAGTTTGATGAGTAATCTAGCTTACCTCAAATTCCTTAAATTGCATCACCACAGGTGAGGTTTTATGTTCTTCCTTACCGTTTCCTCCTTCTTTACGACAGCTGCCGTCACCGGGGGCTCCTTCACAGGAGCAGCCTAAGGATCTCCCCGTATGGGGGTCTACAGATGAACATTGTTTTTTAAATTCTCCGTTTTTTACGAAAAACATTTTTATGGCGAAACCGGCTACCGCCAGTCCAATAAATACAACAGATATCAACAATACTTTAAGAAACATCTTTTAACTTTTTTGCAAAAGTATCAATTAATGGCCGACAGGTCAAGATTAGCTTCTAAATTAGTGCAATAAACAAACAATTTCTTTTATTAAGTTCCTTAACCTCATCCAGGCCAATACAGGCGGCGGTCAGACAGGGATGCTTGCCTTTGCAAAATCAGGCATCCCATATGATGAAAACTACAAATCCGTTTTGATCAGGGCTTAGGTTTTTTTAAATTGTTCTCATTTACTCTATAAGATAAAAAAGTGAAAAAGTATTGAAAATTTTGTTGTTTTTTAGCTCAGTTCTTTGTTGGCACCAGTAGTTTATTGTCCGAATGTATCAATCGGAATATTCATTTTCCACATCATTACAATACCAACTATTCCACCTATAATCCCAGCAACACAAAGAAGTTTGATTTTCATAGTCTCAAATTTTTCATTTCCTTTCTCGGTTTGAGTAAACATTCCAGGATGCTTAACTAATTTTTCAGCTCCTCCATTAAAGAAAATCCATTTAACACTCAAAATCCACTCAATAATAATCACAAGGAAAAAGATAATTACGATAGGATTCATTTCTCTTGGATTGAAAAATTCAAACATATTTTTAGTCAATCCAGTCAACATTCCAACTCCCATAACAACCCATGGGATATTCCCGTAAATTAACCACCCCTTAATCAGACTGTCATAAACTTCTTGTAATTCAGGATTCTCGGCGATATACTTTTTTAATTTTGATTTTCAAATCAGTCCATTGGCGACAGTTACAACTATGAACATTATCCAAAAATGATTGAAAATTGCTGGCATATTTTATTATTTAAGTTCTACTTTTAGAATTACGTTTCTATCTTCGTGTGTTATATAAGACAATCTTACTTGCTGTCCATTTCTCTTTATTGGTCCGCCATGTGAAGCTGTATTATTAAATCCATAATAGCTCTCATCAAAATCTGAATAGTCTAATGAAACACCATTTAGAGTAAAGCTTTCATGCATATGCCCACTATAAGGCATTGGGTCAAAATTTTCAATTTTACCTTCAATGGTTTTATATTCTCCGTTATTATAAATATCTCGAGTTTCGTAATACTCTTTAATCGCAGATGGAGCCGTAAATAAAGTAAATAACAATGCAAATCCACTAAAAATAAATCCAAAAACAATCGTATAGGTTTTCTTAAAGGATTTGCTTTTGTTATACTTTAAGGTAAAAATAGAAATCCCAAGTCCTATTAAAATAAAAAGTATCGGCATTAACTAGTGTGTTTTCATTCCGTCATTAATGACTTCATAAACTATCTTATAATCCATTTTGTATGTTTTTAATATGCACGATGTTTCTTGCTATTGGTGCCAACGTTGACAATATGAATAGTAAGGACTTGCAGCGATTACAGATACATTTTTGCTGTTGGTTTCTTTCTTATTCATAAGCTCAAATATAGCGAAAAAGCCTTATTATTTATATTGTGGGTTAGCAAAAGTGCATTATTTTCTTTTAATCCAGTTTTCAATTTTTATGTTCGAAATTCTTTCAAATTCCCGAGTATTTTCAGTAACCATTATTAAGTCCTTTTCAACTGCGGTACAACCGATTAACAAGTCGAAATCACTTATTATAGTGCCACTTTTTCTTAATCTTGCTTTTTCTTTGCCATAAAGTCGTATCGAATCATAAATTGGTAGAACAGAAATGTGCGATACAAACTGGTCAATTATTCTTTGATTTTTTTCTGGATTATCACTATTTTCTGCTCCGAACACTAATTCCGCAAGAGAAATTTCTGAAATGGCACATTTGTCAAGTCCCAATTCATTAAGCTTATTATTGACACCAAATTTTCCTCTAAAAAAGTGTATGCAAATATTTGAATCTAACAGATAATTCATTAAAAATCAACTAAATTATTCTTATCTACTCTTGAGTCTCTAATTTCCTTAATGATGTCATCAGAACTTCTTGAATCTTCCCATGCACCGTATAAACTATCAAGTTTGAAATTTTTATCTTCATTCAATTCAATAGATTCGGTGAGCTTAATAATTAATTTCTTCTTAGAAAAATTATCCAATTTGGTTAAAAATCCAAAGTATTTTTCAATTGTACTATTTGATAAAGCTAAACTCATAATCTATTTATTTATAGCAAATGTAGTGAAATTATTTTAAATCTAATTCTGAGTTGAAATGTGTTCTCCTAGCATTTTTGCCAACGTTTGACAATATGGCAAGTGGCGGATTGCGGAGAGCGTCATTATCCACCGAGACAAAAGCCCGAAGCGGGCTACAATGCTCGAATTTACTACCTTCCCCGCCATTTGCTATATTGTGTGTTGGCGTTAGTTATTCTTTAGCAATCGTCATTTCATTTTTCATTATCATAGGTATTTTCATTCCATTAGGCAATTGAGGATTCCCTTTGATATAAGCATCACCTTTAATCTCCTGATTGATATTAGCTTCAATAATCCACCCTGTTTCTTTATCAACTTTAATCTCTGAAATCATTGAACCAGTCAAATCATATTTCATCGGCATACCATTTGATTCAATGTATGCATCTTTATCCTCTGTCTCAATAACCGAATTACCTTTAATCATAGCATAATCAGAACCCAAATCTGTGAATTCGTACTCAGTTGTCATTAATGCTGCCATTCCAGATTCTAAATTCGTTTTAATTGTCCATTTATCGCCTTTATTTACAGGATTATCTGGGAAAATCGCAGTTACCATTTCGATATTCCCTTTAAATGCCTCCGCTCCATATGCTTTTGTCATCTGTGCCTTAAGTTGTGCTAATTGATTTTCAGGGATATGAGTAAAATCTTCGAATAATGATTCAATCCGTGATTCAATATTTTTTACTTCAAGAATCTTTCCGTTTTTAGCCATTTTAACATTAAATGTATTTCCTATCATCTTGGATAGTAAAGTAGAAAAAATATCTTGTTCATCATTCTTTTCAGAACTAAATTCCATTTTTCCCTGAGGTAGCTCCATTATCATACTCAGGCTTTCATATTTTACTTCTAAATCATAATCAGAAGGATTAACTGAAACAACTTTATATGACATTCCTCCCTTTATGGTCATTACCATGTTCATTTTTTGACCATTAATATCTTGTATTATTGTCGCTTTGGAATTGGTAACTTGTCTATATTCTTTTCCATTCTCAAGGTTTAAAGTCAAGTCTGCTTTTTGTGCTTGACAAGATGTCAAAGCAATAGATAATAAAAGTAAATTGAAAATTTTTCTCATTGTTTATGTTTTTAAGTTTACTGTATCTCGAAGGTCGTTTGTTTAATTACCGCCAACGGTTGGCGGTATGAAACGTTGGGGATTGCGTGCTACTTTCCTGTCGAGTTACACCGAACTTGATGCGGGGCAGAACGCTCGAATAACCACTTAAACCCCAATGTTTTATACCGCTTGTTATAGCCAGTGCATTGTTCATTCTATCTTCTGTTTTATTGTCAATATGCGTGAAAGTATTTGATTATCACTCTGTCGAAACAAGGAAACAGTTGTTTTTATACAATTATCAATTTCTTCGATACTGTTTAATTTGAAAATAATTTTCTCGGTCGAATTACAGTTAGCAAAATAGAAAATATCACGGTAAATAGTCTGCAAATTGTAATTTTGCTGATAATATTCATCAAAGCACTTGTCAGAAATTATGGGGTATGAAGCAAAATATAAAAGACCAACACCATTTATATCATAATACGGATTAATTGAATATTCACAAGAAAAAAGTGTGTCGTCTTTTATTATAAAAATGCCATAATCTGTTGATATTTCTTCAATCAGTCCTTTTCGTAAAAGACGATAATCGTTTAAGAACAAAGGCGTTTTTGATAATTGGCTTATTTTGTTTGTCTTAACTTTTGGTTCGCATTTTGAAATTTTATTGTTATCAGTGCATTCTCGGACTGAAAATGTTGTCATAAGAGAAGCAGATATTTTCTTCTCGCCACAGTTACCAATAACTCTACTTAAAAAAGTATTGTTGCCAAAGCATTTTATGCTTGAATTAAAATCAATTATTTCATTTTCTGAAAATTGACATAATGGCGATACAGAATAATTAATTCTTATGAAGGTCGAATAAAGTCGATTTCCATCATCATCTTTAAACTCGGATGATTTTTTTTGAAACCCTTTAGTAATAAGTTGCCAATGTGTATCACCCAAAAATTTTAACACCCAATTTTCAGATAATGCACTATTTGCCATTTGTGGCATTCTAATTTCTAAATCTTCAGAATGCACAATGTCCGTTTTTTCGGTATTTTGATTTGTTTTTAGAAGTCCTTTGTTTTTATGAAAATATTCTAGTGCTTCTCCAAGAGTTTGGTAATTAAACCAAACTACGTCAGGTATTTCAAGTTCAAAATGTTTTTCTAATGCCACTCTTATAACAACTAGGTCTAAGCTGTCAATATGTGTTTCTTTAACTGGAACAAATAAATCTGCCTCCGAAACTTTGGAAATTTCCTTTTGTAATATGTGTAAATACTGCTTCATTAGAAAGGAAGGTCATCAAGATTATCAATGGAATTAGTATTAGAGCTGATTTCTGCACTTTCCATTATTATAACACCAGCAACAAGCTTGTAATATCTATTTGTAGCGGGGAATTTAACACCAACCGAAAGGCTTAAAATTACAGTTTTGATATTTTGTACTATATCAGGATTAGCTTGATAATTTCTCAAAAATACAGGGTCAGTTATGGAAAAATCATAGGTAAAACCATTATAGCTGAATACCATTCT
>Ga0210044_10008237_pt1 | contig 13053 bp, 11 predicted proteins | sample CryGey13umfilter_2_FD_183959 | JGI IMG/M metagenome (GOLD analysis project Ga0210044, IMG submission 183959) | Groundwater microbial communities from aquifer in Utah, USA - Crystal Geyser 4/9/14 3 um filter (SPAdes) (version 2) | ecosystem: Environmental > Aquatic > Deep subsurface >... | reverse complement strand
TGTTATACTAAAAAATCTCATTATTTGGGAACATGCCTTGGAAACGTGGCTGAGCGGTTGAAGGCACCGGTTTCGAAAACCGGCATCGGGGAAACCTGATCGAGGGTTCAAATCCCTCCGTTTCCGCTGATGTTAAAACCAAAGCGAATGCTTTGGTTTTGTTGCATTCGGCGAGAAGCGGAGGGATTTGAACCGAACTGATGCGAAGCCTTGTTTTGAGAAATAAAAAATAAGAAGCAGTGAGTGAGGGTCGATAGAGCGAGATGGTTTGTGAGCTACAGCGTAACAAACCGTCCGCGAGAGTGACCAAATCCCTCCGTTTCCGCAGTGCGAAAAGTGAACAAAGGAAGACGTGATTAAATGTCACATCTGTGGAGATTTGAAGCCCAATTGAGATACTTTAGTAGCGGAGCGAACTAAAAGTATCCAATTGGGGTACTGAAACAGTAGGTTTTAAATCCCTCCATTTCCGCAGGGAATGAAATGAAGGTGTTGCACAATTATGAATTAACGTATAATTGTTTCAGTTAAACTTGGATTGCCACATCATTCCGCTCCTCTCCATTTCTCCAAAAGACGGTAGTGATTTTCTTTACGAGGTGGAGCCATTTTGTCGTACGAAGCAATCCACGTCGTTTGTCTGCCTTGCTAAGCAACTATCAAAACAACCACCTCTCGTATCACGTTATAAGTAAAGAACCCCGTCCAGAGGGACGGGGCATTCGCCAGCGTCCCTCTGGGACGAACCGGGAAAATGGGAAGAAAATGGGGATAAGTCCGTTATTCCTCAGAAGAAAATGGGGATAAGTCCGTTATTCCTCAGATTAGTGTTGAGAAGAAAATGGGGATAAGTCCGTTATTCCTCAGATTAGTGTTGTGTAATTAATTATATCTTTTTTAATCAACTACCACCGCCAGAGGCGGTGGTATGACTCCATCCTAGAAGGCTTATTTGTTAATGAGTAATGTTACCCTTTCCCTTCACGTTCTTGTTGCCACTTCACATACTTCTTAATTTGTTCCTCGTTTAATCCCACCGTTGATACACAGTATCCGCGACTCCAGAGGTGCTTGCCCCAATATGTCTTCGTGAGTTCTCGTTGTTCTTGGAATAACTTGATGGCTATCTTGCCCTTGAGGAATCCCATGATTTCTGAGACAGCATACTTTGGTGGAATAGAGATGATTAAGTGAACGTGATCCGATTGGATGTTTACTTCCTCAATCAGTACGTGGTCTTTTTGGGCGCTTAGCCGGTACAGTTGATTTCGTACGAGTACTTCTGCTTTTCCTTGCAATACCTTGTATCGGTACTTGGGACAGAATACAATATGATACGTACACAGCCACACACTGTGCGAGAGACGTTTATACTTAGTTGTCATAGCTTCAGTGCCTTCCTCACTGAAGCTATGATTATTTTAATACACCGGTGGAACCTTGTGTTCAGTCACCGCCTGAAGGCGGTGGTTAGGGCTGGCGCTAATCTACGCACTCGTACGAAGAGGTTGCTCTGGATATATTTTCTTTTTTGGACATTTAACCTAGTACCCCAAATCAATAATCTTAAGGAAGTTTGCACACTCAATTTCAATCAAACTGCGTTTAGCTTGGGCCGAGCTTGCTTCACAGTAGAAAATTTACTATATGTCAAGTTGACAAACAATCTGTAACTATCTATTATTAAATTTGCCTGCAAGAAAAAGAGAAGTATATGCGTGGCATTGGACAAAACATCCCGCTCGGCATTCGGCTTCACACGCACACGCAAGTGATGCCTGATGGCACAATGCTCCCGATTCCTCTCCACATGGGTGGAGGTGACGGCAGTGGTGATTCTACCAACGGTGGCGACAGCGAACCCAGCCATGATGGCGGACACGGCTCCGATGGTGATGGCAACTGGGGCGGCTGAATACGCCGACACACCCCACTTCAGTCAAGGGCTGAAGTGGGGTGGTTTTTAATAAGTATGTATATATTGACCGATTATGAATTATCGTGAATTTGGAGTCAAACATAAATGCCATACACTTAAGAATGGGTCAATAATTCGCCTATTGGGACGAAAAGGTGCACCGATCCATATTCAAGCATGTATACACGCCGGCTCTAGATATAACAGTATTCCGGGACAGGCACATTTTCTCGAACATATGTTGGTTAGTGGAAGTCGCTCTTTCCCAACCAAACTATCCTTATCCTCTGCATTAGAACAAGTAGGTGGTTCCTTTGATGCTGTTACAGACCCAGATTTTATTCGCATCACAGTATCAATACCGCACAAAAGACACTTAGACCTTGCTGTAAATATTCTGAACGAAATACTCACTGCAGCGCTCCACGAAAGTTCAGTATTTGAAAATGAGAAGTCCGTCATTTTGAGTGAGATAAATGAGAAACGACGAAATATACCACTATACCTGATGAACTCCTTAATGAACCTAGCTTTTGTTGACTACACGTTACATTTTAATGGCTTAGGCACAAAAGAGAGTGTATCGGCCATGAACATAGAAGATGTTACAAAACATGCAAAAGAAAACATTACATCATCAAAAACAATTTACGTGGTGTCTGGTGACATAGAAATGGAAGAAATTTCGGCTTCATTGTCAATAATAAAATTGCCAAATGATTTAAAAGATGCCCAAATAGAACTGCCCAAACAAAACAACGTCAACCATTTCATATATGAGAATAAGGACAGTGAGCAGACCGACATACTAATCGGGTTTAGATGTGACACAAACTCTCTAGAAGATTTTGTGGGACTCTTGCTCATTCAACAAATGTTTATGGGACGAAGTAGCCCTTTTATACAAAAATTGCGTTATGAACGTGGCTTGGTCTATGGTGGATCCGCAACGTTATGGGATTTTTTTGATACCAGCATATTTGGTGTGCGCACGGCCAGCTCACCTGAAAATATTAAAGAGGTTTTTGACACGATACTAAATATAATAAACCAAACTCAGATAGAAGGTGTGAGGGGAGATGAATTCGAAATACTCAAAATAAAAACCGAGGGTTTTTATCGTTTTTCTCTACAAACATCAAGAGAGTGGCTAGACGCTGAAACTACTATTATTAGACATAATAGAGATAGGAGTGATGACTCAAACGCACTCGATATATTATCTTGTATACAAGAAATGAACATTCACACTATCAATGAAATACTTAAAAAATATTTCAGTTTAAACAACGCTTATTGTGTCGTACTTGGATCATTGTCAAATGAAACAATTGAGCATATACAAAAAATACTTTATTGAGTGTCAAAATATTTTTTAAATAAAATTGACAAGATTAAAAATAAAAGTATATTAGGTTACAGAAAGTGACCGTAACGTATCAAAAAGGAGTATGGGATGAAAGTTCCAACACAAATCCAGATAGGATCTAATCGCGTGGTTCGTTTCAATCTTGAAAATGATTCTGCGCCACGTGGTTATATAGCAGAATCAATCAAAATCCTCTGGAGGAAATATGAACCCTGGGCCTCAGACGCAGAAATATATCAAACAATCAGTAAAAAAACTGGAAGGGTGGTAGATCTTGTGTACGATGCAAGTGGAAATGTGAGTGGCTTTTACATTTTTCGTGTTTTCCGCCACAAATCATGGAGGGTTATGTTTCGAGGCAATTCATATAGTGATGACAATGTTAAGGGTATAGGGGCACCACTATTCAAACTGATACTCAAGCAATATGAGCCAGATCGAATAGTGACATTCACACCCCAGATGAGAGCATGTGCTTTCTTAAGTTATTTTGGTGAGCTCGTGCCCAGTAAAAGAACACGAGTCACAAAATGTGAACTCGAAATATTGTCGCAACTCGCTGGTCCAACACACCATATTGATCCAGACACTCTCATCGTACGTGATTTTTACCGAGAGTCACATGATTCTCAAGGTAACCCTGTACGTGACGAAAAAATCAAGAACATGTTCTCCCTTCTTGGTAAAAGGGATGCATATGCAATCGTGTTGCGTTGTGAACACTGAAAGCCTGTAGCAAGCAGGCTTTTTTTCTAAAGCATAAATTCCGAGCATTCCATTTCAACCAAACCGAGCTTGAGGTGTAAACTTCTTTTAATTTGTAAAATGGGGATAAGTTCGTTATTCCTCAGATTAGTGTTGTGTAATTAATTATATCTTTTTTTATCTATCTGCTTTGTCTAAACGGTGCTTAAATGCCGACTCGTTTCAGGCGTGGTATGAATATATTAGGACACACTTTTTGTAAAAATAACGGACTTATCCCCATTTTCTCGAGGGTTCAAATCCCTCCGTTTCCGCTGATGTTAAAACCAAAGCGAATGCTTTGGTTTTGTTGCATTCGGCGAGAAGCGGAGGGATTTGAACCGAACTGATGCGAAGCCTTGTTTTGAGAAATAAAAAATAAGAAGCAGTGAGTGAGGGTCGATAGAGCGAGATGGTTTGTGAGCTACAGCGTAACAAACCGTCCGCGAGAGTGACCAAATCCCTCCGTTTCCGCAGTGCGAAAAGTGAACAAAGGAAGACGTGATTAAATGTCACATCTGTGGAGATTTGAAGCCCAATTGAGATACTTTAGTAGCGGAGCGAACTAAAAGTATCCAATTGGGGTACTGAAACAGTAGGTTTTAAATCCCTCCATTTCCGCAGGGAATGAAATGAAGGTGTTGCACAATTATGAATTAACGTATAATTGTTTCAGTTAAACTTGGATTGCCACATCATTCCGCTCCTCTCCATTTCTCCAAAAGACGGTAGTGATTTTCTTTACGAGGTGGAGCCATTTTGTCGTACGAAGCAATCCACGTCGTTTGTCTGCCTTGCTAAGCAACTATCAAAACAACCACCTCTCGTATCACGTTATAAGTAAAGAACCCCGTCCAGAGGGACGGGGCATTCGCCAGCGTCCCTCTGGGACGAACCGGGGGTTCTTTTCTGTATAGGTGTCGCCCACCGGCGACTCATTTTTCAATGTTGCATTCAACCCCAGGGTAGAACCCTGGGGCATTCTGCAACAATTACAGTAAAAAGAAAAAGGAACAAACCACATAACATAGTACAAGTACATAAATTATAATTCCGAACTCGCTGAACAAGTTTACAAAACCTTTCATTCGAATGAAAGGTTTTGTAGCTTGAATATTGTCATTACATTCATAACAAACAAAAATTCATTCATACTAGGAACGGTACAATTAAATTTACACCCTAACGGACTAGCTTTTTTTGACTTTTTTGGTATCATAATGCCCACTAACCACGGATGCGACTGGTTAATGAAATACGGAGTAATTTTGGAACAGTCATTGCACTCAACCAAAAATGTCTCCCAGACAGCGTTTGAGATTAATGAGTAGAGGGGTAAACAGTTTTTGGAACAGTCATTGCACTCAACCAAAAATGTCTCCCAGACATTTTTGGTCCCATCGTCTAACGGTTAGGACAGCAGGTTTTCATCCTGCAAATCCGGGTTCGATTCCCGGTGGGATCACAAATTTAAACTTCACGCTTAGAGAGCGCATCAGCGCAACAAAATAACGCGTTAGAAAAGTTTGCACGAAGTGCACAATACATCATCAAAGAGAATTAATTTAAACATTAGATAAGATTTAAAACCAACAACAGCGCGGAGCTAGCTCCGCGCTGTTTACACTTCTCTCATGGAACGAAACGAAACAAAATCAATCTCATCTTCAAGTGCAAAGATTTTGTTATGAATTTCGTCCAACACAGAATCATCACCATAAACATTTAGCATTTCACCATATTGTTGCCAAAGTTTTTGGTAACCAATCTTATCAGCAGTAGTTGCTGGTCGTTTATTTTGTACCACTACCGATGTAAACATGAAAAGATCTCCTTTCATTATTAGAATACGATTAAAATTTAAATCTGTAAACTAAAAAAGTAAATAAAATACTATTCCACGGTCACCGACTTTGCCAAATTACGTGGCTGATCGACGTTTAGACCCCTAGCCACTCCTACATAGTAGGCAAATAGTTGAAGAGGAATAGTTGAAACAATTGGTTGTAATATTGGATGGACTTTGGGAACATAAATAATATCATTCGCCATTGCTTCCGCCCTTCGTGCATCTGTGGTCGTTAGAAGTATAACTGGAGTTTTACGAGCTCGCACTTCCTCTATATTTGATAGCATTTTTTCATAAACATCATCCTGAGGCGCAATGGCAAAAACTGGAAAATCTGGACCAAGCATAGCAATGGCACCGTGTTTTAATTCTCCACCAGCGTAGGCCTCGGCATGTACATACGACACCTCCTTTAGCTTGAGTGCACCTTCATTTGCTATCGGAGCATGCATTTTCCGACCAATAAATATCATATTGGTACTTTTGGCATATTTTTCCGCAATTTGCCTAATACCATCCGCTTGTTTTAAGACTTGAGATAAAATATCTGGAAGTTTCGTCATTCCAGTCAATATCTCGGTAGCTTCATTTTTATTCATTCCCTTTTCACGGCCAATTAAAACTGCCAAAAGAACCATTACCACCAATTGTGAAATAAAAGCCTTGGTGGAAGCGACGGCTATTTCTGGACCAGCGTGATTATGTACCCCGGCATCGGTTTCGCGAGCGATGGTAGAACCAACCGAATTAACAATTCCCAAAGTCAAAAGACCAAGATTTTTTGCCAGCCGAACTGAAGCCAAAGTATCAGCTGTTTCACCCGATTGTGTCACCACTAATAAAGCACTATGTTTATTATTTAAATTTCGGCGATAACGATACTCACTACCCAATTCCACTTCAACTGGCAAGCCAGCATATTCTTCAAACATTAAGCGTCCAACTTGACCAGCATAATAAGCAGAACCACAACCAACAATCACTAACCGATGTAAAGTTTTGATAGCGGTTAAAACGTCATCAATACCACCTAGGCGAACTGAACTATCGTCTATTATTCTTCCCCTTATGGTATTTTCTATTACTTCCGGTGCTTCAAATATTTCCTTAAGCATAAAATGCTTAAAGCCATTTTTCTGAATTGCTGAAACATCCCAAGAAACAGTTTCAGTTTTTTTATTTTTGGTCACTCCTTGAATGTTAGTTACAGAAAAGCCAGCACCAGTTACTACAGCGATTTCACCATCATCCAAATATATAACTTTTTTAGTATAAGGGATAAGCGCAGACGGATCAGACGAGATAAAGTTTTCCTCTTGACCTACCCCGAGCACAATCGGACTTCCCATCCGCGCCACTACAATCTCCTTGTCATTACGTTCACTCATCACCGCAATACCATAAGTACCACGTACCACAGACAGAGCGGTGGCGACAGCATTTTTTAAATTACCAGAGTAAAATGAACCAATTAGTTTAGCCAGAACCTCAGTGTCAGTCTGAGACGTGAAAGTAATTCCTTGAATAATTAATCCCTCTCTTATTTCTCGCCAATTTTCTATAATGCCATTGTGCACCAGCCAAATTCGCTCACTCATATCGCAGTGTGGATGGGCATTGATAAGAGTCGGCTCACCATGAGTGGCCCAACGAGTGTGAGCAATACCAGCCGTACCTAACTGCATTTGCTCAGTGAGTTTAGCTAGCTCGCTTACTTTTCCGACCGCTTTCTTAACACCTAAACCAGCAATGTAGATCCCAGCTGAATCATAACCACGATACTCAAGCGTGCGTAATCCGTTTAAGAGAATTGGTTCTGCATTCTTGATCCCAGTATAAGCAAATATCCCACACATAAATAATAAAATAATTTATAGCGTCTATGCTATATATTACACTACACATGACAGATTAGTTACCTGTTCCACGAATGATTAGCGAAGGGTTCCCCTTCGCTAATCATTTTTTATTGAAGAAGACGAAGGGGAACCCTTCGTCTTCTTCAACCCTTCGCTGGTTAGTTTTTATGAAGGAATATTTTGGATAAGAAATCCCCCCGCCTGATGTTCCCACAGTCGTTGATAGACGCCGCCAAAATGACTAAGTGTTTCGTGAGTTCCGTCCTCAATTATTTTTCCATTTTCTAACACAATGATTCGGTCCATCTCACGGAGTGTAGAAAGTCGGTGGGCAATCGCGATAACAGTTTTACCATTCATGAGAAAATGTAGGGCCTTTTGAATTTCCACTTCACTTTCGGAATCAAGGGCTGAAGTCGCCTCATCGAGTAAAAGAATCGGTGCGTCTTTGAGCATGGCTCGGGCTATCGCCACTCGCTGTTTTTGACCACCAGAAAGTTTGATGCCTCTCTCTCCAACTAAAGTGTTATATCCTTCTGATAATTGTGAGATGAAATCATGGGCTTGAGCTTTTTTGGCTACTTCAATAATTTCTTCATCGGTAGCATCTGGCTTACCATAGGCGATGTTTTCACGAATGGTACGGTGAAAAAGAGATGGTTCCTGTGGGACAACCGCGATGTTGGCTCGTAAAGAGTCTTGAGTAACTTCATGAATAGCTTGCCCATCGATTGAAATACTACCCGAATTCAAATCAAATTGTCGCAGTAAGAGCGAAACAAAGGTCGTCTTGCCAGCTCCCGAGGAGCCAACCAAACCAAGACGTTGTCCAGACGGAATAGTGAGATTAAATTGATCAAAGACCTTGTTCTCACCATATTCAAAAATGACGTTGTGCCACTCTATCTTGCCGTGCGGGACAGTGAGAGTGGTGGCAGATGGGGTGTCGAGGATATCGTGAGGGACTAATAATTCATTAATACTATCTTTTAACTTTCCAAATTGTTGCGAACCACTAACAAAAGCATTCCCAAGAAATAGCAACTGGTAACCCATACCCATGAGTAAGCCAATGACAAAAACAATGCTCCCAGTGGTAATTAATTCAGCTTGCCAGTCTTGTAAGATAAACCACATAATTGAACCAAAACCAATTGTAATTAAGAACCCGTTCCCCAACAACATCCACTCGCCAAAAAAACGGGTCTTCAGCTCAGCTTGTTTTGCCTGTTTTGATATTTCAGCAACGCTTCTTGATTCCTCCGGTAGACGCCTAAATTGTCGAACTACGTTAGCATTACCAATAATATCAACAATAACTCCTGATTGTTTACTTTGTGCATCAGCACTAATTTTTGAATATTGTTGGGCCTTCTCTGATAGTAAATAATTAAACACAACTAAGACTACGACTAAAGTCAATATTAACATTCCGGCATTGATGCTTACCAAGGTAATAAATAGAAAAGCTGATACCAATACCACAAGTGAATCAAGATAATTCCATAATGCGTATTCAATAAAATTTTCGAAGGCATTAGTGGCATTACTAACCTTCCCCATCACACTCCCAGCAAAGTGGTCCGAGAAATAGCGATGACTATGGCCGAGGACGTACTTCGTTAGATGATTATAGAGGTGCTCTTTACCTCCAATACAAATCTTTCCAATTGCAAATCCAGCTCCACGGTAAATAGTTTGAATAAGAAGATAACTTATTGGATACAAAGCCATAATAAAAGGAATAACTGTAAGATTACCTTCCTCAAAGGCATCAACAATCAACTTAAGTAAATAGGGGGATAGTTGATGAATAAAAGCCCCAAGCATAACAAAAACAGCCCCCATAAAAAGGCTCCCCCGATGAGGACGCAATCCAAACCATATAAAAGCCAGTGTAGTCTTCGGTATTTTATTATTGGCGACGGTTGATTCAATGAACATACATTAGAGTTTACAACGAATAAAAGGAGAAAGAACTACAGAATCTGACGGACAGAAAAGTGGATTCTTACTACTTTAACACAACCTCCATAATAGCACGGGAGGAAATAACACCTTCGCGAAGGATAGTTACCTCGTTTTCCACTATTTCCACCACTGTAGAAGGCACTTCCGCCCGCGGACCATCATCGTAAATACTCCAGTTGACTGGAGTATTTACTTGATGATATTGACGGAATTGCTCGAGAATCTCGGGAACTGTTGGCAAAGTAGGTAAACCACTCACATTTGCACTTGTGCAGGTCAGCGGTGCATCGTATGTAGACATAAAGTCCAGAATAAGCTTTTGGGTAATTGGGTCTGATGAAATACGAAAACCAATCGTACCTGAAGATGAAATGAATTGGCACGGGACTTCGTCCCGTGCTTTTAATACTAAAGTGAGAGGACCCGGCAAAAATTGCTCGGCAATTTTTGCCGCTACCACATCAACGTGTGCGTATCGTTCTATATCTATTAGATCGCGCACCAACCAACTCACGGTATTTCCCCTGAGGCGATTTTTAAGTTGAAATAGCTTTGCTATTTCAACTTCATCAAGTGCCAAGACTCCCAAAGCATAAACGGTTTCCGTCGGGTAGAGAATCATGTTTAATAGTATATAATAAATACTATATGAATCCAGAACGCAAACAAACTACTCCCGACTTTGACATAGAAGATTATGTAGATACTCCATATTACTCATTACTCCACCAATTACCAAACACCTTAGCTACCCGACACATTAAATTTGCAGAAGCAAAGCAGATGAACGAACACGAGACGATGAATTATTTAACCTCTATTATAGAAGCAAGACATGAGGCAATGATACAATATGAGATTAGCGATGAGCAACTGGCTAAATTATCAAATGAAGAAAAGGAAGAGTTTTTCAAACAACTTCAATCCACAATTTTAAATAACCCCGATAATTATTTAGGAACAGGAGTGACTGCAAAAGTTAAAAAATATCAACTATCTGCAGAAGATTTATTTTTTGATTTAGCAATAAAATACATTGTTACACCAACTCCAACAACATTAACTGCTGAACAGGAACACAATGCAATATCAGAAATTGAAAGACTTAGAACCATAGAAGAAGCTGAATTGATTCACCCCAAACGTTCAAAATATATTAGAGTACCACACCCTTATTTCTTCCTTCATACTGAAAAAATTGATTCTTATGGGATGGAATTTATAGATGGATACACAATGAAACAAATCTTTAAACAATTGGCCCCACAAGAATATCTCAAACAAATATGTAAATCTTCATTAATAAGTTTGTCCGAAAAAGAAAGAAATGGTTATATTGAGAGATTCTTTAAAACTATGCACGAGATTTGTCTTCATGGAGATATCAAACCAAAAAATATCATGCTTAGTCGCGATGGTGTAATTTATATTATTGATTTTGGTCAATCAAAAATGATCCATAATATTCCAGCTGGAAATAATGAGCGAATAGAAAATCTAAAATCTGACGAAATAAAGTCTACACAAATTATAATTCAAATTGCTCTGCAAAAAGCTATTGAAATGATCAGAATTGCCGATTAGTATTATTTACGTATAATTACAGTATCGACCGATTAGCTCAGTGGTAGAGCGCTTCGTTGACATCGAAGAGGCCATAAGTTCAATCCTTATATCGGTCACAAAATGGAAAAAGAACTTAAGGAAATCGTCATTATCTATCATGCCGACTGTCCCGATGGATTTGGGGCAGCGTATGCTGCCTGGAAAAAATTTGGTGATAACGCCAGTTATCTTCCTTGTTATATGCCAGCACCCGTCCCTGATGGAATTACTGATAAAGAGCTTTATATTGTTGATTATAGCTATGATAAAAATACTTTGGAGCAGCTTATCGCATCAAATCACTCTGTTGTAGTGATTGACCATCACCTCAGTGCCAAAGAATTTGTAACGTCTTTCTCGCAAAATATTTTTGACACTAATCACTCTGGGGCTGTTTTGACTTGGCAATATTTTCACCCCGACCAACCTGTGCCAAGTGTACTTTTGTATGTTGAGGATCACGATATTTGGAATAATTCTCTACCCGAGCACGTTGAATTCAATGTAGCCCTAAATCAGGTTCCCCGCACTTTTCAAGATTGGGATACTTTGATTGAAAATCTAAAGGACGAGAATTTTCTAATAAATTTTATTGCTAAGGGGTCATTTATGGCAAAATTTGAAAGCAGTATCATTACAGAATTAGCCGACTTGAAAGAAAGGGTTTTATTTGAAGGTCAGGAGGTGTGGGCAATTAACTACAGTGGTCGCTATAAATCTATTCTCGGTAATATGTTAGCCGAAGAAAATTTTGCTACTGGTGGTATCGCTCTCGGTATCGTTTATGCGCATTTTAGAGGCAAAGTCAGTGTGTCTATTCGCAGTAGAGGCGAAGTTGATGTTTCTGCTATTGCCCTAAAATATGGCGGTGGCGGACACAAAAATGCTGGTCGTTTTCAGGTAGATAATTTCAACAACCTGCCGTTTAGCTTTATCAGTAAAATTGACTAAAGTACGAGGCAAGGCCTCGTACTTATACGAAATTTAACTTTAAGCTTTAACTAATTAAAATAAGATGCATCATTGACATACATAATTGACTTTTTATGAGAGAGAGAGTAAATTAGTAGTGCTCAGGGATTGAGAACTTTGAAAAGGAGCACACGGCCGTGCATGCTTCATCCCAAAATAAACCCTCAAGAGACGCTGTGTTGTGTGTGGCAATTAAAAACCCCATACACTCTCAGTTGTTCGACTTCGGTCGGCACTTGGTTTCAGCGAAGGTTATCTCAAACCCTGAGCACCGTCCGCCCTAATCACTACGATTTTGTGCGGACTTTTCTTTTTCCTAGAATTTTTTCCAGAAATTTATTTTTTCGATATCTCATCTTCACTATTTTTCAGCATGTGCTATAACTAGCATAATATTTTATGCGTATTTTATCCATTGAAACCAGTTGTGATGAGACCGCTATCAGTATTATTGAGGCAATAGGTGATTTTCCTACGGCCACTTACCAAATATTAGGCGATGCGTTGTTTTCCCAAATTGAAATTCATAAGGAGTTTGGTGGTGTTTTCCCAATGGTAGCTAAGCGTGAACATACCAAAACCCTAGTGCCGATGCTAGAACAAGCTTTCACTGAGGCAGAGTTGTTGGAAAATAACCCAACTGAAATTAATGATTCTCAAATTGAAAAAATTACTTTTGTGCTGGAACGAGAGAATGGACTCGCAGACACACTATTAGAATTTCTCAAGGCACACGAACTACCGGAAATTGATTTGATTGCTGTAA
>Ga0210044_10008232_pt1 | contig 13060 bp, 12 predicted proteins | sample CryGey13umfilter_2_FD_183959 | JGI IMG/M metagenome (GOLD analysis project Ga0210044, IMG submission 183959) | Groundwater microbial communities from aquifer in Utah, USA - Crystal Geyser 4/9/14 3 um filter (SPAdes) (version 2) | ecosystem: Environmental > Aquatic > Deep subsurface >... | reverse complement strand
AATGAAAAAAACCCCGTTTTCAACAATGTTAATTAAAGTTTCAGTAGGAGTATATGTAGTAAATACTTCTTTTTTGCCAGGAACAGCAGTATCTACTCTGTCCAATAATCCATGTTTTGGTTGTTTTCCCACTTTTGAAGTGAAGCTTTGATATGTAATAACATCAATAACTGGTATGTTGTACATTAAGCAAAGATTTTCCCAATTAGACGCAACATCAGTTGGACAAATAATGTAAAGCGGTAATTTTAATTTTTTTGCTATGTACATAGTAACAAAAGTTTTTCCTGATCCTGTTGGAGACCCGTCAATATAACCAGCATAATTTGATATAATGCGTTCAATATTATTTAAATGATTAATTTGATGACTTTGAAGAATAATTTGTCTATCATTGATCATTTTTATTATTATTATTATTTATATTAATATATAAAATTACTCTGTTCCATTGTTATTTATGAATATATAAAATGCCAGAAATATCTCCTAATCTTTTTACGACTTATTTTTTACCTATTTCAGGTATTGATTTTGTTAGATATATTGCAATTTACTCTGCGTTGGCTGATTTTAACCTTAAACCAGATAAAATTTATTGTGCGTCTGGTGGTTGTTTAGCTTCGTATATTGCATTAATGTCTAGTTTTACAACAAATATTGAGAATTGGAAATTCAATTCAGATATGATTTTTAAAAAAATTCCGATAACAGATCCAAGAGTTTTAACATTCGTATTAAATGGTTATTTATACCGTAGAAGAAATTTAACAGATCATTTGAAAAAAACATTTATACCTCATAAATGTCAAGATGTAGAAATTATTACTGGATTTTTTGACAGTGTTAATGATTTTCAGAGAATTAATATTACCACAAATTTTATACAAAATAATTCAATACTTAAAAATTATGATGAAAATAATTTTACTGGTGGAAATCTTGTAATTACATATGCAGAACAATTTTCAGAAAGCAAAACAAATAAAGAAAATTATGATATATTATTAGACTACATCAGTGATTCAATTCATAAAACAACTAATATACCTTTTATGATTGAACCATTTGGTAAAAATCAAGCAACAGATTTTGGAATTGTCGCGCCGTCTCCTCGCGTTATTTTAAAAGCTGATGTAACAAAATCAATATATTTTGCTCCTATTGATATTGATAATAATGATCCTAAATCTCAATATGTTACTTTATTTCATCATTTTATATTAAAAGATATTTTATCAATAGAAGAAAAATTTCCCCTAAAAATAGGGCAAAAATCAGTAAAAAATAATGTAAATTATTTACGAACATTAAAAGATGCGTTAAATTTTATTTGTAATTTTTGTGAAGAATATTGTTTGGTTATTTATTCAAAAACATCAATTTCTATACATATAACTAATTTTAATGAAAGTGATGTTAAAAACGCAGTAAATCACTGTAAAAATACATTATCATTTAAATTATTTTATAAACCAAAAATATAAATAATTATTGCATAAATATTCGAAGCCTTATTTTTTCATCATCATCTAAATTTGCAGAGATAGATGGAATAAAATTTTTATAACTTGCTGTGAAAAATAATATTTTAATTTGCTTGTCTAATGTACAAAGTATAATGTATTGAATATTTTTATTTGGGCATAGACAAAAAAATTCTGCCTTAAAAAATTTATTAATATTAAGTATTTTTTTAAGTTGAATTAATGCTGATAATTTAGAAATATTAAAAAAATCATTAGTAATATTAGTTATTAAATATTGTTTAATTAAACCCTCTAGGATTTTTATATCTGCTATTGACAGTGATGTTCGATTTTTAATTAGCGGATAAAAATGTTGGTTTATATCTAAATTGTCAAAATTTAGTTCATTATATAGTTTGGATAATATATTTTCTTTAAAATTAACACACGAGTGAATTTTTGGTATGAGATTTGAAAAATTTTGCTCTATAAATAAAAAAAATGTAATTTTATCTTTGCCATTCAAAGAATAATATCTCGTCATTATTATATCACTAATTATCTGTGAATTGATATTAGTTAAATTATATGCCAGAAAAATAGATTTATCATATGTGACATTAAAAAATTGTATATCATTATTTAGTAATTTATAAAATTCTTCTATTGGTATATCTACATTCCATGGCAATTTTTTAATATCTATTAAATGTGGTATTGGAAATATTTTATTAAGTATTTTTTTAATAGTATATGATTTAACTACTTCTTCTCCCAAATTGTTTTTAAGATAATCATATATTTTGCCAATTTTTTCGTTCTTTCCTTCAAACTGCAGCCATTTTACTCTAAATTTTATAATATTGTTACCATCATAAAAAGTTGTGTTCGATAATGTAGTTAAAAATTCTTCTAGAAATATCTCTATAGTATCCATTTTTAATGTCAGATTTCTCTTATAGTTATTATTACAGTTTTTGGGTTGCTAATTGGTCTTGTTAAAAAAATAAGTTTCATAAAATGTCGTCATACATGAATATAAATACTGATAGTGAACTATATGGCTATACCAATCCACCGTCTTATTATCATCATGAAAACTCTGATAAATCATTATCTTCTCCAATATCACATAGCGCTCAAACAGAATCCACAAGTCCTCCAGCCTACTATCATTATGAAAACGCTAAAAGATCATTATCTCCTCCATTGTCACACAGTGCTCGAAAAGAAAAAGAATTAGGATCAAAAAGATTTACTGTTTCTACAAGTCCTCCACAAAATAATATTTCATTAGTTCCTCCTATTATTTCTAGAAATATGGCTCCACGTAAATATGGATCTTCACCTACTAGAAGAGGTACTAGTCCAAAAAATACCAAACAAGTATTAAATTCCAATGCACAAAATTATTATCCTGTAGCCCGTTCCAGTAACGCAAAAATTTTGGATGCAACAGCAAATAGTGTTACTCCAATGACTAATAGATCAAAAAGTCCTGTAAATCAAAATCCAGCTCGTAAAACACGCGAAGCTGATATTAATGATGACACTACACCCTCTTTTAGACGTGAACTCTTTGGATCTAGAACTTTACAAACACCTGTTGCAACAAAAAAATTGGAATATTCATTACTTAGAGATCCAGATGCGCCATCAAAAAAATCACCCGAATCTGTAACTATAGAACCGCAATTATCTTTGAGAGAGCTTTTAGAACAAATACATGCTAATGATAAGGTATCCAAAGATTTATTTCCCCAACCACTAATTCGTCAAGAAGAGAAGCATATCAATGAACCAAGTATCCAAGAAGAATTAAGACATGTCCATCAACTAATTATGAGGCAAGTAACTCCCAAAACGTTATCCGAATATTTATTAGATCGTAACGAACCACTGCCTCTTCACCAATATCGCAATGGTAATGTAAGTTTACTTTATACAGCTCTTAAGAAAAAAGAATCTCTTGCTACAGTTATTATGGAATTTTTGACTGATTTTACCAACGAAGAAGAATCACTTAAATATGCAATTGCATTTGATATGCAATCAATAGCCAATACACTCTCTACAAAAAATATTTACTATAATTTTGATACTAAAGATAACGCACTTCTTACTGCTCTTACGTTGAAAAAATATGATGTCGTTTCAAATATTCTTGACCAGATATCAAAAGCGTCTGTTGATAATAAAAAGAATTACTTATCAGAAGTTATCACAAAAAAATATCCATATAAGCAACATTATTTATCATTAGTTCATTATGCAATATTGTTTGATGATGAGGCGATGTTAGCTATTTTAGTCGAACACGGCGCCAATATTTATCAGTCGTTAAATGATAAAAATACTGTGAATATGATTAAGGATATTTTGCCGAAATCTGCAAAATTATATTACTTACTTGATTAAAATAATCATTATAAGTTAAAAGAGAAATATAAAATGACAACTATAACATCAATAATCAATGCAGATTTTGTTCAGATAGTTAAAGATAAGTTTGCAAGACTCCGCTCAGATCAAAAAGTTATTATGGAAACACAACCTATTGATTTATTTCCAAGGGAGTATTTGCTAAACTTACCTATGCGAGAAAGAATCTTTTTTTCATATTATAGTAGCAAAAGAGAAGTATTTCCCATAAATAATTTAAATATGAACTCAGTTGGTGACTTGCAACTTTTCACTATGTATATTAAAATGTTTGGTATTAATAGTCACGTAAAAAATATCATATTTGAATATCCAAATTTTCTTCCATTGTTAGAGAATGGAATGTTTGAAGCTCTTTATACAGAAAAAGAAGAAGAAATACGCACTGCTGACTTTGTATCCATTACTTTCCCATTTTTAAACGAAGATCAGCCAGAAGTTTGTGTTATTGAGAAAAAAAATGCTATTCATCGATATGCCATTTCAATCAATAATGTCCTTTATAAAACCAACGATAATGAGATTATTAATATAATTGCTAAAACAATTAATGCTAATGCCGATTATTTTTTACAAAAATTAGCCTAATAATCACGTGTATATAAATATACAAATAATTCAAATTATACTATAAAAATGTTGATTTATGTCACTACCACAGTTTTAATCGATAAAAAGTTTTTTCTCTTTGGTTTGACAGAAGAATCAAGACCAGTTTATTTATGCGTTTATAAGCACAAAACTTATTTTTATGTTAAAACAAAGAAAAATCATGAAAATATCACTGCTCGTATGCAAAACGCGGAAAAATCAGAAATTATTGCATTGTTAGGCAATTACGGAGTTGAAGTCGAAGATGAAGTTGAAATTATTAATATGTTTGATGCGCATCAATTTTCTGAACATCAACTTCCACATTATAAAATTCCATTAAATGATTTTAGTGAATTAGCAATAGCAAAAAAGAAACTTAGAGAAAAAGGATATTTAATTTCTGAAATGCCTGAGAGTCGTGAAAAATTTTTTTCTGATTTAAAAGGGTTACCAGTTCAATGGTATGACATTGATGTAGATAATGTAATTCCTTATAATTTTGCCAACACAAAATCGAAAAGAAATCCTATACAATTTTTACTTACATCAGATGCTCTTAAACCAGTGCAAATAGATAAGATACCTCCTAAAGCAAAAGGAGTATTCTTTGATGCTGAAACTTTTAGTTCAAGATTTGATAAAAATGGTTCAAAAGCCATGCCTGATTCTAATGTTGAAGCTGATATTATGTATGCTCTTTCGATGGTATTTGTATGGAGTAATGATCCTAAACCTATTAGTTCGTATTGTATAGGTGTCAGTGATGGAAATATTGCCATTAATAATGGTAATGTCATAGAAGTTCCAGATGAACAAACTTTATATGAAAAATTCACAGACATGATACTTGAAGAAGATCCAGATTTTATTAGTGGATATAATATTCAAGGATATGATTTTTTGTATATGTGTAATAGAACATCATATATGGATATTAAAAGTTTTGGTCGACTTATTCCATTTGAATATGAAAATGATGACATCAATATTAAATTGGATATTATAGAACTCGAAGAATATGTCAATACATCATATGAAGGCGCTGGAGGTACATGGCATGAATACACAACTCCAAAATCATATGGTCGTGTCATTATCGATACATTTGAACTTGTTAAACCAATTAAAGCATCCAAAGGCACAAAAGGAGCTTTGCAATCACATAAATTAAATGATGTAGGTAATTTTTTTGTTAAAGATGTAAAAGAGGATATTTCATATGCCGAAACTTTTAGGAGCTATGCATCAGGTGATCCTAATAGAATTGCAAAAATTTATTCTTATTGTGTTCAAGATAGTCTTTTATGTTGGAAAGTATTTCACAAAATTGCTGGTTGGGTATATCTTCGTGAAGCATCTGGTATGTTTCTTCAAGATATGAATGATATTCTTATCACTGGACAAACTAAAAAAATTTTTACAGTTTTTCTTAGGAAATGCGAAGAATTAGGATTTGCTTTTTATAGGTTAGATAATAAAGTTAGTTCTAAGTTTCAAGGAGGTCATGTTGAACACCCCAAAAGAGGAAAACGAACAAATGTTATTTGTTACGATTTTGCTAGTATGTATCCAACTGCACAAATGGCAAAAAATATTTGTCTTAGTACATATAGCAAAATACCACCTGCTGGATGCACAGAGGATGAATATGAAAAGTTTGAAATGTATATTGAATTAGAACAAAAAGAACTTCCAGCTTATTATGATGATTATGTTGGACTAGATGGTGAGGAAATTGATTATTGCAAATTGTTAAATGATGATGAATATGTTAAAGATCTTTTTGTTTATAACGGTTTTAATTTAGAATACAAAAATGAATTTATCAACATGGTTCTTGCCGACGAGAAAGATTTTAAACCTATTGTTAAAACTGCTAAACTTATTGCTTATTTTGTTAAGTCCAGTAAACGAGAGGGTGTTTTTCCAACAATTCTTAAAACTTTACGAGCTTCAAGAAATGGATTTAAAAAAGAAATGAAAACTGCTGAAAAAAATGGAGATGATGCACTAGTTGAAATTTTTGATCAAAGACAAAAACTTGTGAAAGTTGTTATGAATTCAATTTATGGTATTCTTGGATCTCCGAGAAGTCCTTTATCTTGTCAAGAAGCTTCTGCTACAATTACACATGTTGGTAGAACTTACATTAAACAAGTTGGTCAATATTTAATTGATAAAGGATGTACTATTGTTTATGGTGACACTGATTCAGTAATGTTTCAAATTCCCAATTATGAAGAAAAACTATTTAGTAATGGTGTTGATTTAGAAGTTCTCGAATGGGGAAAAGCTCATGTTGATCAAATTAATGCAACTTTGCCGAAACCTATGGAGATTGAATTTGAAAAAGTTTCACACAATGTATTTTTAGAAAAGAAAAGATATATTGGAAAAATGGTATGGCCAAAGGAAGAAAATTATGCAAAAGGTGTTATTTCAGCAAGAGGTGATGGATTTCCATATCTTCGTAATCTTTTTTCTGAAACTGTTACAGATATTACAGAGGATAAAACTGAGGAAGAAATTGTTCGTACTGTTGAAAATAAACTTAAAAAATTATTATCAGGTGACGTAAGTGTTGAATTGCTTGAGGTTCATAAACTATTGGCACATTCTTATGCATGTGCATCTGCTCCGATGAATGTTTATTCTAAATATCTTCGTTCTGTGGGTGAAATAGCTGAACCTGGTACAAAAATTCCATTAGTGGTAGTAAAGCCACCAGAGGGTGCTGCTGTTAAATCCAAATCACATTATTATAGACTTCCTACTACGTCAGATCCTATTGATTATGCGTCTTATTATGAGACTGCTTTAAAACCTCTTAGACAATTAATCAATGCTGCGTTTAATAAAGTTGTTCTTTAAATTTGTATATAAATATACAATATTTTTTAATATTAGTCATAATAATTAATTATTGAGAAACAAAATGCAAGCTGCTACACGTGACGATCTTTTGAACCCCATTATTAGTAAATATGTTAATAAGGTTATTAATTTAATTAATTTAATTAATTGTGATGTTGATTATAATTACTATATTGAAACAACAGGTGATTATACTAATGAAGCAAAGAGAATTACATGCTATACTTGCAAAATTTTAATTACTTCTATTAATAACTCTGTTTTTGATTTTATGTATATACCAGCTAATGATTCATCTGTAAAAGAAGAAAGAATTTTACAATTTAAGGATAATACTATGGAAAATAGTTTTCGATTTATTTATGTTGGTAAGTTAAAAGATGATTGGCCTTTATCGACTATTATAAGTTCAGATCCTAAAATTGCAGAACTAAATGAAAATCAAGAAAAATTACTTGTTTATGTACTTTCAGAACATGATATTTTAGTTAAAAATCTAATTTTAAAAACATTAATTAATCCAGAACCAAGGCTTGCTTAATTGCATATTTATATATAGATATATAAACTAATTAAGTAACTTTATGATTTCATCAATTTTTGCCTCTTTATCTGCTATAATTATTCTAAATGCTTCTTGATTTTTGTAAGTGCATTTTTCTTTGTGATATGTCAATCCAGCATCATAAACTCTTTTTTGCAATTGCTCATCTTTTTCATCAAATTTAGAACTGGGTAATGCATAAGAAATTAAAAAGGTTTGAGTTTCTCTAGCAGGTCCCATTTGCATATAATGCCTTAATGCATAAATTTTCCAATTATTAATTGCTGGATAAAAGTCACTTAAAATTGTTTTTTTATGTAATAATTGTCTATGTCTTATAGATGAACGTGCACGATTTGCTATTGCCCAAATAGTACTTTCAGAAATTACATAAAGAGACATTTTATATATATTTATATTATTATGGAAGTAAACTTTTTTTATTCGGGAATTGTGACATAATATGTACTGTCATCATTTGGCATATCAATTACGTAACTATCGCTTTTTGAGAAAAAATCAGGTGGCATAACAGGAAAATTTTTGCTTTTTACATATGAATTATGACACCTAGTAGTATGTTTTTCAACACGATATTTATTAACGAAAGGTAATTCTTCTTTGGGTTCAATTGGTGGTAATGCTAAATATCTAATATGACGAATACTTACAACGAATAAATTATTTAATGACAGTGGTAAATACAAAGGACATATCGTAACAGTTAGGTTAGTAATATCCAGCGCTAATACTTGAAACTGACAATCAATCAAATCCTTTTTCATTAGAGTTGTGTATTTATTTTTTGCACTTTCTTCGATGACACCAATTTTTCTTTTATATGTATTACCAAGTGTTAATATTTGTAATAGAACCATTTCCTTATATGACAAATCTTCATGTTCGTCTGTTGGACTTTGTTCATTAATAGTATTATCATGGTAATCTACTGGATTAGAAGCAACAGTTTTAGTTTCCATTTTAATAGTGGTTATTTATTTTTGTTGGTAAAATTCATCGACAATTTTGTTTTCAGTGATATATTTTTTATCAAAAGATGATACATTAATATTAGCTGGATTAACACCTCTAGATATTGCAACATAAAATTGTCCTTTTTCAAAAATCCTATCACAATCTATAGATAACTTGTCAATAGTTAAACCTTGTGATTTATGTATTGTAATAGCAGCTGCTATTACTAGTGGATATTGTACTGCACTTGCTATTTCTTTCATAATGATGCGCCCCTTTTCTGTCGTAACTACTAATTTCCTAAATGTATATTTACTTATCATCATACTAACACCATTATCTGTGACAATTCTAATATAATAAGGTTCATTATATTCTGCAATAGTAGCTAAAAGGCCGTTGTATAAATTTCCATTATTAACAACAATCATAACTCGTGCTCCAATTTTAAAAGAAAATGATTCACTGATTCTTAATTCATTTAAAAATGATTTTGAAATTTCTTGATCTGGAGGAGACAAGCGAGTTGGTATTGTTGATATTTCTCCTTGTAGTGACGCGAGATGCGTCATATTTGCATTTTCGACATCAACATTTCTACTAAAAATTCTTAATGGATTGTCGACAGTTGTCTTAGCTAATGATTCTATAAATAAAATAGTGTCATCTGACTTTTCTCCTTTTCTTATTTGGGACTGAAAATTCGCGAAATCAACATTAGATGTTCTTTTAACAACATCAAGTTCTACCTTTATAAATTTCCATTTTTCTGATTGAAAAGCATATTCACCATTTACTGGAGGTAATTGATAAAAATCACCAACAACTAACATAGGAACTCTTTTTTTAAGAAATTGGCTTAATCTAACAAATATAAGTTCTAAAACATTTTTTGATAACATTGAAATTTCATCAATAATAATAAGATTAGCCACACCTAATGCATCTATTAAATCACCAAACATATATTTATGCCATAATCGTTCAGGTATATTTTTAAGTTTCATTTGATTTATTCTAAAATTATCATAAGCTATTAATTCTGTAATATTATTACATATTTGAAGTTTAAAAAAGCTATGTACTGTAGAACCCCCAATATTTACAGCTGCCATTCCTGTTGATGCAAGAACAATAGTATTTTTAACTTTTTTAATAATTTCTCTTGTCATATAAGATTTACCAGTCCCTGCTTTACCAGTTAAAAAAATATCATTAGATTGCAGCATATTAATAATTTGGTCGGGATTCATTTTATATATTTATAAAAAACAATAATGATAACCTATATTATCCATCTAACATATCAAAAGTAATCAATGAACCATAAATACAAAAATGTTTATCAGTGAAAGCTGGATAATATCTGGCTTCTTTTTTACCGACTGGTTTAATATTATATGCAAAATCTAATGAAGATGAAAATTTAACACCTCTTGGACACGCTTTTGTTAATGTAATTGATGGAATATCAAAAAGTGTATTAAAAACATCATTTGTAGATTTTTCTTTATTGTATTCATTTATTGCATCTTGAAGCAATAAAGGGTCTCTTAGGCATATACCACATATAGATTTATTATGAGGAAAACTTTCAATTTCTTTTTCGATTTTTAGTAATAGGGCAACAATATTTGAAAAGTCATCTAATACTTTAATTTCATTTTCATATTTTTTCATCGTACTCGGGTAAAAAAATCCTAAAAATAAATTATAAATTTGTAATCCTAATGTATTATTTGTGTCATTTCTATCATTTCTATCACGTAATTTAAAAAAGTTTAATTTCCACTCATTTTTGTGATTTGTTGTAAAATATGTAATATTTGGAAATTCCATATCAATATTTTGTTTATTAGCTTCTTCCATAAAGAATAAAACATCATAAATTAATAAAAATGGATCAAAATTTTTTGTTAATAAAAGTGGCAATGAAGGTCCTAAACATGTCGTTGTAATAAAAAATTTTGTTTCAGTTTCAACATAATCTAATATTGTTGGAGTTTTATTATAATTTGCTAATTTTACAAGAGCATTAAAATACTCATTGCATAAATTAGAATTCTTAGATGTGCTAATTTTGACAATATCACTGTTTACTCCTGTAATTTTTATTTGGAGAGCCGGGATCATTTTAAAAAAATTATTTTTATCAATAGTTTATTAATATATAAATGATGTTATGTGAAATTCTTAAATGGAAACAAATTAATTTAATTTGGTTTATGTATGGCAAAACATTAATAAATTATAGTTTTGATAGATTAATATTTGCCAACTATAATACTATCAATATTTTGAATAACCAAATGTATTTTTAGAAGGATTAACGAGTGTAACCAAAATTTAAACATAATATAAATATATATTATGAATAAAAAATGAATAAAGATTATCTTCCTATTTTGGGTGAAGCATCTGATCTTGAAAAAAAATTTGTATTAAATATTCTTTCAATAAGAAAATTAACAATCAAATTAAAAATATGTAACCAAGATAGTACATTTTTTACAGAAGATGTGTTATTAGAAAAAAATAAATGTACGAGAAAAATTTTTACATATGATGTAGAAAAAATTTGGTTGGATGATAATGTATTTACATTTAATTTTTCATCTACAAATACATGGAAATTTAATTTTCTTAATTGTGATTGTCAATTTGTACCACAATGCGGACTTGTTAATGAAGTTCCATTAAGTAATAAAACTATTAGTTTTCATTTAGGTGATCAAATTTATATGGATCTTTTGTACATGGATGTTATGTCAAACACATACACAATTGAAGAAATTAGAGAAAAAATTTATCAAGAATACATGAAAGCTTTTTTGAGAAAAAAAGATGTATTACAAAAAACATTTAATATTATGTTAGGTGATGATCATGAAATTTGTGATGAAACATTAAGAGAACTGACAAGTGAAAATACAACACAAATATTTAAAGATATATTCAATGAAATTCAACAGGGATTAAAATTAACAGATGCATCTGTTATTCATTATGATACCAATAGTTTTATTTTAATTAACAATATTAATATATTAGATTCAAAAAATTATATGATATCTATTAAAGATACAATTGAAAAAGCTAATGATTTTAAAGCAAAAACATATTTATTAAGTCCTAGAAATCTTTTAAATTCTAATAATTCTCGCATTAATAATTTAATTTTTTCAGCAGTTGATAACAATGAAAATTATAATGAATTTTTTACATTATTATTTAATAAATTCCAAAATAATAAAAAAGAATTAGTTATTTTGTGTGGAGATGAACATACAGCTGGTAAATTTACTATTAAACAATTAAATTCTGGAAATATTTTGGATTTTTATTTTGTTGGACCTTTAAACAGTGTGGTTGATCCGTTAAAGAATAAATTTATTTTAAATAATGAAAATTTTATTGTAGAGAAGCAATATTTAGAACAATCTCATGCATTTATGACATTAATAGACGACAAATTATATCACGACATTCAACACTCTACCTGCATTAATATTATGGGTACTATTTCTTATACTATACAATACTCAATTTCAAAAATAAAATTTAAGTTAAGCAATTGTTGTAAAAATTAATTCTTTAATTAAAAAATGTCCAGAGGCACTGTTAGATTAGAACTTTTCGATGAACAAGAAGAAGCTCCCGAGCTTGAAATTGATTTTGAAAAACATCCAAATCTTAAATTCAATAAAAAAGTTGATGCTGATAGTATTAACGATGTTTATAATTATTTAACTGACCGTACTAATATGAGAGTTTATGGTGATATTAACACTTTAGCAGAAAATTTTTCAACATATCATCAAATTATCAACATACATACTCCTGGTTTTGAAACTCAAAATACGACATATTTAGTTAGAGTTGAAAATTGGAGAAAATATCATTATTTTTATCCTGTTCTCATCGGTATTATTGAAGCTCAAATTAATAATGCTGCTTTTGTTGCGCCATATGGCTATGAATTTTATGGTGAAGAAGATCCTTATAGTGAAACTAATTCTGCTTACTCATCAAGCAATATTGATGAAGATGAGGATGATGAAGCATATTTTGGAGGATTTGATGAAGAAGAGGAAAATGATGACGATGATGATGATAATGATAATGAATCATGCGATGATAATGAGAACGAAAGTCCATTATA
>Ga0210044_10008231_pt1 | contig 13061 bp, 10 predicted proteins | sample CryGey13umfilter_2_FD_183959 | JGI IMG/M metagenome (GOLD analysis project Ga0210044, IMG submission 183959) | Groundwater microbial communities from aquifer in Utah, USA - Crystal Geyser 4/9/14 3 um filter (SPAdes) (version 2) | ecosystem: Environmental > Aquatic > Deep subsurface >... | reverse complement strand
AAGTGCAGAGCTTCCTGATCTCCAACGCCCTGTTTTGGCTCGAGCTGTACCACGCCGACGGAATCCGCGTCGACGCCGTGGCCTCGATGCTCTACCTCGACTACTCGCGCGCACCCTGCGAGTGGCTCCCCAACCAGTTCGGCGGGCGCGAGAACCTCGAGGCGATCACCTTCCTGCGCCGTTTCAACGAGGAGGTCTATCGGCATCAGCCCGATGTTCAGACCATTGCCGAAGAGTCGACCGCGTGGCCGATGGTGTCCCGCCCGAACTACGTGGGCGGACTCGGCTTCGGCCTCAAGTGGGACATGGGCTGGATGCACGACACCCTCGAGTACTTCGCCCACGACCCGGTCCACCGCACCTACCATCACAGCCAGCTCACCTTTCGCCAGCTCTATGCCTTTCACGAGAACTTCGTCCTGCCGCTCTCGCACGACGAGGTCGTCCACGGCAAGGGTTCGCTGCTCGGCAAGATGCCCGGTGACGATTGGCAGAAATTCGCCAATCTCCGGCTGCTTTTCGCTTTCATGACCGCCCAGCCCGGCAAGAAGCTCCTGTTTATGGGAGACGAACTGGGACAGCGAAGCGAGTGGAACCACGACGCCAGCATTGAGTGGCACCTGGAACAGTCTCCGCCCCATGCGGGGATCCAACGGCTGGTCGCCGACTTGAACCGGGTCTACCGCGAGCAGCGGCCGTTGCACGAGCTGGACTGCAACCCGGCCGGGTTCGAGTGGGTGGACTGCAACGACTCCCAGGCGTCGGTGCTGTCGTTCCTGCGCAAGGACGCCTCGGGTCAGTGCGTGCTCGCGCTCTTCAACTTTACGCCGGTGCCGCGGGTCGGCTACCGGATCGGCGCCCCGGCCCCCGGCGCCTGGCAGGAGATCCTCAACTCCGACGCCGCGGTTTACGGCGGCAGCGGCATGGGTAACCTCGGCGTTGTCACCGCCCACGAGGTCGCGGCCCACGGGCGGCCGCACTCGCTGACCCTGACGCTGCCACCGCTCGCCGCGGTGTTCCTCCGTCCCGGTTCTGGCGTGTAGCGACTCGACCGATGGCCCACTTCATCTGCATCCACGGCCACTTCTACCAGCCACCGCGCGAAAACCCCTGGATCGAGGCAGTCGAGGCCGAGGACAGCGCCTGGCCGTTCCATGACTGGAACGAACGCGTCGACGCCGAGTGCTACGCCCCCAACGCCGCTTCGCGAATTCTCGACGATCATGGGCGAATCGACCGCATCGTCAACAACTACGCTCGGATCAGCTTCAACTTCGGTCCCACGTTGCTCGCCTGGCTCGAAGCCAACGATCCCGAGACCTACGCGGGAGTGATCGAGGCCGACCGCGACAGCCGCGAGCGCTTCTCAGGACATGGCTCGGCACTCGCCCAGGCCTACAACCACATGATTCTGCCACTTGCCAATCCCCGCGACCGCAGGACGCAGATCATCTGGGGAATTGCCGACTTTTGCCACCGCTTCGGCCGCGAACCCGAAGGACTCTGGCTGCCCGAGACCGCGGTCGACGTCGCGACGCTCGAGGAGTTGGCGGCGTGCAAAATCGCCTTCACCATCCTCGCCCCGCATCAGGCGGCGCGCTTTCGCCGCATCGGCGAGCGCGACTGGCAAGAGGTGAACGGTGCGAAGATCGACCCGACCCGGCCGTACCTCGCTGCCCTGCCTTCCGGGCGCCGCCTCGCCCTGTTCTTTTACGACGGCCCGATCTCCCGGGCGATCGCCTTCGAGGGCCTGCTGTCCAACGGCGAGACCTTTGTCGCCCGGTTGAAGTCAGGCTTCAACGCCCAACGCGACGGTGATCAACTCGTCCACATCGCGACCGACGGCGAGAGCTACGGCCACCACCACCGCTTCGGCGACATGGCGCTGGCCTGGGCGCTCGGCGCGATCGAGCGTGACGGCCAGCCGCAGTTGACCAACTACGGCGAGTACCTCGCCGCCCATCCGCCGACCTGGGAAGCAGAGATCGTCGAATGCACCTCGTGGAGTTGCTCCCACGGCATCGAGCGCTGGCGCTCGGATTGTGGTTGCAACTCCGGCGCCAAACCGGGCTGGCGGCAGACTTGGCGCGGTTCCCTGCGCGCCGCCCTCGACTGGCTCCGCGACACCCTGGCGACCACCTTCGAACATGCCGGCGCCGAATTCTTCACCGACGTCTGGGCGGCCCGCGACGCCTACATCGAGGTCATTCTCGACCGCTCGCCCGAGCACCTCGAGGCGTTCCTCACCCGCCACGCCCGCCGTCCGCTCGCCGCCACCGAACGCATCGCCGCGTGCAAACTGCTCGAAATGCAGCGCCACACCCTGCTGATGTTCACCTCGTGCGGCTGGTTCTTCGACGACATCGCGGGGATCGAGACCGTGCAGATCCTCAAGTACGCCGGTCGCGCCCTCTCACTCGCCCAGGACTTCACCGGCGAGGCGCTCGAACCGCAGTTCCTCGCCCGCCTTGCCACGGCGCCGTCCAACCTCGCCAGCGCCGGCGACGGCGCACAGATCTACCTCGCCAGCGTCAAACCGGCCGTGGCGGATCTCTACAAGATCGGCGCCCATTGGGCGATCACCACGCTGTTCAATGGCACGACGAGCAGTGATCGTCTGTTCGCCTTCGGCATTGAGCGCCGGGCCTGGCAGGTCGCCGAGGCCGGGCGCTCCCGGCTCGCCCTCGGCCAGCTCGGGGTGAGGTCGGAGGTGACCGGCGAGAGTGCGGACCTGTTCGTCGGGGTCCTCCATCTCGGCGACCACAACCTGACCGCCGGCGTCCGCGATCTGCCCTCTACAGAGCGGTTGGGCGAGGCGACGTCCGAAATCTCCCACGCCTTTGAGCGCGGCGACGTGACTTCGGTGGTGCGCGGTTTCGACCGTCACTTCGATATCTCGTACTCCCTCAAAGACCTCTTCCGCGACCAGCAGAAACGGGTGCTCCACACCGTCCTGGAGACCACCCTCGAGGGCGCGATCGCCCAGTATCGCCAGATCTACGATGCCTACGCCCCACTGATGCGGTTCCTCGCCGAATTACCGGGACGGATGCCGCGCACCCTCGAGGCGACGGCGGAGTTCGTCCTCAACCACGAACTCAAGCGTGCGTTCCGCGCCGAACCGCTCGACGGCGCACACATTCACGCCCTGCTCGACGAGGTCCGGCGTTTCAGGATCACGCTGGACGCCGCCGATCTCGGCTTTACCCTGCGGCGCACCCTGCGCGATATCTCGCGCACCGTGGCGCGCGACCCGCTCGACCTTGCCAACCTACAGGCGCTGTCGGGCGGGGTCGGACTGGCGATCGCCCTGCCGTTTGACCTCGACCTCCGACCAGTGGCCAACGGCTTGGCACGCTGGCTGCCACACGTGGCGCCCGACGTCGGTCGCCGGGCCGCTGCCGGCGAATCGCAGGCCCAGGAGTGGCTAACCTGTGCCGGTGTGCTCGCCGAACTGCTGCACGTCCGCTGGCCCCAATCCCCGGCCTGATCACCACGCCATCGAGGCACGTCCAACGCGAGAAGACTGCCTTCTCCGCACCCGAACCGCGAACGACCGCGGCTTGCCAATTGTTCGCGGATAAGTCACAATTCCTTTCGCTGGAGGGACATGAAATGTCAAACATTGAAACTGTCGGCGCGACGGCCGGGCAGGTCTGGAGCTACCTCAAGAGCAACGGTGCGTCGAGCCTGTCGGCGATCGAACGCGGTGTCGCGGCGCCGCGCACCGTCGTCTACATGGCGCTCGGCTGGCTCGCCCGCGAGGGCAAGGTGACCTTCACCCAGGAGAATCGCGCCGTCATTGTCTCGCTCCGCGAAGGCTGAACCCACGACGGCGGTGGGCACCACGCGTCGCAACGAGGATTCGCCCGGGGCCGTAACCAGTTGGCCTTCTGCAAGCTCCGCATCCAACCTGCCGGAAAGACTGGCCGGGAGCGTCGAGCGCGTCACGTTCCACAACGAAGAGTCGGGTTTTGCGGTCCTGCGCGTCAGGGTCAAGGGGCGCCGCGACCTCGCCACCGTGGTCGGAAGCGTCCCGGCGATCAGCGCCGGTGAGTGGATCGAGGCCGAGGGCCGTTGGATGATCGACCCGACCCATGGCCAACAGTTCCGCGCCGAGGCGATGCGGGTCGATCGACCGCACTCGCGTGTTGGGATCGAGCGCTATCTCGCATCCGGGATCATCCGTGGCATCGGCCCGGCGTTTGCCGCCCGCCTGGTGGCCGCCTTCGGCACCGAAGTCTTCACCGTCATCGAACAGACGCCTGAGCGCCTCGACGAGATCCCGGGTATCGGCCCGGCGCGCCGGGCAGCGGTGATTGCTGCCTGGGAGACGCAGCGCGAGGTTCGCGAAATCATGGTTTTCCTCGCCAGCCACGGCGTATCCGGGGCGCGCGCGTTTCGTATCTACAAGGCTTTCGGGCACGGCGCCATCGAGCGCGTCCGCGAGGACCCTTACTCCCTCGCCCGCGAGGTCCGCGGCATCGGCTTTGCCTCGGCGGATGCCATCGCGGCCCGCGTCGGCATCCCGCGGGACTCGCCGCTGCGCGCTCGTGCCGCGATCGAGCACGTTCTGGCCGAGCTTGCCAGCCAGGGTCACTGCGCCTTCCCCCACGACCGTCTCGTGACGCGGGCGGCGGAGTTGCTGGAACTTGAGCCGCCGCTGCTCGAGGACGCGGTGCGGACCGGAATCGCAAGTGGCCGCCTGGTCCACCGCCGGTTCGGCGCCGATGAGCTCGTGTTCCTCGCCGCCCTCGACGGCGCCGAGCGTTCGCTTGCGGCCAACCTCGACGCCCTCGCCCGCGGCCGCCATCCCTGCCCGGTGATCGATATCGCCAAGGCGATCCCCTGGGTCGAGCGGCGCCTCGACCTCACGTTGGCGACGGCCCAGCGCGAGGCGTTGGCGCTCGTCGCCACGGCGAAGGTCGCGGTCCTCACCGGCGGCCCGGGGGTGGGGAAAACCACGCTGCTGCGTGCCATTCTCGCCGTCTTTCGCGCCAAGGGCCTGACGGTCGTGCTGGCGGCCCCGACCGGACGAGCGGCGCGACGCATCACCGAGACCACCGGCGTGGCGGCCAGCACCATCCACCGCCTTCTCGAAGTGGACGCCGCCAGCGGCCGTTTCAAGCACGACGCCGAGCATCCGTTGTCGGGCGACGTTTTCATCGTCGACGAGGCGAGCATGATCGACCTGCCGCTCGGCCACGCCTTGGTGCGCGCGATCCCGCCGCGCGCCGCACTGCTCTTGGTGGGCGACTTCGACCAACTCCCGTCGGTTGGACCGGGGGCAGTGCTGGCCGACGTCATCGCTTCCGGCACCGTGCCGGTGTGCCGTCTGACCGAGGTGTTCCGCCAGGCCTCCGCGTCGGCGATCGTCCGCAACGCCCACCGGATCAACCACGGCGACATGCCGCTGTGGCCGCGCAAGGGCAGCCCCGAGGCCGAGACCAGCGACTTCTTCCTGATTGCCGCCGAGGCGCCCGAGGTCGCGCTCGAGCGTATCGTCGCCCTGGTCCGCGACGACATTCCGCGTCGCTTTCATCTCGACCCGCGCGCCGACATTCAGGTTTTGACCCCGATGCAACGCGGCGAACTGGGGGCCCGCAATCTCAACGTCAAACTCCAGGCGGCGCTCAACCCGGTCGGACCGGCGGTGGAACGCTTCGGCTGGACGTTCCGGCTCGGCGACCGCGTCATGCAGACCGCCAACGACTACGAAAAGGACGTGTTCAACGGCGACGTCGGCCTGATCGTCACGCTTGACGCCGAAGCACAGGAACTCGCCGTCCGCTTCGACGACCGCACGGTCCGTTACGGCTTTGACGAACTCGACGATCTTCAACTCGCCTACGCCTCGACCATCCACAAGTCCCAGGGCAGCGAGTATCCGGCGGTCGTCATTCCGATCCACACCCAGCACTTCGTCATGCTGCAGAGAAACCTCCTTTACACCGCGATCACCCGCGGACGGCGGCTCGTCGTCGTGGTCGGCTCGCCCCGGGCAGTGGCCATCGCGGTGAAACGTGGCCAGGCGGCGCGCCGAATCACCGCCCTCGCCGACCGGCTTTGCGCCCGCTTTGGACTCACCGGACTCTACGATCGCGAGCCGACCGCCGACACGCCACTACTCCGCGCCGCCGAGGAACCTGGAGGACCGTCCCGATAGCGTCACCCGATTCGTGCTTGCTACACTTCTCCGCGGAGGTCGTCATGACGAAGCTACGTGAACGAGGCGAGAGCAAGGCCGGCTGTATCTTCAGCCTGGCGATCCTGCTGGTGGCAATCATCATCGGCATGAAATTCATCCCGCAGCGAATTGCGGTCTCGGAATTGCAGGACTTCATCGTCAAGGAGGCCGAACACGCCTCGCTGGTCATTCCCCGGGAGGGCCAAACCCGGGACCAGATCATCGCGGACAGGATCTTCCAAAAGGCCGTGGATTTGCGCCTGCCCCTGTCGCGGGAGTCGTTCAAGGTCGACATCAACCAGGCTCGCATTCTCGTCGAGGGAAGCTACACCCTCGACGTCAACCTGCTCGTGAAGACCCACAAGTGGAAGGTCCTCATCAACGTCGACCGCATGCTGTTCTGACCTCGGAATGCCGGGCGGCAGATGTCGGGAATGACCCCGGCAGTGGGACAAACGGCGCCCGCCGGGGCGCCGTTTCACGTCTCGTCGTCGCCGTGCAACCCGCCCGATCGCAACACGCTCGCGATGCACCAACCCGCACCGCCGCCGATCGCGGCCCATGCGGCAATCAGGAAGCACCAGCCGGCCAGTGTCAGCGTCATAGCAACCCCTCCCGGCGATGGCGCCGGCGCCAGATCACCGCGACTAGCGCGGTGAACAGCACGAAGACCGCGAGCATCATCGCCCGCGCCCCCCACAGATAGGGTGCGTCCGCCGCGTTGCGCCCCTGCAGTCGCAGCACCGGCAGGGCATCGCGCCAGAACCACGCGGCGAGCAGAATGATCAGGAAGGTCGGCGTGACGTACTTGATGACGCCCCGCATGACGCGCGGCAGGCTGATGTCGGCGCCGCGCGTGATTTCCGCCCAGCCCCGGTCGATCCCGAACACCCAGGCAAACAGCACGACCTCGACCAGTGCGATGACGACGAGGATGAACGTCCCGGCCCAGAAGTCCATCTCATCGAGAAAGCCATGCTTGAGAAAGAGCACGCAGGGCAGGCCGCCGAGCAGCATGAGGGTTCCGGTCGCCGCAACGGCGCGCCGCCGGGTCCAGCGAAACTCGTCCTGAAAGAACGCCATCACCGGCTGGGCGAGGGCGACCGACGAGGTGATGCCGGCAAAGAACAGGAGCGAAAACCAGAGCGTGCCCCAGAGCGGGCCAAGAACGCCCATGCGTTGGAAAATCAGCGGCATCGCCTGGAAGCCGAGGTCGAAGGACCCCGCCTGGGCGATGGCGCGGGTCTGGTCGAGGCCGAAGAACGCCACTGCCACCGGAATCGCGATCGATCCGCCCAGGATGACCTCGGCGAACTCGTTGGTGGCCGAGGTTGTGAGACCGTTGAGGGCGACGTCGTCCGTGTCCCTGAGGTAGGACGCGTAGGTGTGGATCGAGGCGTTGCCGATCGACAACGTGAAGAAAATCTGCCCGGCCGCGGCGAGCCACACCGCCGGCGACGACAACAGCGAGAAGTTCGGATTCCACAGGTAGGCGAAACCGGCGGCGACGGAGTTGCCCGGCTGCGCCGGATCCGGCGTGCCCAGAAACAGCACGCGCACCACCAGGATGGCCGCAAACACGAACAGCAGCGGCATGGCCACCTTGGCGAGCTTCTCGATCCCGGCCGTCACCCCGCGGGCCAGCACCCAGATGTTGATGCCGAGAGTAACGAAGAAAAAACCGACGACTGGAAGGATGCTCGAAAAGTAGCGAGCGCCGCCCGAGATGTCGGCCTTGCCCTGGAATTCGCCGAGGAATCGGGTCATCTCGACGTAGGTGTCGACGCCCCAGTAGTACTTCACCGCCGAGAAGCAGGCGTAGGCCAGCGTCCAGCCCTCGATCACGGTGTAGTACATGACGAAGCAGAGCGGACCGGCGACTCCGAGTGCACCGAGGTACTTGGCCGCCGGGTGGTGCCACATCCGGGCGAACATGCCGGGCAACGTGCCGTGACCGAAGCGCCCGCCGAAGCGCCCGATCGCCCACTCGACCCACATCAAGGGAATGCCGAGCAGGAGTAGGGCGGCAAAGTACGGAATCATGAACGCCCCGCCGCCGTTGAGTGCGGCCTGGCGCGGGAAGCGCAGGAAATTTCCGAGACCGATCGCATTGCCGGCCACGGCGAGGATCAGACCGAACCGACTGCCCCAGCGTTCTCGTTGTGCCGCCACTCGTCGCCTCCCCGCAGTGTCGCCAAAGCCTAGCGGGCGGTCGAAGGTACGTCAAACGATTTCAAAGAGATTCCTGCGGCCAGAGTACGATCGATTGCCGATGGCGCCTGGGCTGGCCGCGGGAGGAGGGGACCACCGCGTATACTCGCCCGCCATGCGGATCGTCGACCTTACCCATGTGATCACGTCCTCGATGCCGGTTTACCCGGGCACCGCGGCGCCCCGTTTGAGCGCCGATACCACCATCGAGCGCGACGGCTTCCGCGAGACCCGACTCGACCTGGCCTCGCACACCGGCACCCACATGGACGCCCCCGCTCACCTGCTCGCCGAAGGCGCGACTCTCGATCGGCTGCCCGTATCCCGGTTCGTCGGCCCCGCAGTGGTGATGAACGCCACGGGACCGGTGATCGAGCGGGCAGCGCTGGCAGCCTTCGAGGAAGAACTGCGCCGGGCCTCGTTCCTGATCGTCCGCACCGGCTGGTCCCGGCACTGGGGGACCCCGGCGTACTTCGCCGGTTTTCCGGTTCTGAGCGCGGACGCCGCGCGGCTGGCAGCCTCGTGCGGAATATCGGGGGTGGGGATCGACGCGATCTCGGTCGACCCGGTCGGCGACCCGGCATTGCCGGTCCACCGCATCCTGCTCGGCGCCGGCCTGGTCATCGTCGAGAACCTGACCGGCATCGAGGCACTGCCGAGCGCCGGCTTCACCTTTCAGGCCCTGCCGCTCGCCTTCGCCGACGCCGACGGCGCTCCTGTGCGCGCCGTCGCGCTGCTCTTCGAGTGAAGCTACACGGCGCCGCGGCGGATCAGCACCTCGAAGGCGCCGGCCGCGGCGGGACGGACGAACACCTCGTGGCCGCGCCCGCGCATCGCATCGACGAGTGGGGCCGGATAAAACGGCGCGGAGAGGCGCAGCACTTCTCCCGGGGCCATTGCCGCGATTCGGGTGCTCGTTTCACCGACCGGAGTTCCGCCCCGGGCGAGAATTTCCTCGGCATTCAGGGCGGCGGTCGGGGTCACATTTGCCACCCAGTCCGGCTCGGGATCGGGCGTGCCGGGCGCGTGTTGACACGAGTTTCCACCCTCCTCCTGGCCAAGCGCCCGGCGCAACGCGTTGACCACATCGGGCACCGGCAAACCACCAATCTTCGCGGCTTGAGCGACGGTTGCGACGCGCGCCACGGTGCGGCGCAGAATCGGGTTCTTCAGGCGCACGAACTCCGGCGCGAGGGCAATCAGAATTTCTTCGAGTTCGGGATGCTCGTCAAGCAGTGGGCCGATTCGGGTCTCGGGGTTGACGGTGGTCGCCTTCATCGCACACCTCCTGCAGGAATCGGGACTTCTCGTCGCAGGCCAATGCCACGCTCGGGAGTGAGGCTCGTCTTCCTCATTGCGTACCGCCTGCGGCGGGCTCGTCCAACAGCCGCCGCTCACCGGCGAGTGCTCGGATCGCCGCAACGTCCTGGGTCATTTCCAGACAGCCGAGGTACGCGCCGGCGCCATCGCGCACCGCGAAGTAGCGAATGTGGACAAACCGTTCCCCGAGCCGGATCCAGAATTCCGCGACCTCGCGCCGGCCGGCACGCAAATCGGCAATGAGGCGCTCGACGATATGCATCGATGAAGGCGGATGGCAGTCGGCGACGCGCCGGCCGATGATTGCGCGGTTGCGCGCGAAGATTCGATCCGGCCCTTCCGAGAAGTAGGCAACCCGGTCGTCGGCGTCGACGAAGGTGAGGTCGAGGGGGAGCGTGTTCAGCATCGCGACCAGTTGCGTCGCTGTCAGGTGACCCGCTCCCAGCGCGAGCACCTCGCCGTTGCCCACCGCGGCGACTGGGGGCGGCAAGGCGGCGGCGGGCGGGGCCCAACCGCTTTCCGGCTCGACGAGACCTGGCGGAAACCCGGCCCACTGCTCGGCCACCGAGCCCCAGTCGGAGTCGGCGAGTTGCTCGAGCGCCATCGGCCAGAGCACCCGGTCTTCCTTCTCGACCATCGCCGCGATCGCGTCGAGCATGGGCAGCAGCACGACCTCGACGATGAGCCGCGCATCGGCGACGCCCAGTTCGTCGGCGTCTCCGGCCGCGGCAGTGGCGGCCTTGATCTGTTCGCGGATGGCCTCGTCGATCGACCACATCACCTTCGGCGGCGCCGTGATTCCAGCCTTCTCGAGGAACGGAAAGACGAGGTATTCCTTGCGCGCGTAGTGCGCGGCAACACGCTCGATCTGGCCGTGCAAATCTCGCCAGCGCGCGACCGCTGCGGCGTCGATCCGGTTCGCGGCCAGTGGATCCGCGAGCTCACCCGCAAGAGCGCCTGAAAATTCGGTCACGAACTCACGGTACGCCGCGACTACCCGCACAATCGCCTCGTTGTCGCGGCGAAAGGTGTCAACCGGGTGGCCCGGGACCGCGTCGGCGCGGGGCGCTCGTTCGAGGGAATCGCGGAACGCCGCGACGTGCAGCTCACACATCCGCCGAATCTCGGTCTCGGGCATTCCCTCGGCCATCAACTCGGTCTCGAGAGCCGAGATTTCTGACGGACCAACGTTGTCGAGCACCGCGCGAAAGCGGTTCTTCAACTCGGCCGGATCGGCCCCGCCATGGAGCCTGGTGATCATGTCCTTGAGGGCATCGAGGCGGTGGCGCCGATTGTCGATCAGTTCGCTCATCGGATCACTCCTTGCCGAGACATGGTCTCGACATCAGGAGTCTGACACGATCAAGGCGCCAGCGCGTTGACCGCGGTCAAGAACCCGGCGCGTGAGACATCTCCCGCCGACGCCGCAACGGCGCGCAGGGTTGCGCTCCTGCTTAAGCGGCTTGGCGGGCGCCACGGCGGGTGATTTCGGGTGGCACGGCTGCGCGGACCGTCGAGCCGCTGGACCCGCCCGCTTCATACCAAGTTGCGATCAAACATCGATGGGAAAATTCGTCATCGCGAGGAGCCGCGCAGCGGCGACGTGGCGATCTCATCGATTCCATCGGGATTGCCAAGGCCCCATCGCTTCACTCCGAACCTCGCGATGACCCCGATGCCTCTACGATTGAACGCGAATTGGTATCAGTTTGACTGCTGCAGCCGTGCGATCCGCGCTTCGAGTGGCGGGTGGGAAGCGAGCAGCAGCATCAGGCCACCGCGCCGCCGGCCGGAGATCTTGAAGCTCGCCAGCGCCTCATGCTGAGTGTCGACGAGTTGGGTTGTGCGCTGGAGCGCCTGGAGCGCGCCGATCATGCTGCCGACTCCGGCCAAGCGGGCGCCACCGCGGTCGGCGCCGAACTCGCGCCGACGGGAGAACGCCGCGACCACCACCGCGCCGAGCAGCGAAAACACGATCTCGAGCACGATGGTGATGAGGAACTGGAGCATGTACGACGGCCCTTCGCTGTCGTCGCGGCGCAGGAACTGCGCGGCGAAAAAGGCGATGACCCGGGACAGGAACATCACGAACGCGTTGATCACGCCCTGCAGGAGGGTCATGGTGACCATGTCGCCGTTGGCCACGTGGCTGATCTCGTGACCGAGCACGCCCTCGAGTTCGGTGCGATTCATTCGCGCCAGGATGCCGGTCGACACCGCCACCAACGCCCGCGAGCGGGTCGGCCCGGTGGCGAAGGCGTTGACCTCGGGCGAGTCGTAGACGCCGACCTGGGGCATCTTCGGCAGGTTGGCGGCGCGCGCCAGGGTATGGACCGTGTTGACGAGTTCGCGGGCGGCGGAATCCGCGGTGTTGGGATCGATGACCTTGACGCCCATCATCCACTTGGCCATCACGCGCGACAGTGCCAGCGAGATGAAGGCACCGCCCATGCCCCAGATGACACAGAAAATCAGTAGGGACTGGTAATCGATGCCCCGGGCGGTGAGGTACGGCCGCACGCCGAGCAGGCTCAGCGTGATCGAGATCGTGATCAGGATTAGAAGGTTGACAGCAATGAAGAGAAAGATCCTCTTTGCAAACGCCATTTCAGCCCTCCTGCAGCGACCCGCTCGAACTTCGCGACGTCCTGCTCATTTTCCACTCCGCCCCCGACGTGGCAGCGGAGGCGGCGGTGGTCATTGTTTCATATCTGCGCCACGGCGTTGGCCGGCTGCGCTGCCCGCCACGCGGTGAAATAGCGCGACGCACCATCGGTGAAGCCGGCGTGCCGGGGTTGCCAGCCGAGCAGGCGCACCGCCTTGCGGCTGTCGACATGCTGATCGAAGGCAAGCGCCGCCGCCATCGGCCCGTGCTCTGCGAGTGCCGCCTCGAGGGGGACCTCGGCGATAGCGCCGTCGCCGCCCGCCACGCGATGAGCCGCCACCGCGCACTCGCGCACCGTGAACCGGCTCCGGTCGGTCACGTTGAGGACCTCACCGGCGAGCGATGACTCGGCGATCCGGAGGTAGGCGTCCGCGAGGTCCTCGACATGGACCATCGCCCAGCGTGCCGAGCCATCGCCGATGACCGGCACCGCGCGTCCGGCCGCGGCCGCGGAGAACCATGCTCCGGTCAAGCCGCCGCGCCCACCGTAGACGCATCCGGGTCGAGCGACGACGCACCGGACGGTGCGGGAACCGGCGGCGAGGACGAGCTGTTCGTGACTGGCCCGCGGGGCGACAAACGCGGGCGGGTCGAGCGGCGAAGCCTCGTCGACGAGGCGCCCGCCGGGCCGCAGCGCCCCCGGCGCCGCGGCGGTTTCGAACGGCTCGACGGGGGCCG
>Ga0210044_10008230_pt1 | contig 13061 bp, 10 predicted proteins | sample CryGey13umfilter_2_FD_183959 | JGI IMG/M metagenome (GOLD analysis project Ga0210044, IMG submission 183959) | Groundwater microbial communities from aquifer in Utah, USA - Crystal Geyser 4/9/14 3 um filter (SPAdes) (version 2) | ecosystem: Environmental > Aquatic > Deep subsurface >... | reverse complement strand
TTTCAAGTTTTCGTGTTCTTGTTGGTAATCTTTATAATTTATCCAACTGGCGGTTACACTGTTTCCATGGTAACCCTCAGCACCTCTTGAGGGGTGGTAATTCCCGAAGATATTTTGGCTAAACCGTCTTCATAAATGGTTTTCATTCCCGACTTTATTGCTTCCTCCGTGATTTGCTTGTTGGAGGCTCTTTTTGCGATAAGGTTCTTGAGTTCCTCGTTCATGGTTAAAACTTCATGGATTCCCAGACGTCCTTTGTACCCGGTTCCGTCGCATTCCGGACAGCCCTTGCCTTTATAAAATTTCATTTTATCTTCGGCGATGCTCAAACCCAGACTTGCCAGTTCCTCCTTGGTGGCGGTATAACTGTTCTTGCAATGCTCGCAAATTCTTCTTACTAATCTCTGGGCAACAATACACAAAAGCGAGGAAGCAACTAAAAAAGGCTCAATTCCCATATCCATCAGCCGGACTACGGTTCCCACGGCATCGTTGGTGTGTAGAGTGGAAAAGACCAGATGGCCGGTGAGGGCTGCCTCCACGGCAATCTGAGCGGTTTCAAAATCCCTGATTTCTCCGACCATAATGATATCGGGGTCCTGCCGCAGAAAGGAACGCAGGGCATTGGCGAAAGTAACTCCGATATCCGACCGGACCGGGAGTTGGTTAATGCCGGAGAGAGTATATTCAACCGGGTCTTCAGCCGTTTGAATGTTAACCTCCCGGGAATTTATCTCGTTTAATGCCGAATAAAGAGTTGTGGTCTTGCCGCTGCCGGTTGGTCCTACGTGAAGAACCATACCGTAGGGTTTGTGAATCATCGCCCGGTATCGCGCTAAATTATTTTCGGAAAAGCCCATTCGGTCTAAACTGATAATTGCGGCAGTCTTATCCAGGATTCTCATTACAATCTTTTCTCCGTAAATCATCGGGCTGATTCCTACCCTGAGGTCAATATCCACATTGCCATATTTTTTGAATTGAATCCTTCCGTCCTGGGGCCGGCGATGTTCGGCAATATCCAAATCAGTCATAATCTTAATCCGAGAGATTAGAGCATTCTGGGCATGTTTGGGAACATTATAAGCATCATGAAGAATTCCGTCAATCCGGTAGCGAACAATCATTCCGGTTTCGGTCGCTTCAACGTGAATATCGCTGGCTCCTCTTTTTTTAGCCTCGCTGATGACGCTGTTGACTAACTTAACAATCGGCGCGCTTTCCTCGGTAACGTCCTGGTCCTTAATCTCAATCTTTTCCACCCGGAGATAGCGGGCGTCAATTTCGTCCATCACTTCGCCGATGTTAATCTCGCCTTTTCCCGAATAGAAAGTCTCAATAATCTCCAGAATATTGCTGGAGGTGCTGACTACTTTCCGAATTTTCACTCCGGTTTTAACGGCTAATTCATCCAGTGCCAGAATATTACTGGGGTCAGCCATCGCTACCGTAAGTTCATTATTCTCTATTTTTAAGGGAAGAATCAGGTGGCGTTTGGCAAAGGATTTTGGTATTTTTCTTAAGAGTTCGGCTTCGGGTTTCTCCTTATATTTTTTAAGGTCATAGTAAGGGCAATTAAACTCTTTAGCCAGGCAACGGGCTACATTTTCTTCGTTTAACCCGTACTTCTGCGCCAAAATTTTGAAGAGTTCCCCCTTCTTTTTTTTCTGGAAGATTTCCCCGGATATTTCTTGAATCTGTTTTTTGTTTAAAAGGCCTTCTTCCTCCAGAATATCGGCAAAAGTTTTCTGCTTTTGATATAATGCCATTGTTACTCCAGGGTCTTATACCAGATTGATTTCATCCATAGAGCATCGTTGGTTCTCGTCGTCGTCTTCCTCAACGTATAGATTATACGTCTCGTTGCCTCCTCCTTGCCGCCTTGCTCTCTGGCGAGACTGGAATCCGCTATTACTCTAACTCTGACTGCAAATTAGTCTTATTTACCAGGACAATAATCTCTCCCACTTCTCCATTCTTTGTTTTTCGGGGGATGAACTTAAAATTAAGAAGCCTGCCGCCGGCACCTGACTGCTGAAAGGATCTCCCGCTTTGAAAAACTTCTCGGTATACCGGCTCTAAATTTAAATAAGGAAAAATTTCCCGGGCATTTCTTCCCTTTAAATATTCCTTAGTATAGAGCCCCCCGCTCATTTCCTCTAAAGAGCGGTTTCCGACAATCACTTTTAAGCCCCGGTCAACCACAAAGACGGCCTCATTAATATTTTCAATAATTGCTTCGTTGAATTCCCGCCAGTTCTTTACCTCTTCATAGAGTTGGGCATTTTTGATGGCTAATGCGGCATGGTTGGCAATCTCCTCTAATAATTCAACATCACCCTGATTAAACTTTTTATCCTCGCTTTCCTTATTAATCACCTGGAGAGCGCCGATAATTTCGCTTTTAACCTTTAAAGGAACGCAGATTAATGACCTGGTTTTAAACCCAATCTCCTGGTCAATTCCCTTATAGAAATTAGGGTCATCCTGGGTATCCAGAGAAATATAAGGCCGCCCCTCTTTTATTACCTTGCCGGCAATCCCCTGGCCGGGTTCCAACTGAATCTTCTGCAATTTTTCTTTAACCTCTTGTTTTGCTCCATAGATGTAGGAAAATTCAATCTTGCCATTCTCGGTAAGGGTATAGATGGTGCTGGTGATTGCTTTAACGGTTTTGGTTACTTCTCCAATGACGTATTCCATCACCACCGATAATTGCAGGCTGGAATTTAACTGCTGGATAATCTTGGACAAGAGTTCGTTTCTTTTTTTCAACCTTTGGTTTTCCTGTTCCAACTCTTTGATTTTCTCCACCATTTTCCTTATGATATATAGTATAGCAGAAAAGACTAAAATTGGTCAAGGGAATGGTCTGTCATTGCGAGGAGCGTTAGCGACGTGGCAATCTAATAAAATCGAGATTGCTTCACTCCGTTCGCAATGACGTGCTTTACTGGCGATCTCAATAAAAAAAGGCGGGAAAATTTCTTCTCCCGCCTTTTTTAATCCTAAGAGGCTAATTACTCAATTGGTGTACCAGTAGCGTCTGTTCCAACCCTGACTACTCCGCTCTCATCGGCAAAGAAAGACCTATTTCCTGTCTTACCTGGTACTGTCGGAGCAGCGATGAGGGTATAGGTATAGATTGTCGGGTTAGTATAGGTAAACCAGTACCCTTGCTTGGTAGCTCGGTTAGCCGTAGCATCACCAGTCACTCCGGCCAGGTAATCATCAACATACTCAGGATCAGCATTACCCAGATTTTCCAAAGCATCCGGAAAAGTCGCTGGTGATTGGTTGGCCTGGTAACTGCCTAATGCGGTCACTAAGGTATGCATATTTCCGATGGCAGCTCCCTCGTTAGCGTTGAGTCTTGCCCTTAAGAGGTTAGGAATGGCAATCGCTGCCAAAAGCGCGATAATCGCAACAACAATCATAATCTCTACCAGGGTAAAACCTTTCTTCTTCAAAATCTTCATTTTTTTATCACCCCCTTTTTTTATTTATTTGCTCCATAAATGGAGCAACTACAATAAGTTACGAAGATGTAGTTGCCTGTCTGCCGACAGGCAGGCCTGATTCATCAGGCTTGGTTCAAAGGAATACAATAGTCTTAATGCCAAATGAATTTTTTTAACTTTCATCCACGAATTAACGCGAATTACTCTAATTCGTAAAATTCGATAAATTCGTGGTTTTATAACTTGTTCTTTTTTTTATTCTCTAATTATATTATACCCCAAAAAAATACTTTTGTCAAATTTTTAGTGAACTAACTGACTGATTTTGAAAATAGGTAAAAGCATTGCGACGGCGATGCCTCCAATTACTACTCCTAATACAACCATAATTACCGGTTCAATTAGACTGGTTAAACCGCTTACTGCGGCATCCACTTCAGCATCGTAAAAATCAGCCGCTTTGGAAAGCATTTCTTCCAGGGAACCGGTTTCTTCGCCAACTGCAATCATTTGGGTAATCATTGGCGGGAAAACACCCGATTTATTTAAAGGTTCGGAAATTGGCTCACCTTCCCGGATGTTTTTCCGGGCGTCGCTGATGGTTCTTTCTACCACCTTATTGCCGGAAGTTTTACCAACGATTTCCAGCGCATTCAGAATGGAGATACCGCTTTTAACCAGAGTGGACAAAGTCCGGGCAAAACGGGAAACCACAATCTTTCTGATTAACTTTCCAAAGACCGGCAGTTTCAACGAAACAGAATCAAACTGGAATTTGCCTTTTTCGGTGTGGATGTAGAAACGGAAAGCAAGGAAGGCCAAAAATACCCCTCCGAGAATAACCAGGAACCAATGGCGAAAGAGGTCACTAATCATAAGAAGGAGAGCGGTTGGTCCGGGAAGTTTTCCTCCCAGGCCCTCAAAAATGCCTTTGAAGGTAGGGATAACCTTAAGCAGCAGGAAAGAGGTAATAACAATTGCTACCAGGATAATGGCGATCGGATACATCATTGCAGATTTAATTTTTTTCCGCAGGGTGTTGGTTGCCTCTAAATAGTTAGCTAAACGGTCCAGAATGTCATCCAGGGCGCCGGAAGCTTCTCCGGCGCGCACCATATTTACATAAAGGGAAGAAAAGACTTTGGGATGTTTTTCCAGGGCTTCGGAAAGATTATTTCCGGTGCTGACCTCATCTCTAATTTTACCAATGATGACCCGAAAACCTTTATTTTCCACCTGTTTGGCAAGAATATCCAGGATTTGAATCATCGGAAGTCCGGCGTCTACCATTGTTGCTAATTGCCGGGAAAAAACAACTAAATCATCTAAACTAATCTTTGCGGTTGTCCAGGATGCCCCTGTTTTTTTTCTTTTTCTTTTGGTTTCGGCAGCGATGGATACAATAGTGAGTTTGCGCTCCCGAAGGCTTTTTACGACTTCTGCTTCCTCGGTTGCCTCCATCGTGCTGTTGATTAATTCCCCTTCTAATGTTCTTGCCGTATAACGGTACAACGCCATTTTAACTCCTCAAAAATTTTTAACTGTTCTCTATTATAGTAAATATTCACCAAACCACGTCATTGTCTGTAGTGGCAAAGCTTGCTTTGCCGCAGAGCAAGCTCTGCAACTACAGTAGTGCGAACCTTTCAGGTTCGCTTGTTGGCGAGGCTAAAGGCCTCGCACTACATCTATCAGATGACACGGGGTTAACTGAGCTTTTACCTATTATACCACCAAAAGCGCAAAAATGCGAAAAAGACAATATGCTTTATTCAATCTTCGGAAGTAATCCGAATAACTTCTTCTAAGGTTGTAAACCCATTTTTAAAATTTTCCAGCGCATTATCCCGCAAGGTAGTCATTCCGTTTTCTATTGCTTTTTTCTTAATTATGTCGGCGGGGGCTTCCCTGATTGCTAATTCCTTAATTTCCTCATCCAGAAGCAAAACTTCAGCGGTAGCCATCCTTCCGTAATAACCCGTCTGATGGCATTTTTTACACCCTTTTCCCTGGTAGAAAACCGGTTTTTCTCCGGATTCTAATTTTACTCCTAGTTTCTCTAAAACTCCTTGGGGAATTTCTACCTCTTCTTTGCAGGAATCGCAGATTTTGCGCATTAACCTCTGAGCTGAAATCATAATTACTGAAGAAGCAATGAGAAAAGGTTCTACTTTCATATCAATTAATCTGGTAATGGCGCTGGGGGCATCATTGGTATGGAGGGTGGAGAGGACCAATTGTCCGGTAAGAGCGGCTTTTACGGCAATATCCGCGGTTTCGAAATCTCTGATTTCTCCAATCAGGATAATGTCCGGACTCTGGCGGAGAAGGGCGCGCAGGCCGACGGCAAAAGTCAAATCTATTTCCGGTTTAACGGCAATCTGGGTAATGCCGGAGATTTGGTATTCCACCGGGTCTTCAATGGTAATAATATTCCGGGATGCCGTATTAAGTTTATTGAGGACGGAGTAAAGGGTTGTTGATTTTCCCGAACCCGTCGGTCCGGTGACCAAAATCATTCCGTAAGGTCTGGTAGTTGCCTTTTCCATTTTGTCTAAAGGACCCGATAAAAATCCTAAATCAGCGAGACCCAGCGAAAGGCTGGACTTATCCAGAGCCCGGAGTACTATTTTCTCTCCGAAACAAATCGGCAGGACGCTGACGCGATAGTCGATCTCTTTGTTTTCAATTTTAACCCTGAATCTTCCATCCTGCGGGAGCCTTCTTTCGGTAATGTCAAGGTCAGAGAGAATTTTTACCCTGGCGATAATTGCTTGTTGCAGCCTTTTAGGAAGTTCGGTTTCTTCGTGTAAGATGCCGTCCACGCGATAGCGAAGCCGGAAATTCTTCTCGTAGGGCTCTAAATGAATGTCACTGGCTCTTTTTTGATAAGCCTGGAGCAGAATATAGTCAACCAATTTTACCACCGGGGTCTGGTCGGCTTCGCGGAGCAAATCTCTTTCATCAATGCTTTCCTCGCTTAGAACCTCCACTTTCTCATTTTTAATCTTGCCAATAAGTTCTTCTACGCTTTCTGTGCTCGGGGATTCTTCGGTTGGCTCCTCCTTAATTACTTCAATTGTTTTCCCTTGAAAATCGCTGGAAAGGTCAGCAATTACTTCGTCCAGTTTTTTCTCTTTTTGAGCATAGAATTTCTTGATGCTCTCGGCAATCTCTTTTCTGGTGGAGAGGCAATAGCGAATATTATAGCCGGTGGTGCTCTTAAGGTCATCAATAGCCAGGATGTTTAAGGGGTCGGCAGTTACGATAGTAAGAATTTTGCCGATGAGGGAAATGGGGAGGATATTGTAGTAACTGGCGGTTTCTTCGGGAATGATCCGGAGCGCGGATGGTTCGGGCTTGATTTTAGCAAGGTCAGCCGGGGGAAGATCCAGATTTTCCGAGAGGACCGCTAAAAGAACTTTCTCCGAAATCAGTTTTTCATCAAGAAGAATCTTAAAAAGAGGGGTTTTTTCTTTCTTCTGCATGGAGAGGGCTCTTGCGTAGTCCTCTTTTTTAAGAAGGTTATTCTTTAAAAGAATTTCCTCAATTGCTTTTCCCATTTAATTGTATGGAATTTCCTTTTTCTAACCACGAATTAACGCGAATTACTCTAATTCGTAAAATTCGATAAATTCGTGGTTTTATAACTTGTTCTATTTATCATCAATTGTAACTCTTGCAATTTCCTCAATACTTGTTTCTCCGGAGAGAAGTTTTTTTATGGCGTTTTCGCGCAGGGTTTTCATCCCGAGTTCCTGCGCTTTTTTTCTGATTTCGGATTCCGAACTCCTCTTCATAATTAGTTCTTTAATCTCTTTATTTAAGGGAAGAACTTCAATAACCCCCAAGCGGCCTGAATAACCGAAACCCTGGCATTGGCTGCAGCCCTTTGGTTGGTAGAAAACCGCTTCATCTTTTGAGCTAATCTTTAGAGCCTGCAGAATTTTCTCGGGAGGTTGGTACGTTTTCTTGCAATGGGGGCAAAGATTTCTTACCAGCCTTTGGGCGGCCACCAAAAGGACGCAACTGGTAATTAAAAAAGGCTCTGCTCCCATATTGCTTAGCCGGGTAATTGCTCCCGGGGTATCCATGGAATGAAAACTGGAAAGCACCAGGTGTCCGGTGAGAGCAGATTTAATGGCAATATCCAATGTTTTGGCATCTCTGATTTCGCCGACCATAATGATATCCGGATCCTGGCGCAGGATTGACCTTAAGGAATTAGCGAAGGTTAAATTAATCGCTGGGTTGATGGCTACCTGGTTGATGCCGGGGATTTCATACTCTACCGGGTCTTCGGTTGAAGTGATGTTTATTTCCGGTTGATCAACCAGGTGCAGGAGCGAATAAAGGGTAGTGGTCTTACCGCATCCGGTAGGGCCGCAGATAAGAATCATCCCGTGGGGATGTTTGGTTGCTTCACGCAGCATTCTTACCTCTTCCCGATCGAAACCAAGTTTTTCAAGGTTAAGCATCAGGGCGGATTTATCCAGAATTCGGAGAGCAACCTTTTCTCCGAGAGAAGAAGGGACAATAGAAACCCGAAAGTCAACGTTGCTCCTCTCCACTCTTAATTTAAATCTTCCATCCTGAGGCAGCCTTTTTTCGGAAATATTGAGTTTTGCCATTACTTTAATCCGGATTAAAAGTTGGGAATGGATGCTCTTGGGAGGATTAAAACCTTCTCTTAAAAGACCATCAATACGGTAACGAATACGAATATTCTTCTCTAATGGTTCAATTAAAATATCAGAAGCCTTTTTTTTAATTCCCTCTACCAGGATTGAATTAGTTAATCTTACGACAGGGTCATTTTCAATATTTTTTTCTATCGCCATCTTTTTAAAGATTACCACGAAAGCACGATAGTATAAAGAAGACACGAAGAAATAATAGCAACCACGAATTTATCGAATTTCACGAATTAAAAGAACAATATTTTAAAGTTCTTAATTAGAATAATTCGCGTAATTCGTGGTTAGAGTATCTATGTTTATTTCGTGCTTTCAATCTTTCGTGTCTTCGTGGTTATGTTTTTTAGGGTAATATTTTTCTATTGCTTTTTTAATTTGGGAAGGGGTTGCAATAAAAACTTTGGTTTTATATTTGCTAATTTCTTCTATCTCGGCAATCGTTTTTTTGTCAAAAGGGTCAGCCATAATAACCAGAATAAAATTATCCATAATATCTATGGGAATGAAACGTCCCTCAAGAACTAACTCCTCAGGAATTAGTTCTAACGCTTTTTTATTAATCTTGTAATTATCCGGGGCAAGATAGGGAATATTGTATTGAGTAAGCACTGCCTCAATGATTTCCTGCTCGGTAACATAGCCGAGTTTAACCAGGATATCTCCGGTCAGGCTTTTTCCATCCTGGTGCTTTACGCCAAGAGCTTCCCTCAATTGCTCTTTGGTAATTAATCCTTTGCTAATCAGGATTTGGCCGATTTTATGTTTGCTTACTCGTTCAAATGCCACCATTTTTTTAACTACTGTTCATCCACGAATGAACACGAATGAACACAGTAGAAATAAGAATTAAGTCATTGCGAGCGATAGCGAAGCAATCCGACGAAGTCGTTGCGAGGAGTCCGCCCAGTAATATTGGCGGACGACGTGGCAATCTCATCTTTTTCATAGAAGTGAGGGATTGCCACGCTCATTGTCATTCGCTCGCAATGACAGTTGCACTGTCAGTTCTTATTCGTGTGTATTCGTGGCTAATTTATTGTATGGAATTTCAAAGTTCCCCCTCATCTATGTTTCCTCTCCCCAAGGGGAGAGGATGGAGGTGAGGGGGCTAAGTTCTCTTTCTTTTTTAAAAGATAAAAAACCTTTAATCATCGGAATTATTGAAATTCCGATGCTTCAAGAGATAATTGGAGTTTAGGAGCGAGTGGGCGGTTATGCCGCACCCAGCACTTATTTCGGAAACCCTTACTACCCCTAAGTGCTGGGGAGGAATAAGAAAGCCCGAGCGAAGAAACTTCAGTCATCTCTTACTCCGCCTCATTATCCTTTAAACAACCTTCTTAAATCCTCAGGGTCTAAACTTCTCTCCAATGCTTGCTGCTGGCTGATTAAGTGGCGTTGGACCAGTTCGTAAAGGGATTGGTTCATTGTCCTCATTCCAAACTTCCCTCCGGTCTGAATAACCGAATAAAGTTGATGAGTTTTACTTTCCCGAATCATACTGCGGATTGCCGGGGTAATTACCATTATCTCTAAAGCGAGAGCCCTTCCCTTTTTATCGCCCTGAGGGATGAGTTGCTGGGAAAGGATTGCTTGCAAAACAAAAGAAAGCTGAATCCGAACCTGGTTCTGTTGGTGGGGAGGGAAAACATCAATAAGCCGGTTGATGGACTGAGTGCTATCGTTGGTATGCAAGGTGGCAAGGACCAGATGTCCGGTCTCAGCCGCAGTAAGGGCTATCGCCATCGTTTCCAGGTCTCGCATCTCTCCAATCAGAATCACGTCAGGGTCCTGCCGCAGCACGTACTTTAAGGCGTTGACAAAGGAGTGCGTATCGGTGCCTATTTCTCTTTGATTAATCAGAGCTTTTTTATGGTTATGGACGTACTCAATTGGGTCCTCTACGGTGATGATGTGGCAGGGACGATTCTCATTGATACGGTCAATCATTGAAGCAAGAGTAGTAGATTTTCCGCTTCCGGTTGCCCCGGTAACTAAAATTAATCCCTTAGGGAGTTCGGTAAGGCTGCTTACGACCTCTACCGGCAATCCCAATTCCTCAAAGGTTTTGATTTTATAAGGAATGGCTCTAATCGCGACCGCAATTGAGTTTTTTTGTTTAAAAACATTAATTCGGAATCGGGAAAGGCCTTCAATCCCCAAAGAGAGGTCCAGTTCATCTTCTTGCTCAAAGGTTTTCCTTTGCTCCTCGCTTAAAATAGAATAGGCGAGTTCCCTGGTGTCTACGTTGGTTAAACGCTTATCTCCCAGGGGGATGAGTTTCTCGTCAATGCGGATAATTGGTGGAGCATCCACGGCAAGATGAAGGTCAGAAGCGGCTCTTTCAATCGTCTTCCTTAAAAGTTCTTCTAATTTAATCATATTTTCCTTTCTAACCACGAATTATGCGAATTTATCTAATTAAGAACTGACACGAAGTGTCATTGCGATGAGTGAAACGAAGAAGCAATCTCGAGATTGCCACGGCACTTCGTGCCTCGCAATGACCTGTTCTTATTATTACTCTTTAATAATTCGTGTAATTCGAGAAATTCGTGGTTGCTTTTATTTTACTCATTTAGTTTTTTATTTACTTTCTGTATAAGTTGCTCGGAGTCTGTGCCGTCAGCCGGACAGACTACAAAAGCGAAGTCAACCCTTAGTTCTCCAATAATCTCTTGGGCATAATTGAAACTGTACCTCTTAATTTTTTGCTTAATTGTTTCAATAAATGATTTGATGCGGATGGCGGTTTTCCCGGGAAGGATAAGGGCTAATTTATCTGCTTCATACCTGATTAGGCGGTCATCTTCCTGCAAATTTCTAATAAGAATCTGACCGAAATCAATTAAGAGACTATTGGCAATATCTCTTCTGTATCTCTTTAAGCAAGCATCGTAATCAATAATCTGGACCAGCACTAAACCGCAAGGTCTTTGCAGAGAAATTGATTTCTCCAGTTCCTGATGAAATGCGGTTTCAAAGAAACTGCGGGAATACAATCCGGTCTCCCGGTCAAGAATTCCCAGCCCCCCGCCCATAATTTTGAGGCTTTCCTTAAGTTGTTCTAACTCATTCCTGGACGTTTTTTTGAATTTTGCTCCGTTGACCATTGTTCGTGCCAGACGGTGAAGATTTAGAACAGAGGAAGTAATCTCGCCAATGAGAAAGATTCCTAAAATGGAACAGATAATGGCAATAAAAAGAAGAATGCTCGCTCGGGCAGATATGCCTGTTCCCAGATAGAAGAGGATAATGTAACCGGCAATCAAAAGAGGAATGGTAGACATCAGGGCAATTGCAGTTCCAATCCTGTGCCTTAGTCCCTGCGAAATAAGGCTAAACTGATTTCTTTTTTTTATTTACACTCCTTATCTTTAACCACGAATTACACGAATTTCTCTAATTAAGAACTTAACCACAAAGGCACCAAGACTCAAAGCACACCAAGAAAAACAAGATAAAATATAATATTAACCACTTATCTTTAACCACGAATTACACGAATTTCTCTAATTAAGAACTTAACCACAAAGGCACCAAGACTCAAAGCACACCAAGAAAAACAAGATAAAATATAATATTAACCACTTATCTTTAACCACGAATTACACGAATTTCTCTAATTAAGAACTTAACCACAAAGGCACCAAGACTCAAAGCACACCAAGAAAAACAAGATAAAATATAATATTAACCACGAAGACACGAAGAATAACCAAGAAAAATTTATTTATAATTCTTGGTGAACTCTGTGTCTTTATGCCTCGGTGGTGAATATTGTTTTTTAATTCGTATAATTCGATAAATTCGTGGTTGCATTTCTTTCAATCATCCGGTGGGGATACCCCGGTCTTTTCGTTGGCTTTCTCTTTTTCTTTCCTCCGCAAAATCCTCTGTTCCCTCTTTCTCCGGGGATACTGGCTCGTAATCGGAAGGAATAACAACCTTCTTTCTGGGAAGGGGAGCAGGCTTCCTTACTTTGATTGGCTCTGCTGCTTTGGGAAGAATTACTCTTTCTCCTTCTTTTTCCTGAAAAATTTCTGGTTTAGTTACTTTTTCCTCTTCAGAAATCTTTGAAGACCTTAATCCGATAGAATAGAACCATATTCCCAGAACTAAAAGAACAAAAATCAGCAAACCCCACCAAATTTTCTTTCTCATTTTTTACTCCCCTTCATCCTTCCAATCCTTGAATGACTCCTCTTCAAAATGCACATAATTGGGCGGTGCCTTGATTAGTAAATTAGCATCATAATGATAATCGCGGTCAGCGTAGCCATGTCCGGAAGTAGAAGAAAAATAGGAAAGTTGCGAACTGCATAAAGAGCCTCTGATAATTAAATTGCCTTTTGTCTGGGAGAGTGCACAGTAAGCTTTTCCGGTTCGGGCAATCATTGCCGCATCAATCTCTAAATTATAGGGGGCAGAGTTGGGGATATAGATATGCTGCTCGGCAACAAGACCAAGAACATCCAGAGTGTCCGGGTCATGATCAGTAGGGTCGGCATACTTCAGATTATCGGTAATATTGATTGTTTGCATTGAGGCAACGGTTAATTGCCCATTTAGCGTTCCCTTGATATTGATATCCTTGTCGCAGAAAATGACACCATTGGTTGGAAGAGGCACTGCAGCTGCTCCATCGATGCTTACCTGATCATTTAGAATCTTTATTGAAATACTATTAGGATAATAAAAATTATCAGTAACCGCATGGGCCTTAAGATTATCCAAGGCTGAGACCTCCGGCATCGGAATTGGAGCTACATCTTCCCAGTAACCCGGAGCTGGTATTGCCAGAAAAGTTGTATTAGCAGAAGTGGCTCCCTCATAAAATAAGACTTTATTGACAGCAGTAACTTCATCATGAAAAATTACTCCTCCCCCAAAAATCTTGATA